>Ga0315286_10001797_pt1 | contig 19648 bp, 16 predicted proteins | sample YL17G10_0_MG_FD_205038 | JGI IMG/M metagenome (GOLD analysis project Ga0315286, IMG submission 205038) | Sediment microbial communities from Yellowstone Lake, YNP, Wyoming, USA - YL17G10_0 | ecosystem: Environmental > Aquatic > Freshwater > Lake > Sediment | place: USA: Wyoming | collected... | reverse complement strand
CGGACCCCGAGCTCCTGATCACCACGGACGGGAAGAAGGGCCCCATCGACGTGCTCCGCGAGGCCTGCGGGAGGATCGCCGGCCACTGCGATGAGCTCCTGAAGGACCTGAAAGCCTGAACTTCCTGCTCTTCTCGCCCTGCGCATCGGGATGGATCCGTCGAAAGAGGAGAGGCATCCCTCTCTCGCGTCAAAGAATCTTTGAAAATGCCTGGGAAACCATAAACGGGAATATCCTATCAGGCGTGGGGCCGGGGGGGGGGGGGGCCCCCCCCCCCGCCAGGATCAGCGTCGCGGCGACGCCGAGCCCGGTCCAGGGGTTCACGGGATGCGCGTGATGGTCGAGCGGCGCGCCTGACGGACCGGAACGACGAGCCCCATGGCTGTCACGTTGGCGTTCACGAGGGCGCTGTCGCTTTCGACGCTCCCGAGGAAGAGCCCCGCCGCGGAGACGAAGGCGTCGCGGGTTGAGACGCCATTGCCATTGAGTTCGATGGACTGGCCCTGCGCTTCGGTCGTGCCGGTGACCGTGTAGTTGGATGTCGTCGTGATGTGAAGCGCGCGGGCGCCGTCGCGGTCTTCCCAGCCGACGACCCGGTGCTGGCGGACGAAGCGGGTCGAGACGCCTGTGCTGGCGGACTGTGTGAGGGTGTCGCTCCAGGTCTGGCCCGCCGCGATGGGTGACGACGGGAGGCGCGGCAGCAGGTCGCTGAGCCCGGTGCTGATCTGCCGGAAGACCGGATTCGTGGAATCGGGCGCGGTCGTCGAGATGGCGAGTCCCGACGGCGCGAAGACGAGGCGGAACGTCTGGCCGCGTGCGGCGGCGGCACCGGCACCGGCGACGCCCGTCGGGTCCGACATCTCTATGGAATCGACAGTGAGCGCCATCGCCAGGTTCCCGGCGCCCTGCGTGACCACAGCGGACAGGACCTGGTGGGAGGAGAGGTCGGTGGTGTTCACCTGGCCCATTACCTCCTGGACCACGTGCGTCGCCTGTTCGACCCTGTAGCGTGCGGTTCCGACGCCGTAAGCGAGCGTCGCGGGGTCTCGGGGTGGTGCGGGCGCGGTGGGGACCGCCGCCGTTCGGGGAGCGGCCGGGGCCGGTGTCCGGCCCGCGCAGGCGGCGGTGGCGAGGACGGCGGCGAGCGCGAGCGGTCGGCGGGTCATGCGAGGGGCCTCCTTTGAGTGGTCCCGCGACGCGAAGACGCCGCGGTGCGTCGGCACAGTAGCGCGCGGGACGAAGCGCGGGCAAGCGGTCACATAGGGGACGGCGCCGGCGGCCGAGAAGGCCGGCCGGCGCCGCACGCGGAGCCGTAAGCCGAGTTCTGTTCGGCCCGAAGGCCGGATGGTCATCTCTCTGGGATGGCGGTCGCCCGCCACCTCGCGCGGCCTACCCGCGGCTGCACCAACGTACACCCGAAGGCGCTGTCGGTGTGGTTGGTCCGGGCCGGACCTCGCCGCCTATTTGGCCTTGCTCCCGCTGGGGGTTGCCGTGCCGTCCCTGTTGCCAGGAACGCGGTGGGCTCTTACCCCACCGTTTCACCCTTACCTCGCCCTGCGACGAGGCGGTCTGTTCTCTGTGGCCCTGTCCGTCGCCTTGCGGCGCCCAGGCGTTACCTGGCAGCGTGCCCTAGGAGCTCGGACTTTCCTCGAACCCGCGAACATTCACGGGCCCGCGACCATCGCGCTCCGCACCTCCAAGGTAACGTGGGGGGGCGGCTCGCGCGACACCTTCCGGCGCCGGCGCCGGGTGTCGACGCGTTGATGACGGGCCGGTGACGGCGGCCGTTAGAATGGACGCGGACCCCCGCGGAGTGATGCCGACGATGACCGCCGCAACCGTTGCCGCCGTTCTCGATTCCACAGAGCGCTCGCGTGTCGAGGCCGCCGGGCACGGGTGCTTCCGGGTCCTGTATGGCGGGACCCTCGACGAAACGATCCGGCAGGTGAGGCGGAAGCCGGTGGACGCGGTCTTCCTCTCGGTCCATCGGTGCACCGAAGCGGACTTCCCGCGTATCGCGCAGTTGGTGAGCGAGTTCCCACACATCCCTGCCGTGGCCCTGCTCTCTCGCACGGACCAGGAGTCCCACGACCGGGTGCTCCGCCTCGGCGCGTCGGGTGTCCACGAGGTGGTGGACATCTCGGTGCCGTCGGGGTGGCACCGGCTCCGCACCCTGATGCGGGAGCCGAACACCCCAGTGGTGGCGCGGGTCATGGCGTCGCTCGACGTGGACCTGCGCGGCGCGCCGCCCGACTGCCGGTTCTTCTTCGAAGTGGTGATCCAGCGCGCGCCGGACCTGCGGACCGTCCGCCTCCTCGCGCGCGTCCTCGGGGTGGTGCCGAGTTCCCTGATGTCGCGCTTCTATCGTTCCCGGCTTCCGTCGCCGAAGACCTATCTCGCGTTCGCGCGCCTGCTCCACGCGGCGTTCCTGTTCCGCAGCGGCGGCCTCAGCATCGCGGACGTCGCGAACCGGCTCGACTACTCCTCGCCGCAGAGTTTCGGACGGCACCTGCGGGCCTTCCTCGGCGTGACGGCGGGGGAGTTTCGGAGACGGCTGCCGTTCGAGACGGCGGTCATACGGTTCCGCCAGCGCCTCGTCACCCCGCACCGCGACCGGTTGCTCGCGTTCCATCCATTCGGAACGTGGCCCGGGGACCACGGACAACCCGCGGCGTGAGCCGCCGGTCCGGGCGGGGTGACCCTCAGCGCGCCGAGGTGCGCTAGGAGACGGTGCGGGAGCCGGCGCCGACGGAGAAGCGGGCCACCGACGCGCGCATCCGCTCGGCGACCTCGGCAAGCTGGCGCGCCGTCGCGGTGAGCGTCTCGGCACCGACGGCCTGCAGTCCGGCGGCCTGCGCCGCCGCTGCGGCCTCGGATGCCGAGGTGGTAGACAGGTCACGCATCGTGCGCATCGCCCCCGCCAGCGCGCTCATCGCGGCCGCCTGGCGGGCCGACGTCGCCGCCGTTTCGTCGACGAGCGCGGACAGCGTCCCGATGCCGGCCACCAGTTCAGAGAGGGCGCCGTCGGCCGCGCCCGCGACGACCCCGACGTCACGCACCATCGTCTCGCCCTGGCTCATCGTGGCCGCGGCGGCGTCCAGGGCGCGCCGCACGCCGGCCACCGCGTCGCCGACCTCGCGTGCCGCCGCGCCCGCCTCGCCCGCCAGCTTGCGCACCTCGGCAGCCACCACCGCGAAACCGCGACCGTGTTCACCGGCGCGGGCCGCCTCAATGGAGGCGTTGAGCGCGAGCAGGTTGGTCTGCCGCGCGACACCGCTGATCGACACGGCCAGTCGTCGGATGCGGTCCGACAACGGGGCGAGGGCGGCTACGGCTGCCGCCCCTTCGCGGACCTGGTTGCCGATGGCGACGAGTGCGGTGCCCGCGCGGCCGATCCGCTCACGGTTGGCCTCCGCGTCGCCCGCAAGGCTCCGGGCCTGGGCGGCCATCCCCTTCGCGCGCTCATACAGCGCGTCGGACTCCACGGCGGTGGCGGTGGCGCGCTCTCCGCTCAGCCCGGAGAGCCGGTGGTGCTCCCCCAGGGCGGAACTAAGACGTGCCGCCGTCTTGCCGGCCGTCTCGCTGGCCTCGGCGAACTGGCTTGCGGCGGCGGCCAGTTCCTCCGAGTGTGCCGCGACCTCGTCCGACTCCTCTTGGATGGCGCCGATCGACCGCGCCGTTTCGGCGAGCATCTCATTGAACGAGCGCTCCATGTAGCCGAGTTCGTCGTCGGAGGCCGCGGCGGCCCGCACGGCGAGGTCCCCGCGCTCGGCCTGCGCCATCACGCCCCGGCTCGCGCGGATGCGCGCCGCCAGGGCCGTCGGCCCGCGCAACATCGCGACCCCCACGACCATGAAGAGCCCGGCATCGAGGAATGCCTGCGAGGGTAGATCGGCGAGCCCCCGGATGCCGGCGGTCGGTTCGTAGAGGCGCGCGTGCAGCACCTGCGTGGAGAGGAAGGCGAACGGGGCGCACAAGACGACCACCGCGCCGGCGGGCCGGTCGGCCTCGAGGAGATAGGGCGCCAGGGCCAGCACATAGAAGAGGACGAGGCCACCCTGTCCCGCGAGGAAGACCGCGGAGGACACCAGCAGCACGTCCCACGCCGCCGAGGCGTAGATGTGGTACCAGGCGTAGAAGCCGCGGCGCCGCAGCACCTCGTAGCCGAGGCTCCAACCCATCGCCACCGCCGCGACGATGGCGATGTGCGTGAACGGCGCGGCGACGAACCCCGCGAGCTTCGCCGCGACAATGGCGAGTGTACTGGCGACGATGACCTGCCAGCGGCGGCGCTGCAGACGCGCGAACAGGGCGAGATCGCGGCGGCGCTGCTCGTCCTCGGCGCCGTGGGCACCGCGCAGTCCGTCCCCCAGGCGGCGCAGCCAGCCAGCCGGCCCCGTCACACGTCCCGCCCCATGATGTCGTGCATCGTCACCAGAATCTCCACCGAGAGCCCGGCCTCCTCCAGTGCGGCACGGCCACCCTCGTCGCGGTCCACGACCGCGAGCACACCGAGGACGGTGCCACCCTCCTCCAGGACCACCCGCACCGCCTCGAGCGCCGAGCCCCCCGTCGTGATGACATCCTCGACGACGACGACCTTGGCGCCGGGCTCGAAGCACCCCTCGATCCGGCGGCCGGCGCCGTGCGCCTTCGCGGCCTTGCGCACCGTGAACGCGCTGACGAGAGGAGGGGCCTCACACGAGGCGCGGGCCACGGCGTACGCCACAGGGTCGGCGCCGAGGGTGAGCCCGCCGACCGCGTCCGGTGCCCAGTCGCGCCGCCGCATGGCCTCGAGGCCGAGCCGGCCGATCAACGCGAGCCCTTCGGCGTGCATCGTGGTGCGGCGGCAGTCGATGTAGAATGTGGAGCGGCGCCCCGACGCGAGGACGAAATCCCCGAAGAGCACGGAGCGTGACGCGAGGAGGCTTCTGAGCCGATCGCGTGTGGCCGAGCGAGGATCGGTCACTCCATCAGTCCCTCCGGCGGCCACTCAGTGGCTGCCGCCGAACATCCCCTTGAGCGAGCCGAGCAACCCGTTGGGTCGTGTCGGCACCGGAGGCTGTGCGGCCGCCTCCGCGAACGCGTCCGCAAACACGGTGACGGAAGCCTGGCGCCGGGCGGGCTCACGGTGCAGGCCGCGTGCCACGACCTCCTCGAGCGCAGAGGAGAACGCGAGTTCGCGTCGGGACTGACTCAACGTCATCGGAGGCCTGGTGAGCAACTGATGGAAGAGCTCGCGCGGGGACTTGGCGCTGTAGGGCAGCAACCCCGTGAGCAACAGGAACGCGATAGTCGCGAGCGAGTAGATGTCCGCGGCTTCGCCCACCAAGGCACCAGAGAGCGCTTCGGGCGCGACGTACTGCAAGGTGCCGACGAAGAATCCGGTCCGCGTGAGGCGTTCCTCGGGGCGCAGCTCGGCGTCCCGCGCGTGGCCAAAATCCAGGAGTCGCGCCCGCTTTGTGCGCGGGTCGTAGATGATGTTCTCGGGCTTCAGGTCGCGGTGGATGATCCCGGCCGCGTGCGCCGCCGAAAGTGCGTCGGCGACCTGGCGGATGATCATCGCAGCCAAGGTGGGCGACACGGGGCCGGTGCGGCGGATGAACTTCGCGAGGAGCTCGCCCTCGGCCCATTCGAGCGCGAGGAATTGCAGGCCGTCCGGAGCCTCGCCGTACTCGAAGGTCCGCACCACGCCCGGGTGCTCCACCCGCGCGCCATACGCCGCCTCGCGCAGGAAGCGCTGCACGGATGTCCGGTCGGCGCGCATCTTGGGACGCAGGACCTTGACCGCACAGACCCCGCGGTCCCCGTGCTGCGCACGGTACACGACGGCGGTACCACCCTCGCCAATGCGTTCGAGGAGGTGGTAACCGGCGACGACGGAGCCTGTAAGGTCTTCAGAGGACATGAGGTTACGCGAATGTACCGAGGGGGCAGATACACGGCAAGACACGACGAGCGGGCGCCTTGACTCTGGAGTGGCGCCGTCCGTAGCTTGCCGCTGTCCACACTCGTCACGCGCTGGGCTCGCGGGTCAGCCCTTCTTCGTCCGAGGTCCCCACGCTGCGACGCTCCGTCCGCGCGGCTGTCATTCTCCTGCTCCCGGTCGCCACCGCGTGCGGGACCTGGAAGCGCGTCGGCACGCCCGAGCCGCAGGCCGCCACACCGGAGCAGGTGACGCGGGTCTTGGACCCCACCGGGACGTTCCGGCAGATGGGGCTGATCGCCGAGGGGGGCGCGATCTCGATCGTGGGGAGTGTCCGGCTGCTAGCAGGCTCCTCCGCGGACTCCACGCTCATCCTGATCTCGTTGTCGCTCCACAACCGCGGCTTCACCTTCCGCCGGGACGGCGACGGGTTCGTGGCCGACTATCGGGTGGAGTTGGTGTTCCGGCAGGGGAACGACATCGCGCAGCAGGTGGCGCGCGACGAGCGCGTGCGGGTCGGGAGCTTCCGCGAGACCCTGCGCACCGAAGAGAGCATCATCTTCCAGCAATTCGTCCCGGTGCGGATCGGCGACTACGTCATCAACGTCACCGTGCGCGACCGCGGCGGACCGAACGTAGTGCGATCGGAGGTGACCGCCCGCGTCCCGGGACTCGAGCCCCCCGCGGTCTCGCACCCCATCGCCGTGTACGAAGCGCAGCCGCGAACTTCCACCAGCGCGCCACCCACCCTTGTCTCCAATCCGCGCAACGCGGTGGCGTACGGCACGGATTCCGTACGGTTCTACCTGGAGACGTACGGACTGCCTGCGGGTAGCGCACTCGCGATGGAGGTCGACGACCCGACCGGGCGGCCCGTGTGGGTGGATACCGCGCACGTCGAGTCGCGCCAACCCGTCGCCGGGCGTGTCATCGTGGTGCCGCCGTCCCGGCTCTCGCTCGGCCGACACGAACTGAAGGTCGGGATCGTGGGCGGCGGCGTGGTCGCCGCATCGCCGTTCCTCGTGGCGTTCTCGGACCTCTGGGCGATCTCGAACTTCGACGACATGATCAGCCTGCTGCGCTTCTTCCCGCCGGCCGACACCCTGCGCGCGCTGGCGAACGCGACACCGGACCAGCGGGCAGCGGCGTGGCTGCGGTTCTGGCGTGAGACCGACCCCAATCCACTGACCCCCGAGAACGAGGTGCTCGACCAGTACTTCGCGCGCCTTCGAGTCGCGAATCAGCGCTTCAGCGACGAAGGGACGCCGGGCTGGCTGACGGACCGCGGCGAGGTCCTGATCTCGATCGGCGAGCCGGACCAGGTGTACGACCCCCGCCCCGACATCCAGGGCCGGGGGCGCGTGATCACCTGGATCTACAACCAGTACCGGCTGCAGTTGTATTTCGTCGACGATGCGGGATTCGGCCGTTTCCGGATCGATCCCCGCTCCAGGTCCGAGTACCTGATCGTGCTAAACCGCCTGCGTCGGCAGCAGTGACGTCGGCAGACCTTCCCGGGTCCTCGCCCCCCGCGCCGCCCTCAGCCCCTGCTCACACGGCCCTCCGCGAAGGTCTGCGCCGGGTCGTGCATGCCGGTTCCGGCCTCCTCGGCCTCGTGGCACTCAGGCTACCGGGGGGCGGAGGTGATGTGCTGTTCGGGGTGCTGGTCGTCCTGGCGCTCTCCCTCGAAGCGGCGCGCCGCGTGTCGCCAGCGGTCCAGCGCCTCGTCCTGGGCACCGGCCGCTCGCTGCTTCGTCCGGAGGAACACCGCGGCCTGAGCGGGCCCACCGTACTGGCGTGCGGTTACGCACTGGCGTGGTGGATCTTCGCCGCGCCCGTTGCGCACTCGGCGGTGCTCGTAACCGCCCTCGCCGATCCAGCGGCGGCGCTGGTGGGGCGGACGTTTGGTGGCGGGGCGCGCAAGTCGTGGCTGGGTTCGGCCTCGTGCGCCGTGGTGGCGGCGCTCGTGCTGGCGGCGGTCGGCGTCCCTGCGCCAGCGGGGCTTGCGACCGCGTGCGTCGCGGCGGCGGCCGAGCGCGTCCCCTGGTCCGGGGCCGACAACGTCCTGCTCCCCCTGTCCGTCGGCGCCACACTCACCCTGCTGGGGTCCGGGTGAGCGAGCGGCCGGTGCTCTACCTGGTGGACGGCTACGCGCTGATCTATCGCGCGTTCTTCGCCATGATACGCAACCCGCTCACGACCAGCCGCGGCGAGAATACCTCGGCGGCGTGGGGGGTCGCCAACTTCCTGCTGCGGCTGCTGCAGAAGCACCGGCCCCCATACGTGGCGTGGGTGCACGACGCCGGCTCCAGCTTCCGCCACGAGACCTACCCCGAGTACAAGGCCACACGGGAGAAGCTGGACGAGCAGCTCCAGCAGGAGTTCGACCGGTCCGTCGAGCGGATCGAGAGCCTGCTCGCCGCGTTCGGCGTCCCGCTCGTGGAGGTCGAGGGCTACGAGGCCGACGACGTGATCGGCACCTTGGCCATCCAGGCCGCGGACCGGGGTTTCGACGTCGTCATCGTGTCCGGCGACAAGGACTTCTACCAACTCCTCGGCGAGCGCATCACACTCCTCAACCCGGGCCGTGGCGGCCCCGCTGCCGTCGAGGAGCAGCACGTCACGCTGGCAAACGCCGCCGAACGGCTCGGCGTGCCGCCGGCGCAGACCGTGGACTTCCTGGCGCTCGTCGGTGACAGCGCCGACAACATCCCCGGCGTGCGCGGCATCGGCGAGAAGTGGGCGCAGAAGCTGCTCGCCGAGTTCGGATCACTGGAGAGCGTGCTCGCCCACGCGGCGGACGTCCCGGCCAAGAAGGTCCGTGACGCGCTGCTCGCGGACGCCGACCGGGCGCGGCTGTCGCGGGACCTGGTCACAATCCGGCGCGACGTGCCTGTCGCGCTGGACCCGCCGGCCCTCGCGGCGCGCGAGCCGGACTGGCCGCGGCTGCTCGACCTGTTCACCGAACTCGAGTTCCGCACCCTCGTGCAGCAGGTGTCGGCGCGGGTCACGGAATCGCTCACCGCCGAGGCGCCGGCCACCGCGTACGTCGTCGCCGACACCCCGGAAGCAGTGGCGGATGCTGTGCGCCGGGCGCGCGAGGCGGGGGTCGTGGCGCTCGACTGCGAGACCACGTCCATCGAGCCGATGCGTGCGGACCTCGTAGGACTCTCGCTCGCCATTGCGCCGGGTGCGGCGTGGTACCTGCCGTTCGCGCACCACCCTAGCGGCGACATGCTCGAGACCGCCGGGGCGCGGAACCTCCCTCCCATCGGCGATCCGGCCCTGGCGCCGCTGCGGAGCCTCCTCGCCGACGCCTCCGTGGAGAAGGTCGGTCACAATATCAAGTTCGACTGGCTGGTGCTGCAACGGGCGGGCGTCGTGCTCGCCGGCGTCGCCTTCGATTCGATGATCGCCAGCTTCATGGTGGACCCAGGCAGACGCTCGCACGCGTTGGACGAACTCGCGGCGGAGTACTTCGGGGTACGGATGCGGTCCTACCAGGATGTGGTCGGCCGCGGCAAGCCGGAGCGTCCCTTCGCCGCGGTGCCTGTCCGGGAGGCCGCGGACTACTGCTGCGCCGACAGCGACTTCGCGCTCCGCCTGCGTGGCGCCCTCGAGCCGACCCTGCGGGAGCACCGGCTCGAGCCCCTCTTCCAGGGCGTCGAGATCCCGCTCATCGCGGTGCTGGCGGAGATGGAGCGGGAAGGGATCGCGATCGACCAGGACTTGTTCGCGCGGCTGACCCGGGAGTTTCGGCAGGAGCTGGCCAGCCTCGAGCGTGCCATCTACGCGGTCGCGGGCACGGAGTTCAACGTCAACTCCAATCCGCAACTGCGCACCGTCCTGTTCGACAAGCTGCAGTTGCCGGTCCTCAAGAAGGGCAAGACGGGCCCCTCCACCGACGCCGACGTGCTCGACGAACTGGCGGCGATGGGGCACGAGGTGCCGAAGCTCCTGCTCGAGTACCGCGAGGTAGCGAAGCTCCTCTCCACTTACCTCGACGCGCTGCCCGCGGAGGTGAATCCCGCGACCGGGCGGATCCATACGTCCTTCAATCAGATCGGGGCGGCCACGGGGCGCCTCAGTTCGACGCGCCCGAACCTGCAGAACATCCCGGTCCGCTCCGCGCGCGGCGAGAGCATCCGCCGCGGGTTCGTCCCCCGCCCCGGATGGCGGTTCGTGGTGGCCGACTACTCGCAGATCGAGCTGCGGCTGCTGGCCCACCTGTCCGGCGATCCGGCGTTCGTCGCCGCGTTCCGCAGCGGGGGCGACATCCACCGGCAGACCGCGGCGATCATCTTCGGGGTCCCGCCCGAGGCGGTGTCAGCGGAGATGCGGGCGCGCGCCAAGACGATCAACTTCGCGACGATCTACGGCCAAGGGGCGCGGAGCCTCTCCCGCGGTCTGGGCATCCCGTTCGCCGAGGCCCAGCGCTTTATCGGGGAGTACTTCGAGCGGTTCTCGGGGGTGCGGGCGTTCCTCGACCGGGCGGTGGCGGAGGCACGCGAGAAGGGGTATGTCGAGACGATCTTCGGGCGCCGCCGCTACGTCCCGGAGCTCCGCGACCAGAACTTCAACGTCCGCGCATTCGGCGAACGGGTGGCGGCGAACTCTCCGATCCAAGGGAGCGCGGCCGACCTGATCAAGGTGGCGATGGTGCGTCTCGCCGCCGCGTTCCGGACCGGCTCCGCCGCCCGCCTGCTGCTGCAGGTCCACGACGAGTTGGTCGTGGAGGCCCCGGCGGCTGAGGCGCCGGAGGTGGCAGGCCTGGTACGGAGGGAGATGGAAGGGGCGGCGCACCTGTCGGTCCCTCTGGTGGTGGACGTCGGGATAGGGGACAACTGGGTGGACGCCAAGGCGGCCCCCTGACCTTGTCGTTCTCGCGGCCACGCCGTAGTTTCTAAATGGGGGTGTGTCCGACCCCCTTTCTCTGGTTCGGGGGCAGATGTGGGGCGCGAGCGCGGGTTCACACTCATCGAACTGCTTGTCGTCGTCGTCATCATGGGCATTCTCGTGTCCGTGATGGTGCCGCGGTGGCAGGCCTCGCGCGAGAAGGCCTTCGTGGCGACGATGAAGTCCGACCTGCGCAACCTCGCGTCGGCCGAAGAGTCGTACTTCTACGACAACGCGACGTACACGACCAGCGTCTCGGCACTCAACACCTTCTCGACGTCGCGCGGCGTCACCATCACGGTCAATGAGTCCACGCTAGGTGGGTGGTCGGCCACGGCGACCCATTCCAACACCTCGAGACAGTGCTTCCTCTACACCGGCAACGTCTCTCCGGTCGGGGGCGCGGTCGAAGGTCAGGTCACCTGCCCGTAGGGCGGACGTGACCTGGCGCGAATTCCCCCGTCTCCGCGAAGGTCTGCAGTACGCGCTGGACGGCGGCCTCTGGCTGCACCGCTTCTTCCTCAAGGGCACTCCGATGGCCCATCTGATCAGCAGCGACCGGGACGCGCTGCTGGCGTGGGGGCTGGCGGCCGGGCTCGACGCCCGCTGGATCCAGTACAAGCCCCTGCGTGACCCCCGGACCGGGGAGCGCGCGCCGGCGTGGCACTGGGACTTGTGGGGAGAGCGACTGCCGCCGCGTCGCGCGGTGTCGCCCTGAGAGGTCGGCGCTAGGCGGGCCGGTCGGGGGGGGGGCCGCCGCTCGCGCGCCGGTAGTGCCCGACGGCGCCGCGGCGACGGTAACCCGGCCACCAGTTGAAGCGGCCGGCGAGGTGCATCACCGCGGGCACCATCACCATCCGGATGACGGTCGCGTCCAGCAGGACGGCGACCGCGAGTCCGAACCCGATCATCTGCACGGCCATCACCCGCGCGAAGGCGAAGGCGCCGAAGACCAGGATCATGATCCCGGCGGCGCTGGTGATGGTCCGCCCCGTGGCCGAGAGCCCCGCGATCGTGGCCGCGTCGTTGTCGTGCGAGTGGTCGAATTCCTCCTTGATGCGCGAAATGAGGAACACCTCGTAGTCCATCGACAACCCGAACACGATCGCGAAGACCAGGACGGGTCCCATCACGAAGATGGCCTCGGTGGGGGCCTCGAGTCCGATCAGGGATCCCCCAACGCCCCACTGGAACACGACCACCGTCAAGCCGAACGCCGCCGCCACCGACAGGGTGTTCATGACGACGGCCTTGACCGGCACCAGCACGGATTTGAACACCCACGCGAGCATGACGGCAGTGACACCGAGCACCAGCGCGACGATGAGGGGGAACTGGCGCAGGAGCCGGTCGCGGAAATCGAGAGCGGAGGGGAAGAAGCCGCCAACCATGAAGCGGGCGCGCTCGAGGGTTGGGATGTCGTGGGCGTGGATCTGCCGGACCTCGCGCACGGCCTGCAGCGCCCCGTCCAAAGTCACCGTGTCCCGCAGAAAGACGTTCAGGACCGTGGCGGAGCCATCGCGGCTCAGGTAGGCGTTGAAGAGGTCCGGCATCCGCGCGCGCGTACGCGCGGAATCGCCGTAGAGTTGCACGTACTGCCAGAGCGGGATCCCCGGGCGGATGTCCACGAGCCCGCGCACCTGCTGCACGCGAGGGTTCGCCCGCAGCGAGTCGCCGAGCATCTTGAGGCCGCGGAGCCGCTCGAGGTCCAGCATCTGGGAGCCTGCCGGCAGGGCAAGCACGACCCGCAGCGGCTGGAGCGCTCCCCCTTGCCCCATCTCCTGCAGCACGGTGAGTCCGTGCGCCGACTCGGTGTCCTTTGGGAACCAGTTCGCCGCGGGGAGGCCGATGCGCAACCACAGCGACGGCGCCGCGAGGGAGAGGATGATGACGCCCGAGATCACCAGCGCCCGGATCGGGTTGCGGGCGATGCTCTGCGCGTAGCGGACCCACCCCGTGTCATGCCGGAAACGCGCCAGCAGGGAGGCGAGGAACTTCGGACGGTCCACGTTGTGACCGAGAATCGCGAGGATCGCCGGCAGGAACGTCACCGACAGCGCCACGGACGTGAACACCACGATCAACCCGCCGAGACCCACCGACTGCATCTCCACGATGGGCACGATCATCAACGCCGCGACGCCGACCATCACCGTGCCACCGGAGGTCAGCACAGCCTGTGCCGCGGTGCGGATCGTCCGTTCCGCGGCTTCGAGCGGTCCGAAGCCATCGTCGAGCTCCTCGCGGAAGCGTGTGACGACAAAGAGGGAGTAGTCGATGCCGACGCCGAGGCCGATCATCGTCGTGATATTGAGGACGAAGATGGACATCGGCATCAGGCCGGCGAGCATCGACTCGACGCCCATCGCCACGAAGATCGACAAGAACCCCACGGCGACCGGCACGAACGCTGCCACGACGGCCCCGAAGGCGAGGACCAACAGCAACCACGTCAACGGGAGCAGGCGTCGTTCGAGGCGGTCGGAGTCCTGCGCGGCCACCGTCCGGGTGTCGTAGTCGAATGCGGGGCTCCCCGTGACGTGCGTGACGAAGTCCTGGCCGGACGCGGCCTGGGCGGCGTGCACGACGTCGCGCAGCTCCGGGACCGCGGACGTCGCGCCGTCGCGCTGCTCCCGCATACTGGCGAGGATGAACGTCACGTGCCCATCGGGGCTCACGAACGTCGGGTCCCCGGACGTGCGCCACGTGACGGTCTTCTGGATGAAAGGCAGGCGCTCCATCGCGGCGACGAGCGAATCGACATAGCCGCGGTAGCGCGCGCTGTCGAGGGTCAGCCGGGAGTGCCGGACGGCGACGACGCCGAACGACGAGAAGGCGTTCCTGAAGTGCTGGCGGAGGAACGCATCGGTCCGGTTGGACTCGGAGCCCGGCATGCCCCGCCCTCCCACCATCAGGCGGGTGTGGAGTTCCCGGGCCACCGGCGTGAGGGCCGCCCCGAAGAGGAACCAGGCGACCACGATGGGCCACCGCCAGCGAACGATGAAGCGCGCCGGAAGCGGGATCAGCACGCAGTTGTCGGCAACGCGAAGGACGTAGGGCGCATCAGCCAGGGTCCGAGGTCGGCGCAACTTGGCGCCTCTCGCCCAGTTTCGCAATCGCGCGGGGTTTGCCACCCCAGGCGTTCGCCGCCATCATTTCCAGTCGATGCCGGAGTATCGCGCGCCCCGTCTTCTCGTCCCGGTGCTGGCCGCCGTGATCGTTCTCGTGCTTCTCGCGGACGTGCTCTGGCGTCACCGGACCCACGCGGTCACCGATCGCCCGCAGGCTTCGGCGTCGGGGTCCAGGGACACCGCCGAGCAGGTCGCGCCAGGCCCCGGCAAGGTGTCGGGGGCGATCGCAAGGTCGCAACCCGCGACCACCGACCGGGCTGCGGTCCGCGAGCGCCTTCGGTTCGACGCGGCGGGGTCCTATCTGGCGCAGACGGTCGAGGCGGGGGACTCCGTCATCCGCCACTGGGGAGCGCGCGGTGGGCGGCCAATCCGTGTCGCCGTCGTTCCGTGGGCCGCGACCGGATACCGCGACGAGTTTGCCGGCGCGGTCCAGTGGGCCGTGGTGCGGTGGAACGGCGTTGGGTTACCGGTGCATCTCGAGACGACGCGGGATCCGTCCGGGGCCGACGTCGTTGTGACCTGGGTGGACACACTGAGCGGCGAAACCGCCGGTCAGGCCCGCATTGTGTGGAACGGCTCCGGCGAGATCGTTCGGGCCACAGTACAGCTCGTGACACACATGCGGGACGGCAAGGCCCCGACGTCTGGCCAGATGGTCACGATGGCACTCCACGAACTCGGACACGTCCTAGGGCTTGGGCACTCGTCGGACCCCGCCGACGCACTGCATCCGACGAGCACGGCGATCGAGCTCTCCGCGCGCGATCGCCGGACCGCGCGACTGCTCTACGACCTACCCACGGGGAGCGTGAAGCAATGACCTGAAGGCTCAGGGTCGCCGCGTCATCGTCGGCCGCGGCCCCGCGGCCGCTTCCATGCCCAGGCGATAGGCGTACTCCGCGTAGCGCACCACCCCGATGAACGGGAAGTCCGGGAACCAGTTGTCGCCGGCCTGGTGGTAGTAGTTCCAGCGGCGGCGCAGCGCGTCCGACGCTTCCGCCGTCATCCCTTCGAACGCGCCCGGCCCCGGCGTCAAGAAGACGGCGGGGACGCCGATGCGCAACAGTGGGAAATAGTCGGAGTTCGGGCTCGCCGGCGTAGAGAGCGCCTCCCATCCGGCGCGGCGTGCGACGTCGATGGCCACCGCCCCGAACGTCGAGGAGTCACCCCCCGCGATACGCCACGTCACGTTCCGTCCCGGGGGCGCGCCGGCGTCGAGGTTGATGTCCGCCACCATGCGTGATGCCGGGATGAGTGGGTGTGCCGCGTAGAAGTCCGAGCCCAGCAGGCCCCGCTCTTCCCCAGTGAGGAACAGGAACAGGATGGACCGCGCGGGGCGCGGGCCCTCCTGCATCGCCTTGGCGATCGCGAGCAGCATGGCCGCCCCGATCGCATCGTCCTCGAATCCATTGTAGATCGAATCGCCGTGCTCGTCCGGGGTGGATATGCCGAGGTGATCCAGGTGCGCCGTGTAGACCACCATCTCCCCGGCGCGCGCCGAGTCGGCACCCGGCAGCAGCACCGCCACGTTGCGGGCGGAGACGGGTCGCACCGAGACCCCGATGCGCGCCTGGATGCGCCATCCGGCCAGGACGATGGGCCGACCGATACGGCTGTTCGGCGGGACGGAATCCGCAAGACCCACGATCAGCGCCTGTTCCAGCACCGGGCTCGCGATGATCGCCGGGATGTTCGGGATGAACGACGAGACGGCGCCGGCGTCGGATACGAGGCTCATCCGCGACGGGCCGCGGGCACGGACGAAACTGAGGTACGCGTCGGCGCCGCCGACGAGGTGGACCACGCCGGCCGCGCCGCGCAGGCGCAACGTATCGGCGGCCGCGAGGTACGGGGAGAACATACCGGCGAGCACGGCCACCCGCCCGGCAAGGGGCGGCAGCCGGCCCGGCGCCGCGAGCACGTCCTGGGCGGACCCCACGAAGACGAGTTCCCCGCCGAACGGCACGAGCGTGCTGGGTGTGCCGACATTGGGGATGAAGCCCGGGCCGCACGCGAATGCCTGCTCACGCCCGTCGGGTCCCACCAGCGCGATGTCCGTGCGGGCCGGGTCCACCGTCGCTTCCACGACAGGCACCACCTGGAAGAAGCTGCCATCGGCCCCCGCACCCCGTAGACCCAGCCGCTCCGCCTCCGAGGCGAGATAGAGTGCCGCTACGTCGGCGCCGCGCCGCCCCGTGCCCCGTCCTTCGAGGAGGTCGTGCGTCAGGTAGTAGGTGTGGGCGCGGAGCGCCATCGAATCGATGAGTGGCGCGGCGGTCCGCGGCGCTTGCGCCGCTGCGGGGAGGGCCACGGTTGCCAACAGGGCAGCGAGGCCGAGCAGGGAGACGCGAAGGGAGTTCACCCGCTCATCCTACACGCCAAACTGGCGCCGCGGCAAGCGTGCGACGAAGTTTGGCGAATGGCAGGCGGACACGGCCGGAAGGTCATGCCACTCGTGGCGGGCGCCGGGGCGTCGGGCGGAACACTGCAGGACGCCCTCGACCTTCTCAGTGTACCGGGCGAGCTGTGGCATGCGGAGGGCGGCCCCGGGGACGTCCGCTGTGTCGCCTGTGCCCACCGCTGCCTGCTCCGGGACGGTCGGCGCGGCGTGTGCAAGGTGCGCTACAACACGGGCGGCACGCTGCACGTTCCACACGGCTACGTCGTCGCGCTGCAGTGCGATCCCATCGAGAAGAAGCCCTTCTACCATCTACTGCCAGGTTCTGATGCCCTGACCTTCGGGATGCTCGGCTGCGATTTCCACTGCGGCTACTGCCAGAACTGGCTGACCTCGCAGGCGCTGCGCGACGCCTCGGCCGGGGCCGCCCCCACGCCGATGACGGCCGAGAGCATCGTGGACGCGGCGCGGCGGCGTGGCGCGGCGGCGATCGTCTCGTCATACAACGAGCCGATGATCACGGCGGAATGGGCCGTGGAGGTCTTCCGCGCAGGACGGCCCCACGGCTTCCGCACCGGCTTCGTCTCCAACGGCAACGGCACGCCGGAGGTGCTGGACTACATCAGGCCCTGGACCGACGCGATCAAGGTGGACCTCAAGGCCATCGACGAGCGTCCGTACCGAAGCCTGGGGGGACAATTGCGGAACGTGCTCGCCTGCATCGGATGGGCCGTCGAGCGTGACTTCTGGGTGGAGATCGTCACGCTACTGGTGCCGGGCTTCAACGACAAGGGAGACGCCGTGCGGCGCACGGCCGACGCGATCGCGGCGGTTTCGCCGGCCATTCCCTGGCACGTGACCGCATTCCACCAGGACTACCGGATGACGGACCCCCGCAACACGACGGCCGACGACCTCGTACAGGCGTGCGAAACGGGCCGTGAGGCAGGGCTGCGCTTCGTCTACGCGGGGAACATGCCCGGCAGGGTCGGGCGGTGGGAGCACACGTGGTGCCCCGACTGCGGGGAACTCCTGGTAGAGCGGTTCGGGTACAACATCCGGAAGCAGCGCACCACCGCCGAGGGCGCCTGCCCCGCGTGCGGCGGCCGGATTCCCGGAATCTGGAAGTGAAGAGGGAGGCGTACGATGGTGGACGCGGACGCGGTGCGCACGGCCCTGCGCAAGGTCAAGGATCCTGAGCTGAACCTGAGCATCATCGATCTCGGTCTCGTCTACGAGGTCGATGTCCGCGAGGGCGAAGTGCACGTGCAGATGTCGCTCACGTCCCCGGGATGCCCCTCCGGAGCGGAGATCATGTCGGCGGCGCAGACCGCAATCGAGGCGATGGAGGGGGTGACGAAGGCGGATGTCGAGTTGGTGTGGTCGCCCTACTGGACTCCGGACCGGATCGACCCGAAGGTGCGTGCCTACCTGGGGCTATCCTAGCCGGCTAGGGCCTTCAGGAAAGCCTCCCCCAACTCGTCCACCTGCCACTTCCGCATTTCGGGGACGTCGCCGAGGCCCGTAGCCGACGTCGAATGCGCCCGGGCGAGGGCCTCGAGCGTGCCCTTCGGACACAACACACCAGGGTCGAGGCCGAGGCGAGCCGCCGCCTCATTGCGGGCGATCTTGAGCCGCTCGACACGCTGGTCGAACGCGGGGTCGCTTCGGCGCCGCTCGCCGCGGGGGAACCGGGGCAGGTCCCGCTCTGGGACGGCGAGCCCCTGCTCGATGGCTGCGAGCATCGCCACAGCGCGGGTCTCGAGGAGCCGCCCCGAGACGCCGCGGATGGATTGAAGTGCCTCGACGGACTGCGGTGCCTTGTCCGCGAGCGCCAGGAGCGCCTCGTTGGATACCACCCGGAAGCTCGCCCGGTCCAGTTCGGCCGCCACCGAGTCGCGCCAGTGCCAGAGTCCCTGGAGCACGGCGAGGCCTCGCCGGGAGAGGGTCCGCGCCCCCTTCACCCGCAGCGCGGCATCGCCGTTCCCGGGCGCCGGTGCCCACCGCACGCTCTCCAGCCGCTGAAACTCCTCCTCCGCCCACGACAGCCGGCCCTTCGCGACCAACTCGGTACGGAGCCGGTCCCGCAACTGCAGGAGGTGGTGCGTGTCGAGAGCGGCGTACTCCAGCATCTCCCGCGGGAGCGGGCGGCGAGACCAGTCGGCGCGCTGGTACTTCTTGTCCAGGTGCACACCGAGGTGCTTCTCGAGCAGTGCCGCGAGCCCGACCGCCGGCTCGCCAAGGAGGTGTGCGGCAATCCGCGTATCGAACAGCCGCCGCGCCCGGACCCCGTAGTCTCGGTCCAGGATCCGCAGGTCGTAGTCCGCGTCGTGGAACACCACTTCGATCGCTGGATCGGCGAGCAGGGCACCAAACGGCGCCGCATCGCCGACCGTCAGAGGGTCGATGATCGCGGTGTCGTGTCGGGTGGAAACCTGGATGAGGTAGATGCGGTCGACGAATCGATGGAAGCTCGCCGCCTCGGTATCCACCGCGAGCTCGGTCTCCCGCACCAGCCGCTTGACCAGCGAGGCAAGCTCAGCGGGCGTCTTGACATAGCGATGCGCCGCTTGGCGCGGCTTCACGGTCACCATTCCGGGGTAGAAGCTTGCTCCCCCTGAGGGGTGAGCGCAACTCCGCAGACCGAACACGCCTCCAAAGGCACGTTATGTGATGTTGATATCGTGTCGATGTCTTGACAATGATAGTATATATCTCAGCACTAATACATAACCGTCATGCCAGTTTCATAACACTAGTGTAATGGTATCACAATCTCATCGTTGGTGCGTCTCTGATCCGATGAGGTGTGCTGGCAGCGCTGATGCCCCGCTCGTGGTCTGCTGTACTGCGAGCCCTGGGACTGGAGTGGTCCGGGGTATGGGACTGGAAAGGTGCGCCGCCGTCGGGCGCGGGCTATGTTAGGCCCATTGGCAGGGAATTCAGCCGTCATCACATCAAACACTTGTCCGCGATCCCGTGAGCCGACTGCCTTCGATCGAAGTCACCGTCTACCCGTACGAGTGTGATGCGTTCGGGCATCTCAACGAAACTGCCTACCTCACGCTCTTTGAGCGGGCGCGCTGGGAGGCACTGGCTCGGGGACCCGGGGCCGACGTCTTCGTCCGCCACGCGGTGTGGCCGGCGGTCCGCAAAGCCACGATCGAGTTCCGGGCGCCGGCGTTCCCGGGCGACGTGCTGTCCGTGAGCCTGCACCTCGAGAGGCTTGGCAGGACGTCGGTCGAGTTGCGGCAGAGCGCGAAGCGGGTCGCGGACGGCGTCCTCCTCGCCGAGGCA
>Ga0315286_10001796_pt1 | contig 19648 bp, 18 predicted proteins | sample YL17G10_0_MG_FD_205038 | JGI IMG/M metagenome (GOLD analysis project Ga0315286, IMG submission 205038) | Sediment microbial communities from Yellowstone Lake, YNP, Wyoming, USA - YL17G10_0 | ecosystem: Environmental > Aquatic > Freshwater > Lake > Sediment | place: USA: Wyoming | collected... | reverse complement strand
CAAAAGCCAGGGCGACCGGGTCGGCCACGGCGGCCAGGAATTTCTTGATGGGCGCCCGGATGAAAAGCGCGACCGGAAGGAGCACGGCCAGAATGAAGAAGAGGATGGCCGCGTAGAAGGTCAGCAGGAGCTTGAACAGGTTGACCAGGATGCCCAGGCCCATGTGCCCGACCGTATAGGCGATGGCACAGCCGACGCCGATAGGCGCGAAATGCATGACGATGTTGGTGAACTTGAACATGACCTCGGCCAGGCCCTCCGTCACAGTCAGGATGGGCTTGCGCTTGGCTTCCGGGACGAGGGCCAGGGCGATGCCGAAGAGGATGGCGAAGATGACGACCTGGAGGACCTGTCCTTCGGCCACGGACTTGGCGATGTTCTCCGGGAAGATATGAAGGACGACGTCGGTCGCCGTCTGCTTGACGGCCTGGATCTCGGCGGTCTTGGGCGCGGGGGGCAGGGTGATGCCCCTCCCCGCCTGGGAGATGTTGATCGCGGCCAGGCCGATGAACAGGGCCAGGGTCGTCACGACTTCGAAATAGATAAGGGACTTGACCCCCATCCGGCCGACCTGCTTGAGATCGTGGTGGCCGGCGATGCCCACGACCAGCGTCGAGAAAAGGAGAGGGGCAATGATCGTCTTGATCATGCGGAGGAAGATCTGACTGAGGAGCCGCAGGCCGACGCCCAGGGCCGGAAAGTCATAGCCGATGCCAGCGCCGATAAGCATGCTGACGATGATCCAGGTCGTCAGCGACCGGCGCTTGAAGGCATAAGCGATGAAGAGGAGCGTCGTCGCCCAGCGCAGGGTGAAGAGGATTTTCGGCGCGACGGTGACGATCCCGAAGGACTTGAGCGCGACGAGGACGGCGACGACGGTGATCCCGGCCAGGACGGGCAGGACGAAAGGGTTGGGCTTGGCGCCCGCCTTGCGTTGTCCGCCGGGTTTCGCGTTCATTCGTTCGGTCCCGAATTCTAGAGAATCCACCCGGCGAAGTCAATTGAATTCGGGGCCTATCTATGGTAAATTGATATTTCGGCGCCAAGGAAAAAATGGATAAGAGGATCTGGGCTATCGGTGGAGGGAAGGGCGGGACGGGCAAGAGCTTCATCGCCGCGAGCCTCGGCCTCCACTTGGCCTCCCTCGACCGCGAGGTCGTCCTCGTCGACGCCGACTTCGGGGCCCCCAACCTCCACACCCTGCTGGGCGTCAAGGCCTCCCACCCGGACCTCGGCGATTTCCTGACCAACGCCGTCCCCTCGCTCGAGGAGGCGGCCGTCGAAACGCCCTACCGCGGCCTGCGGATCGTCAAGGGCTCGGAGAACATCCTCTTCATCGCCAACCTCAACCATTACAAGAAGCTCCGCCTCCTGCGTCAGCTCCGCCAGCTCAAGACTCCGAACGTCATCCTCGACCTGGGCACGGGGAGCAGTTTCAACGCGCTCGATTTCTTCCTCAGCGCCAACCCCGGGGTCGTCGTCGCCACGCCCGAGCCCACGGCCATCGAAAACACCTATCTGTTCCTGAAGTCCTGCATCATGCGGGTCCTCAAGCTCTACATGGACCACTACAAGATCCAGGACCTCCACCAGAAGATGCTCGACCAGATCGAGAAGAACTCGCAGTCGCTCTACGGCTTCTTCAAGTCTCTCATGGAGAGCGACCGGTCCTACGGCACCATCCTCTACCGGGCCCTGCGGGCCTTCCGGCCCTGCCTGGTCATGAACAAGACGCGCGACGAGCGGGACGTCCTCCTCGGGCGGTCCGTGGCCGACGTGGCCCGGAAATACCTTCTCATCGACATGAAGTACCTCGGCGCCGTGCCCTATGACGACGACGTCCACGGATCGCTCCGGGGCCTCAGGCCGTTCTACCTGGAACACAAGGACTCGGCCGCGGCCCGAGCCATCCGCCAGATGTCCGAAGAGCTGGCCTACTCGATCGAATTCACCCTGCGGACTCCCCCGGAGATCCGGCTTCCGGACGTCTGATGCTCAAGAGGATCGAGGACTGGAACTACTACGAGCTGCTGAGCGTCGAAAGGACCGCCTCCCAGGACGAAATCTGGGAAGCCTATCAAGCCGCGTTGATCACCTACCGCGACGGCTCGCTCGCCGTCTACGGCCTGGTCACGGAGGCCGAGCGCGGGCTCATCCTCGAGCGCATCCAGGAGGCCTTCCAGACGCTCCGGGACGCCAAGAAACGGACAGATTACGACCTGACCCTCCTCCGGCATACCCCCTATTTCCCGCCGAAAGCTCCCTTCCGCAAGTCGGTCGGTAAGCTCGAGATCGAGGACGCCCCGCCTAAGAAAACCCTATGGGCCCGGGTCAGGCGGATCTTCTCTAGAAATCCTTGACGATGTCGTCTTCCGTCTCGAAAGCGCCGTCGGGCCCGGCCGAGCGGAGACGGAACGAGGAATCGGAAAGCCTCTCGTAGCGGATCTTCCTGCCCCAAACGTCCGGGAGGGCGCCCGCCGTCGGATGGAAGCGCCGGAGGACCTCGAGGGTATCGGGAAGGCCGTTGCCCTCCGCCGCATACGAGAGGACCTCGCGCGAGAGCGATTCCAGGTTGACCGCGGTCAGCTTGATCTTCGACTCGAGATATTTGTCGACCTGGATCTGAAGGCCCCCCTTGTCGTCGGCCACCTTAGTGAAAAGAATGAAATAGACGGCGACCATCGTCAAGAGGACGCCGATGAGCAAGCCCCTGATCTTCATTTCGGCCTCCTAAACGGGTTGCTCCCGCCCGGCCGTTCCGCCGGCGTAGGCGGCGATGCGGTTGGCGATCCTCGCGACCACGACGTCGGGGACGCCGTCCGGGTGCGAGGACTGGAGCCTCATGTCGCAGATCTCGTTGACGTAATCGACGACGAGCAGGCGGCCCCGGAAGTCCCGGGCGATCTCCGTCGAGAAGAACCTGAGCCGGGAGACGCGGGCGATCGTCCGCACGATCGCGTAGATCGGGCCGAGGGAACGCGCAGCGGCCTCGTCGTAACCGAGTTCGGCGTAGAGATGCGTGCGATCGTCCCACCACGTGAGATGGACCTCGCCGAGGACATAGAATCCCCTGAACCAGAACCTTTTCCCATCCCTGACCTCGGGGACGATCCTCTCCTGGAGAAGATACTTGTCGGCCGGATAGGTCCGGCGCGCGGCGAGGACGTCCACCGGGCCGGCCGCATCGGCGACGACGCCGACGCTGCCGCCAGTCGTGTTGGCCGGCTTGATGACGAAGGGGACGCCCAGAGGAGCCAGGTCCTCGGGCCTCAGCGCAAGTTCCGGCTCCGTTTCGTGGGAGGGAAGGATCACGGTGTACGGGATGCGGATGCCAGCGGTCAGGAGCTCGAGGTGCATGGTTGCCTTGTCGGAAGCCCAGCGGAGCTTATCTAGGCCTTCGATGACGTCCCGGCCCATTTCGACGGCCAGGGCCTGCAGGCTTATGAAATCCGGCGAAGATCCCGAAGCCCGGTCGAGGAGGACGCGGAAGTCGAGATCGCCCGAACGGAAGGCCTCGACGACCCTGGCGGCCTCGGCCGGGGCGATCGTGATCGTTCTCAGCCCACGGTTCCGGGAGGATTCTTCGACCAGACGGATGAAGTCCCTGTCGTATTCCCAATCGAAAGTGATGGCCAGATCGTATCGGGACGTCAGTTCCATAATTTCGGCCGCTGGGCGGGACGTTGGTCACCCGGGATTCTGACCGAAAACCCGGGGCCTGTCAAACAGGCGCGGATTCGGACCTAGATCTTCCGGAACATGTAGACCGCGCCGCGGTTGGTCCCAGCCCCATCCTGCCCTGTCGCTCCGGCGAGGAGATAAAAGCCGTCGAGTGCTATCGAGCTGCCGAACCAATCCTGATTCGCGGCGCCGCTCGCCCGCAGGATCTGAGCTTCGCCCCAGTTGTCCGTCCCCCCCTCGTTTTTGGAGAAAATATAAACCTGGCCCCTCTCCGTGCCGCCGCCTCCGCTATATAGCGCGCCGGCAAGGACAAAGTCGCCGTCGACTTTCACGTCGAAGCCGAAGAAGTCGTCGTCATGGGGGTCGCTCGCGGCGAGCTTCTTGAACTGGCCCCAATTGTCCGCGCCACCCTGGTTCCGGCCGAAAAGATAGGCCGCTCCCCGGTTCGTTCCTCCGCCGTCCTCCCAGGCCACTCCGATGACCAACAAATCCCCATCGATCGATACGGCGCTCCCGAACCAGACGTCGTTTGCAGGGTCGCTCGGGAGGATTTTCCTGAACTGGCCCCAATTGTCCGCGCCGCCCTGGTTCCGGTAGTAGAGATAGGCCGCTCCGCGGTTGGTCCCGGCCCCGGCGCTGTAGGGCGAGCCGACGACGACGAAATCGCCCTTGATGTCAACGCGGTACCCGAACTGGTTATTGTCCACGGCGTCATCGGCGGTCAGCTTGAAGAGCTGGCCCCAGTTGTCCGCCCCGCCCTGGTTCCGGTAGTAGAGATAGGCCGCTCCGCGGTTGGTCCCGGCCCCGTCTTCGCGGTCCGCGCCGACGACTAGGTAATCCCCGTCTATGGCGACGGAATACCCCAACATGTCGTCGTTCGCCGCGTCGCTGGCGACGATTTTCTTGATTTCGCCCCAGTTATCCGCCCCACCCTGGTTCCGGTAGAAAAGATAGGCCGCGCCTCTCTTCAACCCGGAACCACCTTCGCCTTCGGCTCCGACCAGGGCGTAATCGCCGGAAATGGCGACCGAAACGCCGAAAACGTCTTCGGCGGCCGCGTCGCTCGCGACGAGCTTCTTGATCTGGCCCCAACCGTCGAGGCCCCCCTGGGATTGGAGAAACAGGTAGGCCGCGCCGCTGTTAGTCCCGTTCCCGTCCACGCCGGGAGCGCCAACGAGGGCATAAGCTCCATTGACGGCCACGGACAAGCCGAAACTGCTGTTATCCGCAGGGTCGGTAGGGACGAGCTTCAGGAGCGAACGGAAAGTGTCCTGGGGAGTTACGCCATCGTTCGCCTGGCAGCCCGCGAGAAAGAGAAAGGCCAATGCGCCAAGTAAAAAAGTGAGAGGAGTTTTCATTTTCACGGGCTGATCCTTTCTTTCCGGCCGAGCAGCGTTTATCTCGACTTGCGGGAGGCCGCAACCGGAATAGTCTTAAAACTACTCTTGCAGAATATCCGTTGCCTGTCAAACAGCGGAGAGGAACGGCGGGCGGAGGCGGCCGCATCGGTTGAATTTCACGGTCGGCGCACGGTGATCGTCCGGTCGGGCTCCCGGCCGAAGCCCTCGACGACGATACGGTCCGCGGTGACCGTCACGATGGCGCAGGCGCTCGTATCCCGCGTCTCGACCATGCCGGCGAACGTGAGATAAGCGATCCCGTTCTTCACCGCATAGTCCCCGGCATGGTTGTGGCCGGCGAAGAACGCCTTGGCGGACGGATGTTTCTCGAGAAGGCCGACGACCTCGTCGTCGTTCCAGAGATTGTGCGCGGCCGGCGGGAAGACGGGGAAATGGCAAAAGACGATCGCTCCTAGCCCCTTCCGGTCGGCCGTCGAGAGCTCGGCTTCGAGAAAATCGAGCTGTTTCCGGCCGACTCCCCCGTTCCACTTGGTCGCGTTTGGCTTTTTGGCCGCCACCAGCGCCTCCCAAAGGCGGGCGGCTTCATTTTCGAGGGAGGCGTCCTTGGGGAAGTTGAAACCCAGTTCGTCGCCGTTTAAGACAATGAAGCGCCATTCTCCCGACGAGAACGCGTAATACCCCGGCCCGATCCCCAGGCGGCCGAGAAGCTCAGACCGCGGCTCGGGCGCGGCGTCGAGGTCGTGGTTGCCGACGACGAAGCGGACGGGCGCCTTCGAACGGTCGAAAACCGGCAGGATGATGTCTGTGCTCCCCGTGCCGCGGTCGACGAGGTCGCCCAGGTGGACGACGAAGCGGACGCCCCGGGCGTTGAACTCCTCGAGGGCATCGCGGAGCTTGAGCCAAGAGCGGCTGTAGAAGCGGCTGCCCTCGGACGGAACAGCCGCGAACTGGCAATCGGCGATGACGCCGAAGGTGACGGCAGCCGGCCGGTCGCACGCCGAGGCCAGGACGGAAATGGCCAGCCCCAGGACGAACGCGTTGGATCGCCCCCTTGTCATAAGGTCACGTGACAGCACAACGGCTGGCGAAATCCTCGAGCTCACCCTTGCTCAGTCCGCGGTGATAGACGCCGTCCAGCCGCTGGACGACCTTTCCTTTCTCGAAGAAGAGGACGGTCGGGTAGACCTCGATGGAATATTTCTCGGTGAGGGCATCGCCCTCGTCGACCAGGATGCGCACATAGCATGGCTCGCCGGCCGCCGCGTGCTTCCGGTAGGTCGGAAGGAAGGCCTGAGAGAACGGGCACCAGGAGGCGTAGAAAAGGACCATGAGACGGTCCCGGGATCTGATGGCCGCCTCGAGCTCCTCGGGGCTCTGGACAAGGACGCAGGAGTCCGCCCCGGGTGTGTCTTTCTGTCCGTTCAGAAGCGATTTCATCAGATTGCGTAGCGTCATGCTGCGATCCACCTTGCTAGCCTGAGAATATTCTTTGTTTCCAGCGTCTATTAATACCATGTCGACGATCCTTTGGGAAGGCCTGTTGAAGTGACCGGGAGAGAGGCTATTTTCCCGCGCCGCGCAGCTTGAGGTCGTCGAAGGCTCCTGTGTCGTCGAACGAGCCGACGCCCCTTTTTAATATTCATGGACAGCGGCGTTTTTTGATATACTGGTCTAAGGTCGCATGACAGGGGCAAGCCGACCAAGATCGAACGGCCATCGGTGGCCCGGCGTCGAGGGAGGTCATAATGCACAGATCGAAACTTCCCGCCATCATCGTGACGTTCGTGTTCATCCTTCTTGCCACAAAGCTTGGATCCTGGGGAGAGCCTATGAAGGTCAAGATCGAAAGAAGAACGTGCCGGTCCGCGGATGGAGTGGAGATCGTCTATTCGGCCGCCGGGACCGGCGAGCCGGCCCTCGTCTTCGTCCACGGCGGGCTGGCCAACCGCGCGTTCTGGGACGGCCAGCTCCGGGAATTCGCGGCCCGTCACCGGACGATCGCCCTCGACCTCGCCGGACACGGCGAGTCAGGCGTCGACCGGAAAAAATGGGGCATTCCCGAATTCGGCGCCGACGTCAAGGCCGTCGTCGAGGCGGAGAAGGTGAAGAATGTCATCATCTTCGGCAACTCACTGGGTGGTCCGGTGGCGGTCGAAGCGGCCCTCCTCCTCCCCGGCCGGGTCCTGGGCGTCGTCGGCGTCGACACATTTCAACTCATCGATTACCAGATCACGCCGGATGAAGGCCGGGAAAGGGCGCGCATGTTCGAAGGCGACTATGCCGGCGCCCTGCGGCAAATGGTCGGGATGCTCTTCCACAAGGACGCCGATCCGGCCGTCGTGGCCGACGCCGAAAAGCGGATGGCGGGAACATCACCGGCAGCGGCTCAAGCGATGTTCTTGTCGATCGGCGGGTATGACGGTGGCGCCGCGGTCCGCCGCCTGGCGGCCCCTCTACGGGCCATCAACGGCGACCTCTATCCGACGGACATCGCCGCAAACAGGAAGCTGAAGGCCGATTTCGACGCCGTCATCATGAAGCACATGGGGCATTATCCTATGCTGGAGAGGCCCGATGAATTCAACCGCCTCGTCGCGGAGATGATCGCCCTCCTCGTCAAGAAGAACCCCACGCCGTAGGGAGGAATTCCATGGACGCCAAAAGAGACCCCACGCTGCGGGTGACCCTCATGCCCCGCGACACCAACAGACACGGCACGATTTTCGGCGGCATCATCCTGAGCCACATCGATTTGGCCGGCGCCATCGAGGCCCGAAAATCGTGCGGCCCTCTCAATTTCGTGACGGTGGCCCTGGACCACGTCGTCTTCCACAAGCCCGTATTTCTGGGGGATGTTTTAAGTCTCTACACAGAGACAACGAAGATTGGGCGGACGTCCGTGACGACCCGGGTCATCGTTGAGGCCACTCGGGCCGAAACCCAGGAATGCGTCCGGGTAACCGAGGCAGATGTCGTCTATGTCGCCGTCGATAATGACTGGAAACCCGTGCCGGTCCGGTAGAACTGCGCTTTGATCACAGGCCCGAGGATACCGCCACTTTTACTATGTCCATAAGCTCGGCCATCGTGTCCTCCGTGTAGCCGGTCACGGGGATGGGCTCATGGAGCGTGATCTTGGCCGGTCCTCTCCGGACGAGCCACTTCCCGCGCGGCATCAGCTCGTAGGTTCCCTTAACCGATACGGGAACGATCGGCGCGCCGCTCTCGAGAGCCAGGAAGAAGCCGCCTCTCCTGAACCGCAGCAGCTTCCCGTCGAAGCTCCGCGTGCCCTCGGGATAGATGAGGAATGAATACCCTTTCTCTTGGATCAACTGCACGGCCCTGGCGATGCTCCTTCTCCCCGCGCCGGCGCCTTCCCTATCGAGCGGCACATACCCGGAAAATCGCATGCCTAGCCCCAAGATGGGGATGCGGAAGACGAACCTTTTGACGATCACCCGGGCCAGGCGGTCGAGGACGGTCATCAGGAGAGGGGCGTCAAGGAAGCTCAGGTGGTTGGACATGAAGATGTAGGGCGTCCCGCGGTCGAGCCGGTCGAGCCCGGTGACCACGACGTCGATGCCGAGGATGCGGCGGCCGACCTGCATCATCCACCGCCCGTAGACAAGGAATGCGTCCCGCAGCCCGAAGAGCGCGCACATGAGAAGAACCGGAATAGCGAGAACCGTCAGGATGAGAAAAACGAGGACGAGGATGGCGCTGCGCATAAGGAAGCCCGATTATAGCACAGCCCCTGACTTGAAAACCTCTCTTTACAGGTGGTACATTGGCCGAGTGAAGAAATTGATATTGACGAGAAAAAGAACCCTTCAGGCCACAGGCCTCGTTCTCACCTCGATCCTGGCTCTGTTGATATTGGCAGCCCGGGCCGGCGGCGCCGACATGAACCTCCTCCTGGTGACGGTCGACACCCTGCGGCCGGACAGGCTGAGCTGCTACAGTCCGAAACACCTGGAAACCCCGCGGATCGACGCCCTGGCGGCGAAAGGTGTCCTGTTCGAACGGGCGTTCGCCCACGATCCCATAACCCTCGCTTCGCACGCGAACATCCTCCTAGGAATGACCTCCCTGGCCCACGGCGTCTCGGACAACAGCCTGTCCATCGTGGCCCCGGACAACCTGACCCTAGCCGAGCTCCTCAAGGGCCGCGGCTACGCCACGGGCGCCTTCGTCAGCGCGTTTCCCCTCGATTCCCGCTTCGGCCTGGATCAAGGTTTCGACGTGTACGACGATTCTTATCCGGCCAAGCCGACGTCCGAAGGGCTTTTCTCGGAGCGTCCGGCGGAAAAAACCATTACCGCCGCACTGAAGTGGCTCTCCGATAAGAAGGGCCCATGGTTCTGCTGGATCCACGTCTGGGACCCCCACGCGCCATACGCGGCCCCCGAACCTTACGCCAGCCGGTTCAAGGACAAGCCCTATGCCGGCGAGGTGGCTTACGTCGACGCGGAACTGGGACGGCTATTGGACGAACTCGGCCAAAAAGGAATGATCGGGCAGACGGTCGTCGTGCTGACGGCCGACCACGGCGAATCCCTGGGCGAGCACGGCGAGATGACCCATGGCTATTTCGCCTACAACTCGACGCTCTGTGTGCCCCTCGTCATCTCCGCCCCGGGGGCCAAGGCCGCCCGGGTGAAGGATTATGTCAGCCACGTAGATATTTTTCCGACCGTCTGCGACCTCCTCGCGGTCGATAAGCCGTCGTCCCTTCATGGCGATTCCCTGGCCCCGTTCCTGAAAGGCAAAACGAGGAAGGCCCGGCCGATCTACTTCGAGTCCCTGGATGCTTACTTGAACAGGGGCTGGGCGCCCATCCGCGGAGTTATCGAGAATGGGAAAAAATATATCGAATCGCCCATCCCTGAGCTCTACGATCTGGAGACCGATTTCGCCGAGGAGAAAAACCTGGCCGCGGACGAGAACCTGCCACCGTACAAGAAAAAGCTGCGGGAAGTCATGGAACTCGGCTCCTCGCCCCTTCTGGCGCAAGCAGGCCGGCAGACGACTGACCGCGAAACGAAGGAACGGCTGCGCAGCCTGGGCTACGCGGCTTCTCGTGCCCCCCAGACCAAGGTCTCCTACGGCCCCGAAGACGATCTCAAAACGCTCCTTCCCTTCGAACAGAAGGCGGACCTAGCCTCCCAGCTCCAAAAGCAGGGCCGGCTGGCCGAAAGCGTCCGCCTCCTCAAGGATATCATCGAGGAGAGGCAGGACTTCGGCAAGGCTTATGACCAGCTCTTTGAGATCTATCGGTCGCAGGGCCTTCTCGACGACGGCTTCCAGGTCCTCGAAAGGGCCTTCACCGCCAATCCTGGTAATTACGTGATCGTCTCGGGATATGGGATCGCACTGGTCAAGAACGGGATGGACCGAAAAGGCGCCGAGATCCTCGAGAAGGCCCTCGGCCTTTACGATCGGGACGCGACGGCCTGGAACTCCCTCGGGGTGGCTTATGGGAAGACGGGTGATTTCGAAAAGGCCCGCGAAGCTTTCAACAAGGCATTGGCCCTGGCGCCGGACGACGCGCTTTTCAACGACAATTTCGGCTCATTTTACGTGACCGTGGCCGTGAAGACCAAGGATCCGGAGGCGGCCCGGAAGTCCGTCGGGTATTTCGAAAAGGCTATCGCCGCCGACTCGAGTCTGGCCCCCGCCTACAACGGCCTGGGCGGCGCCCTCAGGATCCTGGGCCGAAATGACGAGGCCATCAAGAACTGGGAAAAGGCCGTCGAGCTCGATCCGGCCTTCGCTTTCGCCGCTTATAACCTGGCCGTGGCCTACCTGGAGAAAGGGGACAAGGCCAAAGCCCTCGAGAATTGCCAGAAGTATCTCCTCATCAAAGGCCGAAGCATCACAGCAGAAGAGCTGAGGGAAATCAACACCCTCATCCAGAAGTGCAAAGGGTGACGCGGCTGCGTTCGTTCGGAAGGGGTGGCTGGTAACGTTGGAATTACTATTGATTTGCAAAAAGAGAAAAGGAGACGCGGGGCTAATCAGACGCTGTCGCCGAAGGCGACAACGGGCCGCTGAAGGGGGCGGGTCAAAATTGAGTTGAGTCAATGCGCCTTAACAGGTCCCTTTCCCGGACCCTCGTGAGGCGTTTGTTTCCGAGGTTAAAGGCACGGAGCTGCCCGGTTGCGATCCAATGATGAACACTACGACGTGCCACGCCAAGCTCTCGGCTGATCCTAATTAATGCCGAGCATCTTTTCCATATGCTTATTATTGCATTTTATAGCATAATAAAGCATATTTTTCCGGTCAAGGACTTTCTCGAGGCGGCGGAAATGCGTATAATCCGGGCATGGGCGACAGCGATCTCATGGAGAGGGCTGAGGTTATGGATTATCTTCGGATCAGCCGCGGAACTCTTGACAAACTCCAGAAGCGGCGAGAATTCCCCTTTGCCAAGATCGGAAAAAAGGTTCTGTTCCGCAAACGTGATATCGACGCCTGGCTCGAGTCGAAGGTTATCAAGGCTCGTGTAAAGGCTTGAGGGAGGATTGGAGCATGCTCGGCTGGACCATCATCGTCTACAGGCAGGCCAATGGCGGCGAGCTGCCTCCAATGTGGGGCTCGGAAACGGTCCAGCAGATCGCCGTCTGGCAAACCGATGTCAACGGGCGGAAGTGGATCGACTGGCTCGTGGGCATGGGGCGTGCTGCAGCCGACCCTAGGGGAGACGGCTACCCGGACCGGTACACCGCAAAGGCCCGATATCTGGTTCGGCGGATCATTGACGGACCGCCAGAAGCGATTGAGGCCTGGGGCGAAGGGCCGGAAATCATCGTCGGGAGGCGCAATGTAGGGAAAACAATGATCAACCGCGAAGTAGCCGACGACTGCCGACCCGACGAGTGGCTACTGGTCGAAGCTTGGGACGAAAGCTAGGCGGCAGTGGGAATGTCTTCGGCTGAGAATCCCCAAGAGTTTACACAGGATTGGGGTTAAGGGGAGGCAAAACATGAACATCAAGAAACTTACCGCTTCCGATTTCCCTGGCATTGATGAGGCGAAGTTCAACGAATGGAAAACGCTCCAAATCAAGACGGACAGTGAACAGAGAATTGTTTCGTATATTGCGATTGGAATATGGTTCATCTGGACCTTGCTGACTACCAAATCCATATACCCATTGATATACATAATTATCTTTATAATTGTGGGTTATGGAGTTTATCGCATTAAAACCAAGCGCTTGCGCCAACTTGGCAAGGAACTCAAAATGTCCGATCGGATGTGGGCCAAGAAGAAAGGCCGAGCGTTTACCGAGTAGTCGAACGGGCCTCTGCATCAGATAGAAATTAATTGGCAGTGAAACTCCCCCAACTTCCTTCACCATCAAGAAAGGAATCGTCTTCTGTCCCGGCCGTCTGGAAATGCACAGCTGATCTTTTCCCGCCTTCTCGCGATCTCAATGCAGCGACCCACGGTGATCGGCTTGGCGACGACAACATATCACTGCAAGATCGCCTATATGACCGTGTTTCTTGTCGCCCTTTCCGTTCACCGGCTGGGCCAGGAGGATAAAATCCGCTATGTGAAATCGTCCCTTCCCAGCTTGGTTTAAAAATGAGTTTCGTGACGTCCTACTAAAGGTGCTTAAAGGGAAAACGATAAATTCAGGGGGAAATCGAATGACCCGTGTAGGACTCGAACCTACAACCCACAGATTAAGAGTCTGTTGCTCTACCAATTGAGCTAACGGGCCGAAAAATCCCCTCTAGTTTAGATGAGTCGGGCCGCCTTGTCAAACGACACGGAACCCGTTGATTCTACTCCTTGATCCCGGCCAGGTCGAACATGAAAGCGTATTCCATGGCCAGTTGTTTCAGCCTCCTGAAACGGCCGCTCACGCCGCCGTGCCCGCCCTCCATGTTCGTCCAAAGCAGGAGCGGGTTCTTATCCTTCTTCATGGCCCGCAGCTTGGCCACCCATTTGGCCGGCTCGAAATACTGGACTTGGGAGTCCTGCCAGCCCGTGGTCACGAGCAGGGCCGGGTATTTCTTGGCTTCGACCTGGTCGTACGGGGAATAGGAGAGCATGTAGTCGTAGTATTCTTTAATCTCGGGGTTCCCCCATTCGTCGAACTCGCCCGTCGTCAGCGGAATGCTCTTGTCGAGCATGGTCGTGATGACGTCGACGAAGGGCACGCCGGCGACGACGCCCTTGAAGAGGTCGGGCCGCAGATTGACCACAGCGCCCATGAGCAGTCCGCCTGCGCTGCCGCCGTTGGCAAAGAGCAGGCCGGGATTCGTGAACTTCTGGGCGACGAGATAGTCGCCGCAGTCGACGAAATCCGTGAACGTGTTCTTTTTCTTGAGGAGCTTGCCGTCCTCGTACCAGGCTCGGCCCATCTCCTGCCCGCCCCGGATGTGGGCGATGGCGTAAACAAACCCCCTGTCGAGAAGGCTCAGGCGCGCCGAGCTGAAGCCGGCGTCCGAGCTCGCTCCGTACGAGCCGTAGCCGTAGAGCAGACAGGGGTTGGCGCCGTTCTTGACCAGTCCTTTTCTATAGACGAGCGAGATGGGCACCTTGACGCCGTCGCGGGCTACGGCATAATGCCGCTCGGCCTGATAATTCTTCGCGTCGAAGCCGCCGAGGACCTCCTCCTGCTTGAGGAGCTTTTTCTCGTGGGTGACCATGTTGTAGTCGAAAGTGGACGAGGGCGTCGTTAGGGAGGTGTAGCCGTAACGGAGCCACTCCGTGTCGAACTCGGGGTTGGTCGAGATCCCGGCGCTGTAGGTCTCTTCGCCGAAATCCAAATAATGTTCGGCATTCTTGTCCCAGGGCATGACCCGGATCTGGATGAGGCCGTTCTTCCTCTCTTCGAGGACAAGGGCGCCTTTGAACATCTCGAAGCCTTCGAAATAGACGTCGTCACGGTTCGGGATGAGCTCGACCCAGTCGGCCTTGCCCGTCTTGTCCAGGGCCGCCGTCATCAGCCGGAAGTTCCTGGCGCCCATGTTGGTCCGGACGTAGAACTTGTCCTGGAAGTGGTCGACGGCGTATTCGAGGTCCCGCTCCCGCGCCTGGAAAACTTTGAACTCGGCCGCGGGCTTGTCCGCGGGGATGAACCGGTACTCGTTCGAGAGCGTGCTCGACGAGGCGATAAAGATGTATTTTTTGGATTTCGTCTTGAATGCGCCAATGTTGAAGGTCTCGTCGGCCTCGTGGAAGACGAGGACGTCGGATTCGACCGGGGTCCCCAGGACGTGCCGGAAGATCTTCTGGGGCCGGAGGGTGGTGTCGTCAATCTGGGTGTAGAAGACCGTCTTGTTGTCGTTGGCCCAAGCCGCGGAGCCCGTCGTGTTGACGATGGCGTCGGGCAGGATCTCGCCCGTGGCCAAATTTTTGAACTGTAGGGTGTATTTCCTTCGGCTGACCGTGTCCACGCCGAAAGAGAGGAGCATGTTGTTTGAGCTCACGGACAGGCCGCCGACGGAGTAATAATTGTGCCCCTGGGCCATCTCGTTGACGTTGAGGAGGACCTCCTCGGCGCCTTCGAGACTGCCTTTCTTCCGGCAATAGACGGGATAGTCCTTCCCCTCCTCGTTGCGCGAATAGTAATAGTAGCCCTCGGAGCGGTAGGGCACGGAAAGGTCGGTCTGCTTGATCCGGCCGACGATCTCGTTGTAGAGCTTTTCTTGGAGGGCTTCGGTGGGTTTCAACACAGCTTGCGTGTAGGCATTCTCGGCCTTGAGGTAATCGAGGACTTTGGGGTTTTCCCGCTCGTTGAGCCAGTAGTAATTATCGACCCGGGTATGGCCGTGGATGGTCAATTCTTTGGGGACGATCTCGGCCATGGGCGGCTTGAGACCGCCCGCCGCCTCGCCCGCCGGTTTGCATGCGACCGCGGAAAGAGAGAATGCGGCGGCCAGGCCGAGGACGAGGAGAAGAGAAGTGAGTTTTCTGAGTGGACGTTCAAAAGTCTTCATGGTCGAGATGCCCTCCTAAGGGGATTCGCGGATCGGGAAGAATTACCCTATCATCGGGCCCCCGCCGATGTCAACTTCAGGTGCGCGTCTCGAGCCCGGGAGTATCCTCGAGTCCCGATTTGGGCTACAATTCTCCCGATAAGGCCCCTGCATGAGCGCCGACGAACACGTTCGCCTCCCCATCGACGGCGTTCTGGACCTCCATGCGTTCAGCCCCAAGGACGTCAAGGACCTCGTCCCCGAGTACATCGAAGAATGCCTGCGCCTGGGGATCATAGAGCTGCGTATCATCCACGGCAAGGGCACCGGGGTCCTTAAGGGCATCGTCCATGGCCTGCTCGAGAAAAACCCCCACGTGGCAAGTTTTAAGGACGCCGGAACGGGCGGCGGCGGCTGGGGCGCTACCGAAGTGCGGCTCCGACCCGAGCGATAGGAGTTCCTACAGCTCGAAGCGGTAGGAGAACTTGACCATGAAGATATTCGCGCCGGGAGCCTGGAAGAGGTCGCGCATGTCCCGCCAAAATTCGAAGTCGCCGGGATTGGAGTAATCCGCGCGCCTCTGCGTCCAGACGAGATAGAGCATCGACCCCGGCCTATATTCCCAGCGCAAGACGACCGTCCCGCGGAGGGACTTGAGGTTGAAGTCGGGGTCGCGGAACGTGAAGGACGCCGCCGGCCCCGCCTCCCCGTCCGGGTCGACCGTGTAGACGCCGTCCGCATAGGCGATCGTCGAATCCCCGTCGCCGTAGTAGTCGAAGTCGAATGTCCGGGCGGCGTGGAGCTCTTTGAAGGCGAAGAAATCGCCCGTCGCGACGTAGGGCTGAAGATAGGCCTGGAGGCTCAGCCGCGGCGTGAAGGTCCAATTCACTCGGACTTCGATGGGCAGTGTTTTCTGGAAGATATCGGACAGGACGTAGCGGACGCCATAAGTTGAGGTCTTGAGGGGGTCGACGACACTCCTGACCCACTGGCCCTCGGCATAGCGGAAAGTATAGCTGGGGCCGGCCGAAAGGCTGAAGTTGGTGCTCGGCTTCCAGGTCAGACCGCCGCCGAGCGACACGGAATAGCCGCCGGTCGGATGCCAGCGGTACATGCTCGTGAAGCGGACGATGAGGGACTTGCGGTTGTCGCTCGCCAGGTTGAGGCTGGCCGTGGCGCCCTCGGGGTAGTAGGCCATGGGCCCCCCCCGCGTCAGATAATGACTGTACTTGCGCGGCTCGTAGTCGAGGTGGAGGGCCGCCGTCCAGTAATTGAGGAACTGGCCCTTGCCGTCGAGGTAAATGTACTCGCCCACGCGGTTCCAACCGAAATCGTAGTTCCGGTAATAGGAAGTCGTGACCGTCCAGGTGCGGAAGAGCCGTCCCGGGTGGAAAGTCCGGTAGCCCGCTTCGACGTGGCCGTTGAAGACGTCGCCGCGGGTGTGGTAGCCGAGGTCATTGGCCTCGAAGCCGGGCGACATGGCCCCCAGGGCCGCGTTGAAGACGACGTTCCCTTTCTGCTTGTTGATGTAGAACCGGCCGGCCCAGCCCGAGAGAGATGTAGCGTTTTCGTCGACTTCGACCCAGTCGGCGTCGGGGCGCTGGAAGTAATGAAGGGATGATAGCTGGAGTTCGGTTATGGCTTCGGAGCTGCCGCGGACCGTCGACAGGCCGGCCCAACCGGCCAGGGCCCAGCCCCTATCCTTATCGAGGAACGTCCAGCCGTCGATGCCCAGGGCGAGAGCGTTCCGGCCGAGGGACGCTTCGAGCTCTCCCCCACGGAGGTCGCGCAGGACCGAAGTGGTAATGAAGCCGAGGCCGCTCCTCCCATCTCCAAATTCCTTAAGGCCGCGGACGACGCCGTAATGGCTGAAGGGTTCGACTTCGGATTGCAAGCGCACGCCCTCATTGTCGATTTGGGCGTATTCGCGTTCGGTCAGCGCGCTGATGACGCCGAGGTTGAAGTTGCGACCGATTTTGCCCGTCACCTTGGCCGCGGAGAGAATCGTCGTCCAATCGGGCATGTCGGAGAAGCCGGGGCCCGCCGGGCTTCCCTGGGGAGTGCGCCCGATGCGGCGGCTGTAGAAAAAGTCAGGGTCGTCCCAGCCGAACGATCGGTAGACGTTGGGTCCGCCCCGGCCGAAATTGAATATGCTCGACCCCTCGATGAAAAAAGGACGCTTCTCCTGGTAATAGGTCTCCTGGTCGCTGATATTGATGACGGCCGGATCGACCTCGACCTGGCCGAAGTCGGGGTTGACGGAGAGGTCGAGGGTCAGGTTGCTGCTCAGGCCGCCCTTGAGGTCGAAGCCGGCGCTCCCGGCGAGCTCGTGGCCCGGGCGGAATGGGTTGGCGGGTTCGGCAGGGCTGAATTTCGCCTGGGACACGGCGAAGGGCGAGATCTCGAGGCGTCGTCCCGCGGCGATGCCGGCGAGACCGGTGAGGTCGGCGAACCGCGAGACGAGCCCGCTCTCCTCCTTCGGCACCCAGGCGAAATGACTCTCCTCGTTCTTCCGCTTAACGATCCGCTGGAAGTTGACGCCCCAGACGTACACATCCTGCCGCTTGAAGCGGAGTTGGTCGAACGGGATTCGGATCTCGACCGTCCAGCCGTCGTCATCGAGGCGCGCGGCGCCCTGCCAGATGCCGTCCCAGGTCGCGTCCTCGGTCTCGTCGTTGGAGAGCGTGCCGTCCAGGATCGAGCCGGAGGGGTTGACGCCGAAGTAATATCCGCTCCGCCGGTCGTAGTACGGGTCGACGCCGAAATAGAACCAGTCCGACTCGACCTCCTCGTCGCGGCGGCTGAGACGGCCGACGATCTTGGATGGCTCGGAGTCGGCTAGCCGAGCGGCGACGTAGAGATACTTTTTGTCGAAGGCGACCCAGACGGTCGTCGGCTCGGTCGCGGGTTGGCCGTCCTGGGGGTCGCGTTGGGTGAATCCGCCGGAACCAGGCGTCTTCCAGAGAGTTTCGGAGAGGACGCCGTCGATCGTGATGGGCTCGGTCGTGGGCACGGCCGTGATCGTCCGCGAGGTGCGCGGGTCGGCCGGTTTGTCTTGGGAAATGGCCCCTTCCCGAAAAGCCGCCGAACCCGCTCCGGCCGCCCGGAGAGCGGCGGCCGGCACGAGGAAGAGCGCTGTGAAAATAAAAAGGCCAAAAAATCGGAGAGTGGGGTACCGCATCAGAGACGGATGCCGCGCTAAGGGCCAAGGGCCGGGGCCGTTTCGTCGAGGAGCTTTGTGCCCCCCCTGGATAATGCGTCTCATGTTGGACAAGAGAGCTGATATATCAGCACCGCAGCCTCCCTGTCAACCCCGGGACTCCCCGGCCTGAATGCCGTGAAGAACGGGGACACGTACCGGAGGTACATGTCCCCAATTTCGTGCTCTGCCAAAATGCAGGAGCCCACTCACTTTACTCGGCGCTAGCTTGGGCCAGGAAGGGGACATGTCCTAAAGGGCCCGGTAAAGGCCCTTTAGGGCGTGTCCCCTTTCTTGTTTTTACGTTCTGCGCTATAAATATAGTCGACTCATCAGGAGATTAACATGAACAAAAAGATGAAGAGGCGCGATTTCATGAGATCGGGAGCCGTGCTCGGATCGGCGGTGTTCGCCGAGGGCCTTATGGAAGGGCGCCTTCTAAGCGCCCAGAAGCCGGCGATACCGGACCTGGCCGTGGTTACGGGAACCGATCCCCTCCTCGCCGTGAACAAAGGCCTCGAAGTTCTGGGAGGTATCAAGAAATATGTCCCCGCAGGCTCGTCGGTCGGCCTGCTCATCAACGCGCCGTCGTGGTGGAAGAAGCCGGGGAGTTACACGCACCCGGAGGTTGTCCTGGCCGCCATCCTCGCCTGCCTCGATGCGGGGGCCAAGGAGATCCGTTATCTCATCGACCCGGCCGCCGACTTCTGGAAGCGGACGCCGCTCGCCGCAAAGTACGAGAAAGAGATCGGGGCCGTCAAGAAGTGCTCCGGGAATTACGTCGAGACGACGGTCGCGAAGAACAAGACGCTCAAGAAAACGAGCGTCGTTAAGGAGTTCCTCGATTGTGACGTCTTCATCAACCTGCCGATCATCAAACACCACGTCGGCGTGGGCATGTCCGGAAACCTCAAGAACATGATGGGCGTCAACGCCAACGCCTCGAACCAGTTCTTCCACGCCGGCTCCGGAGCCAAGGGCGAGTACGACGACGTCCCCTTCCTGGCCCAGTGCGTCGCCGACCTCAACACCCTGCGCAAGCCGGACCTCTGCGTCGCCGACGCCACGGAATTCCTGCTGACCAACGGACCGGCCGGGCCGGGCGAGCTTCGTAAGCTCAACAAGATCATCCTTGGGGCCGACCCCGTAGCCGTCGACGCCTACGGCGCGCCGCTCGTCAACCTGAAAGCGGCAGACGTCCTGATGATCACCAAGTCCGTCGAGTGGGGCATCGGCCGGTTGGACCTGGCCAAGCTCGCGATTAAAGAAATCGCAGCCTGAGGGAGGCGCCCGATGAATAGGGGATGTCGGTATCTCATCGGCAGGGCCGCCGCGGCGTTGTTCATCGTGCTTTTATCGCGGCCCTTGCTCGGGATCGATGTGACTCAGATACGCCGGGTCATCCTGTCCCAGGAGAAGGCTGTCTTGATGGCCGCCGAATCGTTTGTCAGAACAGAGGATGGCCT
>Ga0315286_10001795_pt1 | contig 19659 bp, 16 predicted proteins | sample YL17G10_0_MG_FD_205038 | JGI IMG/M metagenome (GOLD analysis project Ga0315286, IMG submission 205038) | Sediment microbial communities from Yellowstone Lake, YNP, Wyoming, USA - YL17G10_0 | ecosystem: Environmental > Aquatic > Freshwater > Lake > Sediment | place: USA: Wyoming | collected... | reverse complement strand
AGTCCCGACTGGCAATCGTCAGTCCCGACTGGCAATCGTCAGTCCCGACTGACAATCGTCAGCCCCGACTGGCAATCGTCAGCCCCGACTGACGTTCGTAAGTCCCGACTATGTCCTGTCGTATCGCCACCCGTCCTCCACGAGGCACCCTGACCGCCCTGGCGGTCGACACCGATCCCTCGACCATTCAGTCGTTCGTCGAGGACGCCGCGCACTACCCCGGCGGACACGCGGCCGGCGTCGTCTTTCCGCGAACCGAGGCGGATGTCGCGGCCGTGCTGCGTCAGCATCGGACGGTCCTCGCCATCGGCGCGCAGTCGTCGGTCACCGGAGGCGCGACGCCTCGTGGCGAGGTCGTGCTGAGCACGGCGAAGATGGCGTCGATCCTCGAAGCGGCCGACGACTTCGTCCGGGTGCAGCCGGGCCTGCCGGTTGTGACGCTGAAGGAGGCGCTGGCGGCCCAGGGCCGCTACTACCCGCCGGCCCCCACCTACGACGGCGCGTTCGTCGGCGGGACGATTGCGACCAACGCGTCGGGCGCCGCCACGTTCAAGTACGGCAGCACTCGCGCCTGGGTGCGGGCGCTCACCGTGGTCCTGGCGTCCGGCGAGGTGCTGGACATCGTACGGGGCGAGGTGCGCGCGCATCCGGACGGCTACTTCGAAATCGAGACGTCGTCGGGCGTCGCCCGGGTGACCGTGCCGAGCTACGCGATGCCGGATGTGCCGAAGCGGTCAGCCGGCTACCACGCCGAGCCGGGCATGGACCTCATCGACCTGTTCATCGGTTCGGAAGGCACGCTCGGCGTCATCGTCGAGGCCACGCTCGGCATCGTCACGCCCGCGCCTGCGACGTGCGTCGCGCTGGTGCCGTTCGCGAGGGAGGCCACGGCGCTCGACGTCGTGGCCGACCTGCGCGAGCGGTCGAAGCGGACGTGGCGCGAGCGTGACCCGGGCGGGCTCGACGTGTCGGCCATCGAGATGCTGGATCGGCGCTGCCTCGAGATGCTGCACGAGGACGGGGCCGACGCGAAGCACGGCATTGCGCTTCCGGCCGATACCGAAGTCGCCCTGCTCGTCCAACTGGAACTGCCGCCAGCGACGACCGGAGAGGCGGCCTACGAGCAGATTGCAGCCGCGCTCGAACCGGGCGGCGACGCCACGCCGCTGGGCCTGTTCTGCCGGCTGCTCGACGGGGCGGGCGCGCTCGATCACGTGGATGTCGCCGTCCCCGGGGACCGCGCTCGAGCGCAGCAGTTCTTCGATTTCCGCGAGTCGGCTCCCGAGGCCGTGAAGCACCGGGTCGCCCTCGCCAAGGAGCGGGTGGACCCGGGGATCCAGAAGACCGCAGGGGACATGATCGTCCCCTTCGAGCGCTTCGGCGAGATATTGCGGGTCTACCGGGATGGCTACGAGCGGCGCGGATTGCCCTACGCCATCTGGGGCCACGTCTCGGACGGCAACGTGCACCCGAACGTGATTCCGCGGACGCTGGACGATGTGAAGGCGGGCCAGGAGGCGATTCTCGAGTTCGGGCGCGAGGTGATCGCCCGCGGCGGGTCGCCGCTGTCGGAGCACGGCGTCGGCCGCAGCGCGGTGAAGCAGGCGCTGCTCCGGCAGCTCTACGGGGACCGCGGGATCGAGGAGATGCGCGCGGTCAAAGCGGCGCTGGATCCCCGGTGGACGCTCGCGCCTGGCGTCCTGTTCCCGCAATAGGAGTGGGCGCGATGTGGAGCTTCTGCCTACGCAGTCTCCTCCGGGAATACGGATGGCAGTTCGTCAGGCGGGTGGCTGTGCCGCATCCCCTGAGGACCGCTCGGGCCGTCCTCGCCGCCGGCGCGCTCGACGTGTCTGGCCATGTCACCGACGTGTCTCCTCGCGGTCCCGGCCCGCGCCTCGAGGGCGCTCGGTCGATCGTCGGACTCGGCTTCTGCCTGAAGCCGATGGACCCGCCGTGCCCGTCAGGCAGACCCAACCACGACTGTCTCTATCTCGAGAACCTGCCTGAATCCGGAGGGGTGACGGTCCCCCCAGCCTGCCGGCGATGCGCGATCGGAGAGATCGGCACGATGACGCTTCGGACCGGCGCCGCGTTCTACATCATGACCTCGGCCAGGGACATCCTGTCCGACGTCTTCGTGCCGTCCCTCGACCGAGGGTCGTTCTCCTCCGGGCTGTTCGTGCTCTGTCGCTACTCGCTCAGGCCCTTCGCGGTTGGCCTCCTGGCGTCGGGCATCCGGGGGCGGTTGTTTTCATTCGAGAAGGGCGATTGCCAGGACTACCGTACCTGGCTGCTCGCGGATCGCGGACTGAAGGACGAACAGACCGCGCTCGGCGAGCGGAGGTACCGGACGGTCCGTGGACTGCTCGACGCGGCTCGGAAGGAGCCGCCCCCGGCCAGCCGGTTCGAGAAACGAGGCCACGTGCTCCACCCCAGGATGGCGGACGGGACGACCTGAGCGTGGATCTACTCCTCGATCGTCTGACCGGCTTCTTCATCCAGAACGTCCCGTCGTGGCAGGCGCTTGCCGTCGGCGGGCCGCCGGGTCTCCTGTGGTCGTTCGCGGCCCTGTGGTTCGCAGGAAGGCTGAAGCAGGACGGCACACGCACCGGCTACACGCGCAAGGTCTTTCACTTTCTGATCTTCGGCACCGTGGCCGCACTCGAATGGCGCCTGGGCACCCCGGCCGTGTGCCTGTTCGGGGGCATGTGCACGATTGCCGTGTTCTTCGCCGTCTGGAGAGGCCCAGGCAACCTGCTCTACGAGGCGCTGGCCAGGGAGCGGGATGAACCGCATCGGACCTTCTTCATCCTCGTGCCGTACTTCACGACGGCCGTCGGCGGTCTCGTCAGCAACATCGTATTCGGCCCCGTCGCCGTCGCCGGATACCTCGTCACGGGGCTGGGGGACGCCATCGGAGAACCGGCAGGGACGATGTTCGGGAAGCACCAGTACCGGGTATGGTCGCTGTCGTCCGTTCCAGCCACGAGGAGTCTCGAAGGGTCCACGGCCGTGTTCATCATGTCTGTCGGGGCCCTCCTGCTCACCGCCGCAGTATCCCCGCAGATCACGCTCACGCCATTCAGCCTGCCCAAGGTGCTTGTCATCGCCGCCGCCTCCACGCTGATCGAGGCGGTGTCGCCCCACGGGTGGGACAACGCGACCATGCAGATCGTCCCGACGGCGCTGGCGTGGGTCTGGCTGACGTAGGAACGAAAGACTGGCGCCGCGGGGCGCTGAGTCCGGCAGACAGAGTGCGGACCTGCTCGAGGAGCGACAACCATGTTCAAGACGCTGCGCGTTCCCGAACGGCTGTTCAGGTTGGCGATGTGGACGGTATCGCTGGTCTTCGCCGGCTTCCTCGTCGGCCTCGGCGACAAGATCATCGGCGACCTGCCGAGGATCGAGGCTCCGCTGGCGATCGACCAATACGCGGACAAGCCTGCCCTCGACGCCGCCCGGGCTGACGTCCGACGGTTGGAGAAGAACGAGCGGGACGTCGCCGAACGCCAGGAGCGGGCGAGGCTGGCGCTGGCCGCAACATCCAACGCGTACCAGTCCGCGCGCGCGGTCTTCGAGAACTGGCTGGCGACCCGCCACGCGACGACCGATCCACAGCAGGACCAGGAACTGCTGCGACGCACCCAGGAACTGGATACCTTGAAGGCGGCTGAGAGACGCGCCCAGGAGACGCTCGAGGGCGCCGACAAGGAGGCGCTCGATGTGCGCCAGGCGCTCAGGGCAAGGCGCCAGGACGCGGACAAGCTCCTCAGCGATGCGGCGGCTGGGTACGAACGCGCACGATTCGCCCAAGAACTGCGGGTGTTCGGCTTCAGGTTGATGCTGACGCTGCCACTGCTGGGCATCGCCGGCTGGTTGATCGCGAAGAGGCGGCGCGGTGAGTACTGGCCGCTCTCCCGAGGATTTGTCCTGTTCGCCGCCGTCACGTTCTTCTTCGAGCTGGTGCCCTACCTGCCGAGCTACGGTGGGTACGTTCGGTATGGGGTGGGCGTGGTGCTCACGGCCGTCGCCGGCCACTACATCATCAAGGCGATGCGCCGGTATCTTGCCCGCCGACAACAAGTGGAGCAGCAGACCGAGGCGCAGCGCAGACAGGGCCTGACCCCGGAAGACGCGCTCAAGAGGATGGGCGCCAACGTGTGCCCAGGCTGCGAGCGCCCGATCCTGACCACCGGCGAGGTGAAGCCTGACTTCTGCGTCCACTGCGGCCTCAGGCTGTTCGACGCCTGTGCGCCGTGCGGGACCCGAAAGAACGTGTTCTTCCGCTACTGCCCGAAATGCGGGAGCCAGGCGGAGGCAGCCGCCGGCTGACCTCGGTGCACTACGATCCCCACTTCCCTACTCGGACCTCAGCGCCTGGATCGGCTCGAGTCGGGACGCGCGCTGGGCCGGGTAGATGCCGAACATCATCCCCACCGTCATGGCGAAGGCGAGCGCCAGGGCCGCGGCGGGCCAGGACGCCACGGCGTCCCAGGCGCCAAGGCCGGCCACCGCCCACGTGGTGACAAGCCCGAGGGCCACGCCGAACACCCCCCCCGCTCCCGCGAGCAGCACGGCTTCGACGAGGAACTGGGCCCGGATGTCGCGCGGCGTCGCGCCCAGGGCCCGGCGGAGACCGATCTCACGCGTACGCTCGCGTACGGCGATCAACATGACGGCCAGGATGCCGACGCCGCCAACCAGCAACGCGATGCCGGCCGCGCTGCCGATGAGCAGCGTCATCGAGCGCGCCGCCTCCCGCTCGGTGGCGACGAGCGTCTTCTGGTTCTGGATGGTGAAGGTGTCCGGGTGTCCATCGGCCAGCCGCTGGCGCTCGCGCAGGAGGGCGCGCACGTCCCGCTCGACGCGGTCCATCCACTGGCTGCCTCGGGCCTGGACGTAGACGGTCTGGATGTAGGGGATGTTCAGCAGGCGGCGCATCGCGGTTCCGAGCGGCACCACCACCATGTCGTCCTGATCCACGCCGTTGGCGTCCGTCCCGCGCGCCCGGGTGGCGCCGACCACCTCGAACAGCACGCGCCCGATGCGGATCTCACGGCCGAGCGGGTTGGCGGAGCCGAAGAGGTTCTTCGCCACGGTCGGTCCGATCACGGCGACACGGCGTCGCAGGTGATCGTCCTCCACGTCGAACGGCCGGCCGGACGCAAGCGTGATGTTTCGAACCCGGAAGCCGTCGGCAGCCATTCCAATCACCGTCGTCGTGGTGTTGGTCCCGTCCCAGCGAACGACGAAGGACTTGCTGACGGCGGGAACGGCCGCGGTGACCTGCGGACAGTTCTCGGCGATCGCGCGGGCGTCCTCCACGGTCAGCGTCGTCACCGTGGCCACCGTGCGCTGCCGCCCGATCATGAGGCGGGCGGGCGCGGCGTTGACCGTGACGACGTCCGTGCCCATCCGGCCGATGCGATCCAGGATGCGGCGCTCCGCTCCCTGCCCGACCGAGACCATCACGACCACCGCCGAAACACCCACCACCACGCCCGTGATGCTGAGAACCGTCCTCAGCGGGTGCGCCGCCAGGATCTGGCAGGAGAGCACGGCGTTCTTCGAGAGGTGCACGACGAGCGCCCTGTCAGGCCGGCCCGCCGGCCGCCGCCTCCGCCTCGAGGCGGCGCAACCCGGCTTCCGCGTCGCGCGGTTGGGCCACCGGTTCGTCCGCGGATACGCGGCCGTCGTTCAGCACGATGAGGCGGCTGGCGTGGTCGGCCACGGCGCGGTCGTGGGTCACCACGATCAGGGTGCGGCCCTCCCGGTGCAGGCGCTGGAAGATCGCCAGCACCTCGAGGCCGTTGCGGGTGTCGAGATTGCCCGTCGGCTCGTCGGCGAGGAGGAGGACCGGATCGGTGACGAGCGCCCGTGCGATCGCGACACGCTGTTGTTCCCCGCCCGACAATTCCGAGGGGCGGTGGCGCGCGCGCCCGCCGAGCCCCACGGCGGCGAGGGCCTTCCCGGCGAGTGCGGCGCCGTCGGCGTTTCCGTCGGCGTAGATGAACGGGAGCATCACGTTTGTCACCGCGTCGATCCGGTCCAGCAGGTAGAACTGCTGGAAGACGAACCCGATCTTCGTGTTGCGAACGCGGGACAGCTCGTCGTCGCCGGCCCGCGCAAGGTCGAGCCCGTCGAGCCGGTACGTGCCGGAGGTCGGCGTGTCGAGGCCGCCGAGGATGTTCATCAGCGTGCTCTTGCCGGCGCCCGATGCTCCCATGATGGCGACGAATTCCCCCTTGGCCACGCGGAACGACACTCCGGCGAGGACCACGGTGACCACCGCGCCCTTGGCGTATTGCTTGGTCAGGTTCTCGACTTCGATCATGGGAATCTCCTGCCCCGCTACTTCCGCAGGGCCACGGCCGGGTCCACCCGCGACGCCTTGCGCGCCGGATAGAGGCCGAATCCCAGGGCCACGACGCTGCACGCCACGATCGACATCGCGAACGGAAGCCAGGTGAGTGCGCTCGTGGCGACGCCGGTTCGGGCCAGCAGCGTGGCCGCGATCACGCCCGCTGCCGCGCCCAGGAAGCCGCCGGCGAGCGTCACGGCAAGCGCTTCGAACAGGAACTGGACCAGGATGTCCCGCTGGCGGGCGCCCGCCGTCCGGCGCAACCCGATCTCGCGTGCGCGCTGCGACACGGAGATCAGCATCAGATTCATGATCACCACGCCGCCCGCGACCAGGGCGATGGCCGACAGCGCGATCAGGAGCGTCGTCAGCGTCGACGACGTGGCGAGCGCCGCCTCCTTGACGTCCTGCGGGCCGCGGACGAAGAAGTCGTCCTCCGCGCCCGGGCGAATGGCGTGGCGCTCGCGCAGGAGCTTCGTGATCTCGTCGACCGTCCGGGGCAGCGCGCGAGGATTCCTCACCTGGACGACGATCTGCTCCAGATACGGCCGGCCGAACAGCCGCCTCGCCGTCGTCGTCAGCGGGAGGACGATGCGGTCGTCCCAGTCGTCGCCGCCGGGCGTGATGCCGGCTTCGGCGAACACCCCCTTGACCTGGAACGCGTCCTTCCCGATCCGGATGGTCTGGCCAACCGGGTCGGTGCCGCCAAAGAGCAGCTTCGCGGTTCGGAACCCGAGAACGGCCACCCTCGCCATGTTGACCAGGTCTCCCTCGGCGATGAACTCGCCCTTCTCCACCGGGCGGCGCCGGATCTGATGCCACGTGGGGCCAACGCCGAAGATGCGCGTCTTGACCGACGTGGCGCCGTTGATGACCTCCCAGCCGCGCTGGTTCTGCACCGACGAGATGTAGCGGATGTTGCCGACGCTGTTCTCGATGGCCTGCTCGTCGGCTTCCACCAGCGAGGCAATCGTCCGGTCCGTCGTCGGCGCGAAAACCTGCTTGGCCCCGCCGGCCCGGATCATGATCAGGTCCCACCCCTGCTTGGCGACCATCTCCATGATCCTGGCGCGTGTGCCCTGCGCGATGCAGATCACCGTCGTCAGCGACGCGACGCCGATGACGATGCCGATCATCATCAGGAACGATCGCAGAGGGTTGGACAACAAGGCGGCGATGGCCTGGCGGAACAGCCGCAGTGTTCGGGTCATTTCTTCGCCCTCTCCGAGTCGGAACGATCGAGTACGATCTGCTGCCCTGCCGTCAGCCCGCCGGCGACTTCCGTCCACGGTCCGTCCTTCCAGCCGAGCCTGACCTCGCGCAGTTCCTGCCGCCCTTTCTCGGACACGAGGACGAAGTGCTTGCCGCCCTCGCGGCGGACGGCGCTCGACGGGATGGCCAGCACCTGCCGCGCTCCGAGCTGAATGGCGACACTGGTGGTCATCTCGGGCCGGAGACGGCCCTCATAGGGCGTCAGGATGTCCACGGCCACCACGTACTTCACCACGTTGTCCTGGATCGTGGCCTTCGGGTAGATCGCGACGACCTGGCCCTTGAAGTCGTCGGCTGGGAAGGCGTCCACCGTGAACACGGCGCTCTGGCCCACGCTGATCTTCCCGATGTCCACCTCGTCGACGTAGGCTTCGACCTGGAGCCGGGCGAGATCGATGATCGTGACGAAGGTCGGGGCGTTCAGGCCGGCGGCCACGGTTTCGCCTTCCTGCGTGGACACCGAACCGACGACGCCCGAGATCGGTGCGGTGATGAGCGCGTAGGAGAGCTGCACCTGCGCGTGGGTCAGCGCGGCCCGGTCCCGGTCGCGTTCGGCTTCGGCCTGCCTGACGCTCCCGGCGTGCTGGACCTCGACGAGCTCGAGCGCCTTGCGCGCGGCGGCCAGCTGCGCCTCCGAGACCGCGAGCAGTTCCTGTGCCTGATCGACGCCCGACTGCGGCGTGATGGTCCGCTCGAGCAGGGCCCGCTGCCGCTCCCGGTCCTTGCGCGCCAGGGCCACGGTGGCGTCCCACCGGGCGACGTCCGCCTCGGCTCTCGCGACCTCCCGGGGAAACAGCTCGAACAGCGCGGCGAGCTTGGCCTCGGCCAGCCGCGCTTCGGCCCGGCTCTGCGCGACCAGCGCCTCGAGGTCGGCCTGCTCCAGCTCGGCGATGACCTGTCCCTTCCGGACCTGGTCTTTGATGTTGGCGTGCAGGCGCCGGACGCGGCCGGAAATGCGGGAGCCCACCTTGACTTCCGCTCCCACCTGCGGCTTCACAGCCCCGATGGCGGTCACGCCGGACGAGAGTTGGCGGCGGGCTACGGTCACCGTCTCGGTCCCCGTGGCGGTCGCAGGGGACGTGTCGCTCGGAGCGCATCCCGAGCCGCCGAGGGCGATCGCCAGTGTCAGCGCACCTGGAAGGCGCCAACTGGCGATCTGGTTCGTCGGCAGGGCGAGCATGTGGGTTCCCCCAAGTGGTGGCGGCCGATTGTGTCGGCCGCCAGTTGCCTGTGTCAAGCGCAGCTTGGAAACACGGGGTCTTGGGGATTACAGAATCGTCGTCGCCCGGCAACGCGACACGTAATCCGTCCCGACCCCGGGTATACTCGCGCACGCGATGAACACCAGCGGTAGCGTCGTGCCGGGCGACCGGCCGTACGGGAACCCACGTGGCACGCGGTCGGTCGCGATGGGCCGGCGCGGGATGATTGCCACGAGCCAGCCGCTGGCCTCCTCGGCCGGCCTCGACGTTCTCCGCCGCGGTGGTAACGCGGTGGATGCGGCGGTTGTGGCGGCCGCTGTGCTCGCGGTCGTCGAACCCGCGATGACCGGCGTCGGGGGAGATCTGTTTGCGATCGTGTGCGACGGCCCGGCGGGTCGGCTGCACGGGCTGAACGCGAGCGGGCGGACGGGGCGGGCCGCCACGTGCGACGGCCTGATTCGAGCCGGCCACTCGCGCGTGCCGTCGCGCGGCCCGCTATCGGTCACGGTGCCAGGCGCCGTCGACGGTTGGTCGGAGCTGCTCGCGCGCCACGGCACGCTCACGCTCGCCCAGGCGCTCGCGCCCGCCATCGGCTACGCGAGCGACGGCTTCCCGGTCTGCGAAATCGCGGCGGGCCAGTGGCAGGGCCTGGCGTCCGTGCTGGCGCACGAGGCGGAAACAGCCGCCGTGTTCCTTCCCGGAGGGTGCGCCCCGCGGGCTGGCGAGATCTTCCGCAATCCGCTGCTGGGCCGTTCGCTCGAGGCAGTCGCGTCGGGTGGCCGCGACGCCTTCTACCGCGGGCCGATCGCCCGCGCCATCTGCCGCCATCTCGCCTCGCGCGGAGGCCTGGTGGACGAGGAGGACTTCGCCGCGTTTCGTGCCGACTGGGTCGAGCCTCTCCGCTCGACGTACCGCGGGTGTGACATCGTCGAACTTCCGCCGAACACGCAGGGGTTCGTGGTCCTCGAGATGCTCAACATCCTCGAGGGATTCGACCTTGGCGCCATGGGGCCGAACAGCGCCGCCTGCCTGCACCTGATCGTCGAGGCGAAGCGGATCGCATTCGCCGATCGCGACCGGTTCCTGGCCGACCCGGATCATGTCGACCCCGACGCGCTCGCCAGGCTCGTCTCGAAGGACTACGCCGCCAAACGCCGCCGCTCGATCGACATGGCGCGCGCGGCGGAGCGAGTGGAAGCCGCTCCTCTGGCCCGACCGCCCGCCGGCGCCGGCGACACGGTCTACCTGACCGCGGTGGACGGCGCGGGCCTGGCCGTTTCGCTCATCCAATCCCTGTTCGAGCCGTTCGGCTCGGCGATCGTCCCTCCCGAGACCGGGATCCTCCTGCACAGCCGCGGCAGCCTCTTCGTCCTCGATCCCGGGCACCCGAACGCCCTCGGCCCCGGCAAGCGGCCGCTCCACACGCTGATTCCCGCGAGGGTGATGAGGGACGGCAGGCTCTGGCTGTCGTTCGGCGTGATGGGCGGGGATCTGCAGCCGCAGGGCCACGTGCAGGTGCTGGTGAACGTGATCAACTTCGGCATGACGATCCAGGCGGCGGGCGAGGCCGCGCGCATCCGGCACGCGCCGGATGGGCTTGCGGTCGAGTCGGGGATCTCCGACGAGGCGCGCGTCGGCCTGGCGGTGCGAGGCCACCACGTCATCGACTCGCCTGGCGTCTTCGGCGGCTTCCAGGGAATTCAGATCGACGCCGAGTCGGGCGTGCTGATGGGCGGCTCCGACCCCCGCAAGGACGGCCTCGCGATCGGGTATTGAGCACGGAACTCCAAGGGCAACCACTAAGAACACAAAGGGCACAAAGGCTCTCGGCACGGCTTCGACCGGGTGCGCCCCGGCAACGCCGGGGCTGCGGCGCCCGAGCGATGGCGCAGCGCACACGAACCCAGCGCGCTGTGACCGGGCTCGTGCGCGATGCGCCTCGCTCGGCGGCCGGGCCTTCGGCCCGGTTTCGGTCGAAGCCCGGTCAGCCGTCACGCTGACACGCGTGATCCGGTTCTTCTCCGTGTTCTTTGTGGCCTTTGTGGTTCAGATCCGGAAGCCGTCCTTCAGCGGGTCCTCGTCGTCCACCATGAAGTGGTGCTCGCCGGTGATCCAGGCCGACCCTTCCAGTTCGGGCACAATCGCCCGGAACTCGCCAACCGTCGTGTGGCGGAGGACGCGTCCGCGGAACGTCGTGTCCACGATGCCCTCGTGGACGAACGGCCGGCCCTCGGGCAGCAGGCTCATCCCGTCGAGCACCGCCATCACCGCGCACGTGCCCGTCCCGCACGGCGACCGATCCACCTCCGCATCGGCAAAGACGGTGACGTTGCGCAGGTCGGATCCTTCCTTGTGCGCGGGGCCCGTGAAGATCGTCCCGTAGATTCCCTTCAGGCCAGGGTCGAGCGGGTGCACGACCTGCCGCGCCGCCTCGACGGCGTGCTTGATCTCCATCCCGACGCGCCTCAGGTCCTGCAGGCGCGAGTGGTGGATCGGCAGGCCCACCGCTTCCGCGTCCACGATCGCGTAGAACGCGCCGCCGAACGCCACATCGACGCGAATGTCGCGGTTCGCCGCGCGGACCGGCAGGCCGGCGTGCAGCACGAACGACGGCACGTTCTCGAAGGCGACCGACGTCACCCGGGTGGCCGTGATCGACTCGGGCGCGTCCTCGCGGCCGAGCGGCTCGATGTCGGACGCCGCCCCGTGGCCGCTGCGCCGCACGACGTTCGCCCGCGCGCGCACCTGGCCGGCGGGCGTGTCGAGCACCACGACGTTCGGCTCGCGCGTGGTCAGCAGCCCGCGCTCGAACACGAGCGTGCCGATGGCCACCACGCCGTGCCCGCACATCGTGCTGTAGCCCTCGTTGTGCATGAAGAGCACGCCGGCATCCGAGTCGGGCCGGACGGGACGCGTCAGCAGCGCGCCGTACATGTCCTGGTGCCCGCGCGGCTCGAGCATCAGCGCCCGGCGGAGATGGTCGGCGGTCCGCTCGAGCCAGGCCCGCTTGTCGAGCATGGTCTCGCCCCTGGGTTCGGGAAACCCGCCGAGAATCATCCGGAGAGGCTCGCCAGCGGCGTGGGCGTCGACGGTATGAAGATGGTGGATCATGCTGGAGTAGGATAATACGCGAGAATGACCAGCATGAGAGCGACGCGGTTCACCGCGTTCGTCCTGACCGCCCTCATCGCCTCGGGTGCCGCTCTTGCCGCCAGCGAGCGATCCGAGGCCCTTCGGCGGGAGGGCTACCAGGCGGTCTACAGCCTGGACTACGACCGGGCGGACGACCTGTTCCGCCAGGCGATCGCGGCCGACCCGAACGACGCCGCGGCGTACCGCGGAGCCGCCGCCGCCACTTGGCAGCGCGTGCTCTTCCTCCGCGGCACGCTCCTCGTGGACGACTACAACGGGCACGTCAGGAGTGCGAAGGCCGCGCCGATGCCGCCGCCACCCGCGGAGTTGGCTGCAGTGTTCCACCGGAACTCCGAGCGCGCCGTCGCGCTTGCGGAAAAGGCGGTCGGCCTCCGTTACAACGAGGCAGGACCCCACTTTGACCTCGGCTCGGCCCTCGCGCTGGCCGTCTGGTTCGGTTCCTCGGTCGAAGCAAAGACCTGGGATCCCGGCAGAAAGGCGCGCCGCGCGTTCTACGAGTCCCAGCTGGCCAGCAAGCTCGACCCGACCCGAAAGGACGTCGGCCTCGTGCTCGGCACCTATCGCTACATGCTGTCGAGGATGCCCAAGACGGTTCAGCTGCTCGCTAGCATCATCGGCTTCAAGGGCAGCAGGGCGGAGGGCCTCCGGCTGCTGGAAGCGGCCGCAGAGAGTCCGAGCGACCTCCAGGAGGAGGCGCAGTTTCGCCTCGTCCTCATCCACACCCGCGAGGAACGCCACGCGGATGCGGCCGCGGTCATCCGCGACATGGAACGAACCCATCCCGGCAATCGTCTGCTTCTGCTGGAGGAGGCGTCGGCGCTCCTCCGCAATCGCCAGGCGGCAGAAGCCGAGGCGCGGCTGGACGAGGGCATCGCCCGACTGAAGCAGGAGACGCGGCCGCTGATGATGGGCGAGGAAGGCCGCTGGCACTGGAGGCGTGGGATGGCGCGCCTGCTGACCGGCAAGCTCGACGAGGCGGAAGCGGACCTCACCCTGGCGCTCGGCGCCAGCGACGTTCGCGAATGGGTGCTGGCGCGCATCCGTATCGAGTTCGGCAAGCTGGCGGACCTGCGCGGAAACCGGGCGAAGGCCGAAGAAGAGTACCGCGCCGCCCTTGCCATCGCGAGCCGCCTCGACGACAAGCGGGCCGTCGGCGAAGCGACGAGGCTCCTGGCGGAGCCGTTCAGGCGCCAGACGCCAGTGCCGCAGGTGTTCCGGCCATGACAGCCCGGAAGTGGATCCCGATCGTTGTCGGCATCGTCATCTTCGTGATGCTGGTGGGCGCCGGCCTGGTCGGCGCGCTGATCTACGTCGTCACCCGCCAGGTCGACGTGAAGTCGATGTCCGCTTCCGGCGGCCAGGAGGAATTCGACCGGCTCCTGGCGAGCAAGGCCGGCCAGAAGCCGTTCATCGAACTGCCCTCCCCCGGCTCGCGCGGCGAGGTCGTCGTACACCGCGAGCTGGCCACGGGCGACACCGGGTCGGTCGCCACCCTGCACGTCCGCGTCTGGTCGCCCCGCGACAAGACGTTCGTGAAGATCGACCTGCCGTTCTGGATGATGCGGCTGGCGGGCAACAAGCCGATCACGCTCAACGCCGGTTCGCTGCGCGGGGTGACGTTGACGGTCACGCCTGAGGACATCGACCGCCGCGGCCCGGGACTGGTGTTGAACTGGTCCGGCCGGAAGGGTGAGCGGCTGCTGGTGTGGACCGAGTAGCCGCGCCTCGCACCCGTGCTACCATCGCGCTCCTGGATGTGGAGGGCCTTCCCGACCATGAAGACACGCACTGCCGCAGTCGCATTGATGCTCGCCGGAAGCCTGGCCTGGCTCTCGGCGCAGGCCCCGCCGCGCCCGGCCTCGCCGCAGGTCGACGCCAAAGCCGTGGCCGTGCTCCAGGCCATGGACGACGCGTTCGGCAAGGCCGACGGGCTCGTGGCGACCTACAAGAGCGAATCGTTCGATCCTGCCGGCCAGCCCACCGGCTCTGAGACGACGACGCTTCGGCTCGGGCGCCCGAACGTCTACTACGTGGAGGCCACGACGGTCTACAGGGATGCGCCGGGCAAGCTCGTCCTCGCCTCGGACGGTGCCGCCAAGTACACCGTCCGATCGCGCGGGAACGCGCCGGGGTCCTGCACGACGTGGAAGGTCGCGCCGCGCAACGAGTCGAGGGAAATCGACACGTTCAACCCGCTCTACTGGAGCTTCTACGACCTCGGGGAATGGCAGATCCGGTCGGCGCTCCTCGGGCATTGGGTCACGAAGTGGCGGTTGAACGACCCGGGGCTTCGCAGCGTCCGGTACGTCGGCCGCGACACCGTCGCCGGCGTCGCCGTCGACGTCATCGAGTGGATCTACACGGTCAGTTACAACCGGCCCGACGACGACCCGCTCTACACCAGCCTGCTGTCGATCGGACCCGACCATCTTGTCCGCCGGATCGAGACCACGTCGACCAGCACGGCGAAGTTCGGGATGGGCAGAATCGTCGAGACCGTCTCAGACATTCGAACCACACCGCGCGGTGCCGCGGCGGACTTCGCCTATCGCCCCCCGGAGGGCGTCGAATGCAAGGCGTCCGATCCCGAAGCCGTCTACACGACAGGCCGGTACGCCGATCTTCCGGTGGGCTCGAAGGCTCCGGACTTCACGCTGCAAGCCGCGCGCGGCGAGACCGTCAGATTGTCCGCGTTCCTCAAAGAGCACAAGATCGTGCTGATGAACTACTGGGGCTACGGTTGAGCGGGCTGCCGTGTGGAGTTGCCACACGTCGAGAAGTTCTACCGCGAGATGAAGGCCAAGGGCTTCGGGCTGATCACGGTGACCGCGGACAAGGCGCCCGAAGTGCTGAAGATGGTCGAGTACAACGGCATTACCCATCCCATCGTCAGCGACACGACGGACCCGGCGACCGGCAAGGTATACGAGAAGTACCACGCGTACGACGGGAAGCACTATCTCATCGGCAGCGACGGCACCATCCTGGCGGCGTTTTCCAAGATCGGCATCTCGTTGCCGATCCTGAAGGCGGAACTGGCGAAGCACGCAGTCCGGTAGGGGGAAGCCGGGGGTTCCCGCGGCGCCTACAGCCGCAGGAACTCCCTGACCTTCAGCAGGAAACTGCGCGGCGTCTCCGCCGTGGCGCCGGTGGCGGCGGCGCTGTCGCGGCTCCGCAGCAGGCCCGCCTGGCGCTCGGCCACGACGGCGGTTACCTGCTCGACGACGGCCGGCTGTGCGAGCGCGATCCTCCTGAAATCCGCGGCCGAGATCTCGAGCAGCAAGCAGTCGGTGATCGCCGAGACGGTTGCCGTGCGAGGCTGGCCGGTCAGAAGCGACATCTCGCCGAGGTAGCCGCCGGCCGAAATGGTCGCCACCTCTGTCGCACCGGGCAGAATCGTCACGCGGACGCTGCCGCGTCCGACGACGAACATGGAGTCGCCCGTGTCGCCCTGCCGGACGACCGTCTGCCCGGCGCCGTACAGCCGATCCCGGGACACCCCGGCCAGCAGGGCGCGATCGACCGCCGACAGCGGCGTGAACAGGTCCACCGTCTCGATCCAGGCCGCCCGGTCCGCGTCGGACACCAGGGCCGCGGCTTTCGGCGCGCGGCGGGTGACCTGAATCGGGTAGGGGATCTCGATGCCGCCCCGGCGGAAAGCGTAATAGACGCTCGTTCGAACCTGATCGCGCGCCGGATCGTCGTTGCCCCAGTCGGCCACCCAGAACTTGATCCTGTAGGTGATGGCCGACGCGCCGAAGTCGGCCACGACGATCTCCGGAGCCGGGTTCGCCAGCGCCAGCGGCGCATCGCGAAGGGCGGCCAGGATGGCGGCCTTCACGTCGTTGGGCGGCGCCTGGTAGCTGGCGCCGACCTCCACGAACAGGCGTGTCGGGCCGGCCGGTTCCGAGAAGTTCGTGATCGCCTCCTTCGAGACGATGTTGTTCGGCACGATCACCGCGTCGCCGTTCTTCGTGCGGAGCCTGGTGGCGCGCCACGTGATCTCGACCACGCGACCTTCGAAGGATCCGATCCGCACCCACTGGTCCACGCGGAACGGCTTCTCGATCTGGATGGCAAGGCCGGAGAACGTGTTTCCCAGCGTGTCCTGCAGCGCGAAGCCGATGACCACCGCGCCGACGGCGGACGTCGTCAGGAACTTCTCCTGCATCACGCTGGTGCCGACCACCATGAAGATCCCGATGATGATCGTGTCCTGGACGATGTTGGGGAACTGCTCGGGCGTCTTGTCCACGCGCCACGGGTTGATGGCGGTGACGACGACGAACGTGATGGAGCCGAGCGCGAGCAGCAGGTGGGTGACCGAGTGGATCTGCGCGGTCGTCCCCGCCGGAAGCGCTCCGCTCCACAGCACCCCGCCGAGCACGAGCTGGCCCGCGAACGACAGCAGCGACAGGCGCAGTTTGCTCCGTATGAGCCGGTTGGCGGTAAACACCCGGAAGGCCAGGGTCACCACCAGGCCGACGGCGCCGACGAGGAGTTCAGGAGTCTGGATCATGGGTCACGATCGCGGGGCTGAAGCCCCGCGCCACACCTCTTGGCCGAAGCCCCGCGCTACTTCAGGCCGCCTTCTTTCTTGAACGCGTTGATGTCGGACAGCTGGATGTTGACGACGACGAGGGCCGGGTTCGAGCCGCCCTTGGCGTTGCGCTCGGCGTCCACTCCGCGCGAGGCTCCCGACCCGGTCACCTCGGCCGACTTCGACTCGGACCCGGTCGGCTTCATCAGGCTGCCGAGGCCGAACCCCTTCTTCTTGGGCTGCTCGTCCTTCTTCTCCTCGTCCTTCGTCTTGTCCGACTTGCCGCTGCCGCCGGCGAGTCCGGCCGCGCCCGCCTCGACGCCGGCAATCTCGATTTGCGGTTTGGCCTTGTAGCTGATGAACTGCCGGTACCGCGCCTCGAGCGTCGCGGTCCCCTGGGGCTTCAGCGCGGCCGCCTGGTTCGCCAGAAGGCCGACCCGCTCGGTCATCTCCGGGTGCGACGCGAATAGGCCCTGCTTCTCGGATGCCGCCTTGTTCCGGGCCTCGAGCCGCTGGAGGAACGCGCCGAGGCCGCTCGGCGCGTAGCCGACCTGGTTCGCCAGCTTCAGCCCTTCGCGGTCGGACTCGAGCTCCTCGGCTCGGCCGAACCCGGCGAACACCAGCTCGCTGGTCTTGTCCACCAGGCGGTTGAACACCGCCTGGTCGCCGAGCGTCTCGTTGGCTCCCATCTGCACCATCTTGCCCTTCTTGATGGCGTCGATCGTGTGCTTCTCGGTCACGTGCGTCAGTTCGTGGGCGAGGACCCCGGAGAGCTCAGCCTCGCTGGCGATCAGGCCGAGGGCGCCGCGCGTGATGTGGATGAAGCCGCCCGGCGCCGCGAACGCGTTGACGCCGTCGGTGTCGAGCACGATGAAGGTCCAGGGCAGGCCCGGGCGCTTGCTCGAGGTCGCCAGCGCGGCGCCGACGAGCGTGACGTAGCGGTGAACCGCCGGATCCTGGACGACGCCGTAGCGCGCACGGACCTTTTCGCTGACCGCCTGGCCCAGGCGGATCTCGTCGCCCTCGGTGATCACCAGCTCCCGGACCTGCTGGGCCCGCTTCATGATGTCGCCGAACTGCGCGGCGGCCGTCCCCGGCGCCGCGACCACCGCGGCGCACGCGACGAGCGCCGTTGCTGTCGTGACGAGAAACGTGCGTCTCATGGGTTTCCCGCTCCCGTGTCTTCCTTGACCTCGAAGATGGAGACCATCTGGCTCTTGCCCTTCACCACCACGCCGCCCAGCGCACGAATATCATACCGCCCCTGCAGGCGTTCGCGCGTGGCGGCGCTGATGATGACCGAGGTCCCGTACTGCTTGTTCAGCGACTCGAGCCGCGACCCGAGGTTGACGGCGTCGCCGATCACCGTGTAGCTCATGATCGATTCGGAGCCGATGTTGCCGGCCACCATGTCCCCCGTGTTGACGCCGACGCCGATGGCGAGCGTCGGCCGGCCCTCGGCGGCCCAGCCGCGGTTCAGCTCGTCGAGCTCCTTCAGCATGGCCAGCGCCGCCTGGACGGCGTGCTCCGCGTGGTCGGGGTCGTCGAGCGGCGCGCCGAACAGCGCCATCACCGCGTCGCCGACGAACTTGTCGAGCGTGCCGCGGTGCTCGAACACGACGTGCACCATGCGCGAGAAGTACTCGTTCAGCTGCTGCACGATCGCTTCGGGCTCGCCCTGTTCGGAGAACGTGGTGAATCCGCGGATGTCGGAGAAGAGGACCGTCATCGACCGCCGTTGGCCGCCCAGCCCCGCCTTAGAGGGGTCCGACATCAACTGGTCGAACACGTCCTTCGACACGTAGCGCGAGAACAGCCCCTTCACCCTCCGCTTCTCGCGGTCTTCGACGAAGTACTGGTACGACACGCCGCCGAATGCTGCCAGCGTGAGCGCAGAGGCCGGCTCGACCATCCGGAGCCACAGCCCCTGCTCGAAGAGCGCCACCGCCACGACCACGAGCGCGGCGGCACTCGCCGCGCCGAGCGCCAGGCCCGGCCACACGCCGAACCGCATCAGCCCGATGCCCGCCACGAGCGCGCACAGGAGCAGCGCCGCCACGCCGGCCCAGGCGGGAGCAGGCTTCATGAAGCGGCCCGACAGCACGCTGTCGAGCACGCTGGCGTGAATCTGCATGCCTGGCATCTTGCCCTCCGAGAACGGCACCGGGAGGAGGTCGTAGAGGCCGGGCGCGGTCGTGCCGACAAACACCACCGCGTTCCTGAACCGCGCGGGATCGACCAGCGGTTTCTCTCCCGCCTCGATCTGCTGCTCCGAGTAGAAGAGGTCGTAGAAGGAATAATCGGCGTACGTCGGTTGCTGTGTCTGTGGGTCCAGCACACCCCCGGGATAACGGATCAACGTCCGGAGGCTCGGATGGCTGCGGCCGTCATAGCTCTGAAGCTGGGCCTCGATTAGGGGCACCGCGCGGTCGCCGACGCGCAGCGTCGAACCGCTGGTCGTCACCTCCGACGGCGGTACACCGCGGGCGATGATCGCGGCCGCGAGAGGCAGCGACGGGAGGTACTGGCCTCCGCCCCGCACGAACGGGATGGCGCGGCGGACGGGGCCATCAGGGTCGGCCGCAACGAGGTTGTGGCCGAGGGCCCGGCTGGCTTTCGCCAACTCGGGGAACGGAGGCGTCGCGACCGCGCGCGCCTCCACTCGGTCGTCGAGCCGGAATGCGGTTGCCTCCAGCGGCTCCTGGACCCCGCCGCCCGCTTCCGCCGCGACGTCCACCACGTGCACGACGTTGCCGGCTTTCGCGGTCGCTTCCGTCAGCGCGCGGTCCGACTCCTCGCCGGTCCACGTCTCTTCCCCGACCTTGAACGACCGTCGGTCGCGCTCGGCGAAGATCACGTCGTAGACGATCACCTTCGCGGGGGCGCGGGCCAGGTAGTCGACCAGTGACGCGTGGACCATCCGCGGCCACGGCCACCGCCCGACCTGCGGCTCCAGGTTCCTCACGCTCGACTGGTCGATGGCAACGAGGACGATGTCCTTGCGGGCAGACGCGGGGTCGGCCGTCCACTGGATGCGCCAGTCGTAGGTCTTCCGCTCGACGGTCTTGACGAACGGGAGCCACGCGAGAAGAGCCGCCGCGCCGGCGGCTGCGAGGCCAATGGCTCCGCCG
>Ga0315286_10001794_pt1 | contig 19659 bp, 18 predicted proteins | sample YL17G10_0_MG_FD_205038 | JGI IMG/M metagenome (GOLD analysis project Ga0315286, IMG submission 205038) | Sediment microbial communities from Yellowstone Lake, YNP, Wyoming, USA - YL17G10_0 | ecosystem: Environmental > Aquatic > Freshwater > Lake > Sediment | place: USA: Wyoming | collected... | reverse complement strand
ATCAGCAATTTCTTGCTGCTTCTTTCGTTGTCTTGACAATTTAACGATTAATTCACGTTGGGTTAAGTTTAGCATACAAAATACAATAACACAACTAGTATTTATAGTTTACTTTTGTCCTTTACTAATATCTGTTAGTGTTGAGCTAATCATCGGTGGTGAGGGTGCCTGTGGCACCTTTCCTGCAATGCCTTTATGTGGCTTATCTTGGTCTTGAGCAGCTTGCTAAGGTTGGTGGTTAGTTCCTCAAGCAGTAGGCTCATGTGCTCTCCTCCCAGGAAATGAGGCACTATGATATAGTCTGCTCCTTTCTCATAGAGCTCAAGCGCCCGGTCTGCGCTATAGCTAGTCACAAGGATAATGGTTTCAGGGTTTATCTCCCTTATCTTCTGTATGAGCAGCAGGCTTTCCTGGTGTTCAGGAATAGTGCTTATCACCAGCTCTACCGACTCAATCTTAATCCTTCTGATGATTTCCAGGTCACCTATGTCCCCGTAGATGCAAGGAACTTTTTGGGCTATCAGCTGCTTTATGATGTCAGGATTGATGTCGACCACCATCACGTTCTTCCTCATCCTTTTCAGCTGCTGGAAAATGCTGTAGCCAGTGCGGTCATATCCTACGAGTATCACATTATGGGATGCCCCTTCCTCAAAATAACTTATCAGCTCCTTGTTATGCGGGCTTAGCCTCTCAAACCACGTGAGCTTGCTGCCTATCAACCGGTAGAGTTTCTCGTCGAACTTGATGAGGTACGCAGTCAAGCCTATGGTTATTAATGCCAGCATTATGGTAAGACTGAAGATTTCTGCGCTGACATGGCCCTTGGCAAATCCCTGGCTCACGATTATAAGGCTGAACTCAGATATCTGGGCTAAGCTTATGCTGGTGAGAAAGGCAGTCCTTTTCTTGTAGCCGAAAAAAGCGAGTATGAGCATGGTTATTATGGGAAGGAAGATGAAGTTAATGCCAAGGAGCACTAGCAATGGCACAAGTATTTTTCCGACGCTCACGGGCATCAAGTCCAGGCCTATGCTCACAAAGAATATCACTGCAAAGAATTCCTTGATGCCTTTCACCTGGCTTATTATCTCCACGTTATAAGGCATGCTTCCCAGCAACAAGCCTGCTATGAATGCGCCTATGACTATGCTGAAGCCTATTGACTCATAGAGTATTGCGAAGATGAACATCACAGTGATGGAGAGTATGAACAAGAGCTCGTCGTTCCTGGCTGCGAACTTGAACACAGCTCCAAAGGCCAGCTTAGCCAGCGCCAGCCCCGCGACGAAGATGAAGAACCCTTTTATGAACATGATCAGCACAGAAGTGAGGAGTGACTCGCCGATGCTGCTGAGCATGGTCATGGCGATGATGGCCACTATGTCCTGCATCAACAGGATTCCTATGATGATTCTCCCGTGCAAGGTGTCCAGCTGGCTCTTGTCAGACAAGAGCTTGACCACTACTAGTGTGCTGGAGAACATGATGATAAGGCCTGCATAGATGCTGGTGAGGCTGTTATAGCTCAGGAAGCGGAAAGCTGCATAGCCTGCTGCGAACAATAAAGCCATGTGCACTAGGCCACCGATGCTGGCTACCTTTCCAACATCTTTTAGCTTTTTTAGGTCTAGCTCAAGCCCTACGCTGAAAAGCAGGAAGGCTATCCCGATTTCTGAGAGCGAGCCAATCACTGATTTGTCAGTCACAATATTAAGGATCGGGCCGAGCAATATGCCAACGAGAATGTAGGCTGGTATAAGAGGCTGCTTCAGCATTCTTGCAAGATAAGCGCCTATGCCTGCGATTATGATGATTATGCCTATATCAAGGAAGATGCTCTGCAAATTTCAACCTCTTTTTTATATTCCTAAACCCATCTAAATCCAATTCTTGTTCAGAAAGTATTTAAACTTTGCGCTCAAGCCTTTTAAAAAGCCTTGAGGGAAAATAGGTGCTACGCTCGTAGCTTCGCTATTCGGTAGCACTAAGAAAAAATCAAAAGAATTTTCATCTTTTATTTCAGCCTGAGCACGTCCAGGTTCCTCGGAGCAACTGTCTCTACCTTGGTGATGTTGTGGAGGCTCCTCGCCAGGTCCAGGCACTTGCTGCTTTCCCCGTGCACAACGATTATCTTCTTGGGCTTGGGGTTGCAGTGGCTTACAAAAGCCACCAGCTCTTTCCTGTCGCTGTGGCCTGTTATCTCCAGCTTCTCGATTTCCAGGTTGATGGCTATGGTTTCGAATTTGTTGCTTCTCTGGAAATTTATCTCCCGCTCTCCTCTCTGGATCCTTCTTCCAAGGCTTCCTTCTCCTTGGTAGCAGGTGAATATGAGCAGGTTCTTGGGGTTCTCTGCGAGCTGCTTCAGGTATTCGACGCTTGGGCCTCCTACTAGCATTCCGCTGGTTGCAAGGATTACGCAAGGCCCTTTGTCCTCTATCAGCTCCTTCCTTTCCTGGGAGCTTCCTATCCTCTTGATGTTCTCCCTTAAGAAGGGGTTGTTGTCCTTGTGGAATATCTGCTGCCTTAGGTTGCTGTTGAGGAACTCCGGATAGGCTGTGTGTATGGCTGTGATGTCCCATACCATGCCGTCAATATATATAGGCATCTTGTCGCTCAGCTTGCCTTCGCGCATGAGCTTATCCAGGAGCACTATTATCTCTTGTGCCCTTCCGCTTCCCAGCACTGGCATGAGCACCTTGCCTTTTCTTTTTATGGTGTTGATTATGTTCTCGCTCAACTGGTCATCTGCTTCCTTGGCAGGAGGCATGATATTGTCCTTTCCTCCGTAAGTGGATTCTATCATCAATGTCTCTAGCCTTGGGAAGTTGGTGTCTGCTAGGCTTAGCATGTTGGTCTTGGCGTATTTCACGTCTGCAGTGTAGACCATGTTGTGCAGGCCGTTGCCTATGTGAATATGAGTTAGGGCGCTTCCTATCATGTGGCCTGCGTTGTAAAGGGTTATCCTCACATCAGGAGTTATGTCAGTCACTTCCTCGTATTCCAGGCAGATGGTGTGCTTGACCATCTCCTTTATATCATCGGTGCTGTAGATGGGCTCTTTTGCCTCGTTCCTCTGGATCTTAATCATGTCCAGGTGGAGCAGGCTCATGATGTCCCTTGTTGGCAGGGTGCAATAGACAGGCCCTCTGTATCCGAACTTGAATAAATAAGGGACCAGGCCTGAGTGGTCTACGTGGGCGTGGCTTATGATCACTGCGTCCAGGTCTTTGATTGAGAACTCAGGAGCCTCAAGGTAAGGGTAAGCCTCGTCTTCATTAGCTACATCTATGCCACAGTCAAGCAATACTCTTGACTCTGGAGTCTGGAGCAGGTAGCAGCTCCTGCCTACCTGGCGAGCCCCTCCGAGGAAGCTTAATCTTATCCACTCCTCTTTCTTTGCTCTCCTGAGCCAGCCATTATATATTCTCTGGCCTGTCTTGTGAAGGAATTTTCTCCTGTAATCATTGTTCTGGTAAAGCACTGCCCTGATATTCTCTATCAGCTGGCTCCTTATGGCGGGAGTCCTCCTTATCTGTGGGACCCACAAGGCCTGCTTCTTTATCTCCTGCAGGTTCTCTCCTTGCTTGCCAATGGCAAGGCCGGGCTTTTGCACCTCTATTATGACTATGCTTCTTTGAGGGTCGAAGATTACCTGGTCAATGCCTGCCTCGTCCGTGATTATATTCTTGATGAGCTTCTCAGCCTTTTCCTGCTCCAAGCACATGCTCGGGTCGGGCCTCAACTCTATCCTCTTCTTTATCATGTTGACCACTTCTTTGACTTGGCCCTGGTCGTCCAGGAAGTAGTCCTTGTTCTTGGTGTAAAGCACTATGTTGGCACCTTCAAAGACAGCGTCGCTTATCTTGTCCTTGGGAAGGTGGTTAATTATCTCATCTATAATCTCTGACATGATTTCATACCTCCTATAAACAATATCGAGATGAAATTATGAAGACACAAAAATTCTTTTGGAATTTTTGATGTCTGTCATGATTTTGGCCTCCAATTAAAATTTGGCAGATCCAAAATCAATAAGATTTTGGTTTCTGACATTTATTATACCTCGTTAATTTTTTTAAGATGATTATGTGCTATCCCGAGCTATCCTAACTAATTGAATTCTTTTAAGCCTTCTTTTTTAGATATTGTTTGTAAAATCAAAAAAAGATTTTTGAAATAATTTTGTTTTTTTAGAATATTTATTCGGCGCGGGTGTTCACTTTCTTATGCGCAGCTTTCCTTACCCCTGACTTGTTGATCACATACACGTCTATTCCTTCTCCGCTGGCAGAGTCCCTTTGCATTGCCGCATTGACAGCTTTCAATGCCATCTCCACTCCTTCTGCTTCAGAAAGGTCTTTCTTGTAATTGGTCTCAAGCACTCCGTAAGCCATCTCGCTTCCGCTTCCGCTAGCCACGAAATCATCAATCTCAGTGATGCTTCCATCTGCGAACAAGTCATAGAGCTGGATTGAATTGGCATCTGCCCCTCCTAATAGGAAGTGGGTTATGCCTGGTATGGCGCTGAACTTCCTTATGTTATTGTAGATTATGTTAGTCAACAGGTTGGCTGCTTCCTTAACGCTAGGCTCCCTGTCAACTCTTATGCTCTTGAGCTTGAGCTCTGCCTTTAGTATCTTTATCAGCAGTTGGATGTCGCTGACCACTCCGGCTGTGGTAAGGGCCATCCTGTCGTTTATTGGCACTACCTTGTCCACTTTCTTGTTGGCTATGAAGTTACCTGCTGTGGCCCTCTTGTCAGCTGCCAGCACTACGCAATCCTTGCACATTATGCCTATTGTGGTTGTTCCGGTCTTCAAAACATCATCGTCTTTCATAACAAATCGCCTCTTGATTTATTTCTTGGTTTATTTTTTTTTGCTTTAACATGTCTTTTGGAAAAAGCATTGTAATCAGTATTTTTTCATATTTGGGTGTTAGAACAACTCCTCTTGATTCGAGAGAAGCCTGCCTTATTTAAAAAGTTTGCTGTTTTATCCTGCTCAAGGCATGTCCTGCACTATGGTGAATACTATGCCTGTGATGTTATGCGTAGGAGAGCCGTCTATGTCTGCCCTTTGGAACCTGACTGTGATATGGGCCTCCCTCTTGTCTCCTTTTGAGTAATCGTTAGGGTTGCTTAGGTTTATTCGTATCTCTTGTTTCACGCCAGCATCAATTGTTAGAGGCAAAGCAGGAGTTGTTGTGCCGGCGGCATCATTTCCAACTGCTGTTATGTTTATGGGCTTGCCAAAGTTGTTCCTGAAGATCAGGTCTGCTCTTGCATTTGCTCCGTTGATCACTAGCCTGTATTCTACGCATTCAAGCTGTGGCCCAAAGTTGCAGTTGCTCGGAAGAAGCTTGGTCGGGCTTAGGAAGCCGAAGTAACCCAGGGCGCCTATTGCTATCACGCCTGCTAGCATTGCCCAGCCATAAGTAGTGAGATATTCAAGGGCTGCCTGGCCTTTATTCATCCTCTTTTTTTTATTCATGGTGCTCTTACTATGTCGGCTTGTGCAAAAATGGAATAAAAGGAAAAAAGAAAAAAAATATTAAAAACAAGAAATAATCTTAACTCTACTGAAGCGCAGTATAGATTTCTGCCGCGATTGGCTTGGTATAGGTCTTTCCTTGTGGGATGTAGTTTATGTCGAAATTGAACTTCATCTTTTGACCTATCGGCGGGAAATTACCTTGGGTAAACTGGCATGCAACTTCAATAGGGTCACCGCCTCTAGCATTTATTGCAACCGCATCCCCGTTATAGACTATATTGCAGTCTCCTAATGCGGCTGGTTTGGCTACAGCGGCTCCTCCGATTGAAACAGTTATCGGTGGGACTGATGTGGTTGAAAATTCTTCTTGGGTCCAGACTACTCTTGTGACCCTAACTTGTTCTATAGTTTCTCCTATGTTGTTTGTAAACCTGATTTTTACTAGACCAGTGTTGTCAACCATGTATTCGTTACACGTGAACTCCGGCCCTACGTTGCATCTTTCTGGCAGGAACCTGCTTGGGCTTAGGATTCCGAAATATGCCAATGCGCCTATCATTACCAATATCACCAAGAACGCCCAACCGTATGTGGTTAAGAACTCGAGTGCTGCTTGTGCTTTTTTCATTAAATCACCTCTTCACCTTCATTTTCTTATGACGGGAAGTCTTTTTTTATTTTATTATCTTTCCCTTGTGTTTGCCTTATTTAAAGTTTTTGGTTTTTCTGCCTTAAATCTGCATTCCGCTCATGACTGAGGATAGGATTGAGTTGAACACGAAATACATGATTATGGAGCCTGCTAGGAATAGCGGTATGTATTTGATCCCTCCTCTTATGTCCCCTTTCTCTATGGTGCTGATAATCATTGAAGTGAAGACTGATATTATGCCTATTGCAAAGATTGAGAACACCTGGAACTGGAACGGGTCTATGTTTGCCACTGAGAACTTCATGAGAGAGTTCTGGGTTCCGGCTGACTGGAAAGTCGTGCTTAACTTAGAGCCGAACTGGAGCAGGATGACCAGTAGCTGCTTTGAGAGGGCGAAGAGCGCTGGCATTATCACTATCACTATGACTGCCATGAATATCATGTAGGTGAGGGTGGCGGCTACCATTTCGGCTCTTAATGCCTTGGTCTTCTTAAGATTGGTGACCAGGCTGTCTATCACTCCTGAGATGGTTCCTCCACTGAGGATTTCTCCTTTTATCAGGTCGATGCTTCTTGTCAGCACAGGAGAATCATACTTCTCAGCGAATTCTTGCAATGCCTCGCTCACATCATTGCCTGTTGCCACTCTCTTGCTTACTAGGCCTATCTCATTGGCTAGTATCCCGAATTCAGGCCTTATCGCGCTCCACAAGGATTTCTCAAAGCTCATGCCTCCTTTCAGGTTGGTAGAGACCATTGATAAGTAGTCTGGCAGCAGGTCTTCCAGGACTTTGGTCCTCTGGTAGATGTTTATGTTGAGGTAGAAGTATACGGACATTACCATGAGCCCGGATACGAGCACTTGCATCAGGAACCAGGACAAAAAGGTCAGGATGAAGAATACAAAGAGCGGCAGTTGCTTGAGTATCGGGTAGAGCAGTGGCACGTAGACAAAATAGGTTACGATTGCTGCCAGCCAGAACATTATCCCGAATAATTTGTATGGCACTTCGTCTATGCCTGCCTTGGCCAAGTACTTGCCTAGCTTGGGCCTTATCTTTTTTGGCACAAATGCCTTTCCGAATTCTTCAAGGTAAAATCGCGTTGTCATGTTTTCTCATGCGCCTTATTTTTTTTATTCTATTGATATGCTCTTCCTGATCATATGTTCACGTTAGGCCTTATGCTCTTGAAAAGGCTTAGGAATACGAATTCTATGAGTACGAGGAAGAATGAGAACACAAAGAATGTGCTTGGCCCTATGTCCAGGGATACCAGCCCTGCCACTACCATGAACATGGTGATGCCTAGGCTTGGAGCCACCACTGCCACTAGCATGTAGAACAGCGTCAGGCTGCTAAGCTTTTTCCCGTAGCGCTGGATCTCTACGAGCTGCTCATTGGCTATCTCTTCTAGCACTGCTTCTAGGTTCTGGGTGACGTCAATGCCGATCCTTAATGCATTGTTTATCTGGAAAAGCACTCTTCCCATCTTTTTTGAGGGGCAGCTATCCATGGCTTTTTCCAGCGCATCTTCAAGAGGAGTGCCTAGGTCTATGTTCCTGACTATATCCTTGAAGTACGTGTTGGCTACTCCGTAGCTTTGGCTGGCATCCATCAATGAGTTGATGAGCGGCTTTCCAGAGTTAAGCTTTATGAGAAGGAACCTGCCTGCAAAGAGCACGTCCTTGTCTATTTTCTTGGCTCTCTTGCTTACTTTAGCATCAACTCCTTTCATCAGCACGAACCTGGCTATGGCAAAGAAGAGAAATCCCACTACCACTGCTATCACTATGCCATTGCCTTTATTTCGGGAGAATATGAACCCGAGGACACCCATGCATACCCCTACCATCATGGCCCCGCGGGTGGTCTGCGCCTGAAACTCCTCTGGCTTCTTGTTGATGCCTGCGGTCATGAGTTTTTTTTTCAAGGCGGCTTTGGCATCTGTCTTATCTATGAGCATTCATTACCCTCTCTATATGTTTTAGTCAAGGAAAAGCGTCCCCATGTAGTACTTGGCTACGATCAATCCTATCTCGTTGACATTGAAGATGTTCTTTTTCACCATCCACCTTAGTATCCTGGATTTCTCTGCCAGGTCTTTTGCTATGTCCTCTTCGCTCATGCCGGTGTAGAGCTTCAGCCTTTCAACCACAGTCTCTGATTTTGCGCTTTCTTCAAGAATATCCTTTACCATGTTGAACTTCATTATCACCTTGGCATCGCCAATCGGTGTTACTTCTGCCAGCTGGAGCGTCCTTCTCTTCCCTGTCCTCCTGTTCCTGTTCTGTATGACTATGAGTGAGAGGGATGCTATCATTGGCTTGGGGATCTCTATGGGCGGGTTGGTGAGCCTCATGACGACTTCTTCTGCGTTATTGGCGTGTATTGTTGCGTAGACTGAGTGGCCTGTGTGCATGGCTTCAAGCAATACCTCTGCCTCTTTTTTTCTCCTGATCTCTCCTACAAGTATCCTGTCAGGCCTCATCCTCAGGCTGTTCACGAGTAGGTCGAGCATGGTGACCCCTCCTTTTCCTTCGGGGTTGGGCAGCCTGGTCTCCATCGGCACCCAGTGCAGGTTTTCTGGCAGGGTGAGCTCTCTTGTGTCCTCAATGCTTATTATCCTCTGGTTTGGGGGGAAGAAGTTGCATATGACGTTTAGCATGCTGGTCTTTCCGCTTCCTGTCCCTCCACTTATAAGGACTGAGAGCTCGTTTTGCACTGCCAGCCAGATGAAGGCTGCTGCCTCGTAGCTGAGAACGTTTTCCTTGACGAACTTGGTGATGGTCCAGGGGTCTGCTGAGAATTTTCTTATCGTTATGGTGTGTCCCTTAGTGCTGATGGGACTTAAGGTGGCGTTGACTCTGTCTCCTGTCATGAGGTGGGCGTCCATCAGTGGGCTGAGGTTGGTTATCTCCTTTCCCACATCCCTTCCTATCATGGTGGCGAAGTGCCTTATCCTGTCCTCTGACACTATCTTGATGTTGGTGATGAGCCAGCCGTGCCTTCGGTGGTAAATCCATACTGGCTCCTTGTGGTTGTTGATGACTATCTCTTCTAGTGATGGGTCCTGGAGCAGTATCTCTATCTTTCCCATGCCCAGGTTTTCTTCTATGAGATAGTTGATGAGCATGTTGGCTGTGGTGTCGTCTGCCTTTGGGAAGTACTTGAAGATGAGCTTCTTTATCTCTCCCTTGAACCTCTGCCTGATGTTGATGAGCTCGTTCTGCTCTAGCTTCTCTATCTCCTCAAGGTTCATCTTGGAGATGAACTCCTGCCTGATTTTCTCCAGGATTATCTTGGTGGCGTCGCTGATGTTGGTTATTGAAACCACATACTCAGGCACTGGCCTGTCCTCTTCAGAATAGATGCTTATGTCCACTACTATGTTGTTGACTGTGATGGTGTAGCGGTCTATCAGCTCTTTCTTTGAGTAACTCTGGTGTGTTGTTTTTGCTGGTTCAGCCATTATGATTTAACCTCTGGCACTTATTGGCGCTGCTGAGATGCGCTGCATGTTCTTGAGGAAGAGCAGCTTGTGCTCACAGCTCTCTGCCTGCTTGGCAAGGGAGTATTTGTCGTCGAAAGCTTCCTGGGGCAGCATCTCTATCTTGTGCTTTACTTCAAGCAAGGTGTGAGTGGCTTCTTCCATTTGCTCCTGCTCCATGAGCGCTTCTATCTCCTTGAGCTTGGATTGTATCTCCTCGACTTTTTCCTTGTTGCCCGGTGCGGCCTGCCTTTTTGCATTCTCGTTCAGCTGCCTGATGTCCTGGTGGGCGCTCATGATCTCGTCGAACAGCTTCTTCTTCTCCTCTAAAGAATCATCCTTGTAATACTTGAAAAGCCTTCTTATCTCGTTGTACTCATTGGCTGCGCCCTCAGCGTCTTTTTGGGAGAGGCGGCGCTTAACCTTGTCTATCTTTTCCCTTATCTTCTCCTTGGTTATCCCCTCTTTTTGCTCCTGCTCTTCTATATCCTTTCGGCTCTGGGCTTCTCCTTGTTTTTCTTTTTCAAGCAATTGCTTCAGCCTTTTTATGTTCTCGTACATGGTAAGAGTGTCTGCCAGGAGTGCAGTCTTTTCTGCCTCCATCTCGTGGGGGAACTCTTCGCAAAAGCTCTTGAGCTTCCTGTACTCCTCTATGCTGGCTGCCAAGTCCTTCTTCTTCACCAGCTCGACAATCTTCAGGTGGGTCTGGATTATCTCCTCCTTTATCCTCCTCACCTCTGCGAGCTTCTCCTCTATAGGCCTTTCATCCTCTTGCCCCTTGGCTGCCTCCTCTTTCATCTTGGCTTCTTCTTCCTTCTCAATCCTTTCCTTCAGCTTCCTGATGGTGTAGTACCAGGTCAGGGCTGACTCATAACTCTTGGCTTTCTCCTGCTCATGCTCGATCGGTATCCTTTTTATGAGCTCTTTTAGTTGCCTGTATTTCTGGATGGCCCTTGCAAAGTCATACTGGTTCATGGTGGGCTTGGAGGTTATCCTCTCAAGCTCTTTTTCTTTTATATGGATGGTGCTTAGCAAAAGGCCTATGGTCTCAGGGGTTTTTTTGCCATCTGTCTCTGGCGTGGAGAATAATCCTGTCTCCTCGTATCCTCTTATGGTCTCGAAGAGGTTCTTCTTGCCTTCCTCATGGCTCTCATAGTCCTTGATCTTCTCAAATACCTCTTCCATGATTATGTAGAGCCTTTTCTTGTTCAATGAGTCTTGAGAGGCTTTTGCGTACTTGGTCTTTACGTCTTGGAATATTTCCTGCGCCTTTTTCAGGTCTCCTTCCCTGAGCGCCTTGGTTATGTTCTGGGTGTAGTCCTGGGTTATCTCATAGAGGTCGAATTCCTCTTCCCTTACTTCTTCTGTCTTCTCAGCAAAAGCCAGGGCTTGCTCGTCAAGGAATTCTATGATGTCCACGTCAATGAATTTTTCAAAGTCCATTATATTCTCTCTCCTTATGCGGCGATGTGTGATTCTAGCAGCTTATTCTGGTAGGCTATCCACATGGATTCTATGTTGGATAGGTTTCTTTTTTTTGCTTCCCTGTAAAAAAAGTCTTTTTTCCTATCCACCACCTCTTTTACGTGGTTGCGCCAGAAGAAGCTTATCTTTTCCTTGGGGATATTCTTTTCAGCAGCCCTTTTCTTGAACTCTGCCTTGTATATCTCTATGCCTTGCGTAGGCTCTTCCTTCACCACAGCCTCTTTTGGCTGCTGGGGCTTGTTAAGGTAGATTATGGGCTTGGTGAACTTGTACTCCACGCCTATGATTTCTTCTTCTACCAGGAAGTCCACCCATGCCTGCACCATCTCAGCGCTGAGCTTGAGCTTCCTCGCTGCTTCAGGCACTGATATCTTATCTGTCTTCTTGAGAAGGTCCAGCAGATCGTCCACTCCTGTCCTTATTACTTCATCTGCCAATTAGCTACCCACCTCTTTCCCTGACAGTTTATGAATCGAACTATCTAAGTGCGATTATGACTCATGATTATATATAAATGTTACGGCAAAAAGCCTTTGCTTACGCAAAACCTACAAAAGAGCTTTGCTCTTTTGAGGTGCGAAGGAAAGCTTAAGCTTTTCTAGCACAAAGGAACAGAGTTCCTTTTGCCCCAAAAGCCGCAGCTTTTGATGGCCTTTGGGGAAAAGTGCGGCATGCGCTCGTTTCACTCGCTTAGCCCCACTAATGATTAGGCGATTGAATTCGGTTTATGTTGTGTTATTCACGGCGGGCAGGTGGTGGTGGTGTTGCCTGGGCTGATGCCAAAGCTCAGCCTGTGGTCATCATCCAGCTGGAAGTACTGCGCTCCGTTCATTGGCAGTATGCTCTCGTTTATGCCTACGACCTCAGGGAATGGTGAGCTTGGGACCCTGCACCTGAAGGTCTTGTTGTTCCAGTAAAGGTAATCAATCATGCTCTGGTTCTCGCGGTAGGTCACTGCGGTGTAGTTCACTATGCTCTCAATCCCTTGATAATCTGTGATTAATGCATAGTCTCCTTTGATGCGCCGAAGGAAGCTCACCCCTTCTTTATAGTTCCTGTAGGTGTGCTGTTCATAGAGGTTTTGCAGGTCAGTGTAGTTCCAGTCTCCTTCTTTCTTGTTGAGCTGGTTATTTATTATGGTCTGGTTGTAGCTGCCGTTCAGCAGGTAGAGCGGGTCCTGGAGCCCTTCTATGTTTATTGAGCTGGTGATTATCCTTGTGTCTGTCATGTTAGCGTAATCATCAGTTATCCTCACGGTGAGGTTGATGAGCATCTCGACTGAGAAGGCCTCGAAGTTCTGGGTCACATTGATCTGGTTGACAGTGTAGTTGGCAATGATGTGCAGGCTGTCCTCTGCTATGGCCTTCATCTGGTCAAGATAATTGATCAAGGTCATGTTCTCCATGCCAGGGCAGCGCTTGGTGCTGGTGAGGTTGCCTAGCAAGGTGCAGTTGGCGAACTCCTCATCAAACCTAGGGTTGTAGGAATGCGTCAGGTTCATGTCCTGTATTACTCCTGTGAGGGCTGAGTAGCCTGTGACTGAGCCTGCGCCTTCTGCGTAGCTGAAGAAGTCATCCATGTAATTGTCGAGCACAGTAATCCTGGCTTCTACCAGGCCGACTTTTGCGTCGATGGGCTGGCCGATCCTGGATGAGAAGATGAAGGTGAAGAAGATGGTGATGATTACTGACAGGATGATGAATACTAACCCTTTCTTGTTGCTTTTCAGACCCATACTTTCACCTCGAAAAGCACAGGGCCGTAGATGTAGGTGTTGTTCCTGTAGAAGCTTATCTTCTGGGCGCTCAAGCCTAAGCCTGCCTGTTCTGGCGCAACGGTCTGGACCCGGTATAGCAAGGTGTTGTTCATGTAGACAGCGATGCTCCTATAATCAGGTATGACTGTCTTGCTGACTTCCCTCAGGAACTCCTCCATCATGGCAGTGGTATCCTTGGCTCCGCTCTGGTTTAGGTTGTAGAACTCTGTGAGCTGCTCTAATAATGTATTGTCCCTGTTGGTGATGTTGCCGTCTTCTATTAATGACTGGACATACAATCCTTGGAAGCTCCTTATCTGGGTGGTGGAGATGACCCTGACAAAGTCATTGAGCATGCTCAGGGCAGGGCTGGATTCTGTCTTGGTCACGTGCGAGCTGAAGACAATCACTAAGCCTATGAAGATTATGCTGGCGCCTATTAACGCGTCTATCACCAAGAAATACGCACCCCTTTTGTTCATGTTCTTATTGATTGTTAGCAGGATTATTTAAAATTTTGTTTTTGGCGGGTGCCGGAGATATCAGCCCCCTAGCTTTTTCTCATATTTCTCTGATACTTATTTCTCAGCTTCAGGGGTTTTCTTCATCAGAATATTTTATTTTAGAACTTTCCCTTTGCTTAGATAATTCTCGTATGAATTCTTCCTTCTTCAATGCTTCAGTCAACCTATTAAGCTGTTCGCTCCGGTCTCCTTTCCAATCGTTCTCATCTAGTATATCAGGCCAGCCAAAAACATTAAACGTTGCTGTGAAATTTACTTCCTTAAAACCAAATTTTCTCACTAACTCTGATACAACTGAGAATGCTATGTCTTGAAAGCTCATATGTTCATCGTTCTTGGGCATATGTTTTTTTATTACATTCGCTGTAGCCTTGCTCACAAGTTTTTCAAAATCATTCTCACTAAACTTTTTACTATGATATAACTGGTAATACTCGCTTTCTTCATAAGAATGGTAACCAAGATTATAGAGGTGCCTGACTTTGATATTATTTATTGCTTTTGAATTAGCATCTTTTTTTCTCATTGTTCAAGCCTCAATTCGTTTTCCCAAGCCTTTTTCTTTTCTCGGGTGCATCAAGGTAGTTTTCGGATGAGATTATGCTCTTGCCTAGTTTTTTCTCGATGTTTTTCCTAGTGTCGCCAGCAACATCCCCTCTGTCCTTGGCGTCCTGCTTTAGTGCTGGTAATTCTTTTGAATCCCTGTCTTTTGTGAGCCTGGTTGTTGTGGCTTCCCCGAGCATGGTAAGGATTAGTTCAATATCGTCCATGTGATCTCTTAAGTTCTGGTTTGTAAGCCCTTTGAATTCCTTGTACTCGCTTGGAGTCATGCCAAAGGTCGCTTGGGATATTTCTGAAGTCAAGATGGCAAAATCCTTTTCTTGCTTGGCTTCTCTCTTAGCCCATTCAAGGGTTAATTCATCTCTTACAGCAATTCCTCGGACTCTTTTCTCAATCCACACATCAGAATAGCCTTTTGCTCGGTAAAGCTCTTTCATCCGTTTTTGGGCCAGCTCAGGGTCTTGGATTTCCTGCACGCGCTCATAGCCGACTTTTGCTAGCCAAAGCTTGAAAGGTTCTGCCTTGGGTGAGGGGATTGACTGGATAATTCTGAAAGCTATTTTGGTTCTAGCACAGTCTGTAAACCTAAGCTTACCATCTTCAGCAATCAATTTCAAAGGTATGATTTTATCGTACGCTTCAAATCCCTCTTCCTGAAGCTTGAATTTCAAATCAGACCAATACCTTTTAGGAACAGAAGTATCTGTCAATACTTCCACAATATCAACAACTGAGAAGAACCATTCATCATCGTGCCAAACCCTTCTTATCTTCTTTCCTTGGAAGACAGCCAATGATTTGTCAGAAGCATCATTTGTCATGCTCAAACAGGAGGGCTTGTTGGTTTAAATACCTTATGTGAGGATGTCCAGTCAAGCACGAAAGAATTGCGAAAATGTCCAGTGCTATAGGCAGTGGATTCAAGAGCGCACTCTTGTTGCCTAGTGGCGTAGCCAGTGGGCTCAAAAGCAGCAGCTTTTGCCGCATTGGCCGGGTTTAAGTTATGAAAATTGTAATCTTTGCGCTTTTATAAGAAATTTATGGAGACCCAGAAGGTCTAAAGATAGCATCCTATGAACAAAAACTTGGAAGAGATGTTCAACTGTTCATATGCCGCTCTAAAAAAGAGTTGCAAGCGATGGGTGAAGGATTGATACGCAATATCATCAAAGGAAACCTGATAAAAGGAGATATTGATTTTGTAAAGGTGGGAATAAATGCCTGAATACCTGACACAGCAAGAAGCTTTCTTGAAAAACTGTAACATTTAAATAAAATGTTCAGTGTATAATACAAAAATAAGGTAAATTGTTCAGTCCTTGCTTTCTTTTTTATGTCAGTAGTGCTAATTAGCAATGAAAACATTTGGGCGTTAATGCTAATTACTGATTAGTATCATTTACAAGGATGCCCAGAGCTATGGCGTTGCCAACATCCATTTCTAGGCAGTCAGGAATAGCGCTTGCTATTCATAAGCCTCTTCGTTACTATTCCCTTATAGAAGGGAAAGATTTATAAACTTCTTTCCTTATTCATTATGTTAAAATGGAAATTGAGCAAGTGAAAGAATACATCTTAGACTACCATAGGAACGCGCTGCCAAAGCTTATTGCCAGAGACTTAGCGATTGGAGAAACTAATAAAATCGTCTCAATCATAGGCCCTAGGAGGGCTGGCAAGACTTATTTCTTGTACCAAAAGATAGGGGAATTGCTCTCTCAAGGAGTGAAAAAGGAAAACACCCTTTACCTGAACTTTGAGGATCCGAGGCTGATGGACTTGACTTACAAGGATTTTGGGGATATAATCAAAATACACTGGCAATTATACCCCGGCACGATTAAAGAAAAATTATTCATCCTTATTGATGAGCCGCAAAACATAATCAAGTGGGAAGCAGGGGTGAGATACCTGCATGACAACAACTTTAAGGTATTCCTGACAGGCTCATCCTCCAAGCTATTAAGCAAGGAAATAGCCACCGGCTTAAGAGGCAGGTCCTTATCTTACCTGCTGCTACCATTCTCTTTTGGCGAGTTCTTAAAGCTCAAGGAGAAAACATTTGACATTAATAAGCTGGGCTCAAGAGACCGCGCATTGCTGCTCTCATTGCTTGACGAATACATCAGCTTCGGAGGATTTCCCGAAGTAATCATTGAAGAAAGCCCTGAAAGCAAGATAAGGATAATAAAAGAATATTTTGACTTGATAGTCTACAAAGATATTGCTGAAAGATACAAGATAAAAAACAGCGCTCTTGTCAAATGGCTGATAAAAATCTCAGCCTTATCCATGTCCAGGGAGTTCAGCATAAACAAGGCATTCCTTAACCTCAAATCAAAAGGGATTAAGGTAAGCAAGAACACTCTTTACGCATACGCTTCAATGCTTGAAGAAGCCCTGTTCATATTTCCTGTTGAGCCTTTTAATTATTCTGCCAGAAAAAAAGATTTCACTATAAACAAGGTTTATCTATGCGACATAGGATTTTCAAAACTAGTCGAATCCACAAGCAATACAGGAAACAAGGCAGAAAACATAGCCTTTCTTGAGTTGAAGAGGAGGGAAAAGCCGTTGACCAGCATAAGCTACTATAAGAACGCACAAGGCTATGAAGTAGACTTTGTAATAAAGGAAGGCACAGGCATCAAGCAATTAATACAAGTATGCTGCGGCCCAACCAATAAGGAAACCAATGAAAGGGAGATAAGGGCGCTATTACACGCCTCAAAAGAGCTTAAATGCAAAAACCTTCTCATAATAACCCAGAGCCAGGAGAGCAATGAAGAAGCAGAATGGTTCGGGATTAAAGGAAAAATCAAGTATGTGCCGCTCTGGAAATGGCTGCTGCAAGAGCAGTGTTGGGGTGATTAATTCAATTTCTTACTCTTTTATATAATTATAAGGTATTATATATACTATAAGGAAAAATTATATATATATCGTTTCTAATACTAATTGAATACTTTCCGGATAAAAGAGGAAAATCACGGGGATTGCAAGAAACATTCGGAAAATAAAATCAGCTCGGAACAAAAAAAAAACCGAGCTGAAAAAAAGCAACGGTGAAAAAAACATGATACAAACACAAACTAGCGAGAGCTATAATGCTTTAGAACTTCCAAACATTTCAAAGGAAATTGAAAAACCTTATATCAAGCCTTTTCACTATGAAATCGGATACGACGATGGAAACCTTGGCCTAATTATGACAAAAGGCGAGTTTTTGCATTTTACAAATCAAATCAGGTCACTTTGTCAAAACCATAAGGATATTATGGGCCTGTTGATTACCGGCAGCCTGGTCCAATCGCCAAAGGCTTCTTGGGCTCCTGCTCAAATCCCCATTAAAGGAGTCGCTGCCAAATATTATGATATCTGCATGGAGAAAAAAAGAAAAAACACTCCTCACAAAGGCTCAGACCTTGATGTTTGGGTGTGTACCAAAGACTTCAGCAAACACTCAAAATCCATAAAAGCTGAAATTGACAATAAAGCCTTATCAACTCTTGAATGGTATGCATCATCACCTGATGCTTCAGCAGATGAATTTAATGAAAAGACAAAAAGATTTTTCAGCCCATATTATAAGAATAGTGATTTGTACAGCCGATCTTGGAAAAGTGAAAATCCTGAGCCATGGATGGCTGAAGGGTTCAAGGAAGAATTTTCTCAGGCACTGCGCAAGTGCTCACCTGGAATTGAGGAGATGTTGCAAGAGAATTTTAATGGCAGGCCATTGGATGAGTTTGTCGAGATTAGAGCTTATCCACAGAGCACTTTCAACCTAAAGCCTCATCACGCCAAATGCTCTTTTGGCATGAGCAGAGAGCCATTTTCCTACTTTATTAGGGACCTAGTTCACACAGGAAGAAATTGCATCGTACTATACCGAAAGGAGTGCGATAATTCACTTATATACCCATTCAAAAAGGATGGTTTCATGTTAGGAGAGGGAGTAGCACAAAAAATAGGTTGGGGCATCCAAAAAGAAGAAGCCCTATATCGCAACAGGTTTATGGTGAATTCGCAATGAATCCATTTGAAAAATACAAATCAATTTTTATTTTTGAAGGAATTACAGGGTGTGGTAAATCCACACAACTTCCTAAGGTAGTTGATTACCTTGAGAGAAAGCGTGGCCTTTCTGTTGGTATCGCAGACTCAGGAGCCGAAGCTTATGTAGCATCCAAGGCTTATAGGAATTATCTAACCCGAGCTGACAATCCCTTAATTCCTTATGCGCTAATACACCAGTCCACTAATTATCTTAAAATAGAGGCTGCCAGGAATCCTGTCGATGTTTTAATGGTAGATAGGTTCGTGTTATCAGATTTGGTTTACCTTATTTCCCGCTGTGAGTTGCAAGGCATACCTGTTGATAAAGAAAAAACAAGAGAGCAGATACTTTCTCCGTTCGGGATTGATATCTTTGAAAAGACATACACAATCTATCTGGATGCTAGCATTGAAGTCGCCAAAAGCAGAACTCAATCAAGGTCCCAACTAGACTCGTTTGGAAAAGTAAGGTCGGAATTTGACCTACCACTTCAAGCGCGTGCAAGAGAAAACTACTTAAATGAATTGAACATGGCAAAGAAAAGGAATTCATTTAGTTATACAACAATCGATGCCAACGGGCCTGAAGAGGTAGTATTCGACAGGATAAAGGATTACGTTAGCAGTTCATTAGCTAACGCACCAAAGATTGTTTCAAATAGGAACATAGAGAAAGGAGGTTAATTAGATGGGGAGAATTGTGGGGATGAGCATAGGAACAGTCAGATTTTGGGAAAAATCTACGAATCGCCAGGAACTGCTAAAGCATTTGAGGAACTTACCGATTTCTGGCGTGGAACTAGCATTTTCAAACAAACAGGAGCTTTTTTCATTCAAAATAAGCCAAGACAACAAGGATTGGTTGAGAAAGCTAGCTTATGTAAGCATTCACGCTCCTTTTTACCTAGTAGATGAATCCAAAGATGAGGCTGAATTAATAAAACAGCTAAATCGCATCAATTCCGTATATAAGCAAACCAGTGCAAAAAATGTTGTTTTTCACCCAGGACAAATCCCTCCCCCTAGCTTGTTGGCAAGATATCCATTAAGCGCTTCAGTAGAGAACATGTCGAAATCCCACGGGTTTTCATTAAGGAAGCTTGAGCTAATAATGAAAAAGTATCCTGAGATGGGATTCTGCCTTGATGTTGGCCACGCATATAGATATACGCCACAACACACTAAAATGATTGTGGATAAGTTCAAGGAAAGGATTAAGCAGGTGCATTTACATGCAGCTTTCCGAAGAAAAGACCACCTGTCCCTTAGAAAAGCTTCAAAAAGGTTCCTTAAATCCATACGCCCGATTTTTAGCATAGACGTTCCTATAATAATTGAAGAGGATATAAAACAGAAAAATGCTAGGCTTTTAAGATCGGAATTGGCATTTGTACAGAAGTATTTACGCTCAATAACCACTACCTAATAGTCACAAAACAGAAAAATATTTAAATAAGAAGGAATAAATGAGTTGGATAATGGCTGAAAACCTAGAGCAGAGGACTAGACGAAGCTTTCTAGAGAGAGGATTAAAGACTGTAGGCACAGCAGCGCTTGCAGGCTTCATGTTGCTAGCAGGAGCAAAATGCAGCCCACCAGACGGGCCAGACCCGCCGCCTCCACCGCCCACTAAAT
>Ga0315286_10001793_pt1 | contig 19667 bp, 22 predicted proteins | sample YL17G10_0_MG_FD_205038 | JGI IMG/M metagenome (GOLD analysis project Ga0315286, IMG submission 205038) | Sediment microbial communities from Yellowstone Lake, YNP, Wyoming, USA - YL17G10_0 | ecosystem: Environmental > Aquatic > Freshwater > Lake > Sediment | place: USA: Wyoming | collected... | reverse complement strand
ATAAAGGACTGCGTGCTTTTGACTCTAAGATTAAAACTACAGAATCAGGGTTGACCCCCGGCCTTTATGCTTTCTATGCTTCAATCGAGGAGACTGGAAAGATAGATATTAAGAAAATAGATCCTTCAAAAAAATACCAGATTAATGCAAGCATATTAGGATTCTTATATGTGCAGGAGAATTGCCCTCCTCCGACGGTGCAGACCAAAATCATTACAAAGGAAGTGCCTATAAACATACCTTCAGGGATAGTTGCTGTTCCTGTTGCAGCTCAGGAAGTCCCTAAAGAAGAGAAATGCCGCCCAACATCTCTGACAATAGGAGGATTCTATACTGGAGATAAAAGATATGGCATAGATTTCTTGATTGACAAGAGAGTCGCAGACTTCCTGGCTCTGGGAGCAGGAGGGTTTTACATGCCCAGCAGCAAGCAAGAGATCACTACCAATGTTCAAAGGGATTTATATGATGTCGAGGGAGTAGAATACCTTGGGGAGACCAACTTAGTGGCTCACAGGGATTCTGAGATCATTGGATTGCTCGCTGAGACTATCCTTGGAAAATGCGGAAAGGTCAACCTGGCTGCCAAAGGAGGTGTTTTCTGGGATAGGAATCACTTTTCTTATGACCTCGTGCAGACTGTGAAAAATTCTCAGACAGGAGAGATTCTTGATGAGTACGTATGCAGAGGCGGCAGCGATAAGCTTACCAAGCTTGGCTACAGGCTAGAAGCAGATCTTCTTGTCCCTTTTCCTTTTAGCAAAGGCGTATCAGTCGTCGTGGGTGGTGGAATCATTGGAAACCTCCCGACTAATATCGAGGCAAGATACAATGATGGTAACACAATAATACCAATGAAGCTTGGCAAGGCCCAAGTTTGGAATGCAAGCATAGGCGTCAGGTTCAAGTTATAAGGATTTGGGGTGATAGGTAAAATGATAAAACTTAACAAGAGCTTTTTATTAATAATGGCAGCTTTGCTCCTATCAGTTGGCTTGGTGGCAGCTATCTTTGTCTTCATGTCAGGCAGCAAAGCGATTGCGAATGGCAAGCAAGCGAATTTCACATGCACAGTGGACCCTATGATAGGGCTAGCGACATACGATGTAAGGATAATCGGTGACAGTGTAGATGAGCTGCTTGTATCTGGGTCAAACGAATTGAGCGTATTCAAGGTTCCGGTGACAGTGAAGCCTGCTGATTATAATAATCTTGCAGGAAATTATACTATACAATGTCACGCCAAGGAAACAAGCTGCGACCCCTGTTGCTGTGATGAAGACACAAAAACCTCTATCCTACAAGTCATCCAGTGCCCTCCTAACTACTGGACCTGCTCTGCTGACCAGGTAAGGCAGTACTGGACATGGGACCTTGTTAACATGAAATGTATCGCCAGCATGACCCTGCTAGGGGAGAACTGCAATCTGAAGGACAACTGGTACACTACTGGAAATAACAGATGGACCAGCTCAGGACAATGCACAGAAAAACAGCAGAAAGAGCAAGTGTACAAAGATTATAGCTGCACAAATTCATCAACTGAAAACTGCACATACGTAATCACCCAGACCAACTGGACAGACACAGGCTCCACCAGGAACAAGGCAGATGGCACAACATGCAGCGATGGCAAGTTCTGCACAGTAAAGGATGTCTGCATCAGCGGCATCTGCAAAGGGTCTCCAATGAATTGCTCAACAAATAATTTCCCGGGCGTATCAACATGCGACAATAATCCTGATGCTATCCATGTCACATGGGATTTCAGGAAATCCTTCACTTCAGTATGTGACGAGACTAATGACAAGTGCACGATAGGCAATAAGAGCATCTCACACATATGTGACAAAGCCCGATGTGGAGCAAAATGCAATAGCAGCACAGATTGCGCCCCTAAATGCGTTGGCAATATCAGGTATTTCAGCGGAATCTGCAATGCTACCAGCGGATGCTCATGCAGCTATAAGACAGAGAACTGCGATAGCTATGACAAGTGGTATGATACTGGCCGCACAAGATGGGTCCCTGTCAACAGCACTAACATGTGCCAGGAAAAGCAGCAGAAAGAGCAGGAGTACAGGGACTACAGTTGCAGGGCTTGCACAAGCGTGAGCTGCAGCTATATTGTAACCAAGACTCAATGGATAGACCTTAGCTACAGAAGAACAGTTTAAGGTCGCCAAAAAAATCTTTTATTTTTATTAAAAATTTTTATTCTTAATTTCTTAAAATTTCTTATTATTTAATTTTTCTAGAGAAAAAAATATGCGCCGACCGAGATTCGAACTCGGGTTACAGCCTCTTTGCGGAGTTTTTGCATTTCGTAAGTTCCGGAGGATTTTACGAAGTAAATATCCTCCTTAAACCTTTTTACGAGATTTTTGCAAAAATCTCTTGGCAAGGCCGTATTCTAACCACTAAACCATCGGCGCGTTATAAAATAATTTTTTTTAGGGGACTCCGGTGCGAAGCACTAGGAGTCGCCTTTTTTGCTTAAGCTTTTCGCAAAAGCTTACCACTAAACCATCGGCGCGAATTGAAAATAATTCTTTTAGAAGGTGCTTTATCTGGGTTTTTAAACTTTATCTTTATTTTCTTTTTGATTTCTGATTTTTTTCCTTTTGCTCTGCTCCTTTTTTCTCCTCGGTTATTCCTTTTTCTATTGGCGCTTCCTGTTCCTTTATGTCTTGCAGCAAGTTTTTCTCAATCTTTTCCTCGAGGTGGGTTTTCGCACTAGGCTCCAGTTTTCTTGTTATTACAATTATCTCATTCTTGAATATCAGGTCTGTCTGGCTGATAAATGCCAGGAGAATGAGCCCTGTGTATAAAAACTGGAAAAAGACATTCAACTCATCAAGCCTAAGGTTTAGTATTACTTGCACATTATAAAGGGTAAGAAGCATTATCGCCAAGGTATATGTCAAGTATATTATGCTCGCCATAAAAAGATAGTCCCAGGGCCTTCTTTCATAGTGGCTCCTGGTTTTTTTAAGGAAGAGAAAGGCGTAAACCACGATGAAGACTGCTATGAATGCGTTTGACAGCGTGAATATTCCTCTGATGAACTCTAAGAACATTATTCCAACCCTCTTTTTATCTAGAACATTATTCTTTGTTTGGGTTTATATACTTTTTTATTTTAAGAAAAATCTGAATGGGCCCGACCGGATGCGAACCAACTTTTACGAAAAGTTGACAAAGGTATTAGTGTGGGGCATTTGCTTCGCAAAGCCCCACCCCATATGCCTTTTTTTAATAATTAGTGGGCCCGACCGGACTTTCACCAGCTTTTCGGCTGTAAGCAGTTCGGAGGACTTGACAAAAGCTTAAGCTTTTGGCACGCAAAAATCCATCTCAGGATTTTTGCTGTAACGAAGTTAATGTCCTCCTTAAGTACTTTTGCCAGCTTTTGTTATGAAAAGCTGTTTTGAACCGGTGACCCTCTCCATTTTGAGAGCAGCTTTTTCATGTGCTCACGTCAAAGAGATATCATCTGCGGAACTTCTTGTTTTCACAAAAGGTTGAGCCGCTAGACCACGGGCCCGATGAATATGATTTACTCTTCTTTTGCGCAGAGTATCTCTACAATCTTCGCATATGCTGGCCTTGTTACTAATACCCCGACTGTCACTCCTATTATTGTGGTGAGTGCGAATCCTTTTAATAATCCTGCGCCTGCAAACCACAGTGGGAGCATTGCAACTACTATTGTGAAATAGGCTGTAAAGATTATGAAGAAGGCTTTTCCTAGCCTATCCTTCCAGTTAGAGTACTGCACCCTTGCCCCTCCGCTTAGGGTTTCATCTGCAATTACTATCTGGTCATTCACTCCTGTTCCTATTGCAATTATTATTCCTGCGATTGCTGCAACATCAAGGTTCCATCCTATGAGCGCTGCTATTCCAAGCATTATAAAGAGTTCTGATACCATGATTATCATTATTGGAATGCTTACAACAAGCCTCCTGTACCTTATGAATACAATAAGTGTTACTGCAAGTGTTGCTATTACCCCTATCATCAAGGCATTTCTTATGAAGGCTTCTCCGAGCACAGGGCTAATAGTATCTATTTTCACCATTTCAAGCTTTACTGGCAGGCTTCCTGTGACTAGTATTGTTTGCAGCCTTTTCATGTTCTTCAGAGCATCAGTGATTGCTACTTGCTCGCTTTCTCCTGCCCCGCTTCCTGAAATGCTTATGTCTGTTACAGGGTTGCCTTTTAGCTCTGCTCCTATCCTTAAGGTGTCTACGAGTTCATCGTCAAGGTATAATTCCAGTGATTGTGATAGGTAGTTCTGGTCTTGCTCAACCACAACTTCCAGGTTTTTGGTTGTGTCTGCTTGTTTCTGGGCTGCTTCCGGGCTTAAGGCTATACTAAAGGTGAACCTGCACACCCAACCTCCTAAAGAGCCTGATGATTGCCCGCAACCTGCTTTAGGGTCTATTCCTGAACATTCTGCAGTCCTGCAAACATAGGTTATGTCTCTTCCTCCTCTGAAGACAGAGGCATTGCCAATTTTTGCCTCGAATTTTCCCTGGGTTGCGAGGAGTGATTTTACTTCTTCCTTGGTTGTTCCTGCTATCTCAACTATTATGAATTTGTTCCCGCCAATTGGAGAGTCAGAGGCTTGCCTTACAATAATATCTGACAATCCATAAACATTAAGCCTTTGCTTTATGTTATCCATTGTAGAGTCAAGGTCTTGCTGGCTAACATTGCTCTGGGGCTTGAGAACTACTCTGCTTCCTCCTATAAGGTCAAGCCCTTTTCTTATATTATTCTTAGGCGCTAGGTAAAGGCTAAGCCCAACATCTGCCATCCCTATTATTTTTACTTGGGTTTTTTGAACTTCTATAGTTCTTGTAATGTTAACTGTCTGATTTAGGGTTGCATTGTAGATTTGTTCTGTAATGTTTTGCAACTCGGTTTCATTAAGATAGGTTATGTTGTACTCTGGTTTTGTTGTCAGCTTGTAAATGTTCTTATTAGTCTTAATAGTAAAAGTCCTGTTGATATCTAAGCGATTTGTAAAGTTATAGTAATCAGCAAGTGAGTTGACTGGCTTGTTGTTGATTAAGAGCACACGCTCCCTGTTCATGGGAGTTATGGTGGCGGTGGGGCTTTGTATTCCTGCAATGCTTGCAGAACTGTTCTTGGCAACGCTTCTAATCGCAAGCCCCTTTGCCCATGGGTTTGGATGGATAGCTATTACAGTCAATATTAGGAATAGAATTACCAGTATTACTCTAACGTTTGTGAATATTTTTTTAAATTTTGACATCCTTATTATCTCACTTACTTTCAGAAAAGCCTGTCTTTTCTGGAACAGCAAGCTTTTGCTTGCTTGTCTCTTCTTTTTGAACCTCTGCCTCAGCTTCTTCAAAGACTTCAGCAGCTTCATCCTCGTATTTTTCCTCTTCTTTGGCTGCAGAGATTGGCATTGGCTTATGCGCTTTCTTCCCTTTGATATGCTCAACATAATACCTTAACAACGCCACATTCTGCACCCAAGTATTGATTATATCAAATATTAATCCTATAAGTATAATAGTCATTATCTCCTTTATTGTCCCTGAAGATGACATGATAAGCCCTATTGTAACTGCAGTTATGGCTGTTAGAGTCATTAGAAGCCCTGTTTTCGCAGCACTAATGACCCTGTCAAAAACAGTTCCTTCCTTGCCTCTTAATACCCTGCTTGTCAGGAGAATATCAGTGTCTACGCTGTAACCTATGAGCATGAGAAATGATGCAATTCCTGCAGTGCTTATCTTAATCCCAAGCAGGTTAACAACAGCCAATGTTTCAACAATGTCAACAAATACGCAAATGATAACCATCATGCTTGGAGCAAAGTTTCTGAAAGAAACAAATACAACGATTCCCATGCACACAAAAGCTATCAGCATGGCCATCATGGTTTGATTAAAAAAGCCTCCGCCAAGGCTTGAGCCAGTTGTTTCTGTGGAAGCATCATTGTTGGCATTTGGTATCAGGGGAGTTATTGCATCAAGTATTTGTTCTTCTGCATTCATGTTATCAGTTGTTATTATGATTGCCTTCTGCACTCCTAACTCAGCAATGCTCCTGACCTCAACATCGTCTTTTGGGAAATTTGATTTCAGAATGTTTTCAACATCTGCTTGCGAAACCTGGGTATTCACAGGGATTGTAATGACCATTCCTCCTTTCAGGCTTACTCCCTTGTTCATGAAGTCGCCAGTAGTAGAAATCTGGTAGGCGATCCCGCCAACTGCCAGCAAGAAAAGGAGAATGGGGATTATGAGCAGTTTCATGTAATGTTTATCATAGAATTTCAGAAATCCTTTGTACTCTTTTTTCCCTGCAAAGTGCTTTTCCTGCTCCTCAAGAGCCTTTAGCTGGCCGAGCCTCTGGTCCTTTAAGAGCTTCTTTCTCTGCTCTCTTCTTTCCCTTCTTGAAAATCCCATCTATCGCGAGAGATAAATGAGGATTAATAAATGTTTTGGTGCAGCTTTTCGCAGAAGGGCTATAGTAAAATATATATAGTGTTTAACGCAGAATATGATAAGAAGTATTTACAAACATATTAACGAGTAAAAAAGAGGGTGCGGAGTGAAGTTAGGCCAAGGAGCATTCGAGTACATCTTAGTGGTTGGCATTGCCATGCTGCTCATAGTTCCAGGAGTGGTATTATTCTATAATTATTCGCTTAAGTCTAATGATGAGGTCATGCGCTCACAGATTAACATGATAGGCAATGACATCATGGATGCTGTTGAAAAGGTTTATTACATAGGCGAGTATTCCTGGCAGAGCTTAAAAATCGATATCCCGAATAAGGTAACAAACATATATATACTGGACAACTCCGAATTAGTTGTAGAATATAATTCATATTCAGGGATTAGTGAAGCAGTTTTTTTCTCTGACATTAATATCACGCCCGGAGGGAATGCAGGCAGCATTAGCAATTCAATGCACCCAGGCCTCAATATTATAAAGGTAGTTTCTATGGGAAACTATGTGCTTATTAACGAGACAAGATGAAACCTACAAAAAAGAAAAAGGCTCAGAGCAGCTTGGAATTCGTGTCAATAACTAGTTTTATGTTCCTGGTCTTCATCGCCACATTCGTGACTATTGAAGGAAGAATGTCTGGGATTTATCAGGAAAAGGTTTATAAGACTATGGATGAGCTTAGTAAGGTAGTGGCTGCAGAGATCAGAATGGCTGAATTTGCTCCTGGAGATTATCAAAGAGAATTTTTCCTGCCCTCCAGCATAGGAACATATAATTACTCAATAGAAATTACTGACCAAGCCGAGGTTACCATAAGGTATGGGAGCCTGAATTATGTTGTTTTCCTGGACCATAATATAAGCGGCGACATAGGCAAGGGAAGGAACGAGATTACTAAAACAGATGACGTAATAACAATATCTAATCTTTGCCTCGGAGGCCCGGGAAGCGATGATCCTGATTGTGGAATTATTGATTGCTCAGGATATTATAGTATTGGAACTGATTTAAGAAGATGCTATAACAAAACAAGCATATCCTATTATAATAGATGTGAAGACCAAGGCAAGTGCAAAAAGCCTAATTCTATTGCGTGCTCCTATTATCCAGCGCAAAACAATGCTGAACCTGTGTATACATGCGCCGAATGCCAGAGAATTGTTGGATGCTCAGCGAATGATAAAGGCTATTGTTCTATTCAGCCAGGCGCTTCTTGCAATGGAGGAACAGGCCATTGTACTACAGAAGGCATTTGCCAGACTGATTAACAATAAATCTAATGTCAATTCAGGATTTAAAAATCACCATCAACAAAAGGCGCTTTTGAGTTTTCCCTTTTCAGCGAAAACTTTATAAATAAGAATGAATTCTAAATCATATGAATTTGTTTTCATACAAATATTTGTGAGAGGTGTTAATTATGGGTCATCTCGACTATAACAAGAAGGTATTAAGGGAGTTCCAGCATCCCAGCAACATAGGGAGCATAAAAAACGCAGATGGGCACGGCCAGGTAGGCAATCCCACCTGCGGGGACATAATGGAAGTCTTCCTCAGGGTAAAGAATGGTAAAATAACTGATATAAAAGCCAAGACCTTTGGCTGCGTAGCTGCAATAGCAACAACCTCCACGCTCACAAAGCTTGTTAAGGGCAAAACAGTTGATGAAGCATTTAAAATAACCAAGGATGACATAGTCAAGACACTAGGCGGGGTGCCCCCGATCAAGTATCACTGCTCAATCCTAGGAATAGAAGCACTGCACAAGGCAATTGAAGATTACAAGAAAAAGCACAAATAATTTTAACACTTTCTAAAGGTTAAATGTTAACAGAGACTTCTTTGCAGCTAAGGGAATAAAGTTAAATAGGGTTGTGGTGCGTAAACGGATGATAAAAGGAATGGTGCGTTGCGGTTGGTAGAAAGCTTTTTATAGTTAAATAACTTGCCTTTTTCCTATGGATTACTTCGAGAAGGATTTAGAAATACCTTTTCTTAAGGTATTGAGTGAGCATAGGTCGGGTCTTCCTATGAGTAAGATAAAAGAGATACTTCTTAGTAGATTAAACCCGACTGGAAGTTGTGCTAAACCAAGCCCTACAAGACGTCCAGAAATAAAACTTCATCAAAGAATAGGAAATTTCACCCTCAGACGGCAAAGAAGGATATTTATAAAAGGATATGTTACTTATGATAAACCATCAGGAATTTATAAAATAACTGATGCAGGAGTGGCTTTGCTTAGTGAGAATGAAGATGCTTATAATTCCCTTATTTCTCAAGGATTTTCAAAAGCACAAAGGAAACGTGAAATTGATAGAGATTTTAAGGAGCTGATTATTGAAGAGGGGACACAAACAGAAGTAAGCAAAAAACACCGAAAGAGGTCGAAACTCCTCAGAGATTTAAAAATAAAAGAACTAAAACAACAAGGGAAGCTTGAATGTTGCGCCTGTGGTTTCGACTTTGAGAAAAAATATGATGGTATCGGTGCAGATTTTATTCTTATACATCATACTAAACCAATTCATACTTTTGATATTGAAGGAAATAAAGAAGAGGTTGAGGAGGCTCTTAAAAAAGTCGTTCCTGTATGTCCTAATTGCCACAGTATGATACATAGAAATCGGGATGAAATGTTATCAATAGCTGAACTTAAAGGAATAATAAGAAAACAAGCGGAATCAAATTAATTTAGTTTGCTTATCTTTAAGGTTATGTATGATAAGGTGCTTTACTTCTCTTTCATTTCTACCTCTAATGTTATATGAGTAAGTTTTATTAAAAAATTCAATCTTAATGCTTTTTTTATTCTCATAAAGTCCTCTTATAAATGGTGTTTCTTTGATTATAAGTATGAATTGGGCTTTTGTCTTACTAAGAAGTTTCTCAAGGCGTCTCTGGTCTTCTTGAGTGAAAGGATTTTCTTCATACTCGCTAAATTCTGTGTCATATGGAGGGTCTAAAAACAAAAAATCCCTGCTTGTGGGTTTATGTTTGTTTAGGAATTTTTCAAAGTCCATATTCTCTATTATTGTTCTTTTTAATAATCTCCTCACTGGCTCTGAAAAGAGATGATTAACTTTTCCAGCAAAGTTTTTATTATTGTAAGCTATCCCTCCATAGGGAATATTAAAATCTCCTTTGCTGTTAAATCTGAACATTCCTCCATAACAGAACTCTCTGACAAAATAATAATTAGCAATCTGCTTCTCTTTAGGTGGTTTTAACTCTTCTCTCTTATTTTTATTCATTAGTTCTCTGAAATGCATGTAAAATCCACTTCTGAATGCGGTCTCGATGTTATCGAGTAATCCCTTGTCTGAGAAATGATTTTGAGTATCAACCACATTTTTAATCCTATTAATCTTTTCAATAAGGTTTTTTTGAATAGCCTTTCTCAGAGCTTCTTTATCAATTGCGAACTCATTTGAGAATAAACCATTAAAGGGAACAATATTCTGCACAAATAAGAGGTCAATCTGCTCTTCAAACTGACTCTCAGTTATTCTGTTAAGTTTGTATTTATTGTAAATTTCAAGAATTGCATTTCCGAACTTATCCATATAGCTTTTTATTCTGTGCCAGTATTTAACATATTTTTGTAATTCTTCTTTGAATTGTTCTCTCTTGCCATTCTGAATATATTTGTAGAAATCAATAATTTCAGTAGTAATGTCATTAATGTAAGCTTTCTCTGGCTCTAAATCAAAATATACAGCCCCTCCACCGACAAACGGCTCAAAATATCGTTCATATTTAGGTATTCTCTTCTCAATATGCTTTATTTCGCTTGACTTTCCACCAGCCCACTTAATTAAAGGTTTCATCTTGTTAAATATCACCACGTTCTTTTAAAAGCCTTACGCCAACTTGTCCATTGCGTCCTGTGGTTTTTTACGATTTCTTTGTAACTTTTTTGTTTTTCTTGGGTTTGTTCCAGTATGGACTTTTACATGCTGGACAGATTACGGGTTCTATTTCTTTCTTTGTGCGGGGTATCCATTCGTGTTGGCATCGTTCACAACGATAGCCTTCTACCGTGATTTTGATTTTTGCCATGATACTCTTTTTGAAGGTTATACTTTAAAAAACTATTCTTTCAGTATTGACAGGATAAGCTTATATTTAAATCTTTCCTTTATAAAACATATGTTATATAAAATATACTTTACAGAGTATTGATAACTTACTTCACTAGGTAAGAAACCGAAAGGTTTATATACTAATACTACTTTACTAAGTATAACCTAATAAGGTAAGTGTAAAGGTGATTAAAAATGAACATAAAACAAGAATTTAACATTAAACAACCATCAGAGCAAATGAGAATAGTAAGAGGATATGCCATAATCAGCAAGGGCGACACTCCTAAGCAGATTGATGGTAAAACCTTTGTTATTCCTTCTCAGCATGATAATGGAGAATACAAGGTAACTATCGGAAGAAAGCCTACTTGCACTTGCCCTGACTATGAAAAAAGAAGAACTGATTGTAAGCATATTCACGCAGTAAGGTTTTATCTTGACTTTAATCATAAGGTCAAGACTGAGAACAAGGGCAAAGTTGAGCAAAGGCTATGCTGTCCTTACTGCAAATCTACTGATACTATGGGTAATGGTAAACGCCATACAAAGAATGGTCAGAAGCAGAGATACTTCTGTAAGGCTTGTAAGAAGGGTTTTATTGAAGAAAAAGACTTCCAAAGATACAAAGGTAATAGCAAGACTACTACCTTGATAATGGATTTATACTTCAAAGGAATCTCTTTGAGAGGCATACAAGACCATCTTAACCAGTTCTACAGCTTAAAGCTTGACCATAGCAACATACTCCGCAGAATACAGAAGTATAGCAAGGTTATTGATGATTATGTTAAGACCTTAAAGCCAGAAGTAGCTGACATATGGCATCATGACGAAATGAAAATACAAGCAGGAGGAAAATGGAAGTGGCTATGGAATATCATGGATGAAGAAACAAAGTTCCTAATAACAACACAAATAAGCACAAAGGCAAGAATTTGCGATAGCAAGAAATTCTTTGCAAATGCCAGAGAACAAGCAGGAATAGAACCAACTTACTTGATAACTGACGGTAGGAACAGTTACACAAGAAGCATAAAAAAATCCATGCCAAACACTAATCAGGTAAGACTTGTAACTATGACCGACAAAAGAACCAACAATCAAAACGTTGAGAGATTGAATGGAACGATAAGGGATAGACTAAGACCTATGAGGGGCTTACAAAATGAAGAAACAGCAGAGTTAATGACCTCAGCATTCCGCAACTATTACAACTTCATAAAACCACACAATAGCTTAAATGGTTCAACACCAGCAATAAAAGCAAACATAGGAGTAAATTTAGAAGGAAACAAATGGATGGCTTTGCTCAATAGAAGTTTTAAAGGGTATCCTTAATAATATTTTTTTAGGCTATTTTATAAAGGAAAACACACACATACACCTTATCAAGTTGATTCGAGGAGGAACACAATAAAACCTTTTCGCAGAAGGAGATTTTTCTCGTGTGAAGAGCACGATGGAAAAATTGTGTTCCTCATTCTCGAACTTTTTTATGATTATAAATCCGCCACCGCCGAGATTTGAACTCGGAAATCCGTGTCAGGACTTAGCTTGGTTAGGGCTAATGCAATAACCTAGTTATGCTACGGTGGCATTTCTTTAAATAAGCATTTCTTTTTATCACCTCACTCCAATCCAATCAATTATGTTTAGCTTATAAGCATATCTATAAGTTCCTCCTTAGTAAAAAGTTGTTGAATAATTTGTTTATCCTTCTCAATTCCTCTTCTTAATAAAGTCCTTCCATCACGTTTAACTTCGATAAAAAATTCTGTTTTATTGGTTATGGTTTTATTTGCTTCATCAGATGATTCCATTTCTCTCATTTTTGGTATGATTTCATCTACTCGTTGTTTATTTAATGTAAGGCGACCATGAAATTCATCATAGATTCCTAACCCAGCAAGTTCCAATGTAGCAAAGATAAACTTCAATTGTTCTCGATGTATTCTAGTAATATTTTGATTTAATAGCAATGTCTTCAATTCAGATAATTTCATTACTTTGACCATATCAAGACGATGAATCACTTGCCTTATTATTCTGCTTCTAAGAATCAGATGCGAATAATATTTCTTTTTATTTTCCTCATTCTTACTAGTTATTGCCGCTAATAATCCTTCAATGTCCTTATCTTCAACATTCAACCTGTAATGCCCATTTATCCTTGTAGTAATCCCATTCAAAGTAAGATAAGTTAGAATTAATTTCTTCTTTACAATTCCAGATTCTTTAGTATAAATATTAATGTCCTCTGGAGCAAATGAGAAAATCTTATCTGAAGGTATAGCTTCTAATATCTTGAATAAAGTCCCAACTCTAATACTCATATATGCCGATGGAATTATTTCATTCATTTCAAACCTTTTCGCAGTATAATATAAGAGTCAAAGCTTATTTATAAAATTTATGGTTGTGCGTGATATAAGTTATGCAGAACATCCTTAACGCACCATTTACCCATTTTAAGCACAAACCATCCTTCTACGCACCACAACCTCAAATAGTAATCTTTATATACCACCAATCCCAGAAATTAATTCTATGAGTTTATTTGGTGGATTTTTAAAGAAGTTCCTGAAGAACCTTTTCAAGAAGAAAGGAGAGATAAAACTAGGCATATACGGGCCTCCAAACGGAGGCAAGACTACTCTTGCTAATAAGATAACCATGGATTGGCTTGGTGAGGAAATGGGCAGTGTAAGCCCAATTGCCCATGAGACGAGGGAGATTCAGATAAAAGAACAAATTACTGTAAAGTCAAAGAACAAGGAACTAACCTTTAACCTGGTTGACACTCCAGGAATCGCTACAAAGATTGATTTTGAAGAGTTCATAAAAGCAGGTTTGGAAGAAAAAGAAGCTAAGACCAGGGCTAAGGAAGCAACCAAAGGCGTAATTGATTCTATCAAGTGGCTTGATGACATGGATGCTGTTGTGGTTGTCCTTGACGGAACCAAAGACCCTTACTCTCAGGTTAATATCACAATCATTGGAAATCTTGAAGCAAGGAAGATTCCTGTGCTCATAGTTGCTAATAAGATTGACTTGAAAAAATCAGATATAAAAAAAGTTCAGGCAGCTTTCCCGCAATATGACGTCATCGGGATAAGCGCCAAGTACGGCACAAACATTGACGGGTTTTACGAATCCCTATTCAAGCTTACTAATAATTAAAAAGAAATTAAGTAATAAAAAAGAGGTTGAGGAAGAAGAAAAATGCTGACGCTACAATTTGTCCCGCACTCAGAGATTGCTGATATTAATTCTGAAAAGAAAGTGCAGAAGCTCCTAAAAATCGTAAAAGAGGATAAGATAATCCTGCTTGAAGGCAAGCTGCACAGCAATGAAAAGTCAGAACTCATAAGAAAGACCATGGAAGAGATTGATGAGCGCTTCAAAGGCATAGAAATAGAAGAGCTAGAGACTGATTCAAAAGACAAAGCCTTTTTTGAGAAGATAAGGACTGTGTTCATAAATTTCATCCTCGGAAACAGAAGAGGACTAACCATAATAGGCCCAGCAACCATAATCAAGGAGATAAAAAAAGACCCTGACAAGATACAATTATTCACAGAAGAGATTAGGAAGAAGAAAAAGAAATAGTTTTATTATTGGCCAATAAAAAGAATTATAAACCCATTCTACTTTTATATCTATGTGCCACACCAGTGCGTTAGATGCGGAAAGATGTACGAAGATGCTTCTCAGGAGATTATAAAAGGCTGCTCTTGCGGAGCAAAAATGTTCTATTTCATCAAGGCAGAGAAGTACAAGCAGCTAAAGGAAAAAGCAGAGGCTGCAATAAAGCTCAGCCCTCATGAAAGAGAGCAGATAGAAGAAGATGTTTATGACATCATAGGAAATGATATTGACAGGGACAAGCCAGTCATACTTGACATTGAGAGCATTGAGATACTGCAGCCAGGCAAATACCAGCTAGACCTGGTAAAGCTATTCCATGAGAAACAGCCGCTTGTCTACAAGCTGGAGGATGGCAAGTATTTTGTTGATGTAATTGAGACTTTCCAGCGCCTCAGGGACAAGGAGAAGAAGAGGAAATAATACTGTTCTTTGAAAGATTTCTAATCCCGGCAGGATTTTTCCGATTTTTTCTGATAAGAATTTATTAAGCACCTTGTTGAACATTAATCTCCAGATAGGAAGCTTTATATATAACATGATAAGTAATATATTACATGATGGGTTATAGTGATGAAGGAAGTATTCAGAAGCGACTTAATTATCGGAGAAAAGAGAAGGCTAATCACACGCTTATACAAAACTCAAACAAGCCAGCAATATCCGCGAGGGTTAAAATTCTGCGTCCAGTATCTTTACCTACGGGACAAGGAAAAAGAAGAATGGCTTGAAATAGTCAGGATAGACAATTATACTCATAAAAACCAAACAGGAACCCACATCCATTTATTCAGGAAGAAGGAAGTAAAATTGGTTGAGATGAGCTTTCAAGAGGCCAAAGGCGAGGCGATAAGGCTTGGGGACAAAATAAGCGCATTATTAGAAGGTGAAACTAATGGTAAAAATTGAGATAGTAGAGAATGTCCGTAAAAGAATGAAGCAAGATGATGAATATGTGCAAAAAGTTATTGATGGCAAGATCCCGATAGATGAAAAAAAAGCAGAACACACCATCATCACAACACCAGAATTATTTTACAAGATGTTTACACCAGAAAAGCTGAGGCTGATGCTGAGGATAAGAAGAAACAAAATCCGCAACATCTACCAGCTAGCCAAGGAACTCGGCAGGAAGTACGAGGCAGTGCATCGAGATATAAAATTCCTGAAAAGCTTCGGGCTAATAAAAATAAAAACAAAGGACAACAAGAAAATCCCTTGCTTAGTGGAGCCAATAACCATACCGGCACTGGCAGGGAACTGACAGCTATTTTCCGGCCATTTCTAAGATAACAATCGCTGCGATCCCAACTATCAAGCCCACTATTTGAAGTGCTGAAAGTTTCTCCTTAAAATAAAACCAGCTCACAATCGCCAAGAGAATTATGTTGAACAATACAAAAATTATTGATGCCACCGCAATGTTCTTGTATTTGAAGCTTTGGGCAAGGAAATTCAATCCAACAAGATAAATAAGCATACCGCCAATATATAAGTAGACGCTGTTAGTTACCACCCATTTCTTCATAAGGATGTCCCCGCACGTCAGGACCGCCCCCCCCCCGCGAGTAACAGCATTATCGGAAACAGGCTCATAACAAACTGAATAGATGCTTCTTTTAAATATTTTATTATTCGCATTACTATGAAAGCAAAAACCATATAAAACCACGATTCTTCTATTCTTTGCATGCTAATAGTTGATGTGCATGCACACCTGGATTTTGAAGAATACGAGAAAGACATAGATAAGATTATAGAGGATAACAAAAAGGCAGGAGTCAAGGTAATAATTAACAACGGCGTGACTGTTGAGAGCAACAGGAAAGTTCTTGAATTAGCAAAAAAGTATGACATAATCAAGCCAGCGCTCGGCATCTACCCTGTATGGGCTGCTGAGATGAAAGAAGAGGATTTTGACAAAGAGATTGAGTTTATTTCTAAGCAAAATAATATTGTTGCCATTGGCGAAGTAGGCCTTGACTATTATATAGGAGATGACAATCCTAACGGAGACAAATACAGAAAGGAGATGAAGCTGTGCTTCCAGAAATTCATTGACCTTGCCCACAAGAAGAACCTGCCCATCATCTGCCATAGCAGAAGAGCAGAGCTTGATGTTATTGAAATGCTTGAGAGCAGCAGCCTGAAAAAAGGAAAAGTCATCATGCACTGCTTCATGGGAAGGCAGCACCTGGTAAAGAGGATTATTGATAAGGGATGGAGCATGAGCATCCCATGCATCGTCACCAAGCTACAGCAGCTACAACTGATTGCGCAGATGGCACCAATAGAGCAGATATTCACAGAAACAGATGCTCCTTACATGAGCCCTTATCCTGAAATCAAAAGGAATGAGCCAAGGTTTATCATAGAAGGGTTGAAAAAGATTGCAGAGATAAAAAAGCTTGATGTCGAAGAGCTATCCAAAATGATTTATATGAACTATCAAAAAATGTTTCTAAGATAGGCCTTCCGCCGATTGAGGAAATTAAAATTATTTTTATGTTTTCGAGAATAAAATAAAACTAAAAAAATAAGGGGCCGCAGGCGCCTGAATAAAATGAAAATAACCAAAACACCGCATTATTCTTGGAAAACAGGCGAGCTGACACAGGGCTGCCAGCTTTGCGTAAAAGGAGAGAAGCTTGTCCTGTTTGTTACTGGCCTTTGCAGCTCTCGCTGCGACTTCTGCCCAGTATCTGACAAGAAGCTTTACAAGGACGTGATTTATGCCAATGAAAGGCCCCTTAATGATGAGAAAGAGACTGAAGCAATAATCGAGGAGGCAGAGGCTTGCTCTGCAACAGGAGCAGGAATAACAGGGGGAGATCCATTGGTTAAGCTTGACAGGACTGTTGAATATATTAAGCTCTTGAAGAAAGCATTTGGCAAGGAATTTCACATTCATCTCTACACTCATCTTACTCTTGTTAATGAAAAAACCTTATTGCGGCTCTACAAGTCGGGACTTGACGAGATAAGGTTTCATCCTAAACTTGACAAAGGAGCAGAGGCTGACTGGCCAAAGATAATGCTGGCAAGAAACAAGAAATTCAAATGGAAAGTCGGTGTTGAGATACCAGTAATCCCTGGAAAAGAGCAGGAAACCAAACTCTTGATTGACTTCATTGCAGACAAAATTGATTTTCTTAACCTTAATGAGCTTGAGCTTGCTGATAATTCTGTGTGGCGCAATAAAAAAGATGTTAAGTGCAAGGATAATATGTCTTATGCTATTAAAGGAAGCGATGAGCTTGCAAAAAAACTCCTTAAATACTGTGCAAGCCTGGGTATAAGAGCGCATTACTGCACTTGCAAATTAAAGGACAGGGTTCAGCTGGCTGAGAGAATACTGAGACGAGCAAATCATACCAAGCAAGTATTTGATGTTTTGACAGAAGAAGGCTTGCTGCTTCGAGGAGCTGTTTATTTGCCTGAGCTAAAGCCTGGCTTTGGCTATCATGAAAAGCTCAACAAACTAAAAGCTTCTGAAAAAAAGAAAATATTAAATAAGCTGAGAATAATAAGAGAGAATATATTAAAAAATGAAGAACTGCCAGGCCACATGCTCCTGATTGATGAAAACAAGCCAAGGTTAATAACCAGCCCCTGGCTGGCCAGGATAATAAAGGCTAAGGGCGTTGTTCGGGCTGTTGTTACAGAATACCCGACTTTTGATGCACTTGAAATCGAAGTTGAATTTTTATAAAAAATAATAAAGGTGATTAATGTGGAGATTAAGATTGACACAAAAAAGGATTCGCCAGATGACATTAAGAAGACAATTGAATTCTTGAGAACTCTTGTTGGAGCGAGTAGCAGCAATGGTAGCGAATTCAATACTAGCAGTGATGCAACTAGTGCCATGGTAACCATGTTCGGAGACACTCCTGTTCTGAATAATGATATGCCAAAGGCTGAAGATGATGAAGATAGCGAAGATAACCAGGAAGAAGAAAAGGAAAAAATAGAGCTTATACCTTACTAGAGCCTTCTGAAAATGAAATATAAATACATCGACCACACTGCTGACTTAAAAGTAAGAGCCTATGGCAAGACTCTTGAGGAAGCCTTTGCTAATGCTGCAATTGGAGGATTTGATTTCTTAACAGATACATCCAAGATTAAGAGGAAGATTGAGAAAGATATCAGTATCAAATCCAAGAGGATTGAAGCTTTACTCTATGATTTTATTGAGCAATTGCTCTTCCTGCTCGACACAGAAGGATTCATGATTTCTGGATTCAAGGATATGAAGATAAAGCAGGCAAAGGATGATTTTGAGCTGAAATGCACTGCCCTGGGAGACAGCTACAAGAACTATGAAGTCAAAGGAGATATCAAGGCAATAACATATTCTGAGATGAAGATTGAACAGGAGAAGAGCAAAGTCATTATTCAGCTCGTCTTTGACATATAGCGCTCGTCATTTTTATGTTTCTTAGGGTCATCTTTGAGCCCGGATTCTTCCAGAAGCTCTGCTGTTCTTTTCTCAAGCGCATCAGTCATAGCTCTCAGCGGTTTCTGCTCATCCAAGAAATCAGTTATATACATTGGCTCCCCGACATTGACTATTATCTTCTTCATGGGAAGAAGCCCAATTCCGCCGTGAATGCTCACTGGAGTTACAGGCACAAGCAAACCAGAATTAATGTAGGCATATTCTGCAAGCCTGGCAGTGGTTTGATGAAATCTTCGGATATAATGATGATAAGGGCTGCTGGTTTTGTCCTTATTGTACTGGAAGAGCACTATGGCGTGGCCCAAGCGCAATTTCAAATCCATATCCTCTTTCATTACATTCATATTGAATTTGCTAGCTTTCATATTGTTATCAGTAGCTATATCCACTGGTATGATGCCTGTCTTGTTGAGTGTATCAGGAATATAATTGGTAAGGAAAGCTTCAAGTGGTTTCAGAGCTTGCCTAGCCATGAGCCTGAAAATATTCTTCTTGGCATATTTACCAATTAAGCGCTTAAATCCTTCTTTAGAAAATAATTCTTTTCTAGCAGCGAAGTCCAAGCGGCGATCTGCTTCTTTCAACCCCAGCTTTGCTATGGCAGCTATGCCTTTTCCAACATCCGGATGATTAGAGCTTATTATGTTCGGTCCCTCTATAACCAGATTTTCCAATCCATGATATACAAACTTGTCAGTGCCAGAGAATATTCCTATGAGTATCTTGGCGTGCTTGGAGTAAATATGATCGCTTACACTCTTTGGCTCAAACATATTAATACCTATTACTAAGTGATGAAAAAAGAAAGTTGTTTTATTTATAAAGATTTACCTAATTTAGTATAAGACAGAAATAACGCATAATTTATATACTGGTTCTGTTATTACAACTGTTATGATAAAACTACCAACAAGAGAGCTCATCTTAAGATGGAAAAAAGAAGGGAAGACACAGCAAGAAAT
>Ga0315286_10001792_pt1 | contig 19670 bp, 11 predicted proteins | sample YL17G10_0_MG_FD_205038 | JGI IMG/M metagenome (GOLD analysis project Ga0315286, IMG submission 205038) | Sediment microbial communities from Yellowstone Lake, YNP, Wyoming, USA - YL17G10_0 | ecosystem: Environmental > Aquatic > Freshwater > Lake > Sediment | place: USA: Wyoming | collected... | reverse complement strand
CGGCCCTTGGCCGATCTCCACAACGCACAGGCGGCAGGCGCCGTACGGCGTCAGGCCCTCCATGTGGCAGAGGGTCGGGATGGGGAAGCCGATAAACTGGGCGGCCTCCAGCAGCGTGGAGCCTTCCTCGACGGAAACCGGCAGCCCGTTGATGGTCAGCGTGATCATGCGGAGGTTCCCCCTGCGGCGGCGCTCGGGGCCTCATCGGGCTGGGGCTGGGTGAAGGCGAGGTCGCATCGGAGACACCGGCGGGCCTCCCGGGTGGCCTGTTCGACCGACAAGGCCAGTTCGACCTCGGCGAAGTTCTTCCGCCTCGCCTGGATGGGCAGCACGGCGGGCTCCGCCCGCGCGGCATCCTCGCGCCCTTCGTCGGTGACGGGGGCGGACTCAACGAAAACGTCGGGCAACCGGATGCGGGGCGGCTCCGCGAGTTCCTCGCCGCGAAGGAATCGGTCGATGACACCGGCCGCCCGCTTGCCGGCAGCGATGGCGTCGACCACCGTGTTGGGCCCGGTTACGAGGTCACCCCCGGCAAACACGCCGTTGCGACTGGTGCGGAGCGTGCGCGGATCGACCTGGAGCCGGCCACCCTTGTCAAGCACCAGGCCCATCGAGGTCAGGCAGTCGCTGTCGGGGCGTTCGCCGATGGCGACGATCAGCGTGTTCAGCGAGAGGCTGAACTCGCTGCCCGGCACGGGGACCGGCCTGCGGCGGCCGCTGGCGTCGACCTCGCCGAGCGTGTTGCGGATGCACTCGATGCCCACGAGGCGGCCGTTCTGCGAGTAGATCCGGACCGGCGAGACCATCGTTTCAACCTTGATGCCTTCCTTCACGGCCGTCTCGATGTAGCGGATCTTGACCGGGGAGACCAGCGTCTCAAGCCGGATCCCCTCCTCGATGGCGGCATCGACCTCTTCGGCATAGGCCGGCATCTCCTGGCCGGTGCGGCGGTACAGGAGGGTGACGCTCTGGACGTTCTCCTGGCGGATGGCGACGCGTGCGGCGTCGACGGCCGAGTTGCCACCGCCGATGACCGCCACGTGGCCGCCGGCCAGTTCCTCGCCCCTGAGGTTGAAGGCCTTCAGGAACTCGATGGAGGGGTAGACGCCTTCGAGGGCTTCGCCCGGCAGGTCCAGCCGCCAACTCTTGTGGGCGCCCAGGGCGAGGAAGACCGCTTTGAAGCCGTCCGCGAAGAGGCCGTCAATTGTGATATCCCGCCCCAGAACGGTCCCGTACTTGACCGTGACGTTGCCGTTGAGGAGCGATGCGATCTCCTTCTTGAGTACGCTCCGGGGCAGGCGATAAGCCGGAATACAACTGACGAGCATGCCGCCCGGCTCATCTTCCGCATCGAAGAGCGTCACCTTGCACCCCAGGAGCGAGAGGTGGTGGGCGGCCGAAAGGCCGGCCGGGCCGGCCCCCACCACCGCCACCTTGGCTGCCTCTTTGCCTCGCCGCGCAGCCTTCGCGGGCTTGTAGACAGCCGGGTCCACGCGGTCGGTGACGAACCTCTTCAGCGCGCGGACCGCGACGGGCTCGCCGCCGCTGATGCCCAACTGGCATTTCTGCTCGCACTTGCGGTCGCAGACCCGCGCGCAAATCGAAGGAAACGGGTTGGCCGACCGGATGACATGGTAAGCCTCGTCGTACCGGCCCTTCTCGATGAGGGCCACGTAACGCCACGCTTCCGTATCCAGAGGGCAGGCGGCCTGGCAGGAGGCGCCCACGAGGTTGCGGCAGACGAACGCGTCGCACTTCTTGTCCACGACGTGCCGCTCATACTCCTCGCGGAAGTACCGCAGGGTGCTCAGGACCGGGTTCGACGCCGTCTGCCCCAGGCCGCACATCGTGGTGTCTTTGACGACGCGGGCCAGTTCATCAAGGAGTCCGAGGTGCTCAAGCGTCCCCCGACCGTTGGAGATGTCGTCGAGGATTTCGTACATCCGCTGGGTGCCCTTGCGGCAGGTGAAGCACTTGCCGCAGGATTCGTCCTTCAGGAAATTCATGAAGTACTTGGCGACGTCCACCATGCAGGTGTTGGCGTCCATGACGATCATGCCGCCGGAGCCCATGATGGAGCCGGCCTGGGCGAGGCTGTCGTAGTCGATGGGCAGGTCGAACTTCTCGGCCGGGATGCAGCCGCCGGACGGCCCGCCGGTCTGGACGGCCTTGATCCTGGCCTTCCCGACCGGCCCGCCGCCGATATCGTAAACGATCTGGCGGAGGGTGATGCCCATCGGTACTTCGACCAGACCGGTGTTCTTGATCTTTCCGACAAGGCTGAAAATCTTGGTGCCCGAGTTGCCCTTGGTGCCGATCTTTGCGAACTCCTCCGCGCCCTGGCGGAGGATGACGGGAATGTTGGCCCACGTCTCCACGTTGTTGATGGCCGTGGGCTTGCCGTTGATGCCCCTCTGGATGGGGAACGGGGGCCGCTGGCGCGGCTCGCCCATCTTGCCCTCGATGGAGCGGATGAGGGCGGTCTCTTCGCCGCACACGAAGGCGCCGGCGCCGCGGACGATCTGGATGTCGAACGCGAGGCCGCTCCCGAGGATGTTCTCACCCAGGAGCGCGTGCTCGCGGGCCTGCCCGAGCGCGATCGTCAGGTGCCGGATGGCCAGCGGGTACTCGTTGCGGACGTAAACGATCCCCTCGGTGGCCCCCGTCGCGAAGGCGCCGATGATCATGCCTTCGATGATGCTGTGGGGATTGCCTTCGAGGACGCTGCGGTCCATGTAGGCGCCGGGGTCGCCTTCGTCGGCGTTGCAGACGACGACCTTGCCGCGGGGGCCGGGTTGCCGGGCCAGCATCTCCCATTTCAGGCCCGTCGGGAACCCGCCGCCGCCCCGGCCGCGCAGGCCCGAGCGCTTGACCTCTTCGACGACCCAGGCCGGGTCGCCGCGGGACAAGGCCCTTGCCAGGCCGCTATAGCCTTCCTGAAGAATGTAGTCATAGATTCGCGCAGGATCAATCTCCTGGTTCATCCGCAGGATCGTGCGCTGCTGGTGTTTGAAGAACGGTATCTCGTCGCGGTCGCGGCAGGCGAGGCCGGTGTGGGGGTCGCGGCACAGGAGGTCCTCGATGAATTCGCCCGCCAGGGCCGCGTCGATGATCCGCGGAACGTCCTCCTGTCTCACCTGGGCGTAGAAGGCCTTCTGCGGCGCGGTGAGGATAAAGGGCCCCATTTCGCAGAACCCGTGGCAGCCGGTGACCTGGAGCGAGATCCGGCCGAGCAGCCCCTTCTGAATCAGGTAGCCCTGGGCGACCTGGATGATGTGATTCGATCCGCTGGCCCGGCAGGCCGTCCCCCCGCAAACGGTGATACGGGGCTTGCCCGGGTCGACGTCATCGCGGAGTCTTCGCCTGAGCGCGGCCAGATCATCGATGGAAGCCAGCCTCGGCATCTCGCCTCCTTGCGCGGCACGCGGGACGGCAAGCCCCCGCGCGGCCCGGGTCACGTCAGGTCCAACATGCGGTTCTTGCACCCGCGGCGCGAGCAGATCCGCAGCACCCCTCCGCCACGCACCAGCAGCGAGACCATCGGGGCCTGGCAGTCCGGACAGTCTGGCCCTGTGTCTACCGGACCGTGGCAGTGCGGGCAGAAGAGACCGGCCACCTGGCCCTCGGGGACCTCCGGCTCGGCGGACACGTGGTCGCTCCCGTACAGAGAGGAGAGGCGCAGCCGCCCGTGCCGCCCGGCCAGCGACATCGTCAGCCGGATAGAGGGAAGGCCGTCGATGGGAGCCGCCGCGTCCATCAGGCTGTGGTTGCAGCGCGGGCAACTGACTTCGATGGGGAACACCCGGCCGTCCTCTCGGAGGTCGCCGCCGGCGAACCCCTTGGCGGCATCGTCGAGCAGTTGCCGCGCCCGGGACCTGCGGACTTTCGAGAAGTAGCGCCCGTCAATGACGACGACCGGACCCAGCGCGCAGGCGCCCAGGCAATTGACGGTTTCCAGCGTGAACTGCTTGTCGGGTGTGGTCTCGCCCCGCTGGATGCCCAGTTGCCGCTCGAACTCCTCGACGATCCGCGGCGCGCCCCGGACGTGGCAGGCCGTCCCCAGGCACGCGCAGATGAGGTGCTTGCCGCGCGGCTTCAACGTGAAGAACCTGTAGAACGTGGCCACTCCATAAACGTCCACCAGGGGCCGGCCGGTTTCCGCAGCGACGGTCCGGAGGGCCGCTTCGGGGAGGTGGCCGTACCTGGCCTGGACCGCTTCGAGGATGGCGATCAGTCCGCCCCGGTCGTGCTGGTGCTGGTGGAGGATTTCCTGGACGCCTTCCAGGTCAACGGCTTCCTGGACGCCGGCGTCCGCCGGCTGTGTCGCAGCGATGTCTCGTATCATCCTATTGGTACGCCTCGCAGGTCCAGATGCCGCCTTCGGGTTTGGGCACCACGCAGGTTTCACGGCTTTCGCAATCCGCGCAGAGGCCGATGCCTCGATAGTTGCGCGGCGTTTCCCGAGTCGGAGTCCAAGGGGCGATGTCCGCCGCCACGGGGACGTAGGCGTCGAACTCCTCACAGTAGAAAACGGGCCGCAGCGACGTGCCGCGGCTCTGGCAAGCGGTCGAGTGATTACACGTTGTGCACAGGTCGGCGTAGGCCTCAAGCAAAACGCAGGAGTTCACGGGCTTGGCGGGAGTCCCTCGGTTGCTGCATGTGGGTGCGCGAGCGCATGTCGAGCAAAGGTCGCGGTGCGGCGTCGACATGATCGGTCCTCCTTGGAACTGCGCGTACGGAAGTTCCGCTTGCCTGGGCCCGAGTTTCTTTCTCCCCACGCCGCCGGGTGCACCACGGTCCGCGTTGAGTATCTCTGGACGGCGTTGCGCTACCTAGTGAGCAAGCGGCGTGCCAGTTACGCGGTGCGGTTGCACTCGGAGCCAAGGCGTGAGACTGCGGGCCGAAAATGGGGGAAATCGGCCGCATGCATGGGCGCAGGAAACAGGCAGGCAATCGGCGGACCGAAGCGAAAGCCGCCGAACGGCTGGGGAGAATTGTACCAGTGGGGCCGAAGGCCCCGCCGGCCGCCCATCACGGTTCAGGCGGCGGCTCAAAGGGCCTGAGTTTCTCCCTGAGCGTCTTGCGGTCGATCCCCAGGACCTTCGCGGCGGTCGTCTTGTTGCCTCCCGCGCTGGCCAGGACGTTGCGGATGTATTCGGCTTCGACGTCCGCCAGCGTCCGGTTCAGGCCGGGTTCCCGCAGCGCGGAGAAACGCATCACGGGGGGGAGGTCCGGCACGTCGATGGTCTCGCCCTCCGTCATCACGACCAGCCGGTAGATGGCGTTCTCCAATTCCCGCACGTTGCCCGGCCACGCGTGGTAGTCCCGCAGGACCTTCAGGGCCTTGTCCGAGAAGCGGGGCGCCGGCCGTCCGAATTCCTTCGAGAACTTCGCCGCGAAATGGTGGACCAGCAGCAGGATGTCGTCGCCGCGCTCCCGCAGCGGCGGCAGTTCGATGGTAATCACGTTGAGGCGGAAGAAGAGGTCCTCGCGGAAAAGCCCCTTCTTCACGAGCGTCGGCAGGTGCTTGTTCGTGGAGGCCAGCACCCTGACGTCAACGACCCGGCCGCGGCTGGATCCGACCATGTACACCGTCTTGTCCTGGAGGACGCGCAGGAGTTTGACCTGCATCGAGAGGCTCGTTTCGCTGATCTCGTCGAGGAAGATGGTGCCGCCGTCCGCCGTCTGGAAGAACCCCGCCCGGGACTCGCTGGCCCCGGTAAAGGCGCCTTTGACGAACCCGAACAGTTCGCTCTCCAGCAGTCCCTCGGGTATCCCGCCGCAGTTGACGGGCACAAACGAGGCGGAGGAACGCGGGCTGCTGTAATGAATGGCCCGGGCGACAAGTTCCTTGCCTGTGCCGCTTTCGCCCGTAATCAGGACGGTGGCCGAGGTGGCAGCGGCCCTGCTGATGGCCTTGAAGACCCGCTGCATCGGCTCGGATTCGCCCACGATGCCGTACGACGTAGGCGGGGCGCTCGATGCGGCGCTGCGGCCGGCCCGGCGGGCCTCGCGCTTACCCAAGGCGCGCTTCACGGCGGAGAGAAGTTCCTCGTCGGTGAACGGCTTGGCAAGGTATTCTTCGGCGCCCGTCTTCACGGCCCTGACGGCGCCCTCGACAGACGGGAACCCCGTGATCACGATGACTTCCGTGTCCTTGAGGTTCTCCCGGACGTGGCGCACCAGGTCCAGGCCGCTGACCCGCGGCATCTTCAGGTCGGTGATCACGAGATCGATGGGCGTGGTTTCGGCGATCCGGATGGCCTCGGCCGCCCCGGGGGCGGTCAGGACCCGGTAGCCTTGGGCCGTCAGGTTCCGCTCGAGGATTTCGAGCGTGCTGGGCGCGTCGTCCACCACCAGGATCGCGGGATGTTTACTTGCGGCGGCCATTGGGATTGCGTTCCTCTCGCGCAGGCGGCGCGGCCGCGGGCAGCCGGATCTCGAACCGCGTGCCCACGCCGGGCGCGCTCGTGACGTCGATCGTGCCCCCGTGGGACGTCACGATGCCGTGCACCACCGGCAGGCCAAGCCCCGTACCCTCGTTGACGTCTTTCGTTGTATAGAACGGGATGAATATCTTGTCGAGCGCCTCCTTGCTCATGCCGATGCCGTTGTCTTCCACGCGCAGCAGCACGTGGCGGCCCGAGGCCCGCGTGCCCACCGTCAGCGTTCCTCCCCCCGGCATGGCCTGGATGGCGTTGACCGCCAGGTTGACCAGGACCTGGTGCAACTGCGAGCGGTCCGCCGTAATCGCGGGAAGCCTGGCGGAGAGCCGCCGCACCAGCGTGATGCCGCCGCCGGAGCACCTCGACTCGAGCAGGTACAGCGCCTCCTCGATGACGGCGTTGAGGTCGACGCGAGTCTTCTGGGGCGGCATCTGCCGTGCAAACAGCATCAGTTTCCGGACGATCTCCCGCGCGTGCAGGCAGGTGGTCACAATCTTCTCCAGGTCCGGGGCCACCGCCTCCGGCAGGTCAGGCTGCTTCTGGATCAACTGGGCGAACCCGAGGATCGTGCCCAGCGGCTCGTTCAATTCGTGCGCAACGCCTGCGGCCAATTGCCCGATGGTGGCCAGCCGATCCGCGTGGCGCAACTGGTCCTGAAGGTGCGCCTTGTCCTCATCGGCCTGCCGCCGCTCGATCAGGGCGGCCACCTGCCGCGCCACGGTGTCAATCAGGCTTCGCTCTTCGCCCAGGAACGGCCCTTCGTCCAGGTCCGGTCTCTCGGCGGCATAGGTGACCTCGACGGCGCCCCGCCGGCGGCCCGTCACCACGATGTCGGCGGACTGCTTGTGCACGCCGTCCGTGAAATGCGGCGTGGCGTAATGGCGGTCGTCGAGGACGATCCGTGCCGATGTGATCTCGGGATACTGCCAAGCCGGCGGCAGGAGTTCGGCAATGCCCTGGAGGACCTCGCCCAGCGTGATGCCCGGGCGTTCCGCGAGTTGCACCAGGTGGTAAAGGCACGTCAACTCCTTGACCCGCTCCTGGAGTGCAGTGTGGGCAAGGCGGCTCAGCAGTGCCAGGCCGAGCGTCGGCGCCACCTCTTCGTAGGACCGGATATCATCCTCACTGAAATAGTTCCTCTTCTCGCCCTTCAGCAGCACCAGCCCGACGGTCTCATCGGCGGCCACGAGCGGGACCACGGCCACCGACAGATAGGCCGGCTCTTTGCCGCGGATCCTGGCTGGGGCCCTGCCGTCCGCCCCCGCTTCTGGCGGCAGCGCAAGCTTCGCATCCCCGGTCCAGAAACTGCCGTAGGCCGTGAACGAGCGAGCCGGCCCGCACCGCCTCCGCTCGACAACGGCCCGACAGACCTCCTCTAGACAACCCGTATCCCGAGCGCAGGCGAGCAGCGCGCTGCCCTCCTCCGGTCTGCGGCGGGTCATCGCCACGGTCAAAGGTCTCCCCCGCCGGCCCTCACAGCGGTAACATGTATCTTCCTTCTTCACGCACAGTTCAACGGCGCTGCATCCGGACAAGTCCAGGAGCATCTGCGTGATTCCACGCAGGAAGTCCACGGGGGGAACGTCGGTGCCGGCATAACGGAGGACTTGGTCGGCCACTCCACGGAAGTCTCGTGGCTTACCGGCCCGGCGGCGGACGGCAGGCGATACGGCTCGCCTCCTCCTCATGGCGTCTTGCCCCTCCTTGCGATGGTATGGACAGCCACCTCATCCCGGGCCAGCCCCCAGCCTGCGGTAATGTAACGGTTTCGGGCCGCGGATTCACGCCTTCTTTCCAGGTCTTTCCTTCCGAGTGGTTCGCCGAAGGCCGTGTTCTGCATCGAGAGGTGGGGGTGTTTGCTGGGGTAACCTGGCGCGAGGTCAGCAGACCGTCCCACAACATGGTGCCTGACTTGGCCGTGTGCCGCCTCATGACTTTGGCACCTTTCTTTGGCACCTTTCTTTGTTGACCGGGGTCTCATGTAGGACCACAATGGCCACCGCAGAGCCGGTTGGCGAGAGTCACCTGGACCTTGCTCGGGGGGAGTTCTGAGGAGAGGCCAATGGGTAAGATTGAGCAGACGATCAAGTCCGAGATAGTCCGCCTTGCCAGGAAGCAGCTGCGAGCAACCTGCGTTCCTCTTGCCCGAGAGGTCCGCCAGCTCAAACGCATCGTACGCGAGCTGCGTCGAACGGTTCACCCGCTCAAGGCTCTGGGAGCCGAACTCGAAGCCCAAAGAGCGGCGGAGCTGGCAAAGCTTGAGGCGGCTCCTGAGGAAGTCAGGGCAGCTCGACTTTCGCCGCGGCTCATCAGGAAGCTCAGGCAGAAGCTCGGGATCAGCCAAAGCGCTCTGGCGACCTTGGTGGGGGTCTCGGCCGGAGCCGTAGCGTTCTGGGAGCAAGGACGGGCGAGACCCAGAGAGCAGACGAAAGCGGCTTTGGTCGCGTTGAGGAAGCTGGGCAAACGAGACGTGAAGAAACTCTTGGCGGGGAAAAAAGAAAGCCGCAAGGAAGAGCCGAAGAGGCGGAAGAGGGCGAGAAGGAGGCGATGACAGCCGGCCGAGGCGGGGCTACACCGCCCCAGATGGCGAGGTGGGCGATGGCGAAGAAGATCCGGATCAAGGACACGGACGCAGTCGGTCTGAAGCTGACGCCATGGGAAAGACAGATGCTTCTGGACCTTCCTCTTCTGGATGACGCGATCTCGGATCGGCTGGAGCACACTCCCGCGGGAGAGTCTCAGGTCAAGTTCACCCTGGACGAACTTGACCTTCTTGCCGGGGAGGTCGCCGGTCACGCCAACCACACGAAGGACAGGAAGCTGGGGAAGAAACTCGACGCCATCTGCGAGAGAATCGAACGACTTGAGAAGATGTTCGACACCGAGTAGATCCTTCGGATGCTCCCGTCTCGGGTCCCGATGTGATAAATCGCGTAGACACTTCCGCAACTGGTTGTTCACCGTTGTGTCGCACAAGGTGGGGCAGCATGGGCGTGGCGGCGGACACAATGTAAACGGCGGGGCAAGACCGTGGCGGGTGGCAGGCGGCCGAGTCAAGGTTTCACACGCCGGCACGGAACCTCCGGGAAATCATCGTCGCTTATTCCGGAGCCCGATGGATCCGACATGGAGGGAAGAAAGGCTTGCGGGCGATCCTTGGCGCGAGTCTGGTCCTGTCGATGTTGAGTGTGGCTCCGGCCATTGCAGTAGTGAAGGGGCCCGCGATGGATCTAAAGGCCTCGGATCTGGGCTCGGGCGAGGTTGCTCCCCGGCCGTTCAGAACGGATGACGGGTAGAGGCCTGCCCGCGATTGGAGGGAACTGCGATGATCTCGCTGGTGCACAACGGGCTCCTACCGGCGCTCACAGCGATCCTGCTGATGGCAATTCCTGCCATGGCGGAGAACCTGTTCAAGCCCGACTTCCGTGTCCGTCCCGACGACTACACGGTCCTGATGGCTCACGACGCCCGCCTCCCGGAAGGTCTAATGCGTTTCCAGGCGGGTGCCCACGGCAAGTTTCAGGTGCATGGCTGGACGCGATCCGACCAGCCGCTGACCTGGGAGGTTACGGTCCCGGATGACGACACCTATGCCGTCAACGTCCTGGCCTGCCGCGGCGACGACCGCCCGCTGGACCTCACGGTGTCCTGCGCCGGCCGGAGCGTCCGTGGCAGGCTCCAGTCGGCGGCTCGCACGTGGACCCGCCAGACACTGGATGGCACCTTGCGCCTCCCCAAGGGGGAACAAACGATTGTCCTGCGGGCGCAGCCGCTGGACAACTCGGCAGAGTTCGCCGCTTCGGTGCTCTCGCTCGAGCTGGTGCGTCCGGCGGTGCGCGACCGGTTGCACGAGGCGGCAATGAAACTCCGGTCCGATACGACGTGGCTGCAGAAGGCCAAGTACGGCCTGATGAGTCACTGGACCTCGCGGAGCTGCCCCCGCCGCGGCGCCCCCAAGCCTTACGCTCAGGCCGTGCGGGACTTCGACGTCGAGACGCTCGCCAACCAAGTACAGGAAGCCGGGGCGGGCTTCTTCGTCCTGACCACCTCCCACGCGCAGTTCTACTTCCCGGCCCCCCTCAAGGAGATCGACCGGATCCTTTCGGGTCGCACCGCCCAACGCGACCTCGTGGCCGACCTCGCCGACGCGCTGGGTAAGCGCGGCATCCAGCTCATGCTCTACTACCACATCGGAGCCAGTAGCGATCCGGAATGGCTCAAGGCCAGCGGCTTCTGGGAAACCGATACCCGCAGGATCTTCGGCAACTGGACCGCGATTATCGGTGAAGTCGGACAGCGTTATGGAGACCGGCTCGCCGGCTGGTGGTTCGACGACGGTTCCACCAACTACTACTATCGCAGCACGCCTTGGGAACGGTTGACCCGAGAGGCCAAGGCCGGCAATCCACAGCGGTTGGTCGGCTACAACCCGTGGGTCCTCCCGTCTCCCACCGAGTTCCAGGACTTCTGCTGCGGCGAAGGTTTCGGCGATCCCGGCGCCGGCGGGCTGTTGCCCGTCGGAGGCGACGGCCGCTACACGGCCGGCACGTATCAGGGGCTCCAGGCCTGCGCCACGCTGATTACCGAGGGCGACTGGGTGCATGACCGCAAGGACACCGAGATCGGCAACCCGCAATGGTCGGCGGAGCAGTTGGCCGCTGTCCTGAGTGAGTTCGCGAAGTTCAGAAACGTCCCGATCTTCAATCTGGAGATCTACCAGGAAGGGACCGTGTCCCCGACAAGCGTTGAGGTGTTTAAGCAGGCGCGCAGGCTGTGGCATGAGAAGAACCCCTAGCTATGCCGAGACGCCTCAGGGCGGAGAATGCACGCGGTTCAAGGCCGGCCTGTTCAAGGAGCATCGGTGATGAAGCGGATGGTGCGTGTGGCGGTCCTCGCGGCTGCGCTTGTGGCGGGGACGGCCCCATGCAGGTCATGAACCCGCGCGACCACCACTGCTGCCAGCACAACGTGGCCTCGGCTTGGCCCTACTTCACCGAGAGCCTCTACGAGGCCACGCCCGACCGCGGTCTGGCGGCCATGATGTATGCCCCGTGCACAGTGAGCGTGCAGGTGGGCGACGGCACAAAGGTCACGATCGAGCAGAAGACCCGCTACCCCTTCGAGGAGCGCGTGGAACTCGGCCTCACGACGCCCAAGAGCGTGGCCTTCCCGCTCTACCTGCGGACCCCCTCGTGGTGCCGTCAGGCGAAGCTGAGCATCAATGGGCAAGCGCAGAACCTCGCGATGAAAGGCGGCGACCTCGTGCGGATCGCGCGGACCTGGGCCAACGGCGACAAGATCATCCTCGACCTGCCCATGGCCATTGCCCTCACGCGATGGGAGAAGAACAAGGACAGCGTGTCGGTCAACCGTGGCCCGCTGACGTATTCCATCAAGATTGGCGAAGACTACGTCCGGCAGCATCCGGAGCGGAAGGACGACAAGTGGCCGGCCCTGGAGATCAAGCCCACCACGCCTTGGAACTATGGCCTGGTCATCGACGGCACCGATCCCGCCGCGGGCATCGAGGTGGTGAAGAAGGAGTTCCCGGCGAGCGGACAGCCCTTCGCCTTGGCCGACGCCCCGATCGAGCTCAAGGTCCGGGCGAAGCGGATCCCCAATTGGACCGAGAACTACTTTGGTGTGGTGGACAAGGTCCAGCCGTCGCCGGTCAAGTCCGGCCAGCCCGTCGAGACGGTGACGATGGTCCCGATGGGGTGGGCGCGGCTCAGGATGTCGGCCTTGCCGATGATCGGGGAAGGGCCGGATGCGAAGCCTTGGGCGGAGTGCGGCGAGCCGATCAGTTCGTGGAGCGAGGACGAGAAGATCCTCAAGACGCTGACAGACCCGCGCGAGCCGAAGGACTCCGAGGACGGGGGCGTGGGCATGTTCCTCATGTACTCGCCGACGATCGCCGGCAGCAAGCAGTGGGTCCGCATGCCCTTCGGCGAAGCGCGGACCGTGTCGCGGGCCAGGACCTACTGGTGGACCGAGCACTACGAGCACGGCGGCGTCCGTGTGCCCGCTTCGTGGCAACTCTTCTACAAGGATGGAGACGTCTGGAAGCCGGTCGCGAACCCCAGCGGCTGCGGTGTGGCCGCGAACCAGTACAACGGGGTGACCTTCGACCCGGTCAAGACGACCGAGCTGAGGATAGAGATCCAATTTCAGCCCGGCCGGTGCGGCAGCCTGATCCGCTGGCGTGTCGAGTAGGGGGTGGCCCTTCGCGCGATGATCCCGTGTTCCAAGGAAGAGAAAGGATGACGACCCCCGTGCACTCCTGGACCGTGCTTCTCGGTGCGGCTTTCGTCCTGCTTCTCGGACTCGCCGGCTGGGCCCGTGCGCAGGACGAGGGGTTCACCGCTACCATCTGCATTGACCTTCAGGACAAGAAGGCGCCCGTCTCGCCGACCCTCTACGGCATCTTCATGGAGGAGATCAGCCACGCGTTTGACGGCGGCATCTACGCGGAGCTGATCCAGAACCGCAGCTTAGAGGAGGGGATCCTTCCGCCGGGGCTGAAGCTGGTGAAGAAGGAGGACGGCACCCTCAAGATGGAGCTCATGAAGCTGCCCGAGGGGGTGCCGGCGGCGAAATGGGACATGCCGTGGCCCTGGTTCATGAACTGCGGCTGGAACCCCAACCGCGACCTGCTCGGATGGTCGCTGCGGAATGAGGGGGGCGCCCAGGGCGAGATGAAGATCACCGAAGCCAACCCGATGAACGCGGCCTCGGCCAGATCGCTTGAACTCTCGGTGACCCTGTCGCAGGACGCTGGTGGTCGCGTGGCCCTCGTGAATGGCGGCTACTGGGGCATCAACGTGCAGGCGGGCGCGCCCTACGAGCTCAAGTTCTTCCTGCGCCCGGGCGCCTACGAGGGCGAGGTGACTGCGCTCCTCGAGTCGAAGGACGGCAGGCCGCTGGCCCGTCACGATTTCGGCGCGGTGAAGCCCGGCGAGTCGTGGCAGCGGTTCGTTGCAGCCCTCCAGGCGACGGGCGCCGATCCCGCGGGGCGGCTGGCCCTCTGCTTCCGCGGCAAGGGCACGCTCCAGGTGGACTGGGTGTCGCTCTTTCCGCCTACCTACAAGGGCCGGCCCAACGGGCTGAGGATCGATCTGGCGAAGTATCTGGAGGAGCCGAAGCCCTCCTTCGTCCGCTATCCCGGCGGGTGCTACGTGGAAGGGCTGTCGTTCGAGTCCGCGCCCGACTGGCGGAAGATGGTTTGCCCGCCCGAGGAGCGGCCCGGCATGTGGGGCTACTGGCAGTACCGCTCGACCGATGGGTTCGGCTACCACGAGTTTCTCCAGTTCTGCGAGGACATCGGCGCGGACGCCATGTACGTGACCTTCGCCGGCATGACGGTGCATCCGGAGAACAACTGGCCCCTGGGCGACCTGGACGCGGTCATCCAGCGTACGCTCGACGCGATCGAGTACGCCGTCGGGCCGGCGGACTCCCGGTGGGGCGCCGTGCGGGCGAAGAGGGGGCATCCGAAGCCGTTCCCCCTGAAGTACGTGGAGATCGGCAACGAGCACCCGCCAGCGCTCTACGGCGACTACTGGGACACGCCAGGCGTCGGCCAGTGGCAGGTCAAGGACGGGGTGTTGCAGCAAACCGACAAGGGCAGGGGACCGGCGATGCTCCTCCTGAAATCGCCCCGATTCAAGGCGGGCCGTGTGACGCTGAAGGCGCGGCGGGTGGAGGGCTCGGAAGGATTCCTGATGTTCTTCAACGCCGCCGGCCCGGAGCGATTCCTGTTCTGCAACTACGGGGCGGCTGGGAACAAGTTCTCTGCCATCCAGGACCGCGGCGTTCCCGAGGGCTGCTCGTTTCGCGGCGGGATGAGCACGCAGGGCGGGATCGAGATGGGCCGCTGGTACGAGATCAGCCTGGTCCTCGGCCGCGACAAGGCCGAGATGTTCCTGGACGGGAAGAAAGTCTCTGACGCGAAGGCGGAGTACCTGCCCGCGTTCTTCGCCGCGGCCGGCTACGACGTCAAGGGCAAGACCGTTGTGCTGAAGGCGACCAACTACCACGCGAAACCCGTCCGGGCCGAGATTCAACTGGACGGCGCCGTGAAGGTGGAGGCGTCGGGGCGCCATATCATGATCCGCTCGGACGATCCATATGCGGAGAACAGCCTGGACAACCCTCGCCGCATCGTGCCGCAGGAGCAGCCGTTCTCGGGCTGCGGGGCGCGTTTCTCGGTCACCTTGGCGCCCTACTCCGTCAACGTGTTGCGTATCCCGGCAAGCGACAAGTAAGGCTCCGACGGAATGCCGACGGAGTCGCTCGGAACCTAACAGACATCCGGGCCGATGTGCGGTAGACTGGCGGCCAGGAGGAGCATCATGCGAAAGATGCCGAATACGCCTCTGCAGGCCGCCGCCCTCGTTGTCGCCATCGCGCTTGTGACCGGCGGAGCACTTGCCGCGCCGCCGGCGCCGCCGGATCTCACTCAGAGTGGCACGGTCGATCGCACGTTGACCTACAATCTCGGCGCCACGGGGCTTCGCGGGTGGATTTATACCAGGCCCGCCGACTTCTTCGAGAGCGTGCAGGGCCGGACCACGACGGCCAGCCGGCAGATTCTGGTCACGCATGTCGGAGAGAAGTCGCCGGCGGATGGCGTGATGAAAGTGGACGATGTGATCCTCGGCGCGGGCGGCAAACTGTTTACCGACGATGCCCGCAAGAGCATAGCCGTGGCGATTCAGGAAGCCGAGAAGGCAGCCAATGGAGGCGTCCTGAGGTTGACCCGCTGGCGGGCGGGCAAAACCGCAGAGGTGCAACTCAAGCTGAGAGTCATGGGGACCTACAGCGACACCGCGCCCTACAATTGCCCCAAGTCCAAGCGGATCTTCGAGGACGCCTGCCGAGTGCTGGAAAAGGAACCGCTCAACGAGGATATCTGGGGAGCGGTGAACGGCCTCGCGCTGATGGCGACCGGCAATCCCGACTACCTGCCCCGGGTGCGGGAGTTCGCCCGGAAGATGGCGCCCGCGACGCTGAAGCTGGAGCTGAAGGACGGGATGGTGACGTGGGACTGGGGATACCGGGACCTCTTTCTCTGCGAGTATTACCTCCTCACCGGCGACAAGGAAGTGCTGCATGCCATCAACGAGTACACGGTCTCTCTCGCCAAGGGGCAGAGCATGTACGGCACCTTCGGACACGGTATTTCCAACCGGAATTCCGATGGTTCACTCCACGGATCGATCCCTCCCTACGGCCCGGTAAACGCGACGGGACTGGTGGCCAATCTCGCGATCGTCATGGGCAGGAAGTGCGGCGTGAAGGACGCGGAGATCGATCCCGCCATCGGAAGAGCCTCGAGGTTCTTCGGCTACTTCGTGGATAAGGGAGCGATTCCCTACGGCGAGCACATGCCGTGGCCATACCACGACAACAACGGCAAGAACGCCATGGCCGCCATGTTGTTCGCCGTTCAGGGGAACCGGATCAGGGAAACTCAGTTCTTCGCGAAGACGGTCACCGCTTCCTACCGGAACCGTGAATACGGACACACCGGCCAGGGATTCAGCTATCTGTGGGGTGCTCTGGGCGCCAATACCGGCGGACCTGACGCGGCGGCGGCCTTCATCAAGGAAGCCTCATGGCACCTCGACCTCGTGCGGCGCTGCGATGGATCGTTCACCTACGATGGCGGCGAACAGTACGGCCCCGGCAAGACGGAAGACAACACCTATTACGGCAAGAGCGGCTACTACGGCCTGAGCCCGACGGCCACTTATGTCCTCACCTATTCGCTGCCGCTGAAGAAGCTCTGCATCACCGGCAGGGACGCGAATCAGGCGAACTGGCTCAGCCGGAAGGACGTGGCCGAGGCCATCGCTTCCGGCCGCTTCGATCTGGACCGCAAGACGAAGAACACGGAGGAACTCTTTGCGGCCCTGGGCGACTGGTCGCCGATCGTCCGCGGTTGGGCGGCGGAGGAACTCGGCCGGCGCCCCAACAGGAAGGAACTGGTCGCCCCGCTCGTCGCGATGGCGGAGGGGACCGATGCCTGGAAACGCCAGGGCGCCGCCGAGGCCCTGGGGTACATGGGCAGCGCCGAAGCCCTGCCGGTGCTGGTTCGACTGCTCACCCACGAGGACCGCTGGTTACGGGTCAAGGCCGCCAATGCTCTCAAGAACATGGGCGATATGGCGAAGCCCGTCGTTCCCGACATGCTCAAGGCGGTCGCCCAAACCGCGGAGCCCCTCCAGCCGATCGTATGGGACGATCCCATCCAGCTCACCCATGGCGAACTGGCCGCGGCCTTGTTCAAAGGACTGCTTAGAACTTCCATCAAGGAAATCGATCCCGAACTGCTCTACCCGGCGATCCGGGCCATCTCGAAGAACGCGGATGGCATGGCCAGAGCCCAGCTCACTCATACTTTCACGGACCTCCTGACCCTCGAGGATGTGCAGGCCCTGGCGCCGGACATATTGGCTGCTGTCAACACGCGGTGCCCGGCGGACACGATGTTTGGCAATGAGATCCGCATGGCCGGATTCAGAGCCTTGACGAAATATCACTTCAAAGAGGGCATCGAAGCGGGTGTCATCTTCGCGAAAACCCAGGGCGGCCACGGCAGCGAAAGCCGAACCGGGGAAATCATGAAGGGGATCATGAGCTCTGGCACGGCCGCCCGCGAAGCGGTGCCGGGGTTGAAGGAGCTGATCGTGGCCCTGAACGATCAATGCAAGAGGGGGGAATACCCCGCCGGCGAACTCAATAATAGGAGAGTCGCCGCCGTCGAAGAGGCCATCAAGACCATCGAGGCCGCAACAACGCAGCCGGAGTTGCGGAGCATCGCGCCGCTACCGCCCAAGGCAAATCAGGGGAAGTGACAGGAGGTCTCATGAAGAAGCACGTGGCGGAGGCACTTGCCCTCGCGGCCGCGGCCCTGCTTCTGGTACAACTGGCGCCGCTCTGGGCCGACGCCGCGCCGAAACCGCTCAAGGTGTTTGTCCTCGCGGGGCAGTCGAACATGGACGGCCAGGCCAATGTCTCCACGAGTGACTTCCTGGGCGAGGACAAGGAGCAAGGCCATCTGCTGAAAAAGTTCAAACCCGACGGCAAGACGCTGGTCACCCGCGACGATGTCTGGGTTGCCCACCGCGGCGTCTACGGCAAACTCGGGCCCGGCTACGGTGGCCGGAAAAGCGATGACACGCTCGGCAGCAATATCGGCCCGGAATACGCCTTCGGTTACTTCATGGGCGAGGCGCTGGACGAGCAGGTCTTGCTGATCAAGTTTGCCACGGGCGGCCAGAGTCTGTACGTCAACTTCCGCCCCCCCAGTGCCCGCATGCCTCAAGGCGTGAAGCCGGAGGACGTGGGCGGGGCGTATCGGGGCCTGATTGCCTACGTCCACGACACCTTAGACAACCTGAAGAAGCGTTTCCCCGACTATGACGAAAAGGCCGGTTACGAAATCGCCGGCTTCGTCTGGTTCCAGGGCTACAACGACCAGTTCGATGAAACGGGTCGCAAGGAATACGGTAAGAACCTGGTCTGCCTGATCAATGACCTGCGCAAGGAATTCAAGGCCCCGGAGATGAAAGTGGTCGTCGGCGTCATGGGTGTCAACGGCGTGCGGAACGAAGTGGGTAAGCAAAAGGACGTGCGCGAGGGCCAGCGCTACGTCAACACCGTGCCGGAATTCAAAGGCAACGTCAGGGCGATCGAGAGCGCTCCGCTACTGCACCCGGCGATCGTTGCCATCAAGACCGCCGGCTGGCTCAACCTGGAGCGCGATTTGAAGAAAAATCCCATCACCCCGGAAGAGCAGGCGATGCTCAAACGCGCCACTTCCAACCAGGGCTACCACTATTACGGCGAGGGCCGCTTCTTCATACTGCTCGGCAAGGCTTTCGCCGAGACGATGCTTGAGCTGATGGGGGCGGGGAAGTAAGGCAGTGTGGGGTGCGGTAGCACGATGAGGGCTTGCGGCCCGAATTGAAGAAGCAGCAGGCGGACCGGCTTTCGGAAAAGGGACGGGAGATCTCTGTGGACCGACGTGAGTTTCTCAAGAGTGGCGCCGCGGCGCTGGCCTTCGGGTTGAGCGGCTGTGTCGGGACGGCGTTGCGATCTGGCGAGCGTGCAGGGAATCCCATGCCATGGCATGGGCTGGACGAGGTGAATCACGGGCGGGTGGAGCTGCGCGGCGGCTTCTGGGGTCCGCGCCTCAAGACCCACCACGAGGTGACCATTCCTCACGCGCTGAACTGCCTGGAGAAGGACGGGCACGTCACCAACTTCGACAAGGCCGCGGGCGTATTCGACGGTCCGCTCCAGGGACACCACGCTTTCGACTCGGATCTGCATAAGGCCCTGGAAGGCGCGGTGTATTCCTTGCAGCACTACGAGGACAGTCGACTGCGCCAACGCGTCGAGGGCATTCTCAATCGTATTCTGGCCGCGCAGCAACAGGACGGATTCCTGATCTCCTGTTTCATCGTCCAGCGGCAAGATAAGAGGTGGGAAGATCTGCGTTTAGAGCACCAGATGTACAACGCGGGCCATTTCTTCGAGATGGCCGTTGCGCATGCTCAACTGACCGGTGATCCCAAGGTGCTCAACGCGGCGAGGCGGTTTGCCGATCACATCGACGGCCTCTTCGGTCCCGGTAAGCGCTATGACGTAGACGGGCACCAGGAAGTCGAGCTGGCCCTGGTCAAACTGTATCGCGCCACCGGCGAGCGGCGCTACCTGGAATTGGCGCGGTTCTTCCTCGATGAGCGCGGCTATGCTCATGGCGCGGAACGCAAGCCCTTCGACCCCAGAACAGTCGTCGTGCCGGTGAAGCCCGAAGGGAAGTTGACGCCGGAGCAACAACGTGAGTTCTGGCACGCCCAACTGAGACTGCGTAATGGCCGGATGCAGGACCACAAGCCGGTCGTGGATCAGCATGAGGCGGTTGGTCATGCCGTGCGGGCGGGATACATGTATTCGGCCATGGCGGATATCGTCCGCTTCATGGAGGCTCCCGGCTACGAGCGGGCCCTGGATCACATCTGGGATGACGTTGTGGGCCGCAAGATGTACCTCACCGGCGGCGTTGGCACAGGCCAGTACGATGACGAAGGCTTCGGCGATGCGTACCGGCTGCCCAATGAGTCGGCCTACTGCGAATCCTGCGCGGCCATCGCCCATGTGCTCTGGCAGCACCGGATGAACCTGCTCAAAGCGCAGGCGAAGTACGCCGACATA
>Ga0315286_10001791_pt1 | contig 19674 bp, 12 predicted proteins | sample YL17G10_0_MG_FD_205038 | JGI IMG/M metagenome (GOLD analysis project Ga0315286, IMG submission 205038) | Sediment microbial communities from Yellowstone Lake, YNP, Wyoming, USA - YL17G10_0 | ecosystem: Environmental > Aquatic > Freshwater > Lake > Sediment | place: USA: Wyoming | collected... | reverse complement strand
CCGGGATCGCCGTCTTCCAGTCGACGGGCCAGGACCTGATCGAGGGCGGTGCCGGACACGACGCCGAGTTGGCCCAGGCGGGCAACCGTCTGGGCAAGCCGCCAGTGCGAGATGGCCACCCCCATCCCGCCCTGAATGATCTTCGGGAGATCGGACATACCTTTCTATCATCGCACGGGTGGGAGGATTATTGAGGCAGGACTGCCTGCCCTGAGTGCAGTCGAAGGGAAGTCCTGCCCCACCTACGCCAGGTCATCCGTGTGTTTCGACTGGAGTCCGGGGTCTTCGGTGTTGACAGCGGGGGAGCCGTACGTGGCGCAGGACTTTAGTCCTGCGGGTTACCGGCGCGGGCCAAATGCCTGTCGCGCCGCGGACTCGTAGGCCGACGCACGGTACTCGAGCGACGACACCATCGCGCGATCGCCGCGGGCGCGCGCGATCTCGATGGCGGCGCGCGCGGTCGACGCGGCGTCGCCGAAGCGACCGGAGGCCGCCTGCGCCACCGACAGAATCTCGAGCATCCGCGGCTCTCGCCCGGACGTCAGACGGACGGCGCGATCCGCCAATCCCAACGCGCGGGCACCGTCACGGATGGACGCGTCTCGCGAATCGGCGAGAATCGCCGCGAGGCGCGCCATCAACTCCGCGTCGTTCGGGAGGACGGCCAGCGCCTGTTCGTAGTGCCGCACGGCGAACTGGTCCTGCCGCTGGATGGCGTAGATCTCGGCGAGGAAGCGGTGCGCATCCACATCGCCGGGCCGCAGCGTCAGGGCGTACTCGAGGTGAGGGAGCGCGGCGTCGAACCTGCTCTGCCGCGCGAGCACCGCTCCCAGTCGCACGCGCGCCACCGGATCCCCGGGCGCGAGGCCGACAGCCGCCTGCAACTGCGCCTCAGCCTCGGGCAAACGATCCGCGCCGGCCAGAGCTTCGCCGTACGCGACCCGCGGACGCGCGTCCCCCGGCCGCTTGTTCACGGTGTCCCGCCAGAGACCTTCGGCATTCCAGTACACGCGGTTCCTTGCGCGCGTCTCGACGCCCAGCGCCCCTACGACCAGCACAACGGCACACCCGGCCGCGACGGCGGCGGTCCTGGACATCTTCCAATGCCAAAACCGTGACGGATGAGGCAAGTTTCTGCCGCGCGCCAGTAGCGAAGATCCGCCGGGGGCTACCGACGAACCCTCGGCGGTTTGAGGCGGAGCTTCGCTACTGTCCCTGACCAACCTCCCGCCGGCCACATACAGTCCAGTGACAACCGCCGCGATGACCGCCGCGAGCGGCAGGTACATCCTTTGCTCCGCCGCCACCTCCGTCACGATGGGAAGGACGCTGGACGAAGGCGCGAGGATGAGGAAGAACCAGGCGCCGAGGAAGCTCGCCGGGTGGTGCCGCGCGACGCCAACGCCAGTCACGATGACGAGCGCCGCCAGCAACGCGGCCTGCCACCCCACCGCGGCCAGCGACGGCGACAGCGGCCAGTCATACAGGAACACCAGCGGCGAGGGCACGAAGGCCAGCCGGACATAGTGCACCACCACCTCGGCCTGAGTCAGCAGGTACGCCCATACCGCCGCCGGGGCCAGGCTGATCGACGGTCCGCGATGCTCGTTCGCGACAAGGGCGCCCAGGATGATCCACGTGGCGCCGAGGGCTGTCACCAATCCCCATCGCACACGGCCCGCCCTGCCCGCGCGAGGCACACCGAAGAGCTGGTCCCACAGCGCCACCACGACTGGCGCCGTCACCATGACTTCCTTGGTCGCCATTCCGCACGCACAACTGGCGATGGCGGCCGCGCTCCAGGCACCCACGTGCGGTCCCTCTGACGCCCGGATGGCACAGTAGAGCGTCAGCAGATAGAACAGCCCCATGAGCGACTCGACCCGCTGCACCATGTACGTCACGGCCGCGGTCTGGAGCGGGTGGACCACCCAGATGAGCGCGATTGCCAGCGCGAGCCACGGCACCGCAGCCCCGAACGTGGGCTTGAGCGGTGGGCTCAGCAGCGTCTGCCGGACGACGCCGAACAGGACAAGGGCGGCGGCCAGGTGGATGATGAGATTGCCAACGTGGAAAGAGGTCGCGTCGAGGATGCCCAGTTCGCTGGGCGCTCCGGCGACTCCGGTGTCAGCCTGCTGCGCCGCCGGTCCCAGTGCATAGCTGATGGCAAACGAGAGATTGGCGACAGGCCGGCCCGCGACGGTGGACACGCCAGGGGGCGACAGCGGAATCGACGGTGGCCACAGCGTTCGAATGGTCGGGTTCCGCACGATCGCCCGCACGTCGTCCAAAACGAAGACGCCGCCAAAACTCGTGGAGTAGGCCCAGGCGCCGGCGGCCACGATCAAGGCCGCCAGAACCAGGACCCGCAGGCTTCGGGGCGTGGGAGGCGGTTCGGCGCGTGTCGCGCGCGTCAGGGACGCGCGCCGTCGTGTCGTCACAGTGGGGATCTTAGCAGAGGTTCCGAGACCGGGACTCCCTGGGTCCCGGCCTTCGACGGGATGACGAACGGAGTGCCCGAGCCCCGGCCTTCGACGGGATGATCGAGGCCGCCGCGTGGTCAGCACGCAGAAGGGGCAGCGGAGGGGGGCCGGGCTGATGGCAGCGGAGGTGTATTTTGAAGCATCGGGTCCCCAACAACAGATAGAGGCCGTATGTTCCGCCTGCGCGTAACGCTCGTCGTTCTGCTGCTCGGGGCATCGCTTGGCGCCGCGCCCCAGGGCACACCCATTCGCTTCCAGATCACCTTCAGGTCACGTTGCGGGGAGGGCACTATGCGGTTTTCGATTGCACTGGCGGCCATGCTGATCGCAGGACTGCCGCCTGTCGGGGTCGGTGGCACGGCAGAGCCATCGGCGGCCACGCAGGCCTCCCTGGCGCCGGGTGATGCCGCTCCATCGTTCACGCTCAAGGGCAAGAACGAACGCACCTACCCGCGCGCCGACTTTCGCGGCAAGCAGGCGGTCGTGCTGGCGTGGTTCGCGAAGCCCTTCTCCGGGGGTTGAATGGCCGAATGTCAGTCGCTCCGTGCGAGCGGCGATGCGATCCGGGTGTTTGACGTCGAGTACTTTGCGGCGATCGTCGACACAGTCGAGAACAACCGAACATTCGCCGAGAAGCTCGGCGTCGACTTTCCGATTCTGGCCGATCCGAGTCGGGAGGCTGCCCTTGCGTACGGCGTGGTTCGAGACGCGCAGTCGTTTGCGGCGCCTATCACGTTCTACATCGGGATGAACGGGAAGATCCTGTACATCGACAAGGCCGTCAGTCCGACCAATGCCGGCGAGGAAATCGTGCGCCGGCTCACCGAGTTGGGTGTGGCGCGCCGCGTCCCGCGCAAGTAGCGCCGGCAACTCGGACACATCGGTGCGCGCGAGATCGCCCAAAGCCGCGCGCGCAGGGGCAGAAAACATCGAAGCACGAGGAACCTAGCGCGAAGCCACAAGTTTCTGCAGCAGCGCCCGGGCGGCGCCATCGTCTGGACGCAGGCTCACCGCACGTTCGGCCGCCTGGCTGGCGTCGCCGAGGCGGCCGGCTTCGGCAAGGGCGACCGCGAGGTGGAAGTAGCCGCTGGCGCTGCCGGGATCGAGGCGGACAGCCGTTTCAAACGCCGCAACCGCTTCCCCCGCCTTGCGCTGCATCCCAAGCGCCACGCCAAGATGTTCGTGCGCGGCAGCCAGTTCGGGCCCCCGCAGCACCGCCTCGCGGAGGAACCGTTCCGCCAGCGGCAGGTCCTCGAGCTTCATCGCTGCTGCGCCAAGCTGGACCAGCAACGTGGCGCCGGTTGTCGGCGTGACCTGGATGGACGCGAGCGCCTCGCGGGCCCGATCTCGCTCGCCGGTGACCCGGTAGGCGCCCGCCAGATCGTACGCCACGGTGACAGGATCGATCCCCGCCGCACGCGCCGCCTCGAGGTGGGGAATGGCCTCTGCCGGGCGCCCGGCCCTTACGTACGCCTCAGCGAGGTTGAAACGGATCCAGGGTTCGGTCGGGTTCAGCGCCAGCGCCCGCCCGAGATAGAGCGCAGCGTCGTTCGGCTCCCCGCGATCCATGAACGCAAGGCCGACCCGGTAGAACATCACGGCCGGGTTCGGATGCTGCGCCTCGGTTTCTGCCAGCAGCCGCTTCCCGTCGGCGAAGTGGCTGTCCATGATCAACTGGACGATACGTTCTTCGTGCTCGAACATCCGGCCGGTGTCCGCCCGCACGGGCCAGTTGACGAAGGCGAACAGGACCACGAGCCCCGCGATCGCCGGCGCGGCCGCGGCCGTCACTGGCTGCCGCGCTCGGGTCCACAGCCAGTCCAGCGCCATGCCCGATGTGATGAGCAGCGGCACCACGAGCGGCAGCCGGTACCGTGACGACACGAAGAACGCCGCCACGCCTAACGCGTACGTCGGAACAAACGACGCCCACACGATGTACCCGCCGCGCCCGGATCGCGGAGCGGCTGCGACAAGCCCGAACAGCCCCAGCGGGATGATCAGCCACGGGCCGACCGGCAGCAACGAGAGCAGCGAGAACTCGTCGCGGGCGAAATACGTATAGCTCACGTTCAAGCCGACATCGACGGCGTTGAACGTGAGCGCCAGCTTGCGCAACTGCAGCGTCGCCCACTGGACCGGGCGCTCGCGGATCCACTGCCACGCCAGGCCGTAGAAGTACGCGGATGCCTCGCTCGACGTCACCGGCCGGCCGATCGCCTGCGCGGCCACGTTCCGGACGTCTTCCTTCTGTCCCTCGATCGACGCGCGGACCCCCGGCGTGGCCCTCCACGTGCCGTCGGACTGGGCGTTGTTGCCGATGTAGTAGTTGAGGCCGCCGTGCGAGGTGACGAGCACGAACTCCCCGGCGACGACGCGGTTGCGGAGCGCGGCCGGCGCCAGGATCAACAGCGTGCCCAGCCCGAGTACGAGCCCCTGGACCACGGCCGCCCGCGAGCGATGAACGACGACCCACAGCAGCGCCACGACGGCGATTGCCAGCAGGGCGTTCGGCCGGTTGAGCGCGAGGGCGCCGAGCGCCAGACCGGCCGCGACAAGGCGGCCCCACGATGGATCGCGGGCGGCGCGCGTCAGGCCGTACAGCGCGAGGGCCGTCAGGAATGGATCGACGCTCGACTGCAGGATCAGGATCTCGTTGAAGGCCAGCAGGCCTGTCGCCGCCGCCAGCACGCCGGCGATCAGCCCGGCACGCCGGCCCCGCCACGCGTTGGCCGTGGCCATGACGAGCACGACCGTCCCGGTCCCGAGCAACACCTGGACGAGGCGAGCTGCCTGCAGGGACCCTCTGCCGAGTGCGAAGATCAGGCCCAGGAAGTACGTGTAGAACGGAGCCAGGTAGTAGACGTCAGGGGCCAGGGTCAGGTCGCCGGCGGCAACCCTGCCCGCCAGCCTGACGTATGCGGCATCATCGAGCACGCCCCGGGGCTGGAGGAGCCGATCCCCACCCAGTTGCGCGAGGACGATCAGACGGATGACGAGCGCCGCAAGGACAATCGCGGCGGGGGCGAGCCAAGCCGACGATGGCGAGACCGGCGACGCGGCGGCCGATCGCCGGGAAGCGGCCGGTGCGCGCCGTTTCTGCGAGACCTGCTTCGACATGATCCCGACGCAAGGCGTTCCGGTGGAGTCTCGTACTGCGCAGAACTGCGCGCTCGACAATGAGCGATGATACCATGCGCGACGCAGGCATCGGCGGCGGGCCGGCGGCAAGAGTTCGCGGCCACGGCGAGGCTGACCTAGCGCGGCCTCGTGTCTTCGGGAGCCGCCGACCGACGACCGGACTCCCGCCGGGCACGGTCCAGCAGGTACTCCAACCCCGGCCTGGGCTGGACCACGGCGAAGATCTGGAAGGCGAAGAGCGGGCGGCTGATGTGCAGAAGCGCCTTGTTCACGCTCAGCAGCAGCCGGCCGACCGCCCCGCGCCCGAGCGCGAGCGGAAACGGGGCCGGCACGCCTCGAAGTTCGAGGATCTGGAACCCGGATTGCTCGAACAGCCGCCTGAAGGTGCCGAACGTGAACAGGCGCGCATGCGTCAGGTCCAAGATCCCACGCTTGCCGTAGTTGAACTGGCCGACGAGCATCATCAGCCGCACGACGATGAATGCCACGTTTCCCGTGCTCACGACCAGCTTGATCGTCGGGTTGCGGGCAGCGGCGGCGATGAAATCGTCCACGAAACGCTCGGGCGAGGCCAGATGCTCAATGACGTCGAGCATGACGGCGTAATCAACGTGCTCGAGGTCGACGGGAAAGGGGCTCCGGTTCAGATCGGCGAGCCGGAAGTCATCGAGCGTACATCCCTCGGCCAGGGGAAACACGTCGGTTCCGGTCACGTGACAACCCCGCTGGCGCAGCATCTGTCCCAGGTACCCGCCGGCGCACCCGATATCCACCACGCGGGAACCGTCGGGGATGCGGTCGAGTGCCAGCGTGTGAGCGCTTTCGAAACCCAGCCTGGGCTTGTAGTGCACGTTGCTCGTCGTCGACGGGATGCAGTCGAATTTCCGATCGTAGAAGAGCGACCACTCCTGCGCCAGCGCGCGGACGCAGGCCATCAACACGTCCTTTGCGTACGTGATCCCGTTGACGCGGGAAATCTCGTCTCCGTAGTAGGTTGGAATCGGCATCTCCCTGATGCGCAGTCCAGCCGCCATCAATTGAATGATGATCTCGGTGTCGAAGTGAAAGGCGTTGGTGTTGAGGTGAAAAGGAATCCGGCGCAACGCGTTCGCCGTGTAGGCCCGGTAGCCCGAGTGGAACTCGCTCAGATGGGAGCGGAGCAGGCGGTTCTGGAGAGTGGTCAGGATGATGTTGCCGAGAAACTTGTAGAGCGGCATGCCACCGCGAAGGGCGTTGGCCTTTCGCAGCATGCGCGACCCCAGGACCGCGTCCGCTTCGCCCTTCGCGAGCGGCTCGACCAGGTCGGGCAGGCACTCGGGGGCGTACTGACCGTCCCCGTGGATCAGGACCACGAAATCGAACTGCTGCTGGATCGCGTAGTGCAAGCCGATCTTCTGATTCCCCCCGTAGCCCTGGTTGACCGGATTGAAGAGGACCGTCAATGGGAACGGCAGCGTCTTGGAGCGGCGGACCGCGTCGCTCTGTTCGAACGTGCTGTCTGTCGAGCTGTCGTCGATGACGAGGACCTCGACGTCGTACGTCTCCAGCAGGCTCGCGGGGATCCGTGCCAACGTCGGCTGGATCGTCCCCTCGGCGTGGTAGGCGACGATGAGCACGAGCAGACGTGGCCGGCTGTTTTCGCTCATCGTTGTGGCAGCCAGTCCCGGTGAGGATTGCGAACGGAGGCGGAGGCGACGATCGGAACTCGCGAAGATCTTAGCAAATGACCCGAGGGTCCGCAAACGCCGAGGTTGCCCGGAGGTGTCCGCCTCGCCGCGACGCGTTCCCGCGGTCTCCCGGCCGGGAAATCGGCGTATACTCGTTGTGTCAGCTTGGCGATCTCGACCTTTCTCACGGGTCCCGAATGGTCCGGAGTGTTCGAATCATGAGACCGTGCTCGAAGACTCTGCTTGTCGCGGCGTTCGTCGTCGCTCCCCTGCTTTTGTCCCTCCATGGTGATCAGGCGCCGAAGGGCCAGAAGGGACAGTCGGGCGCGACCTTCCGTACGCGCGTCGACTACGTTCAAGTCGACGCCACCGTTTACGACGATGCCGGTCGATTCGTGCCCGACCTCACGAAGGACGACTTCGAGCTCTTCGAGCGCGGCGAGAAGCAGAACATCGATCGCATCGAGTTGGTCAACGTGCCGGTGGAACCACGCTCGCTGCCGGCGCTGCTGTCCGGACGGCCCTGGGAACCCGACGTGTTCACCAACGAGGTGCCGCCCGGCCGCCTCTACCTCCTCGTCATGGACGATCTCCACGTGCACCCGTCCCGCAGTCTCGCCGCGCGGCGCATCGCGCGCATGTTCATCGAGCAGAACATGGCGCCGAACGACGTCGCCGCCGTCGTGGTCACGTCCGGAAACCGCAGGGCGGCGCAAGAGTTCACCGGCAACCGGCGCCTGCTGCTCGAGGCGGTGGAGAGATTCCAGGGGCGCAAGGTCATCTCCCCGGGCCTGGCGAGCCTGTCGACGATGGGGGCGCCGGAGGAAGGTTCGTTGGATGCCGCCGATCCGCAGCGCATGTTCAATGCGCGCACGATGCTCGACACGATCGCGTCGCTGGCGACCTTCGCCGGAACGATCCCGAGCCGGCGCAAGTCCATCGTGATGATCGGCGAGGGGCCGGACCTCGACCTGGCCGCAAGCGAGATCCGGCCGAATTACGCCCCGCTGAACAACCGGCTCAGCCAGGGCGTCACCGGCGAGGACCCCATGAAGGTCGAGGCGCCCAAGGGCTTCCCGGCCGGGCGGACTGAACTGCGTGAGAAGTTGCGCGATTTCATCGACGCCGCCAACCGGGCCAACGTGACGCTGTACGCGTTCGACCCGTCCATGTACACACAGGGCGGCGACGACATGGTCGACATCGCGAGCGCGAACCCTGGCGACTACGACGCGAAAACCGGCATCGAGGTCGTGCGCAGCAGCAGAGTGCTTGATGGCATCCTCGCCGCGCAGGACAACCTGCGCGCGCTCTCGACGCAGACCGGCGGCTTCGCGGTGATCTCGCGCTCGTTCCCGGACGCCTTCGCACGGATCCGCGCCGACAACAGCCGCTACTACATCCTCGGTTACTACCCGACCAACGACAAGCGCGACGGGAAGTACCGCAGGATCGACGTCCGGGTACGGAAGGCCGGACTCAAGGTGACGGCGCGCAGGGGGTACGTCGTGCCCAAGGGCGACAAGAAGGAGGCGCCGGTCGTCGAGACCGCCGAGGGAACGTCGACGTCACTGCGGGAGGTACTGCTGTCGGCGCTGCCCGTTGCCGGGTTGCCCATCGCGGTGACGGCCGCGCCGTTCAACGCGGCGCCCGGTCGCGCCTCCGTCCTGCTGATGCTGCAGACGCCTCCCGGCTCGGTGAAGTTCGTCGACGAGGGCGGCCGCTTCAACGGCAAGCTGGAAGTGTCGTTTGTCGCCGTCGACGAACTGGGGAAGACCGCCGGCGGCGAACACGTCAACCTGGCGATGCCGCTGAAGCCGGACCTGTACAAGATGGTCAACGAGGTCGGCCTGCTCGTCGAATCGCGCGTGTCGCTGCCGCCCGGGCGGTACTCGCTGCGCATCGCGGCGCGCGACGTGAACGCCGAACGCGTCGGCTCCGTCCACTGCGATCTCGAGGTGCCCGACTACGCCAGGCTGCCGCTGTCGATGAGCGGCGTCGTCATCGCGTCCGCCGAGTCGATGGCGGCCAACCCCAGGCCGGACCCGGAACGGAGCCGGATGCTGCCCGACACACCGTCCGTGCTGCGGCACTTCCGCCAGAGCGACCAGCTGTCGGTGCTCACCGAGGTGTACGACACGAAGATCGCCACGCCGCACGGTCTGGATATCGTCGCGACGGTCATGAATGAAGAGCAACAGGTGGTGTTCCGGCACCAGGACACGCGCTCGACCAGCGAGATCCAGGCGGCAGCGGGAACGACGGGCGGGTTCGGATACGTGGTGAAGGTGCCGCTCGCGACCATTGCGCCAGGGTCCTACGTGCTGGCGATCGAGGTGCGCTCGCGCCTGGATGAGGACAAGCCGGTTCGCCACGAGACGGCGTTCAACGTGGTGGGGCGCTGAGCGGCGGCGCCGTCATCCTCCGCGGGCGGCGTGCCGCGCCGGATCTCACCTCGATTCGCGAAACTTCCGGCCGCTCGTGTAGAGCGACAGGCGGTCGGCCAGCGGACGGTTGACCGTTCCGCGCCTGGCTTCCAGTTCCAGCGCTTCGCGCGCGGTGGCTGCCGCCTCGTCAAAGCGGCCGGCCTCGGCGTAGGCGGCCGCCAGGGTGTCCAGCGACAGGGTGTCTTGCCGCGACGTCAGGCGGACCGCGCGTTCGCCCAGCTCGACCGCCCTGGCGGCGTCGCGCACGTTGTCTTCCGGCGATGTGGCAAGCAGCCATCCAAGCCGATTCAGGAGAAACAGCTTGTCGGGTTCCCCCTGGACGGCCAACGCGAAGTGCTGTGCCGCCTGCGCGCGGCGTCCCAGCGCGCCATACGCTTCGGCGAGATTCGCCTGCGCGGTCGACAGTTCGGGATTGAGGGCGATGGCGCGCTCCAGATGCGGGACGCCTTCTTCAAACCGCTGTTGCGAGCAAAGGATCGAACCGAGGTTGAGGTGAGCCTTGGCGACCGGCTCCTTCAGACGCAAGGCCTCTCGCAGCTGCGCCTCCGCTTCCGGATAACGCCGCTCGGCGGCGAGCAGGACGCCGTGATTCAGCCGCGCCCTGGGATTGTCCGGGCGCTTGTCCACCGTGTCCCGCCAGATCCGCTCCTCGCTCCAGTAGTCCCGATTCCTGTCGAGGGTGAGCACGCCCAGGCCGCCCGCCACGCCCGCGAGCGCGACGACGGCGACGGCCAAGACCGCGCGCCGCGGCCGCCCTTCCGGAACCAGCCGCTCGAGCAGGAGCTGGCCCAGCCCGTACGCCCCGATGACCGCGAGCGCCACGACGGCCACGAGCGCGGTGTACATCCGGCGTTCGGCGGCAATCTCGGTGGCAAGCGGCAGGACGCTCGACGAGGGCGCCAGCAGCGCGAAGAACCAGGCGGCAGCGAATCCCCACGGTGCCCGTCGAACGACGGCGGCAATCGTGGCGCCGACGAGGACAAGAAGGAGCGCCGCTTGCGGCGCGACGTCGAGAACGGATCGCGCCATCGGCCAGCCGTCGTAGTCGAGGACGAGCGGAACGGGGACGAAGGAGAGCCGCAGGTAGTGCACGATGACGCCGGCCTGCGTCAGCAGGTACGTCCACGGCGTCCAGCCTTCGCGGTCCACCCCGATCGAGTGCGGCCACCGTTCCAGGGCGAGGCCGGCCGCGAGAATCACCCAGGTCGCGGCCAATCCTGCATACAGCCGCCACCGTAGTCCTTCGATACACAAATACGGCACCGTATTGGTGCCCTCAGGACTACGTGCTGAGCGAGCGCAGCCGGCCACGTGCGGCGAGAGCCGGTCGTGGCCGTGGCTGCGAGTCGAAGTACGTAGCCGCCGAGGGCCGGGCCCGAACATCCAGTCCCACACGAAGACGACAAAGGGCGCGGTCACCATGGTCTGCTTGCTGCCCATGCCCAGCGCGCACGAGGTGATGGCGGCAATCGCCCACCCGCGCCGCCGCGCCCGATCGATGCCCGGTTCCGCCCCCCGGATCGCGCAGTACAGCGTGAGGAGGTAGAACACGCCCATCAGGACCTCGGTCCGCTGCGTGACGTAGGTGACGGCATCGGTCGTCAGCGGGTGGACGACCCACACGAGCGCGACGACTGAGGCCAGCGCGCGCGAAGCGGGGCCGAAGCGCGGGCGGAGTCGATCGGACACGAGCGTGCGCCGTACGACGCCGAAGACCGCGAGCGCGGCGAACACGTGCAGGGCCAGGTTCATGAAATGGTAGCCCCACACGTTGGCCAGGAAGCGCCTGGTGACATCGGGGGGCGCATCCGCGCCGCCCGGCGCCATCACGTCGCGCGACTCGATGGGCGCCAGCGCGTAGTTGACGGCCAGCGTCAGGCTCGCGACCGGCCGCGCCGAGACCGGACTCTCCGAAGGCGCGGAGAATACCCGGGTCAGCGGCCAGAGCGTGCGGATATTCGGGTTGCGCTGGATCGCGAACTCGTCGTCGAAGACGAACACGCCGGCGAAGCTCGTCTGGTAGGCGAAGGTCGCGGCTCCGGCGAGCAGGAGCGCGACGAGGGCGGTGGAGGCCAAGCGAGGCCCACCCCGGGGACTGTGGCGTGTGACAGCGCGACGGTTGGCTCGGTTCCGGCGGGTTCTCGTGCGCATCCTGGTTCCTGTGTACGCGGGGGGGGGGGCCGCAGCACCAGGCTCGCGCGGATCTTAGCAGACGGCCGGCGGCGCGTCCAAACCGCGTACAAGAAGGGGCCCCGCGGCGTGACACGCCGCGAGGCCCTTCAGTGACGCTTCGGACCCTCAAGCCCTACAGCCGAGAGCCCAAAGCCGAAAGCCGACCAGCGTCAGTTCCCTAGAACGTGAACTTTGCGCTGATCCGGATCATCCGGCGGCTCTGGTACTGGTCGGCCACCCCGTAGTACGCGTTGTCCCACAACGAGCCGCCGTAGGCACCGCCCGACGCCTTGGGCAGCACGTACGACGCGACCGCGGTCTTCAGGTCGTACGGGGTGTAGAAGTACGTGACCGGCAGCGCCACGTTGTAGTGGCTGCTCTGGTGGAACAGGGTCTGACCGAACCCTTCTTGGTAGAAGCCGGTCACGTTCTTTTCGTCGAGCAGGTTGTCGATGTTCGCCTGCAGCAGAAGCCGCTTGTTCTTGCCGAGCTTGATGGTCTGCGTCAGCACCAAGTCGAGGTTGGTGTAGGTCTCCAGGCTCTGCATGTCGCCGCGGTTGTACGGGAACACCGGGTAGCCGCCGCCGCTGGCGCGGAACACCGTCGTGTTCGGCAGGCCGCTCTGCATGATCCAGAACGCGCCGGCCGACAGGCCGAAGTTGAAGTCGTAGCTGCCCGACAGCTTGAACTGGTTCGGCCGGTTGGAGTTCAGATTGCCGTACACCAGCTGCTCCTGCGGGTTGTAGCTCATCATCGTGTTGTCCCACAGCCGATTCACGTTCGGGGAGTTGCGCCCGAACTCGTCCGAGCTCGCCAGCCCGGGGTAGTTGCCGTAGATACGGCTGTAGGTGTAGGTGGCGTCCGCCGCCCAGTTCTTCGAGAAGCGCTTGCGGAGGTGAACTTCGAACGCGTCGTAGTTGCGCTTCGACTTGGGCGTGACCAGGTTCATGTACCGCGGCTCCATGTTCACCGCGAAGCCTTCGCCCGGGTTCGCGATGAGGTAGTCTTCGACGAACGACCCGTCTGGGAACGGACCCGCGTAGATGCCGGTGTCCTCGATCGTGCGCGTCGCCCACTTGTGGATGTAGCGGAAGCCGAGCGACATCGACGGGCTCAGCTCGTGGTCGAGGCCAAACTGCATGTCGCCGGTTCTGACCGGCTTGAGATTCGGGTCGATGCCGGTCATGCCGGGACGGGAGTAGTAGTCGGCGAAGATCTCGTCCACCTGGTTCGAGCTGTGGCGCCAGTCGATCGAGCCGAGGAACGTGCCCGGGCAGCCCGTGTTCCCCTCGCCGCAGGTGATCTTCGTGTAGTCGTAGGTGTCCATTGACCAGTAGTACGAAATCCAGTGGTCGCCGCCGAACGAGCCGCGCGGCAGTTCCAGCTTGGTGATGTCGTAGTACCAGCTATAGCTGCCGTAGGCCTTCCACTTGGCGTCGCCCTTGAGGTCCCAGGCGAAGCCGAGGCGCGGCGCGATCTTGTCGCCCATCCCGAACTTGATGCTGATCGCGCAGTTCGGGTCATTTGGGGAGGTGTTGCAGTCGGGGACATCCCCCTTGTACGAGGGGATGGACTCGGTCTCGGCGCGGACACCGGCGCTGATCGTCAGCCTGCTGTTGACCGACCAGCTGTCCTGGAACCAGATCGAGTAGTTGTTCGATTTGACGTCGCCCACCGTGCCCGACTGCGTCAGCTCGTAGAAGCCGTACTTGCCCCTGGAGCCTTGGTAGTTGCTGTCCCAGTACAGCGTGACGTTCGGTTTCGTGGCGCCCGTGAGCACGTCATTGCCGAACCGCTCGAAGCGCAGCCCGGTCTTGAACGTGTGCTGACCGGCCAGCGACATGAAGAACGTGGCGTTCACGTTGGCGAACACACGGGTGAACTTGTTCCGCTCCGTGCCGGCGTTCGAGAGCGCACTGTTGCTCCAGCCGCTGCTGTAACAGGAGCTCGACGGCACGTCCAGCAAGCCGCAGGGCGACCCGCTGTAGGTGTAACGGGTGTCGTTGTAGCGTATCTCGGGCGGCGTGGTGTTGTTGTACATGAAGTAGCCCGCCGTCCCGTTGATGAAGAACGTCGGGCTGACCACCCAGTCCACGTTACCGGAGTAGGCGTTGTTCCAAGAGTCGGCGCCGTTCTTCTGGCCGTACGTGAGATCGTAGGTGGCCTGGTCGAACGTGCCGTCGGATTTCAACGGGAACGTGGTGGTCGTGTAACCCCTCATGCTCGTGCCCAGTGGGACATAGGCGTTCCCGGGGAAACCGAACGGATCGTTCTCCGGCTGCAGACCCGGCGCACCGCCGCGGTTCTTGTTCTTCTGGTTCGAGCCGCTGAACCTGAAGCGCAGGTTGTTGCGGAGCTGCGACGTGACGTTGTAGTTGAGGTAGTTCGAATAGCTCCACCACTCGAAGGACCGTTTCACCTGCTGCGGGTCGGAGTAGAAGGTCGCCTCGCGGTTGTAGTTGTTCCGCGTGTAGGACCAGCCGGCGTAGTACCAGAGCTTGTCCTTGAGCACCGGACCACCGAAGTCCGCGACCGGGCTGAGGTAACGCCACGGGGTGTCGGTCGCCAGCAAGCCGTCGTTCGGGCCGTTGCACTTAGGGACCGCGCCGCCGGGCGTTGTACCGGTCGCGGGGTACCCCAGCGCCGAGATCATGCCGGTTGTGGCACACGTGCCGCCGGTGGGGGTGAAGTTGGCCGTGGTGCCGAGCGCGGTCGAGGTGTACGGATAGTAGCGGTGATACCCGCGGCGATCGCCGTAGCCCCAGTCGCCCTGGTTGTAGATGCCCACCGACCCGCGCATGTTGTTGCTGCCCGACTTGGTGATTGCGCTCACAACACCGCCGGTCGATCCGCCGAACTCCGCGTTGTAGCCAGACGACTTGACCTGCACTTCCTGGATGAAGTCGAGCAGCATCGTCTTGCCCTGCACCCCCGTCTGGAGGTTGGTGGTATCCATGCCGTCGATGATGAACCGGTTCTCGGAACCCGACGACCCGTCCACCTGGATGCCGCCCTGGCGGCTCTCGTTCTGCGCGCCGGCTGCCGTCGAGACGACAGACGAGAAGTCGCGCCCCTTCGGGATGCGCTCGATGACCGCCTCGCTGACCGTGGTGAACGAGGCCGACTGCTTGGTGTCGATCAGCGGCGATTCGCCGGTGACCTGCACCGACTCGGTCACGCCCCCGACAGCCAGCGTCAGGTTGATCGTCAGCAACTGGCCGAGCGCGAGGACCGTGTTGTCGACCTTGGCCGTCGTGAAGCCCTGGAGCGTGGCCGTGATCGCGTAGGTTCCTGGCGGGAGCGCCGGGAAGCGGTACGCGCCCCGGTCGTCGGTGACCGACGTGCTCACGCCGACCACCCTCGGGCTGCGGGCCTCGACCGTCACGCCGGGCATCACGGCACCCGAGGCGTCCTTGACGATGCCCTGAATCGAACCGCTCTGTTCCTGCGCCTGAACCGGCAAGGACCAGAGGAGCGCGCCCACGCACAGCAGCGTGAGCAGAGTACACTTGAAGCGCATAAATCATCCTCCTTGAGAAACAGCCACGTGCATCGGGAACGCCGATCGAACGCACCGTGACAAGCCGTGCCGAGTTACGAACGAGCGCCAACGACCACCGACCCGGGCACAAATCCCAGACTGAACCGTCGGGCCATACGTCTAACTCAGTGAAGCGAGCCCTCCTTTCACGATCGTGCTCGCGCCAGCCTCTGGCCGCCGCCGTAGGCGGATACGCCAAAGGGCACTACGTTGTCACCAACGACCTGCGGCCAGCGCTGGTCGAGACGCTTGCGCCGGACCTGGAGAATTCGAGCCGCCGCTCGCGAATGGCGTAGTCTAAGTTCCAGCCCAGTTGAAGTCAAGCTCCTGCCCGGCTGCTGCCCGCCTGCTCTACGCCGAGCAGCGGGTTCCGCCGAGCCCGCAGAATCCACCAGGCAACCTGCGGAAGTCGGCAGGCTGGACCCGGGGCGGACATCACCAGACTGGTCCGACGACCGCTATGTTCGACTTGCAATTCAGGCTCCAAGCCAAACCTCGCGGAATCGTTGGGAATTTCGCCAAGAAACGTCTTGCCAGCCCGCCTGAATCCAAGATCCAAGAGATGTGAGTCCAAGAGATTGGATCGGTCGCCGCACAGGAATCAGCGGTCGGAGCGAGGAGCGCTTCTCAGCGCCCGAGCCCTGGCCAGGTTCTCGCGAGCCGACCTGTCGTTGCCCTTGATGGCGAGCGCCCGCTCGAAGTGCGTGATCGCCTCGTCGAGCCGGCCAGCCTCCGCGAGACTGGCGCCGAGAAAGTTGTCGGCCTCGGCGTAGTCGGGCCAGACGCGCAACGCTTCCCGGTAGTGTTCAATGGCCTGGGGAATGCGTCCCATGGCCACCAGGGCGACGCCGAGGTTGCTGTACGCCTCCGGATACACCGGGCGAACGTCCACTGCTCTCTGGTACCCCCATGCCGCCTCCGCGTGCTGGCCTTCCGCGTTGAGGGCCACCGCGAGGTTGTTCACGGCGACCCAGGCGCCGGGGTTCTTCTCGAGCGTGTGGAGGCACGGGGTCTTGTCGCGCTTGCGGGGGGAGACTACTCTTCAGGATCCAGCTGGCCTCGGGTGATGCCTACCTGAGTAGTTACGCTCAAATGACAGAACTTGTTTGATGCGGCGATCAAGAGTCGCGGGAGGGAGGTCCTGATGACTCCGCTCACTCACCGTCGGCGGGTTGGGTGCCGGCCGGCGACTCCTTCTCGGGGTCGGCTTTCCAGACGACATACGAGTACCCGAAGAGGATGGCGACTACCGCGAACACCGCGCCGATGACGACGAAGCCGAAGGAGCCCAGTTTGAAGGCGCCAGTTGCGGCGAAGAGCACGCCGAGCGCTATGAAGAGCCAGCCGCCCAGGCGGTGCGTGCGGACCCACGAGATCTTGCTCGACATGGTCCACGGTGTGCGGATGCCGACGAACCAGTTCGGCCGCACCTTGCCGAGCACGCTTCCGAAGAGCACGAACAAGGCGCCCACCGCGATCGGGACCACGCGCGAGACATCGACTGGTCGTTTCAACACCCACGCGAGCACGACGCCGTAGATCCCAGCCATGAGCAGCAGGACGCCGACACGCATGGCGGCGTACGCGCCTGCAAAACGGGCGTAGTTCGCTCGCCCGGGATCGATGCGCGGAAGGTAGCGCATGAGCAGGTAGATCCCCAGCGCGAGCAACGGGATGCCCAGCAGGCCCTCCACCTTGCCGCCGTAGCCGTCCACGTTGCCATCGACGTTCCAGTGCACGGGGACTTGGGCCGGCGCCGCGGGCCAGACTACGAGCGCACCCGCAAACATGGCCGCGATGAGCAGGAGCAACGGGAGTTCGACGCGCCAGTTGGTTTTCATGACGACGCCCCCTTTCGAGGCTTGCCGACGCGGAGCACGTCCATCACCAAACCGACCGCTTCCTCGACGGCCGAGACGTTCAGGCTGTAACGAATCGTCGTGCCGCGCTTCTCGGACACGATGAGCCCGGCCTGGCGCAGCAGGCGGAAGTGCCCCGACAGCGTGGACTTCGCCAGCGGAAACTGCTCCGCCAACTCGCCCGCGCTCATGTCGCGCCGCCTGAGGAGGCGCAGGATCTCGCGCCGGGTTGGATCGCTGAGGGCCTGGAAGATGTCGTTGATGCCCATGTCGCCGTCCCGGGGTGCAGGAGGCTCCCCGGCCTCTTTGTTCGTTAGTTCGCTAACAACCGAAACATATCCGTTGTCACGCGACATGTCAAGTCCCGGACCGACAATCCTGAATTGCGGTGTTACATCTATACTACCTGCGGCCCGGGCAACCGCCCGCGATCGTGTCGAAGATGAAGAGGTAGCCATGCGTACGCAGCCCATGCGACCCGCGACCATGACCGCGCTGACCCTTTTCGGCCTGCTGTGCGCCACTCCGGTGGCGGCCCAGCTGTCGCCAAACATGCAGGACATGCTGCGCCGCATCCACACCACGCAGGAGTTCGGTGCCGGCGGGCGCGGGGCGGGGGCCTCCGGGCGCTGGGTGGACAAGGGACAGGGCTATACGGCGACGGAGCGGGCGCCGGACGGCGGCGTCGAAATCGTGCACTGCGACACGGCCACGGGCACGCGCTCGGTGCTCATGACCGCGGCACAACTGACGCCGCCTGAGCTTGGGAAGCCGATCCAGTTCAGCGACTACTCGGAGTCGGCCGACGGCACGCGCATGCTCTTCGCGACGAACGGCCGCCCGACGATGATCCGCAAGACGGCGTACGAGTACTGGACGCTCGACAAGACCAGCAACACATGGCGGAAGCTCGGCGGCGTGGCCTCCCAGGGCTTGCTGTACGCGAAGCTGTCGCCGGACGGCACCCGAGCCGCCTACGTGCGCGAGAACAACCTGTACGTCGAGGACCTCCGCCGCGGGGCCGTCACGGCGCTGACCGCCGACGGCTCGCCGATGATCATCAACGGCACCTCGGACTGGGTGTACGAAGAGGAGTTGGGTCTGCGCGACGCCTTCCAGTGGAGCTCGGACGGCCGGCGCATCGCCTACTTCCAGTTCGATCAGAGCGGCGTGCCGGAGTTCGCCCTCATCAACTACACGGACGCGCTCTATCCCGTCATCACGAAGTACCCGTATCCGAAGGCCGGGCAAACCAACGCCGCCGTCCGTATCGGCGTTGTGTCCGCATCGGGCGGAGCCACGCGGTGGATGAAGACGCCGGGCGACCCGCGCAACACCTACATCGCCCGCATGGACTGGGCGGCGAACTCCGATGAGGTCATCCTCCAGCACCTCAACCGCCTGCAGAACACCAACACCGTCCTGCTCGCGAATGCCGGCACGGGCGACGTGCAGCAGATGTTCGTGGACAAGGACGAAGCGTGGGTGGACGAAAACGCTACCTTCGTCTGGCTCGAACAGGGGAAGCGCCTGCTGTTCGTGAGCGAGCGCGACGGGTGGCGCCACGCCTATGCCGTGTCACGCACGGGCGACGCTCGCCTGATCACCACGGGCGCCTTCGACCTCATGTCCGTGGCCGGCGTTGATGAAGCAGGCGGCTGGCTGTACTACATCGCGTCGCCCGCGAATGCGACGCAGCGCTACCTGTATCGCTCGCGCCTCGATGGCACCGGCACGGCCGAGCGCGTCACGCCGGCAGGCACGTCGGGAACGCATACCTACAACATGTCTCCGGATTGCCGCTGGGCCTTCCACAGCGACTCCCGGTTCGACATGCCGGGCCAGTCGGATCTGGTCCGGCTGCCGGACCACACGGTCGTCCGCGGGTTCCAGGCGAACACCGAGCTCAAGGCCAGGGCCGGGGCGATGCTGGCGGGTCGCACCGAGATGTTCCAGGTGGACATCGGCGACGGGGTCAAGATCGACGGCTGGCTGATCAGGCCCACCACCTTCGACCCGTCGAAGAAGTACCCGATCATCATCAACGTGTACGGCGAGCCGGCTGGCGTAACGGTCAACGACAGCTGGGGTGGCAGCGGCAGGGTGCTGATGGCCGCGCTGGCAGACGATGGGTACCTGGTTGCGAGCTTCGACAACCGGGGCACGCCTGCGCCGAAGGGGCGCGCGTGGCGCAAGGTGATCTACGGGTCGGTGGGCGTGCTGGCGTCGAAGGAGCAGGCGGCCGCGCTGCGGGCCCTCGCCGTGTCGCATTCGTATGTGGACCTCACGCGTGTGGCTGTGTAGGGGCGGGGGTCGCGAGTGGGGTCAGACTCGACTTTCCCAAGACTCTGGAAGTCGAGTCTG
>Ga0315286_10001790_pt1 | contig 19674 bp, 28 predicted proteins | sample YL17G10_0_MG_FD_205038 | JGI IMG/M metagenome (GOLD analysis project Ga0315286, IMG submission 205038) | Sediment microbial communities from Yellowstone Lake, YNP, Wyoming, USA - YL17G10_0 | ecosystem: Environmental > Aquatic > Freshwater > Lake > Sediment | place: USA: Wyoming | collected... | reverse complement strand
CCTGCGGAATCACGTAGGTCGATTCGAAGAAAGGCACTCCATTGATCTGGATGGTCTGGTTCTTCACGCCGGCCATGGGAGCCGGAAGGGCCACGACGGGAGGAGGCGCCAGGGCCCCGATCTCCAAGCACGGTACGTTGACGAACGTACCGTTGGGGTTGGTGACCCTGATCCACACGCTGGGTGGCCCGCCGATGACGGTTCCCGTGATGTCGATTCTGGTGGCGCTGATCCTCACGAAGCCGCCAATGCCTATGACGAAACCTCCGGCCGTCACGAGACCCGTGACGCCTACCTGGAAGTGACTGCCCATGATCGAGATGACGCTCGCTCCGGGGACGTTGGCGGTCGCTGTCACGTAGTAGAGATAGGGGGCTTCCGGAGTCACCGTGGTCGCAACACTGGCGACTCCGTTGACGAACAGCGTGAACGGACCGGCCGTCAGGCTGGGCACCGTGATATCTCCCGTGATCCTTCCGGGGTTCACGTAGGTCGTCGTGACGACCACGGTGATATCCGAGCACGTCACCACGTCTGCCGGGGAGAAACCGGATCCGGACAACGTATACGTGGAGACGTCGCCTTCCTGCGGACCGAGAGGCCGGGGCTCGCTGTTGTACTTGAGCGCGAAGACTGCTCCGGCGATCACGACGGCCGTCTCGTCGATGGCCGGCGCGGTGTAGACCACCGAGTTCACCAGGTTGTATCGGTCTTCGATCGTGAGGGCCGGTGTTGTGCCCCCCATTCCGTCATCGATGGCATACTCGATGAGGAGCTTGTAGTAGTCGAGCCAGGTCGTGTTCAGGATGGTGATGCCCGCCGGGGGGACCACCCTCACGGAAGGCGGCAGCGGGCCGATTCCGGTGAGGATCGCGATTCCCTCCTGCCCCTCTTCCCACGTCCCGGCCACGATGTGGAGACGAGTATCCGCGGGGGAGACGGGGATCACGATCGGGGCGCACGGCGTAGTGACCTCCGAGATGTTCGTCTTGTAGCCGTCGATGCCGCCCTCTCCCATGCCACAGGCTTCGATCCACACGATGGGCGTGGTTCCGGAATACTCCAGGACGTCTCCCACGAGCGCTCCGGGGCAGCAGGCGGTTCCGGGGATCCCGGCGACTCCGTCCCCCGGGGGCATCGTGAGGAACTCCTTGGGGAACACGGGCAGCGCGGGACCGACCAGCGGGACTCCCGTGCAGGAGCCAGCCTCGTCGTACAGGTCATCGGCGGCGGTGACCGAGAGCCAGCGGATCTCGAGATCGAGCTTCGAGGAGGGGCTCAGGGTGTACTTCATCCCGAAGCCCATCGAACCGAAGCGCGGGTCCCCATCGGCCTGCAGCGAGGCGGAGAGGGCTGCGAAGTAGGCCGCCACGGGTCCGGGCGTGCTGACGGGAGACGTCTGGCTGCTGTAGACCAACTGCTTACGCCAGTACGTGTAGACGTGGCCATTCTGGTCCAGCGAAAGCTCCCAGCAGCCCTTGATGTCGTTGATGTTCGTGTGCACGCAGGCCGGGAACTCCACGCGCGTCACGCCGTCCGGCACTACCACGACGCGATGGGAAACCTGGTACACCGCGGGGCCCACACCGACGCACGTCGCGTGGACCTCCAGCATGACGCCGTACTTCTGGGGCAGGTTGGGGCCCACACGATGGGTCGAGTAGACGGACAGCGTGAAGCACACCGAGTCGCCGAGGTTGGTGAACTCGCTGGCATCGAAGTCCGTGATGGAGAGCGTGGTGCGCTGGGCCGGGCTGTGCGGGAAGTGGCAGGCCACTGCGCTCGTCCACGTCCCGGCCGCGGGGTCACCCTGGGACGGGGCCGCGTAGATCCTGGCCGAGTATCCGGTGGAGAGGAAGTCGAAGGTGGAAATCCCAGGATCCGTCTCCACCATGTAGTCGGCGTTCTTCAGGTAGAAGCCCAGGGGCCAGTTGAAGTTGTCGGTGTAGGCGACGGGGGCGCTGGTCGGGGTCGTGTGCTTGTCGCCGTACTCGTCGGCGTCCGTCCAGGGGCTGCCGCCTCCGCCGATAGCCGTGATCTCGAGCTGCTCGTTGAAACCGGGGTTCAGGACCGCGATCGAGATGTTCGCGCCGGCGGCGATCTTTCCCTGGAGGTAGCCAGCCAAGATGTCGGCCGCGGTGACCTTCACCTTTTCCCCGGCTACTTCGAGTTGAGCGTGGGTAAGCGTTCCGATGTTGGTAAGGCTGGCATGGTCGATCTTGGGAGCATCTCCGGCTACGCCCGTGTGCTTGTGGCCCACCACAGCATCGACAAGGCGGTCGATGGTGTCCATGTTGTCGTTCATCGGGCCTTCCCACACGTTCAGCCAGTCGCCGTGGGCGCCCTTGTTCAGCCCCAGATTTGGAGTGGTGCTCGGCACGGGAGTTTCCTCACCTTGGCTTCGTCAGACGAAGCCTAATAGTCCCGGATGATCTCGATCCCCACGTCCCCGATCGTAGCACTTTCCCTCCTGGGAACCACGAAGCGACCCCTGAAGTACGTACAGGAGACGCGGAACTCCACGATCGTGTCCTGGAGGAGAATGACGGTGAAGCTTCCGTCCAGGGCGACCCTCGCTGACACGTCCTCAGGCATAAGGTACTTGTCGCCCACGAGTTGCTGGGTCGCCCTCGGATGAACCGCGAAGATGACCTCCGGCCACTTCCGGTCCGCGTAGAAGGCAACCCCGCTTCCCCCGGTGATGTCGGTGACCTTGCCGGAGACCATGCAGACGGCGGCCGAGGACCGCCAGATTCTGAGCGGAGAGCTCTGGGTCCCGAGGGCCCTGTAGTCGCTGCCATCGGCCTGGAGAGTCCCGGGCGTCCTGGCGAACGGCGTGGCCGTGTAGTTCCAGGAGCGGGCTTCGAACTCGTTCGGGAAGACCGTTCGGTCCACAAAGAAGGGACCGAAGGATCGGCCCACGTATGTGGGGGCGGTCTCGCCGGCGCGAGTCCTGTTGATCTCGTAGAACATAACGAGCGGATCGGTGCTCGGGTCCCACTGCATGACCGTGGCGGAAGCGGCTTCCACCGTCACGGGGCGGTAGTCGTAGCGCTTCGAGAAGGTGGGGAGGACCGTGCCATAGCGTACAGCCACCCAGTCCACCGTGAGGAACAGGCCGGGGAATTTCGCCCCATTCCGCACGTCGTAGTCCCGCGCGTAGTAGATGACGCCGGAGAGATCGGTCTCGGCGACGGGGGTAATCTCCTCGATCACGACGCCGAGGGAGTTCTTCACGACGCCATGGATCGTCTCCACGGCGACGCCTTCCCCCGACACCGCATCCAGGTATCTGACGTCGAGATCAATGACTCCCGCCGGCACTTGGCACCCCCTTGCTCAGCGCGCTCATCGCCTTGAACAACATGCCCGCGCCCGAAGACGCCATGCTCTTGGCCCGATTGCGGTGAAACGCGCTCTCGTACGTTTCCACGGCCTTCTCGGCCAGCGGCGTGGGCTGCGCGTATTTCCAGGCCCTGCGCTCGCGCTCGAGTACGTGCTTCTCGAAAGACGGTTTCCAGTAGGCCGATACGATGGACGCGATGATCCCGGGCTCCTTGTACGCCCCGCTGGCGAAGTCGCGAAGATGGCCTACCTCGTGCTCGATCACCCGCGCGTTCGCCTTCTCGGGAACGATGAGGTAGTCCCTGTCCTTGCCCTTGATCACCGCGGCGTTGATTCCCTTCTCGATGATGCTCTTGGCGAATCCGCGGATGAGGTATCTCTTGAGCAGGCCGAACTTCGGGTCAGCGAGCATCTCCTCCACGTCTTCCATCGTGGTAACGACCTTGACCGCCCGTTCGAGCGGCTGGTCCTTGAGGAGCTTCTCCACCCACTCCTTCGAGATGACCTGGGTTCCTTCCTCGAGGCCCTTGATAACCGCGGGAGCTAGATCGACCTTGAGGCTGGATCCCCTGATCATGTCATGGACGGCGAGGCCCGCGAGCAGAGTCCCAGCGATGTATCCCCCGCTCTTCATGGGAGCCGGGATATCGAAGCCGAGCTTCGCGAGCTCGCCGTAGAATCCTTCGGAAATCGCATCCATGTTCTACGTCGCCTGTGGCGCCGGAGGAGCCACGAGCGTAGCGTCGTCGATGTTGATCCGAACCGGATGATCCAGGGACACGTCGCCGCTCAGCTCGAACTCCACCTCGTGGATCTGCCGCCCCAGCAGCTTCGTGGTGACCTGGGCCAGCTGCGCCGGGGTGTAGAGAGTCGTGCCGAGGCCGGGGAACCGCACACGGATGTTGCCGGGGAGCGAGGAGTTCACGCCCACGTTCTCGACGAACTGCATCGAGCTCGGGTAGACGTAGTCGGCCGAGCTGGCCGTGACGATGCGCCCACCCGTGAGCAGCGCGTTGCTCTTGAAGCCGAAGGCCATGTTGTAGAAGAGCAGCGAGTCGTCGGCCGTGAACTTGTTGATGCAGAGGCTGTAGCCGAAGAGGCAGTGCGTCCCGCCCGGGCGAACGTACGACTTCACGAGGACGGCGTGGTCCCAGATGCCCGGGAGGTGCGCCCAGATGTCCCAGCCGGTGGCGTTGAAGATGAAGGCGACCTGCAGGGGGAACGTGGCCGTCGCGGAGCTGCCGCGCCACGGCGCCTGCGCCACGAACTCCTCGTTCCCGGGCTGCCCGCCCTCGAAGAAGTAGAGGGAGCCCGCGCGCCAGATCAGCCCGATGGAGTTGCGCAGGTCCTGCGGGGACACCTTGTACCCAAGCGTCCAGGTCGTGGGGAGCGCCACGCTGTCGACCGTGAAGTCGTACTCCTGGAGGGAGAACATGACCTCCACGGGGTGCGCGGCGATCGCCCTGGCGAACACCATCTTCCCGATCTGGGCGGCAATGGCCGGCTTGTAGATCATGCCGGCGGCGTCCCAGTCCGGGGTGACGGGATCCACTGTGAGGAGGCCATCAACGCCAAGGTACGTGGCCTCGGTCACCACCCCGGTAGTCGACCACTTCGTGGGGTCGATGACGTGGTCGACGTGGTCGTCGATCATGTCCGGCTTGGCCGAGAAGCGCTTCGGTTTTCCCTCGGACGTGGGGAGCAGGAGATCGAAGCTCTCGACGTTCGCGCTCGAGGCGTACCGGAGGTCAACAAGGGCGCTGCGCATCGTGGACATCAGGGTTCTCCTTTACCTATTGGCGGCGATATGCTTGTCGATGATCGCGTTGAAGGGACTGGCCGGATCCGGCTTCGTTGGGTCCTTGATCCGCTTCGGGGCCTTTCCTGGCGCCGCATAATCCACTCCACCAGGAGTCTTAGCCATATATCCCCCCGACTGGAGGGTAGCCAGATCATGTCCCGATACCCTGACGCGGCCTCCTTCGGAACCCCGAACTCTCGCCTGCGTTCCGTTGGCCAACTTCCCCAATTCGTTGACGAACGCTTCGTAGAACTTCATCTTGTGCCTCACATGTTTCTCAGGGCCCATCCTCCGGCGATACCGAAGGGCACTCCGTACGCCGCGCGCTCCCCCATCCGCAGGAGGAGTTGGGTAAACGCCGCCCTCGGAGGCATAGCCTTAGGGGGCAAGCGTGAAGCGAGATACGAGAAGGGAGCGCTGGCTGCAGCCGCGGTAAGGCCGAGCCCCCCGCCGATCAGGCCACGAAGGAGCGGACTGGTTGTCCTGTCCTTCTTCTTGGCGATCTTCACGAGTTCATCAACGAACCCGAGAGCGACTCGATTCGCGCCGCTTTCCGGCATCCTTCGACTCCTCGGCGACTGCTTTGTCCGCGGACCCGATCTTCCGGATGATCTCTAACCGCTGATCTTTGAACCCGAACGGTTGCCCGTTCCAACGACGGGAAGAACCCATTTCATCCTCTCTTCTTGCTACGGCGCTTCTTCTTTTTCCTTCTGAGAAGGGCCTTCTGAAGAGCGCCCGCCGCGCTGATCGCCTGATCGGCGATGATGGCCGTGATGGCGGTGGACGCGAACGGCAGGAGGACGTTCCCGCGGGCCCACTTGAAGGCCTTCGGGGCCCACCTCTTCGACCTCCCGAGCTTGTCCAGCTCGTCGCTGAATCCGAGGTAGAACTGGTCCACGTCCAGCCCTTACTCCTTGAACTTCCGAGTGTTACGGAAAGAGCTGAGCTTGCGGCCCAGCCCGAAACCGAGACCGGTGGGCTTCTTCAGCATGTCGGCCTTCTTCTCTCCGCTCTCCTTCACCAAGGTCTCGGCCAGCCCAGCCCTCTTCTCATGGTGCACACGTGTGGGGAGTTTCTTTCCCTTGGACTTAGCGTCCCACTCCTTCACCGTCTTGGAGGAGATTTCTCCGCGGTCCTCCATGGCGTGGAACTTTTTCCGCTGAGCATCGCTGGCGTAGGGCACCTTGTTCCCTCCCAACAGGGACGCGGATCGAGCCGATCAAATTAAGTATAGCCAGCCCCCTACCCGAAACAACGAACCAGTTTGTGTCATAAGAAGGGTGGATGGAAAGCGAGACTGCTTGCCTCCCATTGCCAGACCAGGACCCGCGAGATGAAAACGCGGTGGGACGGTGCCCCAGAAGCCAGACTTCGGCCCTCCAGCCGAGTAGGGCGATCGGCATAGCCATACTGGTCACGGAAACGCGCTACCAGGCGCGAGTCTCTCTAGGCCAGAGGGACAGGCAGAATCCGCAAGGGGGCAGGCGGTCTCGCTATCCATCCAACATTCACTCCAGGACGCGCGTCCTGGATAGGATCCGAAATTCGAGTTTTTCGAGGTGTATATGAATACCACAGTTTTGAGAAAGGGAGGGGAAACCTCCCACGACCACGAGTTCGAGGACTTCGAGGTGCAAACATTGGACTTCACGATCCTCGAACTCCACGAACTGCACGAGGAGGAATCCCTGGTCATGATGGTCCATCTCGACAGGGTGTCGAAGGACATGAACTTCGAGATCTCGGGGAAGCAGGTCGCGGTCTTCAAGTGCGAGGACGGGAAGCCGTACTACCGCATCCGGGGGCCTGTGAAACTCACGGCATCGGAGAACGGGTTCATCGTGAAGACGAACGGGGGCCCGTGCCACATCTGCGGATCCCAGGTGGGAACCATCCGGTGCGTGTCCTGCGGCAAGGTCATCTGCACGCGGCTCGAGGACGACGCGAATCCGGAAGGCCTGCTTCCGGAGCGGGACTTCCCGTGCAAGTCCCTGGGGGAAGACCCGTGTCTCTGCGCCAACTGCGAGAAGGACGGCATCAAGGCGTTCGAAGGTCCGAAGTGAGAGGAGGAGCATGGAGAAGAGAGGAGAGAAAATAACGGGAAGTCGCTTCTATCGGATGTTCTGCGAGCGGTGCGGAGAGCCCATGCGAGTGTACAACACAAGAGATCTGCATGGTCGATGGATCACCTATTTGTGTGAGGAGTGTGACCCCGGCCGACCGAGCCCGCTCGCAGCACGCCAAGACGGAGGCGGAAGACTGGTGGAGCGCCAACGTGCTAACCTTCACAAGTACACCGGAGGGTGAGATAAGGCGCCGAAAGGCGCTTTATTTTATGTCATAAGAGAAGTGAAGGGAGTGGAACATGTAGTTCCGCTCCATCGTCATCTGCAGAGATATTTTTCCAAGGAGGAGGAATGGAGTGGACATTGGAGGCTCTAAAGGGCGTACGAACGGGAGAAGAGGCCGCGAGGTGGCTGGGGGCCCGAGTGGTGGGAAATTCGCGGCTCGTGGTGCTGGTCCGATTCGGACTAGACGATTTCGGTAGCGCCACGTGGATAGGGCACAACCACGCGTTCCCAGCGGGGACCAGGGGGAACCAGACACTGACGGTTGTCGTGGGAGCCGTCCTCCCGCGCACCACCGGAATCGGGCTGCCCTCCCACCACCTCACGCGTATCGTCTCGCCGCCCTCCCTGGAGGTGTATAGGGCGTGTTTCAGCTCGAATCATCCGGTGGATTATCGCAACACGGCCCTGTACGCCGCCTCGAGGAAGAGTATCGACCACATGACGGGGTTCCTTGGAAGCAACGTGCAGATAAGGAACATGCGGGACTACTACCTCACCGGGATCGGGAAGACGAGGAAGGGGGCCATCCGGTGGTTGATCGAGTCCGTCCACATCAAGCGCAAGACGGCACCGAGGAAGATCACACTCATCGCCGGAGTGTACCCGAAGAAGGGGCACTACAGGTGGGTCAGGCCCAAGGTTATTGCGTCGTTCTTTCAGAGGCCCGAGGATGGCGGCTACGCCAGGATGGTGGAGAGCAGTTGTTTCCCGGATGTGAACGGAAGAATCCCTGCTGCGTACGCCGCGGAGGGCGCTAAGCCGCTCCAGCTGCGTCTCAGCCTCGGAGTGTTGTGAACAACAGAAGAAAAGGAGGATCCATGCAGCGGAAGACGATCCAGGAAATGCGACGGGTGTTCGAGGCCGCGATAGCGGCGCTCGACGGCTGCGAGACCGCACTCACGGCCAAGCAGATCATCGACGAGGCACGGCGGATGAAGAAGATCGTGGCGGAGGAGCTCGATAAGCTCGAGATCAAGTACACCCTGTACAGCCTCTCGGGGGTCGTGAAGCGCCGGGGCGCGGACGACAAGGGCGTGCCCATCATCAAGAGCACCCTGGAGACGCTCATCACCGTCGCGGTCGCGCTCGACAAGAAGGGCTACGTGGCCCGGGGGATGTCCATCCGCATCCCGCGAGATCCCTACTGCAAGGTGGTGGGGCAGGCGCAGGCGCTCCGGCGTCTCCTCCGCGCGATCCGGGACGAGAAGGGCCACACCTTCACGATCACCACGGAAGGGTTCGACGCCTTCACCCTCGTCTCGGACAAGAGCGATGAGGGGCTGTCCCTGATCCGGGGCCTCTACTTCATGAACGACAAGCGCAAGCACAAGGCCTGGCTGGTCCACCACGGGGGCGGACCATTCATGTTCGAGAAGAGGCTCATGGGGATCGCGGAGCCGCTGAAGCCGGCGGAACCGAAGGTCGAGACGGAAACGAAGACGGAGACTGCTCCGGCCGCAGAGGTGGACGACTCCCTCGAGGCGTGGCAGAAGCGGTTCAAGGACGCAGAGGGCAAGGGGGGTCCGACCAAACTGACGCCCGCCGTGATGGGCAAGCCGATGACGAGCAGCTCCTGCACCACGTATCCCCGGCCGTGCACGTACCACGGGGACTTCGAAGGGTACCACGACTAAGGAGATCGGCGCGTGAACGCAGCCCCTATCGTGCGTGACCTACAACAGATCGTTCAGCAGACCAATGCGGCTTTCCGGAAGATCTCCGCAATCTGCCCGCACCGCCTGCTCTCCAAGGCGAGATCTCATGAAGAAGCCGACGGATGGGTGTGCAAGCACCCGAAGGGCAACGGGGCCCTCTCCGACAGCATGGTGTGCTGTCTGAACAACTGCCCGCTCTCGTGGACTTAGTAAGGAGGTAGAGCGCCATGGGTCTCTGCGACGAAGAACGGTTTCAAGGACTCGTGTGGGCGGTCCGCCACATCACAAACACCGCCCACGACATGAAGAAGAAGACGCGGTGCCCGCACGAGGGGCAATCGAGGGTTCTCAAGCTGGCCAAGAAACTCTGGCCGGCTTTTCTCGGCGGGTACGCGAACGGAGTGCACTGGCTCATGGGGCCCAAGTCGTTGGAGGACGAGGTTACCCCCGAGTCCCTCCTCCAGGTCGCCCTCCTCGCTACGCGGGAAAAGAGGGACGAGGAGGAGGATCACAAGAACATCAAGGACCCGGTGGTCCGACACATGTTTCAGTACGGCTCGGACTTCCTCAAGGGCTTCGGCGACAGCGATCTCAAATACCCGGCCGAGATGTACCTCGGCATCGAGCAGGCGTTCTATTACTTGAACCGCTACACCGATGCGTTCAGCAAGCGGTACAAGAAGCTCGCCGATACGATGGCGCAGCTGTGGGGCGCGCTGTTTCAAATGCTCGAGAACCAGCACGAACTGCTGGCGGGTTTCTGCTTGGCGAAGATCTACGACAAGATCATCGGGTACCGCCACGACCTCATCACGGAGTTGTGGACCGAGGAGAACCTCCAACACCACTACTGCCTGGACGAGGCCTACAACTGGAAGATCACCACCAGCCCGGAGCGGCTCTGCGAGATCTGGAAGATGCTTCAGCCGATGAAGCACGATGCGATCTCCACGGAGTTGCGACTCCAGATCCTCCTGGATATCGTCGGCAGGCACTACCACTACACGCACCAGCACGAGAAGCTGATGGGGATGATCGAGAAGCACAACCGCCGGCACAAGGCGGACATCGTGCATGCCGAGGACATCAAGGAGATCCTCAAGGCGTGTGTCAGCAAGTACGAGAAGAGCAACGAGCGGTACAAGGATCCTCACAAGTACTGCTGGCTCACGGAGAACAGGTGGGGAGGCGAATGAAAACAAGATTCGTAGTAGGGGATAGGGTCCTCTGCGTTAAGAGCTACTTCCACCAAGCCCAAGGCACGATCGGTACCGTGATGGAGATAGTGGTGGAACCTCCCGCATGGCCCATCACGGTGAACTGGGATAGCGGGGAGTGCAACATTTACATGCCCGAGCACCTGGAGAGAGCGACCCCGCTCTTTCCAGGTGCGGATGTGCAGGTGATCTGCTCCGAGTACTGCGCGCTGCGGAACACGGGCTCCTGCGGAGTAGAGCATGGCACGCCGCTGCGCGGGACCTTTTCGCGCAACGACCGGGTGAGCACACCGGGTTGGCGGTCGGATACACCGCCCAGGATTAGACAAAGGTTCAGAAACGAGGGGGAGCGCTTTGTCATGGCGTCCTCCATAGAGATCGTTAGGATCTCTCTACCCGGGAGTCTCGCCGGACGCACGTTCATGTGCCTAAGAGGAGCCTGCGCCCCATTCCGGCCCCCGGTGCAGCAGGCGTTTCTGTTCGACATGGCGAAGTACGAAAAGAAGAAGGAGAAGGCGAAGCGATGAACAACATCCGTCCCGTCCGCGAAGACTTCGGGCCGGGGACCGCGATGGTCCTCGGCAGTGCGTTCGACTTCGCGAACCTGGTCAACGCGCACATGAAGGTACATGCCACCGTCTACGACTGCAAGGAGCACGGGGGCTACAAGATCTGGGTCGAGAAGGGCGCGAAGCTCCTGGACTTCCTGGACAAGTGCGATCCGAAGAAGATCGGGGGAAGCGAGAAGTGCGTGGTCCTTCTCGTCCAGAACATGAAGAACCTGGCCCCGTCGTGGCGAAACTCGCTGGACGACGAGGGAGGCCTAACCTTCCTTGTCGACTAGGAGGACGAGATGAGCAGCCACTGGTACGCCACGAACGACCGAGTCATCATGAACTGTCCCTCCTACTACTCCCAATCCCAGGGAACCGCAGGAACTCTGGTGTCGAGCAACGGAGAATCACTCATCGTGGCGTGGGACTGCGGCCACGCGAACCTCTACGTTGGCGGCGATCTGCTGCCTGCGCCCGTGTTTACCCCGGGCCAACTGGTGGAGTTGAGGGGACCCGACGGGATATCACGCTGCTTCTTACTCAACACCGGGGCCTGCTCTTGGTGCCGGCTGCAGGAGGAGGCGTCGGAAGGATTCAAGGTACTTTCCACAGAACGCCTTCCTACTCCGTGTGTCGAGACGCACCCCATGACCGCGCGGCACGACGGACGATTCATCATGACCTGCGGGTACATGGAAGTTCTCCACCTCTCGGGCCGCGGAGGCCCTTTCACGTGTCTCCCGGAATACTGCAAGACGAGGATACCAAGAACCACGCAGGCACTGTTGTTCGATATGCCAGAGGGTACGAGACAAGAGAAGAAGAGGAGACAGAAATCATGAGCACCGAGACCACCGCGCACGAAGTTCCTACGCCATCCGCGAAACCCTCCGAGTTCGACCCGCGCGACTACAGGAGCCTGGGCAACTGGGAAGTCGCGCTCGAAAGATCCTCCAGCCTTACCCTGAGGGGACAGATCGTCGCGCTATACGCCAATCTCGCGCTCGTAAGGCTCCTGGAGGGAACGAGCCCGTCGATCGTGAGCGGCCCGGGGATGATCGAGTTCAAGACCAAGAGCAACCCGTTCGCTCCGGCGCTGCTGATCGACTACCGGTGGAGGCATGTCCGCCAGCTCGTCGACGGCGCGCGATATGTCTTCCTGGGCATCGACACCCTCGTATGGGCGAAGCCGACGAGGAGGCTGCTCGAGCCCAACAAGAACGGAGACGTCTTCTACGACTCGGCCAAGGATCTTGCCGAGGCAGAAGCCAAGAAGATCGAGTTGGTCTGGGGCGACCTGCGCCAGGAGCTCATCGCCTGGCGGGAATGGGCCCTCATGGGTCTCGGGGTTCCCGCCAATCTCATCGAGAACAAGCCGGCGAAGAAGAAAGAGCCCAAGGATCCTCTGGCCGACGTCATAGCGAAGCTCGCGCCCTATGCCAACGGGGACCCTCACTGCAGGTACTGCGGGGCGAACAAGAAGGCCTATGAGGGCCACGCGAAAACGTGCACGTTCTGGCTGGAACTCAAGCGCCTGGAAAAGGATCGCCTAGAGGTGCTCAACGCGGATCGGGACCGCACCCAAGCGAAGTGGGCCAAGATGCACCACGTCCCGACGCGCGAGGAGTTCCTCAAGACCTTCGAGCGGCGCATGCCGCCCAAGCGGAAGGTCATGTTCCACCTCGAACCCAAGATGGAGGACGAATGAAATACCGCTTCAGCTGCGGTTGCATCCTCCGCGACCCTAAGAGGCGCTGCAAGAAATGGTGGAGCTGGCTGGAGCCGTGCGAGATTCATGCAGCGGCGGGCGCGGAGGTCCATCACTACGGGAACAAGAAACACCCCACGGAGATCGGAGCCGTGGCGGTATCGGAGGAGAAAGCCTGATGGCGAAATACACGGTTGGCGCAAAGGTGATCATGAGCCCGGTAGGCATAAACAAGTACTCGCTACAATCGGAAGGAAGCGCGGGAACGATACAAAGGGCTACCGAAAATGGCTCTTACAGTATTTCGTGGGAGAACGGCCACACCAACGGCTACCACGACGAGGACCTCCTCCCCTTTCCGAAGATCCTCACCGGGTACATCATAAAGACGAACTGCAACGACAGATGCGTATTAAAGGGATCTACCTTCTTGTGTCGCGGGGCGCACATCGCCGAGCCCAGGAGGGTTACTCACGTACGTACCCACCTGAGATACACCGTCGTGGCGTCTGATTTCCTGTCCGCGGCCCTTCGGAAGGACCACCCTAAGTCCGGCAGCGAACACGCATGCCCTATCGGGCTGTGCACGGTGGTACACGCCATGGCGAACATCCAGCTCGAGCTGTTCGAGGACCTGAGGCCTCCGAAGGAGAAGGAAAAGCCGAAGTCCGCAGTGCTGGAGAGGCGCTGCCATCACTGCGGAGGGGCTATCCCGAGCAACCAAGAGGCTATGCTAGCGACACTGCGCGATGGAACCCGCGTCATGTTCTACGATTCCGAGTCGGCCCGCGAATGGTTTGGGCGGTTCGACCCTACGTGGCGAGACAGCGCAGAAATGGTCATGGAGGAGCAGTGAATCACACTATGAACCACAAGATAGGAGCTGAAGTCATCCTAACCGCGGCGGGGATGGGTAGATACCCGTCCCAGTCCCGAGGCACGAAGGGTGTCATCATCCAGTGCAACGGGTACTACACCATCCTCTGGGAAAACGGACACGAAAACTCGTATGGGGACAGCGACATCGCCCCGGTTCCGAAGTTCGTCCCGGGAGACGTCTTCTACACGCGATGCACCGATGGCTGCCTATTCCGTACGACGTCCTTCTGTCCTGGCCCGGAAGCGCACAAGAACCGAAAGGCGGTGAAGGTCTCGCGGGCTGACTGCCTTCGGTCCGCAAAACCCATCACCTCTGTCATGACGAAACTGCCCGACAAGGGCTGCCCCATAGGGCTCTGCGTGTTCATCAAGGCCGGCCCTCGCGCCGTCCAGTTGAACCTGTTCCCCGACCCTGTGGAGTCGCCGAAGGTTGAGGTACCGGACAAACCCCGTCCGGCGCAGTACATCTGCCATCATTGTAAAAATCCTATACCGACGAGTCACGGTGCAGCACAGGTCAGGCTGCGGGATGGACAGCTGGTGTACTTCTACAACCAAAATACGGCCGAGAGCTGGCTACAGCAGAATGACCGAGACTGGATTCCCCACGCGGACTTTACTCGTGTCCCTCCCCTTTACGTCTCAACTGACGAGCCCCTGTATCCAGTGAGGCACGCATGAACGGAAACGATGTAAAGCCGCCGGCGTTCTGCCCGGCGTGCGGGGCGAAGGTGCGACGATCCATGGCCGAGAGGCTCGGCATCTCGAGCACGGATCTCGGCAACATCATAATCGCGGCCGTGGTGTTCCTGGGATTCGCGATCATCGCGACGATCGTCGCCTGCGGCATCGTCGTGGGCCACAAGAACAAGAACGAGCACGATGCCGAGATGATGCGCGGCGGCTACGTGCAGAGAACGCGCGTCGTCGAGCCGAGCACGGCCTTCCGTGCGGGCACACAAGTAACGGAGTGGGTGAGGGAAGAGGCAACGAAGAAGGAGGAGAAATGAGATTCATCAACAAACCGTCCCCCTTGTTCCTTCAGGCCGTGGAAGTCCTGAAAAAGCTCGAACTCGAAGAGGGAACCGCCGATCGGGCTTTCGCGGCGGCAACTGCGGACCAATACAAGGAATACTTCCGGAAGCAGCGGAGCCTCGACAAGCCCAGCCCGGGCCGTTTCAATGTCTTCACCCTGTTCGGGAAGAAACAGGGATCGCTAGAAAACCCGAGAGGAACCGACCATCCGGAAGTCTGGCTGAGGAAGGGAAGGCCCGTCCTCTTCACGAGCCAGCCCTACGCTCTCGGCACGGAAGATCTGCGCCAACTGCTCCATCTCTGCTCCGAATTCTGCGGCGAGGTAACGATCCACACCGGGTCGTACTACTTCCCTGGCGCCACGCTCATGGTGGAGATCGAGCCTACGGAGGAACGGAACAGGCGGCTCCACAAAGAGCTTAGAGAAAGCGAGCAGCGGTTCTGCCTCCGCGCCCCCGATGGAAGCATCAAGATCCGATTCAAGAACCTCGAAGAGTCCGACAAGTGGGCGAAGGAAAACAAGGACAAGGAGCCTGTCCACGGTCTCGGTAGGAACCGCGTAGAGGTGGGGCTGGGTGATTACGATCTCTTCTTCGCGTATTCCGTAGACCCGGAAACCGGCGCTGCAGCCGACGAGCTCCTTGACCACGCGAAGGACGACCTCATGGAGCTTGGCCTGGAGGGGGCGATCAAGTCCGCCAAGCCGCTCACCAACTATCCCGTGGTTCTCAGTCAGCCGACGGTTGACAACATCCTTGAGGCGAGATGCGCAAAGAAGGAGGGCAAGTGATGGAGGTTCCGTGTGAGGAGGTGGGCCTGGGCGCGAACTGCATGAAGAGATCATGCCATTACTGGAGCAAGGAGTTCGAGGAGCATTGCTCCGCGCCGACGCTCGAGAAGATGGCGGCGGTATCGTGCCCGGGCCTGATGGAGAAGGACGAGAGAAGCCATGAAACAGCAGAACATCTGCTGGGTGTGCGGGCAGCCACTTATTCAAGACCTGCGTAAGAACCGTTGGTGGATCCCCGCAGAAACAGCGGCTTACTCTGGAGGTGTCTATCCCCCAGGAGGTAACCACGCACTAACTCGCCTCCACTTCTGCAGCGCGAAATGCGGACGTATCTACGTGCTGGAGACGGAAGACAGGACTCTCGCGGACAGGTTGGGAGAGGGCTTCTTCATGATGTCCGATGAGTTCGAAGACGACCCTCGAGCGTTAGATTGGATGATCGAGGATCCGGTTGCAGACCTGATCGAAGCCCGAGATCTTATAGTCTGCACGGATCCAGGGGCGGCACAACTATGAAGGGCCGCCCGGCCCTTTATTTTAGCTTCCCGACGTGCTCGCGGATGAAGTTCTCGCGCCAGTCTTCCCAGCTCTTCTTGGGCCGCGGCTCGCTGCCCACCCCCGCCTTTGTCTCCACGGCGAATCCGCTCTTCGATGATGGGCGAGAACTTAGGATCGACGGCTTCGGTTCGGACGGCGGGCGCTGTTCGCTTCTCGAGATCAGATCCGCGACCATCTTCCTTCCCTTGGACTCATCGAGGTGGGGGTTCAGCGGAGGCTTGTAAGACGAGCTGGGCGCGGACGAAGAGAACTTGCTCTTGACGCCCGCGATGAGCGCCTTGAGGTTGCCGGTCTTTTCCAGCTCTGCGAGAGTCATGACTTTTTCTTCTCCGCCAAAGAGCCGAGACCGCCCTTGAACTTCCCGATGATCCGCGCAGCCGTCTCCCCGCTGATCCCGATGGGAGACGTTGCTTCCAGGGGAGCACCCGTCTCCTTGGGCCCGGTCCCGCCCCTGCGCCCCTCCTTGATCGCCTGCTGGATCTGCCCCTTGATGCTGGAGACCACCTTGGGCTCGAACTTCGTGTTGCCCTGCAGCGCGGAGCGCATCCCTGCCATGGTGATGCGGGCGGCCGACTTCCCGGGCACCGGCTCGCCTTCCACATAGGCCTCAGAGCGCCGCCGGAGGCTCTTCAGCCCTTCGGCCCTGAGCTTTCGGTCAGCGGCGGGGAGCTCCTTTGCGGCCGGGCTTCTCGAGAACGGCTTGCCGGGCAGCGAGCCTCCCATCTTCTGGAGTTCGGCGAAGAAGGCTTCTTTGAAGCACATGCTCTACCTCTACTTGACGTTTTCTGGCCGGTCCGTAAGCCTTCCGGAGGTATGCTCGACTTCCGGAAAGAGCTCTCCGTATGCTGGATTCTTGAGATTTTTGAGAGGACGCTTTCCTCGGAAAGGCGCCCCGTGTCCCTCACGGTCATAACGAGCGTTTTCAGCAGCGTCTGCGAAATTACGCGACTTACCATGAAGAATCGGCTCACCGCGGACTGCGCTAACAGCAGTATCGATGTATGCGTTCTTCCGCCTAAAACGCGCGTCTTGCCACGCGTCCTCAAGAGATTTCCTCTTCGCTCCCGCCGCCGCTCTCTCCGATTGGATCATCCCAGCTTTAGCCTGGGCAGACATCTTGCGGGACAACTCCGAATCTCCAGACTTAGCGGTAGCAGCCGGAGGAGTACTTACAGGAGCGGAGGGTTTACCTCCGTGGCCAAAGGCGAGCGCAGTTGCCAGCAAGGCGTTGCGCCCCAACGACCGTATGCCGGCTTCCTTGTCGAGCTGGGCAAGTTCGTCCCTAAACGCTTCTTCAAAGCGCACGGTTCACCTCTACTTGAAATTCGCTGTGGTCTCGCGCTTCTTGAGCTTGGCGCCGAGGGACGCAAGGGTCGCCCCTGGCGTGGGAGACCCGCCGATCGGGCGCAGGTGCTTGATGGACTGGATGTGGGCCTTCTGCTCCTTGGCCACCTTGTCCAGCTCATCCGCGAATGCCGTCTTGAAGTCCATCTGAAATCTCCTTGGCTGCGTTGGACGGAGCCTACTACCTGGCCCGATCCTCGGTCCCGGACTTTGAATAGTAGGGGTAACCACTACGCTCCCTATACTTACGCACTCTCTGCAAAAGATCCTTGTTGCCGGGATCCTTCAGCTCCTCGGGAGACATCATGTCGGCGGCGCGCCCCAGCGCCACGCTGAAGGGCTTCTTGCTCTTGTGCTCCCGGTGCCACATCTTCGCTCCCCCGGGGGTTCCCTCTTGCTCCCGCCTGCGCTCCTTCATCGCCTCCGCCAGCCGAGCCTTCGCCTCGTCAGGCTTGTAGACCCCTTCCCTCATCTGCTTGGAGGCCACTTCGACAGGCTTGTCCACCCTCTTCTTCTCGGCCTGCGCCTTGGCGGCCGCGATGTCATCCATCCGCCTGGACATCATCTTGCGGCGAGTCTCGTAGACGTCCTCCTTGGGCGTCTCTACCTCCCTCTTGGGAGCGGGCTCCGCCTTGGCCGTAGCCGCTGGCTTGTTGCTCTTGAAGAACGCCTTCGCTGCGTCAACGGCAGCGGGACCCTTGTTGCCAGCCAAAGCTCCCGCGAGAGCGAGTCCGGCACCCCCCACGACCTTCCCGAACCTGCCGGCTTCCTTCTCGAGTTCGTCTTTGAAAGCTTCTTCGAAGTTCATGTTCACTCTCCTATCCTCTTCAATTCACTCTCCATCTTGGCCAACGCGGTGTAGTATTCGGGTGCTTCACTCAAATGGTCACAAGCGATCTTCGCCTGCGCCGCCGGATCGTCGATGTGCTCCTTCTCGACCTCGATCCCCATGCGCAGCTGCTCGGGGTCGATGCCCTTCGGCGGAACACCCTTGGACTTCCCGCCGAACACGAACGCGACGTACTTGGAGGCCAGCGCGTAGGCCGCGGCCTCCGCTTCGTCCGTCTCGATGCCCTGCGCCTCCGCCCAGGCGTGGAACTCCTTGTCGTCGGGTTCGGGATGATCGCGCAGGAAGTGCGCCACGCGGATCGAGATGCCCTCCTCCTGCTTCTCCTCGTGCTGCTTGATGATGTCGCCCTGGAAGAGGGCCGCGCCCGTGACCGTGAGGGACTCACCGATCTTCGCGTTCTCTTGGGAGCCTACCTCCCCACCGGCCTGCGAAGCATTGCTGATGGGAGGAATGGGGCTCCTGGTGGACGACACGACCTCGACCGGCGCCTTGGGCGTCTTGGGGCCGGTGGCGGGCAACTTGCCCTTCTTCTCCCTCCAACCCCTAGAGGGATTGATCTCTGCCTTGGGCCCAGCGATCTTGCTCAGCTCTTCCCCGAGTCCCATCGCATTCCTCTACACGTAGTACTTGATCGCGAGCGTATTGCCGGGCACGAGCACGAACGTATTGTTGTAGTACTCGATCTTGTTCATCGTCGGGCCATAGCCCCAGTCGATGCCCTGGTAGTACTCGATGCCGTTCACCGAGACCTCGGCATAGCGGCAGTAGCGCGCCAGCACGAACTCGTCCCAGACGCCGGGCGCGCCGGGCACGGTGATCGGGAAGATCTCGATGAACGGGATGTTCGCGCCGCCCGCGGGAGCCGGCCCGAAGACCTGCGAGTTCTGGATGTAGTTGAGGGCGAACCAACCCTGACGCCACCCCACGGCCGAAGCGTCGATGAAGCAGCGGTACTCGTACATGGAGAAGGGCGAGCCGCTGTACGCTGCCACCCACGCTCCGCCCATGCCCATGGCAGCGTCGATCGCGGCCAGATTGTAGATGCCGGTTGCGGGAACGGGGCCCGCGATGAGCGCGGCCTGGATGACGGCCTCGGCAGCCGTGATCGTGGCGGGCATCGTGTTGTAGCGGAACACGAGATAGTTGTCGAGGTCGAAGCCGGGCGCGCCTATCGCGTAGTACTCGGCCTGCGCGGTCGTCCCTCCGTTCAAGTCCCACTGCCCGGGCAGAACCGTGTAGTAGGTGGGGAAGAAGAGCGCGGCGAGCGTGGGCGTGGTGCCGAGCTCGTTCTCGTCCCACACCGTTCCCTGCACACCGCCGGGACCAGGGGGCGCGCACGTGGCCGAGGGGTAGTAGGCGTTCACGTTCCAGTAGTTCGTGAGCGCCTGCGCAAGCTGCCAGCACGCCACCATCATGTTGGGCGGCGTGGTCTCCGCGGTCACTTCGATGGAGTCGATCCTCACGTCCCAGGAGAACAGCGAGTTGTTGACGATGACGGCTTCGCTCGTGCCGGGGCGATACTCCACGCGGAGATCCTCAGGCTGGAAGAGAGGATCTCCGTACATGAGCACGTTGTCGGAGAAA
>Ga0315286_10001786_pt1 | contig 19686 bp, 14 predicted proteins | sample YL17G10_0_MG_FD_205038 | JGI IMG/M metagenome (GOLD analysis project Ga0315286, IMG submission 205038) | Sediment microbial communities from Yellowstone Lake, YNP, Wyoming, USA - YL17G10_0 | ecosystem: Environmental > Aquatic > Freshwater > Lake > Sediment | place: USA: Wyoming | collected... | reverse complement strand
TTGGCGGCCAGGGCCTGGACGAAGAGGTCCGCGGCCTGGAGGTTGGTCAGGATGGGGATCGAATAATCGACGGCCAGGCGCCTCAGCTTGTAAGCCGAGTTGAACTCGACCCTTTTCCCCGGGTTGGGAACGGAGATGACGAGATCGATCTTGCGGTCGGCGATGTAGTCACGGATGTTCGGCCCTTTCCGCTCGTGGACCTTGAACAGGCGCGTGTTGGGGACGCCGTTCTCCTTGAAGTAGGCCGACGTGCGCTCGGTCGCGAAGATCCTGTAGCCCAGGCCGGCCAGGGTTTGGGCGGGGCCGAGGAAACGGTGCTTGGATTCCTCGCCACCGATCGTCAGCAGGATGTTCTTCTTCGGCAGGGTGAACCCGGTCGAGAGGATGGCCTTGAGATAGGCCTCGTGGACGTCCTCCCCCAGGCAGGCGACCTCTCCGGTCGAGGCCATCTCGACGCCCAGGACGGGATCGGCGCCCTTGAGGCGGGAGAACGAGAATTGGGGGGCCTTGACGCCGACGTAGTTCAGGTCGAGCGTCGTCTTCCGGTTGCGGACGGGCTGGCCCATGATGGCGGCCACGGCCAGCTCGACGAAATTGGTCCGGGCCACCTTGCTGACGAAGGGGAAGGAGCGCGAAGCCCGGAGGTTGCACTCGATGACCTTGATGGCGTTGTCCTTGGCGATGAACTGGATGTTGAAGGGGCCGGTGATCTCCAGGGCCCGGGCGATCTCGCAGCCGATGTCGCGGATGCGGCGGATCGTCTCGATGTAGAGCTTTTGGGGCGGCAGGACCATGGTCGCGTCGCCCGAATGGACGCCGGCATTCTCGACGTGCTCGACGATGGCCGAGGCGACGACCTCGCCGCGGTCGGCCACGGCATCGAGCTCGATCTCCTTGGCGTTCTCGATGAACTTGGAGATGACGACGGGGTATTCGGGCGTCACCCGGGAGGCCTTCTGGAGGTAGCGGTCGAGGTAGTCTTCGTTGAAGACGATGCTCATGGCCGCCCCGCTCAGGACGTAGGACGGCCGGATGAGGACGGGGTAACCGATCGTCCGGGCGAAGGCCTTGGCCTCCCGGACGCTGCGGAGCTCGCGCCATTCGGGCTGATCGACGCCGAGCTCGTCGAGGAGCTTCGAGAACTTGAAGCGGTTCTCGGCCCGGTCGATGCTGGCCGGCGGCGTCCCCAGGACGCGCACCCCGGCCTCGTGGCACCTCAGGGCGATGTTGTTCGGGATCTGTCCGCCCATGGACAGGAGGACGCCGAGGGGCCGCTCCTTCTCGTAGATGTCGAGAACCCGCTCGAAGCTGAGCTCGTCGAAATAAAGCCGGTCGCAGATGTCGTAGTCGGTTGACACCGTTTCCGGGTTGTAGTTGACCATGATCGTCGCGTAGCCCAGCTTCTTGAGGGCCAGGGCGGCATTGACGCAGCACCAGTCGAACTCGACCGAGGAGCCGATGCTGTAGGACCCCGAGCCGAGGACCATGACCTTGCCCGGTTGGCCCTTGTCCTTGCGGAAAGAGACGTCGTCCTCGCGGCCGTGGTAGGTCACATAGAGGTAGTTCGTCTGGGCCGGGTACTCGGCGGCGAGGGTATCGATCTGCTTCACGGCCGGGACGAGGCCCGTTTCCTTCCGCCTCTTTCTCACCCGGAGCTCCGTAGATCTCGTGAGGAGGGCGATCTGCTTATCGGAGAAGCCCTTCTGCTTGGCCTCGAGGAGAAGGTCCGGCGGCACGGCGCCGAGCCGGCGGCCGGCGAGCCGGGCCTCACAATCGACGACGGACTTGATCTTGTGGAGGAACCAGCGGTCGATCCGGGTGAGTTCGTGGATGCGGTCGACGGTGAAGCCCTTTTTGAGGGCTTCGGCGATGCCGAAGAGACGCTCGTCGGTCGGTTGGCGCAACTCCTTTTCGAGGCTCCGAAAGGAGTAGTTCTCGTTGGCGACGAGGCCGTACACGCCGACCTGGAGCATCCGGGCCGCCTTCTGGATGGCCTCCTCGAAGGACCGGCCGATGGCCATGACCTCGCCGACGGATTTCATCTCCGAGCCGATCTTCTTCGAAACGCGGCCGAATTTCTTGAGGTCCCAGCGCGGGATCTTGACGACGAGGTAGTCGAGGGCCGGCTCGAAGCAGGCTGAAGTGACCTTGGTGATCGAGTTCGGCAGGTCGGGCAGGAGATGGCCGAGGGCGAGCTTGGCGGCGACGAAGGCCAGCGGGTAGCCCGTAGCCTTGCTGGCCAGGGCCGAGCTTCGCGATAGGCGGGCGTTGACCTCGATGATGCGGTAATCGCCGTCGCGGGGGTTGAGGGCGTACTGGATGTTGCATTCGCCGACGATGCCCAGATGGCGGATGGCCTTGATGGCGATGGCGCGGAGGCGGTGGTACTCCTCGTTCGTCAGCGTCTGGGACGGGGCGATGACGATGCTCTCCCCGGTGTGGATGCCCATCGGATCGAAGTTCTCCATGTTGCAGACGGTGACGCAGTTGTCGGCGCGGTCGCGGACGACCTCGTACTCGATCTCCTTCCAGCCGGCGAGGTATTCCTCGACGAGGACCTGGGGGGCGGAGGTGAAGGCCTTTTTCAGCGACTCGCGGAGCTCGCGCGGCGTGTAGGCGATGCCGCTGCCCTTGCCGCCGAGGGCGTAGGCGACGCGGCCCATGACCGGATAGCCGACGGCCTCGGCCGCCCGGAGCCCCGCCTCGACCGTCCGGACGGCGATGCCGCGCGGCGTCTTAAGCCCGACCGCGGCCATGGCCTTGTTGAAAATCTTGCGGTCCTCCGTCTTTTCGACGGCTTCCATCGGCGTCCCGAGAACGGGCAGTCCCGCTCTCTTGAGGACTCCGCTTTTCCAGAGGGAGACGCCGCAGTTGAGGGCCGTCTGGCCGCCGAAGGCGAGGAGGACGCCCTGGGGCTTTTCCCGGGCGATGACCTTCTCGACGAAATAGGGCATGACCGGAAGGAAATAGACCCGGTCGGCCATCCCTTCGGAGGTCTGGATCGTAGCGATATTCGGGTTGATGAGGACGACCTCGCAGCCCTCTTCCTTGAGGGCCTTGATGGCCTGGCTTCCGGAATAGTCGAACTCGCCGGCCTCGCCGATCTTGAGGGCACCGCTCCCTAGGATGAGGACCTTCTTCGGCTTTTTCATCCGGCAGCCTCGAGGAACGTGTCGAAAAGGAATTCGGTGTCCGTCGGCCCGGGGCAGGCCTCGGGGTGGAACTGGACGCCGAAGACGGGTAGGCGGCGGTGGCGGATGCCCTCGTTCGTCCTGTCGTTGGCGTTCCGGAACCAGGGCGCCCAGCCGCGGGGCAGGGTCGCGGTGTCGACGGCGAAGCCGTGATTCTGGCTGGTGATGTAACAGCGCTTGGTGCCCTCCTCGAGGCAGGGCTGGTTCTGGCTCCGGTGGCCGAACTTGAGCTTGAACGTGTCCCCGCCCGCGGCCAGGGCCAGGAGTTGGTTCCCCAGGCAGATGCCGAAAAGGGGAACGCGCTCGCGCAGGAGCTTGCGAACGGTCCCGACCGTCGACGCGGCCCGTTTCGGGTCGCCCGGGCCGTTGGAAATGACGACGCCCCGCGGCGCAAAGGCCAGGATGCGGCCGGCGTCCGTGTCGGCCGGGACGCGGACGACCGAGACGCCTCGCCGGACGAGGGCCCGGATGATCCCCTGCTTGACGCCGCAGTCGATGAGGACGATGGTCTTCGGGGCCCGGGGATTATAGATGCGGATCTCCGGCGTCGTGACCTCGGCCACGAGGTCGCGGGCGTTGGGGTCGGGCGCGACGCGGGCCTCGCGGCGCAGCCTGGCGACGTTGAGCGGGCCGTCGGCGGCGGCGAGGAGGCCGGGCATGACGCCGTGGACCCGGAGCTTCTTCGTCAGGGCCCGCGTGTCGAGGCCGGAAATCCCAGGGACGCCGTTCTCCCGGAGCCAGTCGTCGAGGGTTTTAACCGACGTCCCGTGGGACGGCCGGGCGCAGAGCTCCGAGACCACGTAGCCGGCGATCTGCGGCTTTTCCGACTCGAAGCGGGAGGGATCGACGCCGTAGTTGCCGATGAGCGGGTAGGTCTGGCACAGGATCTGGCCGTGATAAGAGGGGTCGGTGATGGATTCCGGGTAGCCGACGATCCCGGTATTGAAAACGACTTCCCCCCCGATATTGGCGCTCGCGCCGAAACCTACACCCTCGAGGACGGTCCCGTCCGAGAGGGCCAGAACTGCTCTGCGAATGAGGTCAGCCTCCGTTCCATTTTCGGGCAGTATAGCACAAGCTCCCGGGCGGCTCAACGAAAAGGACAAGGTGAGGCGATATCACCCCTTGAATCATCCGCCGTGAGCATGGTATCTTCATCAGGGAAGAGGAGAATGGTCCCCTGTTCCAATCGATGAGGTGAACCTATGCCCGGAGACGGTGGCGAAACGACGCTACTGAAGACGGATGGGTCCGCCCCCGCGGCGCCGGGGTATTCTGCGCCGTCCGACAAGGACGAGCTCATCCGGTCCATGGCCAGGGCCCTGCGGGTCGCCTTCAAGATGGCCGCGATGTACAACCTCGACCATCCGGCCTTCAAGAGCAGCGTCAACGAGCTCATGGCCAAGTTCGAAGCCATCTTCGTCCACATCAGCCCCCTCTCCATCGGCTTCTCGCCCCACGCCCTCCTCATCGACAACCGGTTCTGGGAGGGCGAACGGACCTACGTGGACCTGGCCCAGCTCTTCCACTTCCGCAAGATCAAGCGGCTCGAGATCCGGCCGGGCATCCCCCACGTCGAGTTCATGCGTTTCGCCTCCAAGATCATGCTGCCCGTCAAGGCCTTCATTAATGAGGGCGGCGCCCAGGCCATCATCAAGAAAGAAAACATCCTCCACATCTCCCTCGACGTATTGGACTATTCCCAGGTCTTGCTCGGCGAGGGAGAGGAGATCAAGGACATCTGGCCCTACCTCCTCATGGAGGCCGTCGAGGAGAGCGACGACACGAAGCTCGGCCAGCTGGCCGGGAGCTTCGAGAAGGTCGTCGGCAAATTCAACACCGAGGACCTCATCCAGAACGAGGAGCTGCACAAGAACTTCGCCAAATTCTTCCACTACCTCAAGACGACCTCCGAGGAGAAGCACCGAACCTGCGCGAAACAGCTCCTGCGGACGGTCGTGGCCGCCCGGAAGACGCCGTCGGAGTCGAAATTCGAGAACCTCAAGCTCCTCATCTCCGACCTGAGCGAGGAGGACCTGGCCTCGACGCTCTGGGAGGAGATCATCGGCAACGACAAGTTCGACTCGTTGAGCTTCAGCATCTTCTCCCGGATCATCGACAAGGAACGGCACAAGAAGATATCGACGTCTCTCCACGGCCTCTTCCACGACGACAACCCCCAGAACCGGAGGCCCGAGGTCGAGTCGAAGATCCGCATCCTCTTATCGGGGACATCGTCCCAGCTCCACTCCGAGATCTACCGCCAGACGCTGTCCAACCTCCTCAACGAGATATCCTTCGACAAGAAGCTCACCCTCGACCGCCAGTTCCTCCAGAGGAACTACCGCTTCCTCCTCCTCGTCCTGCTCTCCCAGGAGACCCATAAGGAGACGTCCGTCGCGGAGCTGGGGCGGGTCGCCGAGGAATGGGAGAGGATCGTCCAGGAGGGCGATTTCGAGTTCCTGCTCCACCTCTTCGACGTCCTGGAGAGCCGGGCCGGGGACCTTCTCGGCGAACCGGCCTTCGATCAGGCCAAGAAGTCCATCGTGGAACACGTCGAGGGCTGTATCCTGCGCGGCGAGACGAGGCCGGAGCTCGACCTCTTCATCGTGAAACTCGGACAGAGCGTCCACGAGGGGGAGGCCTACTTCGCCACGATCTTCAAGGACAGGATCGTGACCGCCTCTCTCTTGCGGGCCTGTTTTCGGTTCTTCCCTTCCCGCCTCGAGGCGATCCATGCGGGGATCAAGAAAAAGGCCTCGGATAGCGAGCTTCTGGGTAAGATCGCCGACGGCCTGAAGTCCATCGACACGCCCGTGTCCCTCGACATGCTGAAGGAGGTCTACGAGGCCCGCGACCCGGCCGTGAAGGTCCGGGCCCTCCAGGCCATGCAGGAGCTCAAGGAATTCGATGAGGCCTTCCTCTTCCCCATCCTGGGCAAGAAGAACGAGCTCCTTCAGGCCGAAGCGCTGGTCCTCCTCATGAGGACTGAGCGGACCAAACACGTCGCCTTCACCAAGCTCTTCGGCCTGCCGTCCCCCTACGGCATTCAGAACAAGTCGCTCCTCCGGAACCTCCGGATCGTCGAGCGCTACAACCTTCGCGACGCTCTGCCCTACATCGAGCCCTTGTCCGAGCGGAAGAATGTCTGGAACCGCAAGGTCAGGCAGGAAGCCGGGCGCGTTTTGGAGAGATGGCGTGAGGGATAAGATCAAGATCTGCTTCATCTATCTGATGAACGCTATCCAGGCCGGGAAGATCTACTCCGGCGACCACCCCAAGTTCAAGGAGTACCTCGCCCAGCTTTACGGCTCTGTCCAGGAGATCCTTGAAGACCGCAAGGAGCTCGTCCTCGGCATCATCGGCGGCGAGGCGGCCTGGGAGGACGAGATCTTTTTTAACCTGCGCGGCAAGCTCGGCCTGCTCATCGATTTTCTGGAAAAAAACGGCATCGAGAGGATCATCTTCCAGCAGGGCCTTCGCTTTGAGGAGCTCCGCGAGTTCATCATCTTCCTGACCCGCGTCAAACGGCAGGAAAAGATCAGCGAGCAGGAGTACTTCAGTTTACACGGGATCCAGAACATCCGGGCCGGCAAGCTGCGGACCATGGTCAAGAGGGAGGATGAGGCGACGGAGGCTGACGAGACGCGGATGAGATACGAAGGCTCCGTGCAGACCGTGTCCCACGCCCTCAACGTCGTCCTCGAGGAGGAAGAGGTCGACTACCTCGATCTCCGCTTTAACATCCTGGGCATCATGGAGGACTTTGTCGGCCGCCACCAGGAGCTCCTCAACCTGGTCTCGGTCAAGAAGCGCGACCTGGTGACCTTCGTCCACCTCCTCAACGTCACCCTGCTCTCGATGTTCTTCGCCTCGAAGCTCCAGTTCTCCAAGGACGACGTCCTCGACTTGGGCATCGCCGCGCTCTACCACGACGTCGGCAAGCTCTACATCTCGCGCAAGATCATCCAGAAGACGGACAAGCTGTCCGACGGGGAGTTCGTCAAGGTCCGCAACCACCCGCTCCTCGGCGCCAAGATCCTCGACGGCTACAAGGACGCCATGGGCGTCCTGCCCATCGTCGTGTCCTACGAGCACCATCTCCGCTACGACATGGCCGGCTATCCGAAGTCGCCCTACGCCCGCAAGCCCCACGCCGCTTCGCTGATGGTCTCGATCTGCGACGTGTACGATGCGCTGGCCCTCAAGCGGTCCTACAAGAAAGACTATCCTCCCGAGAAGATCCACGAGCTAATGATGCTCGAGAAGGGCAAGATCTTCGACCCCCAGCTCCTGGACAAGTTTTTCCAGTTCATCGGCGCCTGGCCGGTGGGGACGCTCGTCTCCATGAGCGACGGCCGGGTTGGTGTCGTCCGGGCCACGAACGAACAGGACATCTTTCGTCCGTCCGTCCAGGTGCTGGCCCCGGAAAACGCCGGCGAGGTCGTCGACCTCGTCAACCAGGGGGAAGTCCGTATCCTCGAATCTCTGAACCCCCATGCCGAGGGGGGCAAGTATCTGCCGCTCATCGGCTGTCCGCCACCGCCGCCGCCGGGCGCGGACGACGAAGAGGTGGAAGCTTCCGACGACGACTGAAGGAGAAAAACCATGTGCGGTATCATCGGCTGCGCCGGGCTCAGGGACGTCGTTCCGGACCTGGTCGAGGGCCTCCGGCGGCTCGAATACCGGGGCTATGACTCGGCCGGGGTCGCCGTCCTCGACGGCGACGGCATCGGCCGCCGGCGGGTCAAAGGGAAGGTCCGGGACCTCGACGAGGACCTCCGCCTCTATCCGCTCGCGGGCGGCTGCGGCATCGCCCACACCCGCTGGGCCACCCACGGGCGCCCGAGCGAGGACAACGCCCACCCGCACGTCGACTGCAGCGGGACGATCGCCCTCGTCCACAACGGCATCGTCGAGAACTACTGGTCCCTCAGGGAGCGGCTCCGCGGCGAGGGCCACGTCTTCCAGACGGAGACGGACACCGAGGTCATCGTCCACCTCGTCGAGAAGCATTTCCGGGGGTCGCTCGAGGAAGCCGTCCGCGCGGCCGTCGCCGAACTCGAGGGGGCCTTCGCCGTGGCCTGCATCTCGTCGCGCGACCCGGGCAAGATCGTCGTCGCCAAGAACGGTCCGCCCGCCGTCGTCGGCTTCGGCTCCGGCGAAACATTCATCTCCTCGGACATCACCCCGCTCCTCCACCACACCCGGCGTGTCTCCTACATGAACGACGGCGAGATCGCCGTGCTCACGCCGGCGGACGTCCGCTTCGAGACTTTCGCCGGGGCGCCGGTCGAGAAGGCGGTGGAGACCCTGACCTGGGAGCCGGCCATGATCGAGAAGAGAGGCTTCGAGCACTTCATGGCCAAGGAGATCTTCGAGCAGGCCGACGTCGTCCGGGACACGCTAAAAAGCCGGGTCTCCCTCGAATCGGGACGGGTCTTCATCGACGACACCGGCATCGCCCCGGCCGTCTTCCGGGAGGTCGACCGGGTCGTCCTCATCGCCTGCGGAACCTCCTACCACGCCGGCCTCGTCGGGAAATACCTGCTCGAGACGCTGGCCCACGTCCCCGTCGACGTCGAATACGCCTCCGAACTCCGCTCCCGGGATTTCGTCATGGACCGCAGGACGCTCGTCCTCGGCATCTCCCAGTCGGGCGAGACGGCCGACACGCTGGCCGCCCTCCGCGCGGCCGGGGAAAAGGCCCGGGCCGTCCTGGCCGTGACGAATAACCTGAATTCCTCGATGGCCCGCGCGGCCGACGGCATCCTCGACCTCCACGCCGGCCCGGAGATCGGGGTCGCCGCGACCAAGACCTTCGTCGGTCAGATGGCCGCCCTGGCCCTCTTCGCCTTGGGCTTCGCTCAGGCCCGGGAGGCCCTCGGCGCCGGGGAGAGCCTGGCCCTCGTCCAGGAACTCCAGCGCGTGCCGCACAAGATGGACCGGGTCCTCGGCCGGGCCGGCGACATCGAACGGGCCGCCCGCCGCTACCTCGCCTGCGAGGACTATCTCTTCCTCGGCCGCTGGATCAACTTCCCCATCGCTCTCGAAGGGGCCTTGAAACTCAAGGAGATCTCCTACACCCATGCCGAGGGCTACGCCGGAGGCGAAATGAAGCACGGCCCCATCGCCCTCATCGATGAGGGGATGACGACCCTGGCCATCGTCCCGCGCGACCGTGTCTACGAGAAGATGCTCTCGAACATCGCCGAGGTCCAGGCCAGGAGCGGCCGGATCTTGGCCGTGGCTTTTGAGGACGACGCCCGGGTCCGGGCCGCAGCCGAGGAGGTTTTTCCCATCCCCGAAGTCCACCAGCTCTTTTCGCCGTTCCTGACGGTCTTGCCGCTGCAGCTTTTCGCCTATTATTCCGCCGCCGCCAAGGGCCTGGACGTCGACCAGCCGCGCAATCTGGCCAAGAGCGTCACGGTCGAGTGACCTTGCGGAGAAGTGAGAATATCCTGTATACATAACGTATCCTTCAATGAGGAGATACCGATGAGCAAACGTGCCTCGCGGCGCCTGGGCGCCGTCATCGTTCCGGCCGTGGCCCTTCTCTTCGCCTCCGCCGCCCTGGCCCAGGCGAAAAAACCCCGGGCCGTTTTCAAAGAAACAGCCCATAATTTCGGCAAGGTTAAGCAGGGAGACGTCGTCAACCACGAATTCGTCTTCAAGAACGAGGGGGCCGTCCCCCTCGTCATCGACCGGGTCGAGACGACCTGCGGCTGCACGGCGGCGCTCGTTTCCGATAAGAATATCCCTCCGGGCAACGAGGGCAAGATCAAGACGACCTTCGACACCCGGGGATATTCGGGGAAGATGACCCGCTACGTCTATCTCGTCTCCAACGACGCCGTGAACGAGCGGACCGAGCTCAGCCTGACCGTCGACATCGAGGTCCCGCCCTCGGCCAGGATCGACGTCGACAAGTACAACGTCGACATGGGCCTCTCGCTCGAGGGCGAGACGCCGTTGGCGAAGATCGTCATCAAGAGCATGGGCGAGCGCGAGCTCAAGGTCGAGATGGCCCACGAGAACGTCAAATTCTTCTCCGGCGGCCGGCCGCTCGCCTCTCCGTTCTTCCTGCCCTCGGGCGAGTCCCGCGAGATCGAGCTCCGCTTCCCGCCGCAGTCCCGGACGGGCGCCCAGCGCGATTACGTCCTCATCAAGTCGAACGACCCGGTCCGCTCGACGCTGTCCGTCTATGTCAGTCGCTACGTCATCTCGAGGAAGGAGCTCCAGGAGCTCTTCGACAAGTACCGCTCGATCCTCAAGGACCCGAACTAAGAAAGGACTGAGCACCGGACGTCGGAACGTCCGGTGCGTCCGAAACGGATGAGGCATGGCGACGCTCCTCACGGTCAAGGTCCAGCCGCGCGCGAAGGCGCCCGGCGTCGAGAAGCTCGGCGAGGGCGTTTTCCGGGTCCGGGTCCTGGCCGCTCCGGAGAAGGGGCGGGCCACCCGGGAAGTCGCTGAGCGGCTTGCCGAATACCTGGACGTCCCGCCGTCGCGCCTGACCCTCGTCCGGGGCGCGGCCTCGTCCCATAAAAAGTTCAGGCTCGAGCCTTGAAGGGGAGGGGGGCATGACCGCCTATAACCTCGTCAGCTTTCTGGGCATCTTCGTCCTGGCCGGGGTCGCCTGGCTTTTTTCTTCGAACCGGAAAGTCGTCAACAAGCGGGTCCTTTTCTGGGGGATCGGGCTCCAACTCCTCGTCGGGCTGTTCGTCTTCGTCCTTCCGGCCGGGACGGCGGTCTTCCTCTGGGTCAACAAGGCCGTCGTGGCCGTCCTCGAAAGCGCCACGGCCGGCACGAAGTTCGTCTTCGGCCGCGTGGCCCTGCCGCCGGGGGCGACGAACGAGGCCGGAGAGACATCGCTCGGCTACTCCCTGGCCTTCCAGGCCCTGCCGACGATCATCTTTTTCGCCGCCCTTCTCGGCGCCCTTTACCATCTTCGGGTCATGCCCTTTTTCGTCCGCCTCTTCGCCCGGATCTTCTCCAAGTCCATGCGGATCAGCGGGGCGGAGGCCCTTTCGGTTTCGTCCAACATCTTCGTCGGGGTCGAGTCGGCCCTCGTCGTCAAGCCGCATCTCGCCGGCATGACCCGTTCGGAACTGGGAACGATCCTCACCGCGGGCATGGGCACCATCGCCTCGACCACCCTCGGCCTGTACACCCTCCTGCTCCAGCGCGACATCCCGATGATCGCCGGGCACCTCGTCTCGGCCTCCTTCATTTCGGCGCCCGCCTGCATCGTCATGGCCAAGCTGGTCATGCCCGAGACGGAGACGCCGCTGACGCTGGGGGTCGACGTCAAGCCCCACTACGAGAGGGACGAGAACCTGATCATGTCCATCATCAGCGGGGCCTCGGACGGCCTCAAGCTGCTCGGCGGGATCGTCGCCCTGCTCATCGCCTTCCTGGGCATCCTGGCCCTGCTCAACCTGGGGCTCGGCTGGGCGGGAGGCCTCCTCAACGGGCTTTTCGGCTGGAACGTCCGCTGGTCCCTGGAGGCCTTCCTCGGCTATCTCTTTTATCCCCTGACCCTCGCGGTGGGGGTCCCGCCGTTCGACGCCCTGGCCATCGCCAAGGTTATCGGCGAGAGGACAGTGACGACCGAGGTCGTGTCCTACAACCACCTCGCCGCCCTGATCTCGAGCGGCGCCCTGCGCGACCCCCGTTCGGCCATCATCGCCTCCTACGCCCTCTGCGGCTTCGCCCACGTCGCCTCGCTGGCGATCTTCGTCGGCGGCACGGGCGCGCTTGCCCCGGCCCGGCTCCACGACCTGTCCCGGCTCGGGTTCCGGGCCCTGCTGGCGGCGACCCTGGCCTGCCTCATGACCGGCGCCGTGGCCGGAACTTTTTACACCGGGTCCTCCCTCCTCTTCGGGCGCTGACAAAACGGCCCCGCGCCTGGGACGATTGGCCGCCTCCGAGCGTCTTTAGTTCATGGAGACTGCGCCATGGACGACCGAAAGCTCTGCTGGCTGGCCCTTCACCTCGTTTTTCACGGGCCGAGCGCGGCGTCCCGGAGGGTCTTCGGGCGCTTCCCTTCGGTGCTCGACGTCTTCCGGGCCAAACCGGCCGACTTCGAGGGGCTGCGCCTGGAAAACGGAACGATCGAAACGATCGTATCCGGCCGGGCCATCGGCCTGGCCGGCGGGGAAGTAGAAAAAATCGAGAGGAAGGCGTATACTCTTTTGACCTTTGAGGACCCCGGGTATCCGGATTACCTGAGAGAGATCTACGATCCTCCGTTCGTCCTCTATTGCGAGGGCGATGCGGAGACGCTTCGGCAGGCCGCGGTGGCCGTCGTCGGGACGAGAAGACCCACTCCTTACGGGCGGGCCGTGGCCGAGAAACTGGCCGCCGACCTGGCCGGACGCGGCTTGGTCGTCACGAGCGGCCTGGCGCTCGGCATCGACGCCTGCGCCCACCGGGGGGCCCTCAAGCAAGGAAGGACGGTGGCTGTGTTAGGTTCCGGCTTGGATGTTCTGTATCCGCGGGAGAACTGCGGCCTGGCCCGGGAGATCGCCGGGCGGGGCGCCGTCGTCTCCGAGTTCGCGCTGGGGACGCCGCCGCTCGCCGAGCACTTCCCCGTCCGCAACCGGGTCATCAGCGGCCTCTCGCTCGGGCTCGTCGTCGTCGAGGCCGCCCGGCGCAGCGGGTCGCTCATTTCGGCCCGGCTGGCCCTGTCGCAGGATCGGGAGGTCATGGCCGTGCCCGGCAACGTGACCTCGGCGCAGAGCTGGGGCTCGAACGGCCTCATCCGGGACGGGGCCAAGCTCGTCGAGTCCTGGGAGGACGTGGCCGAGGCCCTGCCGTCGCCGTGGCGGGAGAATCTCCTTGCGCAGAAAAGCGAGAAAGAGGAGAATAGTCCGGATTCTCTGAGCCGGGAAGAGCTCCGGCTCGTGAGCGAACTGACTGTCGACGCGGCGCTTCCCATCGACGAGCTGGCCGAAAAGACCGGCTTTTCCATCTCCGGCCTGCTGGCGCTCCTGCTCGGCCTCGAACTTAAGGGGGTCGTCGTACAGCATCCCGGGAAACAGTTTCAGAGGAGAATTTAATTGGCGAAATCACTCGTTATCGTCGAATCGCCGGCCAAGGCGAAGACGGTCAATCATTATCTGGGTGAAGATTACGTCGTCAAGGCCTCGATGGGACACATCCGCGACCTGCCGAAAAAGCAGCTCGGCGTCGACGTCCTGGCCGATTTCCAGCCGACCTACCAGGTTATCCCCGAGAAAAAGAAGATCGTCGCCGAGCTCAAAAAGGCGGCCCGGGACAGTGAGCGGGTCATTCTGGCGGCCGACCCCGACCGCGAAGGGGAGGCCATCGCCTGGCACCTCAGCCAACTTCTCGAAGAAGACAATCCGAACATCTTACGGGCCGTCTTCCACGAGATCACCGAGGAGGGCGTCCAGGCCGCGTTCCGCAGCCTCGGCCGGATCGACATGGCCAAGCTCGAGGCCCAGCAAACGCGGCGCGTCCTCGACCGCCTCGTCGGCTACCGTATCAGCCCCCTCCTCTGGAAAAAGATCGCCCGGGGCCTCTCCGCCGGACGGGTCCAGTCCGTAGCCTTACGGCTGATCTGCGACAGAGAGAAGGAGATCAAAGCCTTCGTCACCGAGGAGTACTGGACGATCGCTGCCCGGCTCGAAGCCCAGGTCCCGCCCGCCTTCAAGGCCGCACTGACCAAGATCGACGGAAAAAAGGCCAAGGTCAAAAACGCCGAGCAGGCCGGGGCGATCGTCGCCGCTTGTGAAAAGGCGCCTTTCGTCCTCGACAAGGTCGAGGTCAAGGAAAAACACAAGCACCCCGCCCCGCCTTATATCACCAGCACCCTCCAGCAGGACGGTTTCCGGCTGCTCCATTTTCCGGTGAAGAAGACGATGTTCGTCGCTCAGAAGCTCTACGAAGGCATGGCTATCGGGGATCTCGGCCAGACCGGGCTCATCACCTACATGCGCACGGATTCCTTGCGCGTCTCCGAGTCGGCCCAGGCGGCGGCCAAGGCCTACATCGAGCAGAAATACTCGGCCGCCTACGTCCCGGCCAAGCCGAACCAGTACAAGAGCAAGAAAAAGTCCCAGGACGCGCACGAGGCGATCCGTCCCGCCCACCTCGACCTGCCACCGGACAAGGTCAAGCCCTTCCTCAAGAAAGAGGAGTACGACGTCTATAAGCTCGTCTGGAACAGGTTCCTCGCTTCGCAGATGGCTTCTGCCGTTATCGAGGAAACCGCCTTCGACGTCCGGGCCGACCGCTACCTCTTCCAGATCAAGGGCGAAGTCGTCAAGTTCGACGGCTTCCTGGCCCTCTGGCCGAACGGGAACGGCGACAAGGAGCTTCTGCCCAAGGCCGCGGCGGGCGAGACGCTCAAGCTGCTGGAGCTTGAATCCAAGCAGAAATTCACCGAGCCGCCGCCCCGCTACACAGAAGGGACGCTGGTCAAGGAGCTCGAGGCCCGCGGCATCGGCCGGCCGAGCACCTACGCGCCGATCCTGGCCACGATCCAGAGCCGCACCTACGTCGTCAAAGATAAGGGCAAGTTCGTCCCGACCGAGCTGGGGATGTATGTCATAGACTTCCTCGTCAAATACTTCGCCACCCTCATGGAGTACAAGTTCACCGCCCACATGGAGGAGGAGCTCGACCAGATCTCCGAGGGGACGCGGAAGGGTGTCGAAAGCCTCAGGGAATACTATACGCTCCTCGAGGGCTACCTCAAGCTGGCCGGGGACAGCCCGGAGGTCTTGAAGGGCATCCCCATCGACGAGAAGTGCCCCCAGTGCGGCGGCCAGGTGGTCATCAAGTACGGCCGCTTCGGCCAGTTCAAGGCCTGCGCGGGCTATCCCGAATGCAAGTTCCGCGAAAGCATGGTCAAGCAGGAATCCAAGCCCCTGGACGAGAAATGTCCCCAGTGCGGTGCCCAGCTCGTCCAGAAGTTCGGGAAATACGGCGCCTTCGTCGCCTGCCCCGACTATCCCAAGTGCAAGTACATCAAGAAGGAGAACGTCGATACGGGGATCGACTGCCCGCTCGCCTGCGGCGGCAAGCTCCTGCGGCGAAAGACGCGCCGGGGGAAGCTCTTCTTCGGCTGCGGCAACTACCCGAAGTGCACCTTCGCCACCTGGGACGAGCCGATCAACCGGCCCTGCCCGCAGTGCGGGGAGAAGGTCCTGCTCAAAAAGAACCTCATCCGCGGCGACCCCTACATCTACTGCCGGAGCGAGAAGTGCGCGTTCAAGGAAGCGGCGCCCCGGGAGAAGATCTGGGAGAAGCCCGGGACGCCCGAGGAACCCGGGACACCCGGGGAGCCCGGTGGGCCCGATGAACAAGGAAATCTCTGAGTTCCTGTCTTTCCTCAGGTACGAGAAAAACGCTTCCCCCCACACGTTGGCCGCCTATGAACGCGACCTCCGGCAGGTCGCGGCCTACCTGAAAGAACGAGAGGTCCGCTGGGACAAGGCCGGCAACGTCCTGCTGCGCGGCTTCCTGGCCGAGCTCCACGAGAAAAAACGGAAAAAGTCGACCGTCGGCCGCAAGCTCGCCGCCCTGCGCTCCTTCTACGCTTTCTGCGTCCGGAAGAAATGGACCACGGAGAACCCGGCCAAGGTCCTGGCGACGCCCAAGCAGGAGAAGAAAGTCCCCTCTTTTCTCTCCGAGGACGAGACGGCCGCCCTCCTCGACCTGCCGCGGTCGGGGAAGCCCCTGGACCTGCGCGACAAGGCCATCCTCGAGCTCTTCTACGCCACGGGCATCCGGGTCAGCGAGCTCGTCGGCATCGAGACGGGCGACCTCCATTTCGGGGAACGTCTGGTCCGGGTCAGGGGCAAGGGCAAGAAGGAACGTATTGTCCCGTTCGGCCGGAAGGCCCGTGAGGCCCTCGAAGAATACTCCCAGGCGCGGCGGGGGCTGATCGATAAGGAGGGCGCCGAACCGGCCTTCTTCCTGAACTACCGAGGCGGGCGGCTGACGACGAGGTCTGTCCAGAGGATGGTCCACAAGTACATCCACAGGACGGCCGTCGCCCGGAAGATCAGCCCCCACTCCCTCCGCCATTCCTTCGCCTCCCACCTCCTCGGCCGGGGGGCGGACCTGCGCGTCATCCAGGAGCTCCTCGGACACGAGAGCCTCGCTACAACGCAGAAATACACGCACGTCGACCTCAAGCAGCTCCTCTCCGTTTACAAAAAAAGCCACCCGCGGTCCTGAAGAACGGGGACATGCCCCAATTTCTCCGAAATTGGGACGTGTCCCCCTTCTTTTTGCTTCGAAGACTCCGCGCCCCGGTGGCCGCCTGGCTTGCAAACTCGCGTTTCCCGGTGTCCTTCGGTTTGTCCACGAGTCTTAACGCGCCTGCTTAGGGCCTCTTCTTAACAGACATAAAACAAATAGATTACCCAACTGCCCCGGTTGGCACCACGGTTGCATTAGAGGCCGGTGAAAGGAGGTCACACCAATGACCACACAAAAAAACAAGGTTCTGGCGTTCGGGCTGGCCGCGGCGATCGTCGTCTTCTCCCTGGCCTCGGCCTACGCCCAGTCGGCCGCGCCGAAAGCGAAGATCAATATCAACACGGCCTCGGCTTCAGAGCTCGAAACGCTGCGTGGGGTCGGCCCTAAGATCGCCCAGAGGATCATCGATTTCCGGACCAAGAACGGGAATTTCAAGAAGGTCGAGGAGATCATGAAGGTCCAAGGGATCGGCGAGAAGGTCTTCGAAAATATCAGGGACCTGATCACGGTGGGAGGGGAAAGCGCGCCGAAATAGGGGGAGAGCTCCTCTTCTCCCTCTCCTATCGCCTGGCCGCGGCCCTGCCCGGACGTGCTCCGGGCGGGGCCTTTTTTTCGGCTTCGAGGAAGGCGCGAAGCTTGAGGATGGCCCGGCCGCGGTGGCTGACTACGTTCTTGACCTCGGGCGGAAGCTCGGCGAAGGTCCGGCGCAGGGGCGGGTAATAGAAAAGCGGGTCGTATCCGAATCCCGAGGATCCTTGCGGCGAGAGCCCGATCCTGCCGCGGACCTCGCCGCGGAATTCCCTGACGATGCGCCCCTTCCTGGCGAGGACCATGACGCAGACGAAGCGGGCCTTCCGCTCTTCCGCCGGAACTTCCCGGAGGAGACGGAGGACCTTCCGGTTGTTCTTTTCGTCGGACGGTTTCGGGCTCGAGAAGCGCGCCGAGCGGACCCCCGGCGCCCCGTCCAGGGCCTCGATCTCGAGGCCCGAGTCCTCGGCAACAGTCAGGCCCCCCCATTTCTGACTGTAAAAGAGGCACTTGGCCCGGGCGTTCGCAGAAAAAGTCTTCCCTCGTTCCCTGTGGGAGAGGCCTGGAAGGACATTTTCCAGCCCGATGATCTTAAGGGGAATGCCTTTCAGGGCACCGCGGATCTCCCGGACCTTCCCCGGGTTCTGGGTTGCCAGAAGGATGCGGCCGTCAGTCAATCTTCAGCTCTTCGATGTCGGCCAGCTCGAAGAGCCCCTGGTTGAACTCCTGTTCCTTTTCCTCGGAGGCCGAGAACGAGAATGCCAGAAGATAGGAGGACCCCTCCTGCTTCATGGTCAGCCGTTCGAGCCGGACGCCGTGGTGGAGGGCGAGCTTGCGCAGACTGGAGAGGATATAGGGGCGGGCCTTGGCCTTCATGTGGTAGTGGAACTGGGACTTGCGGAGGTAGGAATCCTCGATCTTGCGGAAGAGAAGAAGGGTCGTAATGGTCAGGGCGGTGAAGATAATCGCCGGCAGGTAATACCCGGCGCCGATGACCAGGCCAAGACCGGCGACGAGCCAGAGGGTCGAGGCGGTCGTCAGGCCGGCGATCGTCCCCCGGGCCTGGAAGATGGTCCCTGCTCCGAGAAAACCTACGCCGGTGATGACCCCGGCGGCCATGCGGACGAGCGTGTCGGCCGTGCCGCCCTTGGACTGGACGAGGAGCGTGGCCATGGTCATCATCATGGCCGAGGCCACGCAGACCAGGATGTTCGTCCGGAAACCGGCCGGTTTCTGGCTGGCCTCCCGTTCGAGTCCGATCAACCCTCCGAGAGCTATGGCCAGGACGAGCTTCAGGATGACTTCGATCGTTTCCATGGAATCTCCCACCCTCTTTTAGCATCGGCGTGTGAGGTTGTCAATCGCGGCGCGAATCTGGTAAAATGACCCAAAAATCAGGAGAGCCAACATGTCCGCTCTTATCAAGAAAGTCCACGCCAGGGAGATCTTGGATTCCCGCGGCAACCCCACCGTCGAAGTCGAAGTCACGCTCGAGGACGGCTCCCGGGGCCGCGCGGCCGTCCCGTCCGGCGCCTCGACCGGCATTTACGAGGCCCTCGAGCTCCGCGACGGCGAGATGGGCCGCTACCAGGGTAGGGGCGTCCTCAAGGCCGTCGAGCACGTCAATATCGACATCCGAGAGGTCGTTAAGGACCTCGACGCCCTCGACCAGGCCGGCGTCGACAGGGCCATGCTGACCCTTGACGGCACGGAGAACAAGAACAAGCTCGGCGCCAACGCTATCCTCGGGGTGAGCATGGCCGTGGCCCGGGCCGCGGCCGCGTCGGTCGGAATGCCGCTCTACCGTTACCTCGGCGGCGCCTCGGCCAATCTCCTCCCCGTACCGATGTTCAACATCCTCAACGGCGGCGTCCACGCCAACTGGCAGAGCACGGACCTCCAGGAGTTCATGATTGCCCCGGTCGGCGCGCCGAACTTCCGCGAAGCCCTGCGCTGGGGGGCGGAGACCTATCACGCCCTGAAGAGCGTCCTGAAGAGCGGCGGCTTCACGACGGGCGTCGGGGACGAAGGCGGTTTCGCGCCGGCCTTCAAGAAAAACTCGGACGCCGTGGAAACGATCCTGAGGGCCATCGAGAAGGCCGGTTATAAACCCGGCGAGCATATCGTCCTGGCCGTCGACGGAGCGACGAGCAGCATCTACGAGGACGGCGTCTACCACCTCAGGACCGAGAACAAGAAGGTGAAGGCGGACGAGATGGTCCGGATGTACGAGGACTGGGTCCGCAAGTATCCGCTCTTCGTTCTCGAAGACGGGCTGGCCGAGGACGATTGGGACGGCTGGAAGCTCCTGAACAAGACGCTCGGCGACAAGATCGAACTCGTCGGTGATGATATTTTCGTTACCAACGTCAAGCGCATCGCCCGGGGCATCGAGGAAAATGCCGCGAACGCCGTCCTGATCAAGTTGAACCAGATCGGGACGCTGACCGAGACCGTGGCGGCCATCGAGATGGCCCGTAAGGCCGGTTGGGGAGCCATGGTCTCCCACCGGAGCGGCGAGACGGTCGACAGCTTCATCGCCGACCTGACCGTGGCCATGGGTACCGGACATCTCAAGACGGGGGCCCCCTGCCGCGGCGAGCGGGTTGAGAAATATAACCAGCTCATGCGGATCGAAGAGGAGTTGGGCTCCAACGCCGTCTACGCCGGGCGAAAAGCCTTCGTCCGCTGAAGGGCCTCGTGGTGTCGTCTCCGTCCGCGCGGTGAT
>Ga0315286_10001785_pt1 | contig 19687 bp, 16 predicted proteins | sample YL17G10_0_MG_FD_205038 | JGI IMG/M metagenome (GOLD analysis project Ga0315286, IMG submission 205038) | Sediment microbial communities from Yellowstone Lake, YNP, Wyoming, USA - YL17G10_0 | ecosystem: Environmental > Aquatic > Freshwater > Lake > Sediment | place: USA: Wyoming | collected... | reverse complement strand
TAAATAAATACATGAAACTTAACCCTTCAATTTTTAAAGCTTATGACATAAGAGGAATTTATCAGAAAGATTTTGACGAAGAAACAGCTTATAAAATCGGCCGGTCTTTTGTCCGTTTTTTATCTAAAAAAAAGAACAAATTAAATATTGTTGTAGGAAGAGATAACCGCTTGTCTTCCCCTGAGGTTAGCAAATTTCTTATTGAGGGCATCGTTGGCGAGGGAGCTAATGTGATAGACATTGGTTTGGCAACGACTCCGATGCTTTATTTTGCCGTTGCTCATTTCAACTTCGATGCCGGCATCGAAGTTACGGCTTCCCACAATCCTAAAGAATATAATGGCTTTAAGTTGGTTAAAGAAAAAGCCGTTCCGATAAGCGGAGAAACCGGAATTCAGGAAATAAAAGAAATAGTTTTAAATTTAGGCAAAGAGCCGAAAGAAGGAAATAAAGGGGAAATCATCAAAAAAGAAATTTTAAAAGATTATGTAAGCTTTGTCCTAAAAGACTTGAATAAGGAAAAAATAAAGCCGCTAAAAATAGTTGTTGATACGGCTAATTCTATCAGCGGAATATTAATACCCGAAATTTTTAAGGAAACTTCGTTTGAAATATATCATATTTTTTCTGAGCTTGACGGCTCTTTTCCCAATCATCCGGCCGATCCCCTTAAAAAAGAAAATTTAAACGAATTGCAGAATAAGATGAAAGAAAAAAGAGCTGATTTGGGGGTGGCTTTTGATGGCGACGGAGATAGGATTGTTTTTGTGGCTGAAAATAAAGAAATAATTCCCAGTGACTTAATTTTAGCCATGGTCTCAGAAATTATTTTGCAAGAGAACAAGGGAGCAAAGGTTTTATATGATTTAAGGTTAAGTAATATTGCGAAAGAAACCATAGAAAGGGCCGGAGGCGTTGCTTTAATGAGTAGGGTGGGGCATTCTTTTATTAAAGAAAGAATGAGAAAAGAGGATATTTTGCTTACCGGGGAGTTGTCCGGTCATTATTATTATAAAAATAATTATTTTTTTGAAAGCCCATTCTTTATTTTATTTAAAATTATTGAAAAAATTTCAGAAAGCGGAAAGCCTCTCTCTGAATTGATTAAAAAATATAAAAAATACTTTCATTCGGGAGAAATTAATTTCAAAGTAGAAGATAAAGACAAAAAAATCAAAGAATTGGAAGATTACTTTAAAATGGGAGAAATTTCCCATCTCGATGGTATAAGAATAGATTTTTCCGATTGGTGGTTCAACGTTCGTCTTTCCAACACCGAACCTTTACTTAGATTAGTAGTCGAAGCCAAGACTGAAGAATTAATGAGAAAGAAGAAAGAAGAAATCGAGAAATTAATTAAAAATTAAAAAACCCTCTTTTTCGGAGGGTTCTTCCTTGATAGATTCGTATTAGACTAATCCCATTTTTTTTCGGACTTCTTCCATGGTTGTTCCCGCCAAAACTTCCGCTCTTTTAAGTCCTTGTTCCAATATTTCTTTCACATAAACTTCTCTGGCCAGAAGTTCTTTTCTTTTCCTGCGAAAAGGTTCAAATTTTTCAATTAGAAGGTCGGCCAATTGCTTTTTAAAATAAGCGTAACCTTTGTCTTTAAATTTCTTTTCTATTTCTTTAATGGATTTATCGCTGAAAAGGGAATAAATAGTCAGAAGATTGGAAATACCAGGTTTGGCTGGGGGAGAATAATTAATTTTTTTGCCGGTATCGGTGACGGCCGCCATTATTTTTTTTCTAAGTTCTTCCGGTTCGTCAAAGATATTAATTCGCGTTGAAGAAGAGTCGCTTTTTGACATCTTTTTTTTCGGTTCCTGTAAAGACATAATCTTGGCCGAAGATTTTAAAATTAAAGCCTTAGGCTCTTTGAAGGTTTCTCCGAATTGATTATTGAATTTTCGGGCAATAGTTCTGGTTAATTCAAGATGCTGTTGCTGGTCTTTGCCCACCGGCACTAAATCTGCCTGATAGATTAAAATGTCGGCCGCCATCAAAATAGGATAGTTGAGAAGGCCGGCGTTTACGTACTGAGGATGTTTTTTAGACTTTTCCTTGAATTGGGTCATTCGGCTTAAGTCACCAACCGGAGTGACCGTGCTTAAAAATAAAGCCAGTTCGGGGATCTCTTTAATTTGAGACTGGATGTAAACAATGCATTTTTCAGGGTTCAATCCGGTGGCTAAAATATCAATCGTTTTTTTGATTAATTCTTTTTGATAGTTTCCTGGCTGGTAGGGAGTAGTTATTCCGTGTAAATCGGCAATAAAAAAGATACATTCATTTTTTTCCTGAAGTTCAACGTATTGTTTGACGGTATTTAGATAGTTTCCTATATGTAATTCGCCTATGGGACGAATTCCCGTTACAACTCTCATATTTTTATTTATTTTAGCACAAAATTACTATACTTCTATTACTACCGGTAAAACCATAGGTCTTCTTTTGGTTTTCTTGAAAAGGAAAGAGCCGACCTGGTTTCTTATTTCGTCCTTGATGTAAATCCAATTGATTGTTCCGCCGGAACCGGCAGTTTTATTTACTATTTCTATTACTTTTTTTCTGGTTTCTTTTAATAACTGTTTCGACTCTTTTAAATAGACAAATCCTCGGGAAATTATATCAGGAGAACCTTTGACTTTTCCGGTTTGTCTATCAACTACGACTATGACTACGAACATTCCTCCTTGGGATAAAGTCTGGCGGTCTCTCAGGACGATTTCTCCGACATCGCCAACTCCCAAACCGTCAACCATCACGTAGTTTGAAGTAACCGTTTCTTTCTTAAGATAAATTCTTTTTGAATCCAGGCCAATGATTTGTCCGTTCTGGGCGATGACTATATTTTTTTCCGGAATTCCCATGTTTTGAGCCAACTGGGCATGGGCGGCCAGCATTGAATATTGGCCATGAATAGGCAAAAAGAATTTAGGTCTCATTATCCTGAGCATTTCTTTCAATTCTTCTCTTTGGGCATGGCCGCCGGCATGGATATCCATCATTTTATAATGAAAAACTTTTGCTCCTTGCCGTAAAATATTGTCTTTCAGATACTGAACCGTTCTTTCGTTTCCCGGCACCACCGAGGAAGAGAAGATAAGCGTATCTCCGACTTTTATTTTGAAATAAGGATATTCCCGATTGGCAATTCTCATCAAGATTGCCGAACCTTCTCCCTGAGCGCCGGTGCAGAGCAAAGTTACTTTTGAATCCGGATAGTTTTTGATATTTTTAGGATTAATAATGGTTCCTTCGGCTGCTTTTATATAACCTAAATTCTTACAGATTTCTACGTTGGTTTTCATCGTATAACCGTCCAAGGCAACTTTTCTTTTATATTTTTCAGAAAGCATAATCACCTGTTGGATTCTGTTGATAAGAGAGCCGAAAGTGGCGGTCACGATTCGTCCCCGGGCTTTTTCGAAAATATCTTCTAAGTTTTCAAAAATTTGTTTTTCTGAAAGAGAATGACCATCTTCTTCAGCGCCGGTTGAGTCTGACATCAAAAGCAGCACTTTCTTGCTGGCGATATCTTTTAATTTATCGAAATCGGTCGGTAAGTCGTTAACCGGATTATTATCAAATTTGAAATCGGAGGTATGAACGATATTCCCTGCCGGAGTCTTGATAAACAAACCAAGGTTATCGGCAATATTATGATTTTGCCTGAAAAATTCAATTTTGAACGGACCCAAATTAACTCTGGAATTATTTTTTACCAGATTTATCTTCAATTTCGGCAAGCCGGGAAAATCTTCTTGTCTTCTTAAAATAATTCCTCTCGCCAGTCCCGAGGCATAGAGAGGAGGATTATCTAATTCTTTCATCATGTAGGGGATGGCGCCGATGTGGTCGTAATGCCCGTGAGTAAAAACCACTCCCAGAATATCCTTTTTCTTTTTAGTCAGATAAGAAATATTGGGAATAATATAGTCGACGCCGGGCATGTCTTCTTCCGGCATCCTGAATCCCATATCGATAACCAAAATGTTTTCTCTGCCTAATCGCGGTTTGTATTCGAGGAGCATCATATTCCGACCGACTTCTCCCAGTCCTCCCAAAGGAACGATTTGGAGATTTTCTATATTTTGTTTGTATTTTTCCATAAATTTTAAATGAAATTCAAAACTAAAATAGTTTTAAATCTCTAGTTATTAGCTCTGATGTTTTAATATTTATATCGAGTGGTACGCCACTCGATATATTGAGTATTTTACTCACTATAGCGAGTGGTACGCCACTCGATATATTGAGTATCCTACTCGCTATTAGTGCCGGGGGTGGGATTTGAACCCACAAGGGATTACTCCCAACAGTTCCTGAAACTGTAACGTTTTCCAATTTCGCCACCCCGGCTCCCGCTCGATTATTATTCAGAAGAAAAAAGATTCCAGAGTCTTTTGGTTTTGAGATACCAATTTTCAATTCCGGAAAATCTTTGAGAAGGGTCAATGATTATCCAGGAGTTTTGTCCTTCTGTCCCTTTTTTCATTAAATAAAGAAAATCCGGATTATATAAGAAAACAGCCGGTGCATCCTCAACCAGAATATCTTGGAATTTCTCATAGTTTTCTTTCTGGGTTTCGAAATCAGCGCTTTCTCTCCCTTTTTCAAGGAAACTGTCTGCTTTTTTATTTTCGTACATTGCTAAATTTAAGCCAGGTTCTTTTTTCTGGGAAGAATGCCAGAAAGGGAAGGGATCGGGAATCGAACTTAACACTTCTCCGAACAACAGAATTTCATAATCTCTCGTTTTGATGAATTCTCTTTCCAATGTCCCTATTTCTACGGTTTTAATTTCTAATTTTATTCCCAGATTTTCCCACTGGTTTTTTAAAAGGTCAGCCACTTTGACCATTTGATTTTGGTCTACAGTAACCAGAGAGAAATGAAGCGAAAGAGTTTCTTTCACAAGCGGAAAACAAATTTCGTTAAGTTTTTTTATGGTGGCCGTTCCTACTTTACCAGTTCCCGATTTCAAACCGGAAGGTTTGAGAACGTCATCGGCGTATTTTTCTTGGAATTTTATCACCGCTTTCTTGGTCAAGTCGCCAAACTGACCGTTTATTTCTCCTTCAGGATAAACTTCAGGGTCTTTGGCTAGGCATTTCTGAAGTTCCTGGACTTCGACTCCCTGACCGCCTTTTTCAAGAACGGAACTAAACTGGAAGGCCGGTTTTTTCTCAATGTTCTGCTCTCTGAAACCATCGCCGTTTAAGTCTTTGAAACCGGCTTCGTCTAAGAGTTGCTTGGCTTTCTCCGGATTAAATTCATAAATCAAAGAAGGCGGAGAGTAACCGTAGATTTCCGGCAGCAGGGGAGACTGGACTGTTTTTCCATATCCCGATAAAACTTCGTTTAAAATCTCTTTTTTATTTGTTCCCAGATTCAAGGCTTTTCTTATTTCTGTTTGAGCCAAAATTTTTGATTTTTCCGGGTTCAAGAAAACACTGAAATATCGCGGCAAGACAAGTTCGTAAAGATTAAAGTTTTCTTTGAAGAAATCTTCATAGTATTGGAAATTAGTTAAAACAAATCCGTCGATCTCTCCTTTTTTAGCCGCTTTAATTAAGTCTTCTTCTTTTTCAAAGAAATTAAATTTTATTTCCGAAATAAAAGGTTTTTGAGAATAATAATAGGAATTCCTGATAAGCGTCAAAGATTTTACAGAATCGGACCTGTCTCTCTCTAAACTTCCAAATTTAAAAGGCCCGGAGCCTATCGGCTGGAGATTGTATTCGATATCTAAAGGAAAATTTTCTGGAGATATTTCCTGCCAGATATGTTTAGGCAATATTTTTAAAGTGGCACTTTCCAGAAAAACAAAAGAAGGTTTTTTTAATTTGAATCTGATTTCGTAATCAGAAATTTTTTCCGTTTCTATCCCTAACCACTCCGCTCTTAAAGGACTTTTGTAATCAGGATTTTGAATGGTTTCAATGGTGAAAATTATATCGTCAACTGTCAATTTTTGGCCATCGGACCAGAAAGCGTTTTCTTTCAAAGAGAACTCGTAAATTTTTCCTTCTTCCTTAATCTCGAAATTATCGGCCAAATCATTTACAAGTTTTCCTTCTTCGTCGTACTTCATCAATCCCGAAAAAAGGATTTCAGTTAAATCCCGGTCAACGTCGGAAAGTTGGGAATAAACTGGATTTATGAATCTTGGCTGGCCTATTACTCCTTCGATATAAGTGCCTCCTGTCGCCGGACCGATTACCGTATTTTCAAAATAGAAATTATAAGTCAGAAACAAAAAAGAGTAAAAAGCCAAAACAGAAAACAAAAAAAGGACTTTCTTTTCTTTTCTGGTAAGGACTTGAGAAAGTCTTTTCCATTGGATGAGGGTAGGCAAGGAAGATTTAAATTTTTGGAAAGAAAAACTTTTTAAGTTCATTTGAAGTAAAGGTTCAATAAGGCCAAGACAATAAAAGCAATTCCCGAAAATATCGTAGCCCCAAAAATTTTTTTCTGAAGACCTCTTCGAGTGGTATAAAATTCACCACCTCCTCCGAAGGCCGAGCCTAAAGCCGTCCCTCTTTGCTGGAGGAGTATGAAAATTATCAGAAGGATAGTGACTATGATTTGAGCTATAGAAAAAATTGAAGTCATAATTAAATACGAGAAGCGATTAAACTAAGAGCCCAGACTGTTATTGTTGTCCAGAACAAGGGGTATATCCCGGAGATTTCCAATTGAGGGAAAATAATTTCTATCAACCAGACTATTCCCATGTTAATTACCAGACTGAAAAGCCCGAAAGTAATCATCCTTAAGGGTAGAGTAATTAAATTAAGAATGGGTTTGATGAAAAAATTGATAAAACCCAGAATCAAACCGGCGTAACAAAGAGTTTTGAGAGAACCGGTAAATTCCACTCCGTCTATTAATTCAGTGGCTAGCCAGATTCCTAAGATAGCGACGATAATTTGAAGAACTAGTTTTCTGAATCTAGAGGTCATAAGAAAGAAACTAACATAATCAATGATAGCAGAACCTGGAGAACATTTCAAGGAGCAGGATGCTGTCAAAATCGCAAAGATACTTGACAAAAAATTTTAAGAAACTTAAAATTTAAAATTAGCACTCTTAATGTTAGTTTGCTAAATAACGTTAGCTTCATAAAATTTTAAAAAGGTCGTTTCGATAACAAGTATTTTTCTAAATTATGAAAATAAAACCTTTAGGAGATTATATAGTTATTGAGCCGATGGCTCAAGAAGAAAAAACCAAAACCGGAATTTTGGTTCCTTCGACTGCTGAGAAAGAAAGACCGGAACAAGGAAAGGTAGTGGCTGTTGGAACGGGGAAGAAAACCAGTTCCGGCAAAATTATCCCCCCCGAGGTTAAACCGGGAGATATCGTTCTTTTCACCAAATACGGTCCTAGCGAAGTAAAAGTCGATGGCAAAGAATATTTAATTGCTAAGCAAGAAGATATTCTCGCTATTCTTAATTAATAATTAAATTTATGGCGAAACAAATTGAGTATTCGGAAGTAGCCCGAAAAAAATTGAAAGAAGGCGTTGATAAATTAGCTAACGCCGTTAAGGTCACTCTCGGTCCAAAAGGCCGGAATGTGGTCTTGGAATCAAGCTTTGGCCCTCCCACTATTACCAATGACGGAGTTACTATTGCCAAAGAAATCGAATTGGAAGACAAAGCCGAAAATCTGGGAGCGGAAATAGTCAAAGAGGTAGCCCAGAAAACTAACGATACAGCCGGAGATGGAACAACGACAGCGGTCGTCCTGGCCCAGGCGATAGTCTCAGAAGGATTGAGAAACGTGGCGGCCGGAGCTAATCCTTTGGCAATCAGGAAAGGAATCAATAAAGGAACGGAAAAGGTGGTAGAGGCTTTAAAAAAAATGTCCAAGAAAGTAACCACCCGTCAGGAGATTGCCCAAGTGGCTACCATTTCAGCCGAAAGTTCGGAAATCGGAAACTTAATTGCCGAAGTGGTGGAAGAGGTCGGGAAAGAAGGAGTGATTACCGTTGAAGAGTCAAAAACTTTCGGCCTTCGGAAAGAAATTGTTAAAGGTCTCCAGTTTGACAGAGGTTTTGTGTCTCCTTATATGGTTACCAATCCGGAAAGGATGGAAGCCGTGTATGAGAATTCCCGTATTTTAATTACGGACAAGAAAATTTCATCTATCCAAGAAATCGTACCTATTCTGGAGAAAATAGTTAAACAAGGAGAAAAACAATTAGTGATTATTGCCGAAGATATAGAAGGCGACGCTTTGACCACTTTAGTGGTCAACAAACTCCGGGGAATATTTAATACTTTAGCCATCAAGGCTCCCGGGTTTGGCGAAAGAAGGAAAGAACTATTAGAAGATATTGCAGCGGTTGTGGGAACTTCTGTGATTTCCAGCGAAACTGGTAAAAAATTAGAAGACGTAAACTGGGGCGACATGGGACAGGCCGGGAAAGTGATTTCGACTAAGGACAATACTATTATTGTTGAGGGATGGGGACAAAAGGATTCAAAAGGAGAGGAAAAGATAAAAGACAGGATTGCTCAAATTAAAACGGAATTAAAAACAACCGATTCTGATTTTGACAAAGAAAAATTACAGGAAAGATTAGCTAAGTTGGCCGGTGGAGTGGCTATTCTTAAAATAGGCGCTGCCACTGAGGTTGAGCAAAAGGCTCTTCAGCATAAGACTGAAGATGCTTTGAATGCTACCCGGGCAGCCGTAGAAGAGGGAATAGTGCCCGGTGGCGGAGTAGCCTTATTGAGGGCAATCGAAGTATTAGACGATGTGTCTGTTGATGATGGAGACGAGAAAATCGGAATCAATATTCTTAAGAGGGCTCTTGAAGAACCAGTCAGACAGATTGCCAAGAATGCCGGAAGTGAAGGTTCGGTAGTTGCCGAAGAAATTAAGAAAAACAAGGGAAAATTCGGTTTCGGTTTCAATGCTGCCAAAGGAACCTTCGGAGATTTATTTGAGGAAGGAATCGTTGACCCGACGAAAGTGGTCAGATCAGCCTTGGAAAACGCCGTTTCAGCGGCGGCAATGCTTTTGACTACCGAAGTTCTGGTGGTAGAAAAACCGGAGGAAAAAGACAAGAAATCAATGCCGTCAATGCCTGAATATTAAAAAGATAAAAAATATTCTAAATTTAAAGAAGCCCCGCCAAGCGGGGCTTCTGTTTGCTAAAAGATTAAATTTAGATTAAAATGGAAAATAGTTAAAAATAAAGGTCTGTTTTAAAAATTAAAATTACATATTCTATATGAAATTTATAAAATTCATCATTGGCATAGTCGTTCTTATAGCCTTTTGGCTGGTTTGGACTTTTAATCGTTTGATTGTTCTCCGGACAAGAAGCAAAGAAGCTTGGGCCGATATAGACGTCCAGTTAAAAAGAAGATACGATCTGATTCCCAATTTGGTGGAAACGGTTAAAGGATATGCCACCCACGAAAGAGAACTTTTCCAGAAAGTAACCGAAGCCAGAGCGAAAGCAATGTCAGCCGGAACAATTGGAGAGAAAGCTCAAGCGGAAAATGCGTTGGCTTCTACCTTGAAATCTCTTTTTGCCGTGGCGGAAAATTATCCCGACCTGAAAGCCTCCCAAAACTTTTTGGAACTGCAGCGTGAACTTCGCGATACCGAAGACAAAATTCAGGCTTCCCGAAGGTTTTACAATACTAATGTCCGGGATCTGAATATAAAAATTGATGTTTTCCCGGCCAGTTTAGCGGCTAAACTCTTCAAATTCCAGAAGATGGAATTCTTTGAACTGACAGAAGAAGCGGCCCGTGAACCGGTAAAAGTAAAATTCTAAAAGAATTATGGCTACTCTCTATACTTATGCCGAGTCCAATACTCGTAAGGCATTTTTATTGATAACTTTCTTTTTGATTTTTATAATTCTCTTGGGCTGGTTTTTCAGTTATCTATTGGGAAGTTATATTCTTTTGGTTCTGGCGGTGATTTTCAGTATTCTGATGAGTTTCGGAAGTTACTGGTATTCGGATAAGATTGTTTTAAGGATGACCAGAGCCCAGTCCATTGAAAAAAGCGACAACCCTGAACTTTATAGAACGGTAGAGAATCTTTGCATTACCGCCGGTCTTCCTGTTCCCAAGATTTATATCTTGGTTGAAGAACAACCTAATGCTTTTGCCACCGGCCGGGATGCCAATCATGCGGTAATAGTCGTCACCCAGGGATTATTGGAAAAATTAGACAGAACGGAATTGGAAGGAGTGATTGCCCATGAACTTTCCCATATTGGCAATAAAGATATGCTTCTTCAAACTGTTATTGTTGTTTTGGCCGGGATCATAGCTTTGCTCTCCAACTGGTTTTTAAGAATCGGTCTGCGGGGTGGTTTTGCCGGCGATCGCAAAAAAGGTTCAGTCGGATTAATTCTTTTAGCCTTGGCGATAATGTCCGCAATTTTAGCTCCCTTAGCCGCTTCCTTAATCAGATTAGCCATCTCTCGAAAAAGAGAATTTTTAGCTGACGCAGCTGGCGCTCTCCTGACCAGATATCCGGAAGGCCTGGCTCGGGCTTTGGAGAAAATTTCTAACGATTCAAGTCCTTTGGGAGTCGCCAATCCTTCTACCGCTCATCTTTTTATTTCTTCACCCTTTAAAGGAGAAGCAAAAACAAGTTGGTTTACTCAGCTTTTTATGACTCATCCGCCGATTGAAGAGAGGATTAAGGTATTGAGAGATTTGAAAATGTAAAATATAAATTGTAAATTGTAAAATGTAAATCGTGGGTTTTTACCCCGTATAGAGCGGTGGGGTGACTGAGCGGTTTAAAGTGCTTGCTTGGAGAGCAAGTGTAGTTGAAAAGCTACCGTGAGTTCAAATCTCACCCCCACCGCCTTGTACGGGGCAAATTTTACCCCGTACCTCCCGCTTCAGCGGGATGGTGCGGGGCCCACCCTCTCCGCCAGGTGAGTTTTGTTAATAATAGAATAATTTTCATATGGATAAGATAGATATTTCAATACTAACTGAAGGAAATATCAAAAGTGGAAGATTGATCAAAATAATACCAGAACTTTACGAACTCAAAAAGATTATTGAAAATAATCCTTGGCATAATAAAGAGTCAGTTTTTGGTCACACCCTTTCCGTTTTGGAAAATTTAGAAAAAATTATTCGAAAATCGAATGAAGGAACCAAGCAAGCCTTAAATAAAATTGTTGATAAAAATTCAAGAAAAAGATTATTATTTAGCGCGGCATTACTGCATGATATCGGCAAGAAAGAAACGATTACTGATTTAGGTATCGGGACTAGGGGTTGTCCGGGACACGAAAAAAAAGGAGGGAAGAGAGCGGAGAAAATATTAAAACGATTTGATCTCTCCCAAAAAGAATTTAAAATTATTACAGATATAGTTAGAAATCATGGCGTAATACATGATATCGTCGGTTTAGGGAGTAATGATTTTCTAAAAGATATAACAAAAGAAAAGAGTCTGACTCATGTCGTGGTCAGATTGGAAGATAAGAATTTTCAGAAAGAATACGGAAATTTTAAGAAGAAATTTTCAAAAATATATCTGGAATTGATATTGCTGGCGTTCGCTGATACGATTGGCAGTTATTTAAAGAAAACCAAGCCGGCTGAATTTAATCATCGTATCGATTTTTACAAAAAGGAATTAAAAAATCTCCGATAGATTTTACCGGAGTTGTATGCTAAAATAATAAATTAACAGACTATGATAGTAAAACATTATCTTAATAAGAAAATACCTACCTCGATAGCTATCGGTATTATTATTTTTCTGTCCATTTTAGTGGGAGCGTTGGTCAGGCAGTAGCGTTTAAAAGGACAGAAGAAAAGAATTAGATTGTCGTCAGTAAAATATTTTTTAACTTATTCTGTTAATTGACGATAAACTTTAAGGTATTGGCGAGCCGACTCTTCCCAGGAATAGTCTTCTTTCATTCCGTTAATCTGGATTTTTCTCCAGATGTTTTTATTTTCAAAAGTTTTTAGAGATTTTTCAATTGTTCTAAGTAATTCTTTTCCTTTGTAATTTTTAAATAAAAATCCGGTACCCTGGATTTTATCTCCTTTAATTTCTACAGGCAAAACAGTATCTTTCAAACCGCCCGTTTCTCTGACTATCGGTACGGTTCCATACCTCATAGCTATCAACTGTCCCAAGCCGCAGGGTTCAAAAAAGGACGGCATCAAAAACATATCGGCTCCGGCATAAATTTGATGAGCCAATTCTTCGTTAAATCCTATTCCTATTCCTATCTTTTTCGGATATTGTTTTGCTTTTTCTCGGAAGAAATTTTGGTATTGAATCAGTCCCTGTCCCAAAATAACAAAGTTTATATTTTTTTTCATTAAAGATAGAAATATTTTCTGAATTAAATCAAAACCTTTCTGTTCGGCTAATCGGGAAACTATTCCCAAAAGGGGAACATCCGGATTTGATTTCTTGAAAAATTTCTTCTGAAGATAAACCTTATTGTCTATTTTTTTATCCAGAGATTCAAAAGAATAAGGAGACTTAAGATAAGAATCTTTTGCCGGATTCCAAGTATCGGTATCTAAGCCGTTTATAATTCCTACTAATTTTTCTTTTCTTTTTTCTAAATCTTTTTTCAAACCGAATCCATATTCAGGCGTTAAAATTTCTTTGGCGTAATTAGGACTGACCGTACTGATTAAATCAGCGTTAGAAATTCCCAATTTAAGACAATTCACATCCTGGGGAAAATCGGTTCCGAGCAGTTTATTGACGATACTATCAGAATATATTCCCTGATAACCAAGATTGTGGATAGTCAGGAGGGTTTTTATATTTTTTAACCCTTCTTTTTCAATTAAAAAAGGGACCAAAGAAACATGCCAATCTTGGCAGTGGATAATGTCGGCGTTGATTAATTGGGCTATTTTTATTCCGGCTAATGTCAGGAAAAAAAATCTTGCCGCTTCTTTTTCGCTTCCTCCCGAAGAGGCATCAATCTCAAGATAGACGTTGCCTTCTTTGAAATATTTATCTTTTTTAATTAAAAAAACCGGTACTTTACTTTCCGGAAGGTAAGTCTGCCACAAAGAGAAATTTTCTTTTTTACCGGCAAACTCGATCGATATGTCTTTCTGAAAAAGTTTAAGGTTTTTATCCTTGATTGAAACAACTCCGTAGAAAGGGATGACGACGGAAACGTCAACGCCTAATTTTTTCAGGGTTTTAGGCAAAGAGCCGACTACGTCGGCCAACCCGCCGACTTTGGCGAGAGGAGCGCATTCAGAAGCGATAAACAAAACTTTTGGGTTCATAGATTATTATATTTTTCTTCCCCAATTTTCATCAATTTATCCATAACAACGATTGATTGGCTGGGTATTTTTTTATTTCCTTCGCTCATTGCGGCAAAAGCGATGATCCTGATTAAATTCGTCAAAATGAAATAATTAATTTTGAATTCTTGTTCTTCTGTCGCAGGTTTAGAAAAATAGTTTTTAAGAAAAATATCTTTTAAATTTTCCATTAACTGACGGTAACTGTCGTGAAAATCGTATTCAAACATAAGTTCGGTGTTGATTAAAAAATTACCGACATCGTTTAACGGATCGTGAAGAGAGCTGCTTGAGAAGTCTATTAATTTAATCCGGCCGTCGTTTATTAAAATATTCCGGCTGTAAAAATCGCCGTGGGTCATTTTGTAAGAATCAACATTAAAATATTTTTTATTCCGGTTTCTTAAAGTCCGACATTTTTTTACCCATAACGTTACTTCATCGATTGCCGACGGATAGTATTGCCGGACTAATTTCAAACCCTTTTGCCACTCTTTTTCTTCCTGTTTTTTGTTTTTCACGATTATTCTGTCTTTCTTCTGAACCTTGATTTTGTGGACTTTCTTGAGGGAGTCTACAATAGCCGGGATTTTTTCTAAGAATTCTCGGTCTTTATGTTTCATGCTTAATTCCTGTAGAAAATATCCGGTTATGAATTCATTAATATAAAGATTCAACGAAGGTATGTAATCGAAAGGTTTGGCGAGAATATTGCTCAATCCCCGCTCGTATAAAAAATTAGTTATCGAGTAATCAACCAAGATTCCGTTTTCCTTTTTTGATTTCAAAAATCGATCGTTTATTCTCTCCGCTTTGCCGATAACTTCTTTCTCGGAAATGTTATTTTTTTCATCCGAAACTTCTAAATTGTATTTCACCACGACGCTTTTATAATCAAGGTATACTTTCAGAGGTTTAATCCGACAATCGATTAACTGATTTCCGGGGAAGTATCGGGGAACTTTCTGGCTAAAGAAATCTTTAACCCACTTTTGATTTAATAGAAGTTTAATCGATTTCATATTACGACTAGGCTTTTCTTAGTTCTGGTTGGCCGGATTTTATTTTTTCATATTTCTTTTTATATTTTTCAACCGTTTCTCTTAAGACAGGATCCGGAATTTCTCTTCTTAGAACGTCTTCGGCGTGCATGGTTTCGTAAATATCATTCTTAGTTTCTATTTTCCAGATGGCATCGCGCCATAAAATCGCTTTCTCAAAGTCTTTATTTTTTGCCGCTTTACGCATTTCTTTCTTCATCAGGTCGATAAAAGCAAAATATTTTTCCGGTTCTCCTCCTTCCAATGTTCTTTCTTTAAATGGGATTTTAACTCCTTCCTTATATTTCCTTGCCATCATTCCGATTTTGCCGCTTCTTTGCCACCAAAAAGCGATTGAAAGAATGTCTCTGTAGTATTTTCTGCCTCTTTCAATCTCTTCATTGGTGACGTTGGGAAAAGATTTTAATGCGCTCAAAAGCGACCAAGCGCCTTTTTCAATCATTTCAACGCTCCACCAGGGTTCTCCCGAAGCCCAAAAGAACTGATCTGAGGCAAGGGCTTTATCTAATTTTTCTTCGGCCGTTCCCGAAAGCTTCCTTGTTTTTGCCAGATTCCGGACGTAATTCAGCAATTTCCACTGCAATTTGTGAACTTCGTTCTTTGGATCTCTCCAGGAGTAGAACTGGAATCCTTTTTCAATGTCCCATTGAGAAGAAGCCCAGGTTGAAGCAACGGGAATGATTTTTTCTTCCACTTTAAAATATTTAGGAATTTCAGAAAGAAAAACTTGTTTAGGGTTGCTAAGAGCTGCAATTTTGAATAAAGCTTTTTCTAATCCCGGCCTGTGATGGCCGAAAGTCTCGCCATCCATTGCTGTACAAAGATACTGGTTTTTATTCAAGTTTTCTCCCAAGATTCCAAGGAAATCTTTTTTATTCCTGACTACGGAACTCATCAGAGAGTTGGATGTTCTTCTTTCTCTGAATATGATCGTAAGGTCTTTTACTGTTTTCAAGGCAAATAATTTGTCTTGCGGAGGATATGTTTTTCCTCCGGCGTAAGACACTTCATCCAGCATAATTAGAGGATATCCCAAATCATGGACGATTTTTCCGACTTTTGAATCGTAAGCCATTTCCGGCGGAAAAAAACATTTTGGCTGATAAACTTTACCAAAATATTTCTTATTCGTTTGGTTATTTTTTCTAATCTGCCTGACTATCTCATTTTTGTTTATGGAGTTAAGAAGAGGATGATACTTGGCGCTTTCGGTAAATTCCAATCTGTTGGTTTCGGCCAGTTTTCTGATATTTTCTAAAACGTCTTTATATCCTTCTTTAAACAAAATTTCGGTCAAAGCACCGTTAATATTAAGATTAAGTTTGCATTTTTTAATTTTTAAAAAACCTTTAAATAAAGGTCGGTAAGATTCGTTGGTTACTTTCTCCAGAATTTCTTTTGACTGGTCAGGCGGTTGATAAATATGTAGGAAATTAGCCCAATACATAAAAAATTAAGATTGGTGGGAGTTTTGTTTCAACGCAAGATTAAAAAGTTTAATATATTCTTTGGCGGATTTGGTCCAGGAAAAATCTTTTTTCATTGCTCTTTTGACCAATTTTTCCCATTGAGGTTTGAAGCCGAAAGTGGTTAGGGCCTTGGTAATGGTAATTAAAAGAGCCGAAGAGTCGTAATTCTTAAACAGGAATCCGTCTCCTTCTCCTTTCTCGGGAACAAAATTGGTGATGGTGTCGGCCAATCCTCCGGTTTCTCTGGCAATAGGAATACAACCGTATCTCATTGCCTGCATTTGAGTGATTCCGCAAGGTTCAAATTTGGAAGGCATAAGAAAGCTGTCGGCTCCGGCAAAAATAAGATGGGGAAGGGCGGAGTCGAATTGATAAAAACAGCCAATTTTTTCGGGGAATTTTTCCATCGCGTTTTTTATGATTCCCTTATATTTTGATTCTCCTTCACCTACGCAAACTAATTGAATCGGCAGATTTTTGAAAAGAGGATCTATAATTTGCTCCAAAAGTTCAAATCCTTTTTGTTCGGCAAAGCGACAAACCATGCCTATTAAAAAAACCTCTTTATTCTGAGGCAGCCCGAATTTATTTTGTAGTTGTATTTTGTTTTCTCCCTTTTTGCTTAACGACTTTATGCTGTATTGAACTGGAATGTGGGGAGATTTCCCGGGATTATAATTATTGTAATCAATGCCGTTCAAGATTCCATGAATCTTCTCTCTTTTTTCAGACAATATTCTGTCTAGACCTTCGCCATATTCGGATGTTAAAATTTCTTTGGCATAAGTTGGAGAAACGGTTGCAATAAGGTCGCTGTACATTATTCCTCTTAACATCCAGTTCAATTTCGCCAGTCGGGGATTAAAAAAATCAGGAATCGGTTCCTGACCGGAATCTCTTTCTGTCTCCTGGGCAAAATTGAAATCGCACATTCCCTGATACTGGAGATTATGAATGGCGAAGATAACGGTAATTTTTGAAAGATCAGGGTCTTGGTGATAGGTTGTTTTTAGATAGTTGGGTATGAGACCGGTTTGCCAGTCGGAGGCGACAATAATGTCTGGTTTCCAGGAAGATTTTTTTATGAATTCCAACACTCCTCGGCAGAATAAAACCCATCTGATATGGTCGTCGGAATATCCGTAGACATTAGCTCTTTTTTCATAATATTCCATGTTTTCAAGGAAATAAGTAGGCACGGCTTCTTTTCCGTTGGATTTTTTAACGTTACATATTAAATAAGGATAAGACCCTGGCTGGTCGGTCGGAACTTTCAATTCTTTTAATTCTATCTTCAGTTTATACTCTTGAGGATTGATAGTTCCGTAACGGGGGATAATTAATCGGACATCCTGGCCAAGTTTTTTTAAAGCCAGAGGTAAAGAATACATTACTCCGCCCAAGCCTCCGGCTTGAGCGAAAGGAGCCGCTTCCGAGGCGACAAATAAAATCTTTGGTTTTTTTACCGTTGAATTATTCATAATTATGATATGCTTGTTTTTTCTTCAAAATTTGCTAATTTAAGTATAGCAAATCGTAATCTTAGAGCAAATTAAAGTCTATGTCTTCTTCTATCGAAGATATCAAGAATAAACTGGATATAGTTGAAGTTATTGGGAATTATATAAAACTTCAAAAATGCGGGGCGAATTATCGAGCCTGCTGTCCTTTTCATTCGGAAAAAAAACCTTCTTTTTTTGTTTCGCCGGTTCGTCAAATCTGGCATTGTTTTGGTTGCGGCAAAGGCGGTGATGTCTTCGGTTTCGTCAAGGAAATTGAAGGTGTGGAATTCGGCGATGCTTTAAAAATGCTTGCCCAGAAAGCCGGTGTTCAACTGAAACCGATAAGTCCGGAATTAAAGACTCAAAGACAAAGGCTCTATGAAATTTGCGATTTGTCCTGTAAATTTTTCGAGAAACAACTTAATGAAAGTAAGACGGGACAGATGGCGAAGAAATATCTTTTGGACAGGAAAATCAGCCAGGAATCTATTGATAAGTGGAAATTGGGCTACTCTCCGGACATCTCCCGCGGCTTAACTGACTTTTTGGTTGCCAATAAATATAAAACAGAGGAAATCGGGAGGGTTGGTCTTTTGTCCAGGGACGAACAAGGGAATTATTATGACCGTTTTCGCAGCCGGATTATGTTTCCGATTTTTGATATTAATTCCCAGGTAGTCGGATTCGGTGGAAGAATTTTCGGGCCGAAAGAAAAAAAAGAAATTGCCAAATACGTCAATACTCCCAATACTCTTCTTTATGATAAAAGCCGGATTCTGTACGGTTTGGACAGAGCGAAAATGGAAATTAGAAGAAAAAATTCCTGCGTTTTGGTTGAAGGATATACGGATTGTATTATGGCTCATCAGGCGGGCAATAATAATACAGTGGCTACTTCCGGGACCGCTCTTACTCCTCACCAGTTAAAACTCCTGAAGCGTTATTCCGAAAATCTGATTACTGCTTTTGATATGGACGTCGCCGGCGACACAGCCACCAAAAGAGGAATAGATTTGGCTCAAAGGATGGATTTTAATATCAAGGTAGTGACTATGCCTCATGACAAAGACCCGGCCGATGTTATTGCCAGAGATATCCGGGAATGGGAGAAGGCAGTCAGCCAGACCCATTCAATTCTTGATTTCTATTTCGAAACTACTTTTTCTAAATTCGACAAGAAAGACCCTGATGGTAAAAAAGAAATTTCAAAAATTCTTTTGCCGGTAATAAAAAGAATTTCCAACAAAATTGTCCAATCTCACTGGATTCAAAAATTAGCCAAAGAATTGGAAGTAAAGACGGAAAACGTCGAGGAAGAATTGAAAAAAGCAGGGTCAGAACCGCTGGAAGAGATAGAGGGCCTAGGCTCTCTATCAGTTTCTCTCCCGAAATCAAGAAAACAAATGATTGAAGAAAATTTGATTTCTTTAGTTTTTGAGAAACCCGACTCCCATAAATTGATTACCGAAGAAGATGTCAATCTATTAAGCAAACCGACGTCAGTTTTCATTTCTAAATTCAAAAAATTTTTTCAGGACGATAAAGATTTCCAGAATAAGTCTTCGGACTTCTTGAAAGAACTTTCTCCTCAGGAACTTGAGTTTGTTAACCCTTTGATTCTGAAAGCCGAAATCGAAAAGGAATGCGGCGAAATAGACCCTTATCAGGAAGCCCAGATTTGTTTGGAAGAAATCAGATGCTCGGGCATAAAAGACAAACTGGGCGAGATCTCTCGGGAGATTAAAAAAGCCGAAGAAGGCAATAATTTTCAAAAAACAAGCATTTTAATTAAGGAATTTAACGAATTAACTAAAAAAGTAAATAACAAATAATATGGTTCGAAAGAAAAAAATCAAAAAAAATAAGAAAAAAAAGGCCAAACCAGGAAAAAAAATAAAGAAGTTAATGAAAAGAAAAAATAAAACGAGCAGAAAGAAAACGAAAAAAACAGTAAGGAAACCAAAGAAGGCTAGAAAAATAATCAAAAAGAAGAAAGAAAATAAAAAGAAAAAAATTTCCAAAAAGGCCAAAGACGTTTTTTTACCGGATAAAGTGGAAGAGCTGTTAAAAAAAGGAAGGTCACGGGGTTTCGTTACTTACTCCGAACTTCTGCATTATTTCCCGGACATGGAAAAAGACTTGGAAGGTTTAGAGGATTTTTATAGGAGGCTAGAGGAGCAGGGAATCGAAATTAAGCAGTCCAGGGAGTATTTGGAAGTTAAAGGAATTAAAGAAAAACCTTTGCGGGAAGGAAAGGTTGATTTGGTTCAGATGTATCTTAAAGAAATAGGCAAGACTGCTTTCCTGAACGCCAAAGAGGAAAAAGAATTAGCTAAAAGAATTGA
>Ga0315286_10001784_pt1 | contig 19695 bp, 21 predicted proteins | sample YL17G10_0_MG_FD_205038 | JGI IMG/M metagenome (GOLD analysis project Ga0315286, IMG submission 205038) | Sediment microbial communities from Yellowstone Lake, YNP, Wyoming, USA - YL17G10_0 | ecosystem: Environmental > Aquatic > Freshwater > Lake > Sediment | place: USA: Wyoming | collected... | reverse complement strand
GTTGAGGCAGCTCGTCGAGTAGCCGGGCATGCCGAAGACGGGCGTCCCACCGACCTCGCCGAAGAGGGTCGGCTTCCCCGGCTTCACCCTGAGCCCGTGGAAGTGCACCCTCCCAAGGTCCTCTATTACGCCGGCGAAGAGGTCCCGCGTCCCGACGCTGCTGCCGCCGCTGAAGACGGCGACGTCGTACCCGGCGGCGTCCCTCACCGCCGCGACGATTTCCTCGGGGTCGTCCCTCACAAGCCCCCTCCGCACTGGGACGCAGCCGTTCGCCGCGACCACCGCTGTGAGCGTGTAGCTGTTTATGTCGTAGACCTGCCCCGGCTTGAGGGGCTTGCCCTGTGGGGCGACCTCGTTGCCGGTGGAGTAGATGGCGACGCGGGGCTTCGCGTATGCCTTGACCCTCGAGAAGCCCAGCGCGGCGATCGCGCCGACACTGCCGGGGGTCAGGACCTCGCCCACCCTGACGACGGCTTCACCCTTCTTGATGTCCTCCCCTTCGGGGGCGACGTTGTCCCCGGGTTTCGCCTTCCTCTGTATCTCGACCGTGTTACCCGTGAGCTTCGTGTACTCGACCATGACGACGGCGTCCGCCCCCCTCGGGACCGGGGCTCCCGTGGCGATCTCTATGCACTCGCCGTCACCGACAACGCCGTCGAAAGCCTCACCAGCGTGCCGGACCCCGATCAACCTCAGCGTGACGGGCTTCGATGACGCCCCCGCCGTATCCTTGGCCTTGACGGCGTACCCGTCCATCGAGCTCCTGTCGAAGGGTGGCACATTGAACCCAGCTACAACGTCCTCGGCGGGGACCCTACCAGCCGCCTCCTCGATGGGCACATCCTCGACCCGCGTGATCCGCCTGACGTTCTCGTCTATGAGGCGCACCGCGTCGAGGCGCGTCATCAGCTTCCCGAAGGGCTTCATCTGTTTATCTCCCACTGCATGTGGCCGATGTTTGGCAGAATGATCTTCGATAAGGCGACCTTCACCGCGTTCCTTGAGCCTGGTAGGCTGAAGATGAGCTTCCCGTTGGCGACGCCCGCGGTGGCTCGGCTCATGATGACGGCGCCCCCGACTTCGTCGTAGCTGATCCTCCGGAAAAGCTCACCGAAGCCGGGCATCTCCCTCTCCAGCAGGGGCGCTATGGCGGCGACCGTCCTGTCCTTAGAGCCGATGCCCGTCCCGCCGCTCGTCACTATGACCGCGACGGAGTCGTCGAGGAGCATCCTCTCGACCTCCGCCCTGATCTTCTCCTCGTTGTTCGGGACGATGGTGTGGCTCACAACCCTGTGCCCGTCCCCCTCGATGAGGCCGACGGCTATCCTGCCCGTCTCGTCCTCCCTCTCGGTCCTCGTGTCGCTCGTCACTATGAGGGCGAAGGTGGTCGGCGTCTTCTTGTCTGTCGGGTGCTCGCTCATGTCTTTCCCTTCCTCTTCTCAACGACCCTTATGCCGGTGATCTCGGTGGCGGGGTACTGCCCCCCCTCGTCCTTCTCCATGTACTTGACCATGTCCCAGATGGTCAGGAGGGCGACCGAGACGCCTGTGAGCGCCTCCATCTCGACGCCTGTCTTGTAGGTGGCGGAGACTCGGCACCTCGCCTCGACGTGGTCACTGCCGAGGGTGAACTCGGCGCTCACGGATGAGACGGGTACCTGGTGGCACATGGGTATGAGGTCCGGCGTCTTCTTCACGGCTTGTATGCAGGCTATCTCGGCGACTGCGAGGGGGTCACCCTTCTTCACCCTACCCTCCCGGATCGCCTCGATTGTCTCCTTCTTGAGTGTGATTCTGCCGATCGCTTCTGCGGTTCTGGGCACCGACTCCTTATCCGCGATGTCAACCATGCCAAACGTGTCAATCTTCGTCAGGTCTACCAGCCTCCACCCAGCGCGCCCCCGAGGGGGTGTGCTCCCTCTTCCAGATGGGCACCCTCTTCTTCAACTCATCAATCACGTACATGCAGGCGTCGAAGGCCTCCTCCCTGTGCCCCGCGGATACGGCGACGAGGACTATGTTGTCCCCGATCATCAGGTCTCCGTACCTGTGGACCACGATTATATCATCGACGCCGAATTCAGCCAGGGCCTCTCCCCTGATGATGGCGAGCTGCTTCTCCGCCATCTCCGGGTAGACCTCGATCTCCATACGGTCCACCCGCCCCGCCTCGGACTCGGCTCGGACCGTCCCGACAAAGGTCACGATCCCCCCGACGGAGGGCTTCTTCAGTCGCTTCAGCTCCTCGTCTACGCTGAAGTCGTCGCGGGTGACCCTGATCATGGTTCAGCCCCCGCTCACGGGTGGGAAGAGGGCGACCTCGTCCCCCTGCCTTAGGACCCGCGTGGGCTCGACGAAGGCGCCGTTGACTGCGACGAGTATGTTCCCCTCCTGCGCCCTGAGAGTGTCGTGGAGCCCCTGGACCATGCGCTTCAAGGCCTCCGCCGTGGAGCCCTCGGGGACCTCCAGCTGCTCCTCCCTCAAGCCCGTGAACTCTCGTATGCTCGCGAAGTAGCGTACCCTTAGCCTCACCCAGCCTCCCTCCAGTACGGCGCCCTCAGGCTCGTCGCCAGCCGGAAGGCTTCCACCAACTCCTCCTTCGACGCCCCCCTCCTTAAGAGTTGCACCAGCTGGACGAGGTTGTCCCCCCTCATAAGGCACGGCTTGAGGCGCCCGTCGCTCGTGAGGCGGAGCCTGTTGCAGTTGGCGCAGAAGACGGTGTTGTGGATGGGGCGCACGATCTCCACGGTGGCGCCGTCGACGAGGGTGTACCTCCTCCTCCGGTGCATCTCCTGCTCCACGACCCGGACCGCCTCCTTATCCCACACACGCTCAAGCGGCGTGAGATCATAGTACAGATCCCCCCACCTCTCCACGCCCCGCTCGAGGCGCTGATACTCGATGAGTTGCAGGATCGCCCCCGTCTCCGCGGAGAGACGGAGCATGTCGCGTATCTCCCCCGAGTTGAGACCATTCATGACGACGAAGTTGAGCTTGATGGGCTTCAACCCAGCCTCGTCGGCGGCCCGTATCCCAGCCAGAACCCTGTCGAGGCAGTCGACGCCCGCGATCATCTTCACGGACTCACGTTTAAGGCTGTGGAGGCTTACGTTGACCCTCCTGAGACCCGCGTCCCTGAGGGCGGAGGCCTTACCTGGGAGCTGGAGGGCGTTTGTCGTCATGGAGACCTCCCGGACGTGGGGTGAGATGAGGCGGATGACCTCAACTACGTCGTCCCTCATCAGGGGCTCCCCGCCGGTGACCTTGACCTTCGAGACGCCTAGCTCGGCGGCGACCTCGACGATGCGCCCAATCTCGCCGGGGGTCATCTCCTTGCCCGGGTCGTGCTCCCCCTCGCGGTGGCAGAAGAAGCAGGCGAGGTCACACCTCTGCGTGACGCTGACGCGGAGGCTGGTTACGCGCCTCCCGAAGGGGTCGACGAGGGGCTCCAATGCCATCAGCGACACATATCGGTGCCTCAGTCCCCTAAAACGGTTATGCACGGCCATGCACGACGGCAAAGCTTATCCGATATGCAGGACCAGACATTTCGCTACTCGGTGAATGGGATGACGGAGAAGAAAGGACTATCAATAAACCAGAAGACGATTGCCATCATCGGCGTAATACTCGCGATCGCCTTCGTGGCGGGCGCCTGGTACATGACGAGGCTGACGACGAAGGAGCAGATCATCGTCTCCACAACGACGAGCTTCTACGAGACCGGCTTCCTCGACGTCCTGAAGAAGAACTTTGAGGCGAAGTACTCCCAGTACAACGTGAGCTTCATCAGCCAGGGGACCGGACTCGCCATAGAGACCGCGAAGAAGGGGAACGCGGACCTCATCCTCGTCCATGACCCCGCGGCCGAGAAGGCCTTCCTCACCGACGGCTACGGCGTCAACAGGAAGATCGTCGCCTACAACTTCTTCATCTTAGTCGGCCCGAGCAGCGACCCAGCGGGCATCAAGGGCCTGACCCCCGTTGAGGCGATTAAGAAGATAGCCGCGGAGGGGGCCAAGGGGAACGCCACATGGGTCAGCAGGGGCGACAACTCGGGCACACACTCCAAGGAGAAGGCCCTCTGGAAGCTCGCCGGACTCAACGTCACCCTCCTGAAAAGGGAGACTACCCCCGACGGGAAGCCCTGGTACTACGAGGCGGGCGCGGGGATGACCGCCACCCTCCAGCTCGCCGACCAGAAGAACGCCTACACCATCACGGACATGGCAAGCTACCTGAAGAACTCGGCTAGTGGAAACATCAAACTCGTCAAGGTAGTCGACGCGGGCAAGGACACGCTCAACGTCTACTCGGCGATAGTCTGCAACCCCTCGAAGAACACCCGCGGCCACTACGAGGCCTCTATGACGTTCGTCAAGTACCTAGCCTCCGACGAGGGGCAGGCGCTGTTCAAGACCTTCGGCGTCACCCAGTACGGGCAGGCGCTCTTCAAGCCCTGGGTATCGATGCTTAAGAACAACTCGGACCCCGACCTCATCCAGTGGGTGAAGGACTACGCCTACATAGACGGCTCGGACTGCCCGACGGCGAACCGCCTCAACCCCGGCGACCTATACAGTTAAGGGGCTTAACCCCACCCTTTTCTGAGGGACCCGTTTTTGAGCTGGCAACCCATCATCGATGGCGTCACACAGGCGGCTCACCTAATCGCCACCGGTGACCCCGAGGTAATCGAGATCACGATGCGAAGCCTCCAGACGTCGAGCATGGCGACGGTGATGGCGGCGCTCGTCGGGTTGCCCCTCGGCATATTCATAGGTATGGGCTCATTCAGGGGGAAGACGTTCCTGAAGACGCTCTTCAACGCATTCGTGGGCGTGCCCACGGTGTCGCTCGGCCTCTTCCTCTGGGCGATGTTCAGCAGGGACGGCCCCCTCGGCGTCCTCGACCTGCTCTATACGGTCCCCGGCATCGCGGTGGGCGAGGCTATACTCATAATGCCGATAATTGTCAGCTTCACGGCGAGCGCCATAGAGGCGAAGGACAAGAAGCTACGCGACCTCGTCAGGACCCTCGGGGCATCGGACTTCGAGACGGCGATGGCCGTCCTGAGGGAGGCGTGGGGCGGCGTCTCCCTAGCCCTCGTGTCGAGCTTCAACAGGGCCTTCGCCGAGCTGGGCATAGCCATGATGCTCGGCGCCAACATCAGGGGCATAACGAGGGTTCTCACCACGGCCATATCACTGGAGACCGCGAAGGGTGAACTCGGCCTCAGCTTCGCCCTCAGCTTCATACTGTTCGCCGTCGTACTGTCACTGAACTTCGTCGTCGGCTACGTCGGGAGGAGTCGCTGGTTTGGAGATCTACAGGCTCGAAGCGGTTGGTAGGCGCTACGGCGCGAAGGAGGCGCTGAGCGGCATCGACCTCGAAGTCGAGGACGGCTCCATCCTGGGCATTATCGGCCAGAGCGGCGCCGGGAAGACCACGCTCCTCAAGATACTCGCGGGTCTCGAACCCCCCTCGGCGGGGAGGCTCCTATACAGGGGGGAGGTGGTCGACGCGCATGGGGCGGCGGCGCTCAGGAGGGAGGCGACGATGATATTCCAATCCCCCCTCTTCCTGAGGGGGGACGTCTCCTCCAACGTCGCCTACGGTCTCAGGCTCAGGGGTGTCCCCGAGGCGGAGATCAATGCGAGGGTAAGAGACACGCTCGAACGCGTCAGGCTCCCAGGCTTCGAGCCGAGGGACGCCCAGAAGCTCTCGGGGGGCGAGCAGCAGAGGGTGGCGCTCGCACGCGCCCTCGTCTTGGACCCGAAGGTGCTGCTCCTCGACGAACCGACGTCGAACCTCGACCCCGCGAATGCTTCGATAATATCGGATATTATCGCGGAGGAGGCGGGGCGGAGGCTGGTCGTCGTCGCCACTCACGACTATGGGCAGGTGAGGAGGCTGGCGGGGCGGGTCATCCAGCTCGAAGGGGGCAAGATGATCGGGGAGGGGGAGTCGGGTACACTCTTCGCCGACCCCCGCTTTGCCGAGAACATCTTCTCTGGCACCTCGACGATCGTGCAGGGAGTCGCGCAGGTGGACGTTGGCGGTGGGGTCGTCATCCACGCCGCCTTCAACAGGGAGGGCCGGGTAGCCGTCAGGATAAGCCCGGAGGACATCATACTCTCCAAGCAGTTCATAGAGACGAGCGCCCGAAACGAGTACAAGGGCAGGATAGTAGCCGTCGAGGAGCTTGGCCCCATCATCCGGCTGAAGATAGAGGCGGGACGCGTCTTCACGGTGCAGATCACGCAGCGCAGCCTCGTCGAGATGGGGCTAAACGTCGGCTCCGAGGTCTACCTCAGCTTCAAGGCCTCCAGCGTCGAAGCCCTCTAGCCCCCTGGGGGCTACGCTGTTTTTAAACGAGGAAACGGGGATCTACAGTAGTGATGCTATGGCCAAGCTGAAGGGATCAGAGACGGAGAAGAACCTGCTCAAGGCTTTCGCGGGTGAGAGTCAGGCGAGGAACAGGTACACCTACTTCATGAACGCGGCGAAGAAGGAGGGCTTCGAGCAGATCGCCGGCATCTTCCAAGAGACCGCCGACAACGAGAGGGAGCACGCCGAGGTCTTCTTCAAACACTTGGAGGGGGGTGAGGTCGAGATAATGGCTTCCTACCCCGCCGGGAGGATCGGGACGACGGCGGAGAACCTCCTCGCCGCCGCCGAGGGGGAGCACATGGAGTGGGGGACACTATACCCCACCTTCGAGAAGGTGGCCCGGAAGGAGGGCTTAGACAAGGTCGCGGAGAGCTTCAAGGAGATAGCAGAGGTCGAGGAGAGGCATGAGAAGAGGTACAGGAAGCTCCTCGAGAACGTGAAGGCGGGCACCGTCTTCAAGAAGGGCGAGGTCGTGGAGTGGAAGTGCCGGAACTGCGGCTACGTCCACGAGGGAGAGGAGGCTCCGAAGGTCTGCCCGGCGTGCAAGCACCCGCAGGGCTACTACGAGCTACTCGCCGAGAACTACTGACCACTCCTTATTTTACGTCCACGTTGTCGTGGATTCTTTTTATCGTGTTCTCGATGGCCGCCGTGCTGGGTGTGGTTATCTTCACTGCTTGGTTGGGGCACGCCTCGACGCATCGCCCGCAGCCCCTGCACTGGTCGGTGATCCGCGCCTTCCCGTCCTCGATCTCGATGGCGTCGACGAAGCAGACCTTCCGGCACTCACCGCAGCCCACGCATGAGGCGGTGTCGACCGCGACCTCGACGCCCTCCATCTTCGTTATCCTCCCCGCGATGGCGCCGTTGAGGCTGGGGAGCATCTTCCAGAGGCAGCAGCAGGGGCAGCAGTTGCAGACGGTCAGCAGCTTCTCCCCGGGGGCGACGTCGAGCCAGACGGCGTCGAGCTTGTTCCTGCCGATGACGTGTATGAGGCCCGCCTCGTCGGCGTGGCGGATGTGGGCGTGCGCCTCCTCACGCGTGATGGGGTGACCGAGCTTGGGGTCGATCCTCTTCGCCGCCTCCCCCATGAAGAGGCAGCCGAGGTCACGCGGGTAATCCTCGCACCTGTTCGACTCGCGGCAGATGCAGAAGTCCATCGCCCAGTGGAAGCCCGCCTCGTCGATGAACCGGTGGACTATCTCGCTGGGGAGGGGTGTGCTCGTCCCCGGGTCTATGGGCTGGTTTACGGCGACCTCGACGACGGTGTCCTTTGGGAGGTAGACTAGGTCGTCGCCGTCGAAGAGCATCCGACTCATGAGTGCGCCGACGCCGGGGATGCGGGACGCCTTGGCGAGGGTGAACCTGTACTTGAAGTTCTTCTTGAGCAGGTCGATGAACCAAGGGGGACGCGTTTCGTTGGCCTCCGGCTGCTACCCTATCCGCGTCACGACTAGGTAACACTAGCGACGCGGCTAGGCCTCTATCGTCCTCGGGTCCTTCACCTTGAGGTGCGCCCAGATGACTATGGGTATGAGTCCCACGGACATGAGGATGAAGGGGACGGTGGGGTTGTACTCGTAGAGGAGGCCGCCCAGTGTCTGCCCTATGGCGAGTGGGATGAAGAGGAGCATGCCGCCGCCCCACATCGTCCCCCTTATGTCTATGAAGAAGTTGCCGCTACCCACGGCGGAGGTGACCCTGCCTCGGCGGTTCCTGGGCGTGTAGTCGGCTAGGAGGGACTGGAACCCGGGCATGAGGAAGGCGTTGCAGACCGCGACGGCGACGACGAGGATGACGAGGACATTGTAGTCCTTGATGAAGAGGAAGGCTATGGGGAAGATGGGGGTGACCGCCATGAGGGCGACGAGGAGCTTCTTCCTACCGAGCCTGTCCATCATCTTCCCGGCGGGGACGGCGAGGAGCATGTTGACGCCCCCCTGTATGGCGGAGTTGAGGCCCCAGAGCGTCGCGGAGATGCCGATGAAGGTGGTGGCGTAGACGACCCAGAAGGAGGAGGCCATGCCGATGAAGAAGACCTGCATCACCTGCATGACGGCGAGGGCCTTGATCTCGGGGGGCATCCACCTGAGGGTCTCTACGAAGCTCCCGTAGCTGTCCTTGAAGAGCTGGGGGAGGTTCTTGTAGTCGATCTTCACGGCTATTTTGGGGTCGAGGGTCTCCTTGAGTGTGAACCACCTGAGGACCGCGACGAGTATGCCGGCTCCGAATCCCACGATGTAGATGAGGTGCATCGCGGGCTGGATTCCCATCCCGTCGACAAGGTAGCCGCCTATGAAGGGGGAGATGACGCCTAGGGCGCTTGGTATGCTGAGGGCTATGGCGAAGCCCTGTCCCCTCATACCGACGGGCATCGAGTCCGCTTGGAGCACCGTTAGGATCGGTGCGTAGAATAGTACGAGGTTCTGGAGGAAGCTCGCTATGGCGAGGGTCTCCCAGTTGGGGGCGTAGGCGAAGGGGATGAAGCTGAAGGCGTAGAGGAAGGTGGCGACGCTGACGAGCTTCACCCTTCCCTGCTTGTCCGCTATGTAGCCGCCGAGGGGGTATAGGAACAGCCCAGCGAGGGCCGAGGCGCTCTTTACGAGCCCGATGTCGGCTGGAGAGCCCCCGAGCCTCTGGATGTAGAGGGGGAGGTAGGGGGAGGGTATGTTGGTCGTGAACTGCCAGATGCACTGGCATACGACGAGCCATAGCAGGTTACCCCGGAGGATACCTATACCGAACTCGCGCTTCTGCGTGGGGACGCCTTCAGCCAAGCCATCGCTCTTCTACGGGTGATGCAGAAAAGAGCGGGGCAGTTGTATTTCAAGTAAACGTAAGGGATGATTGCCGCTACTCGTTGCTCTTGAGCTTCTGCTCGAGGGTCTTGAGTTCGCCGTGCTCCGCGAATCGTATCTGGGTGTTGAGCCTTATGGGTAGGCCGATCTGGCGGAGAAACATGGCGAGGCCGCCCCCGTCGATCTTCTCCACGATCTTGCCCTGCTTGACCGCGTCGACGAGTGCCTGCTCGACCTGTGGTATGACCTTGGGGAACTGCTCCCTCGCGGTGCGCCAGACCTCCCAGGCGCGGTCACCGAAGATGCCGTCGAGTATCTGGTCGGTGGTGTGCTCCTTTGGCTTCTCCTTCGCCGCTGCCTGTGTGGCTTGTGTCGCCTGCTGGGTTGCCATCCGCCTCTGTATCTCCTGCATCTTCTTCCGCTTGAGGCGCTCCAGCTCGTCGTCTGACATGCCGTAGAGACGGATGGAGGGCCCGCCTTTAACCCTTTAGGCTCCCCGCTGGCTGCGCCGTTAAATAGGCTCAGAGAGAATTTGAGGGAGTAGGTCAGACATGAAGGGGAGCCCGATAGTCGATGTCCACGCCCACGTCACCCCGAGGCGGTTCCAAGAGGCGGTGCTATCCGGCCGCGACTGGCACGGGATGACCTGTGAGGACGGCGAGCTAGATAACCCGAAGAACAGGTGGGCGCCGGAGCGGAGGATCGAGGAGATGGATGAGCTTGGCGTCGACGCCCAGCTAGTCTCGCCCACCGACTGCTTCTACCAGTACGACAAGGCCCCGGGGGTCACAGTCGCCATCGCAGTCGAGTGCAACGACGAGATAGTGGAGATAGTTAGGGCCCACCCCCGGCGCTTCATGGGGCTTGGGACACTGCCGATGCAGGACATCGGGCTCACCGTGGCTGAGATGGAACGGGGAATGCGCCTCGGTCTCAGGGGTTTCATGATAGACGACCACGTCAACGGCAGGACGTACGACGACCCCGGCTTCGAGCCTCTCTGGGAGGCGGCGGAGAGGCACCACGCCTTCCTGCTCATCCACCAGTACGGCCCCACAACGGTCTGGCATAGGACACCCAACTACTTCCTCCCAAACTCGGTGGGGAACCTCGTCGACAGGACCCTCACCTTCGGCTGCCTGGTCTTCGGAGGCGTCATGGACAGGCACCCCCGCCTCAGAGTCTGCCTCGCCCACGCGGGAGGCTACGTCCCTTACGCCGTCGACAGGATGGACAGGGGGTGGGACGCCTTCCCAAAGTATAGAGGGAAAGCCCTGGATCGCCCCAGCACATACCTGAGCCGCTTCCTCTACGACACCACTGCCTTCACAGACAGGAACCTAAGGTTCCTCGTCGACGCTGTTGGGGTGGAGAACGTGATTCTGGGGACGGACTGGCCCGCCCCCATGGCGGTCGAGGACCCCGTGCGGAAGATCAGGGAGTCCAAGGTTCTCACCGACTCCGAGCGCGAGGCGATCCTGCGAGGTAACGTTGCGAGGGTCCTAGGGAAAGCGGCTTAGCGTCAGGTGAGTTCTAGTTCGTATTTCTCCTCGGTGAGATCTCTACCCCAGATGTGGTGGGTCTTCTCCTCGGTCTTCTGGAAGCCCCAGCGCCTGTAGAGGGCGATGGCGGTCTCAAGCTCGCTGAAGGTCCAGAGGATTATCCGCCTGTACCCGGCTCTGCGGCTATATTCGACTGCCTCCTCCATGAGGCGTTTGCCGAGTCCCTTGCCCCGGGTCTCTGGGGTGAGTAGGAACCACCTGAGCTGCGCCACACCCTCGCCGCTGCGTACGATGGCTATGCACCCGGCGACCTTCCCCTCAGCTTCGACGACCCATATCCTCTGCCCCTCCCTGTCCTTGGAGAGGAGGAACTCGGAGAGGGGCCCGGCGACGTATGCCTCGAAGGTGTTGTCGAAGAGGTACTCCTCTGCGTAGAGCATGCCGTGGAGGCGCACGATCTCGCCGAGGTCCCCGGGCACAATCTCGGTGCGGATGATGGGCGCCATACCTGATCGGGGATCAGATGTTTTAATAGAAGATTCCGCCCAGTCTGTTGCTGATCCCCCCTTGCTTTTCGAGGCACTCGCGCTTGTGACGTCCCTCACGAATGCCTTGGGGGTGACGCTGATCGCGAGGGGGATGAAGGGCTCGAAGCCTATAGCCGCCGCTTTCTACAGCGTGGCTATCCAAACGGTCATCCTCGTGGCGGTCCTGTTGACGCGGTTGCCTCAGCTCAACTTGGTTGCGGTGGGGTACTTCGCCCTCGGCGGCGTCCTCAGCCTCGGCGTCGCGAGGCTCCTCAACTTCGTCGCCATGAAGGGGCTCGGGGTCGCGAAGACCAGCGCCCTCATCGGGAGCAGCCCAGTCATCACGACACTGCTCTCCATCATCATCCTATCGGAGAGCCCCGACCTCGCAACTATCGCGGGCGCAGCCACCGTCGCCCTAGGAGTCGCCCTCATCAGCGGGGCCTCGGGTTTCAAGATCGAGAAAGCGTTACTCGTCGGGCTCGCCTCAGCCCTCGCCTACTCCCTGAGCAACATCGCGAGCAAGTCGGGGGTCCAGCTCCAGCCCGACCCCTTCCTAAGCGCCACCACGGGCGCCGTCGCCGGCCTCGCATTCATCTCCGTCTACCTCGCCGCCACGGGACAGACGCGGGACCTCGGCATAAGCCGCGCGAGCCTAGCCTGCTTCGCCGCCACAGGCGTCCTCAGCAGCGTAGGCTGGCTCACCATGATGAAGGCGCTCGAAACCGGCTCCGTCTCCGTCGTCACCACCATCGTCTACAGCTACCCGCTCTTCGCCCTCATCACGACGCGCCTCCTTATGAGGGAGGAGAAACTCACCACTCGCACCATCATAGGTTCGACCCTCATCGTGTTAGGAGTAGCCATAGTAACCCTGCTCTAAGGAAGCTGCTAAACAAGGAAAACGGAAAAATTTTTTTCCCGTTATCTATGGTAGCGACAGTTACGCCTTCTCCGGCTTGATCCTACCGAGTCTCAGGGCGTTCAGAATCACGGCCAAGCTCAACCCCATGTCGCCCACCGCGACTGCCATCCAGAGCGTCACGAAGCCGAGAATCGCAAGCAGCGCGACGCCGAACTTCACCACAATGCTGAGGGTGATGTTCTCCCTGATGCGGCGCATAGTGGCGCGGCTCAGGTCTATGGCGTAGGGGACCCTGTCGAGCCTGTCCTGTATGAGGGCGATGTCCGCCGTCTCCAGCGCCACGTCGCTCCCCATCGCCACGCCGACGTCCGCCCTCGCCAGCGCGGGCGCGTGCATTATCTTTTAATCGTAGGTTGACTATGCGAGTAATAATGTCCAAGAAAAGCGGTTACATCACCGTGGGTAAAGATACTCAACGCAAGGATGGCGTCGCTAAGGTAACAGGCTCTGAAATGTTCGCCTCGGATCTCAGCCTCCCCGGGATGATTCACATGAGGTTACTTAAGTCGAGTTTCCCTCACGCCAAGGTGCTTAAAATTAACACTGAGGAGGCGGAGAAGCTTGGAGCCTACATTCTCACGCCCGACGAGGTCCCTGACGTAAAGTTCTGCCCTCGCTTAGTAAGCACGCCAGAGGCAACCTACAAAGACTGGCGTGTCCTCGCTAAGAAGCCGCTGTACGTCGGCGAACCCATAGCGGCTGTTGCCGCTGACACTGAGGAGGAAGCCCAGCTCGCCCTTGAAGCCCTAAAGGTCGACTATGAACAACTTCCCGCCTACTTTGATGCGGAGTCGAGTAAAATCGGCGCAACCCAGCTCCATGAGGCCATCGAGCTCAAGGGAACAATCATCAACCCTGAGCGAAACATCGCGTGTACCCTTGATCTTCAGGAAGGGGACGTAGATGCCGCGTGGAAGGAGTGTGACGAGGTTGTCGAGCGTACATATCGAACAAACCGTAGGTACCACGTTCAGCTTGAAACCAAGTCGGTGCTTGTCAAACCCGAGATCGATGGCGGAATCAGCGTCTGGAGCACCACGCAGTCAATACACAATACGAGGCTCCTACTTCACGAGGTATTCGGCTTGCCGATGGGAAAGATCCGTGTCTACAAGGTTCCCCTCGGGGGCAGCTTCGGGTCAAGCATCCAAGTTAACACCATTGTCCCAATAGCCGTCGCGATGGCGCTTAAAACCCGGAAGCCTGTCAAACTCACCATGACCCGGGAAGAGGATATTCGTGACCACGTCAGCTACAACATGATATTCAAGATTAAGCTTGGTGCAAAGAAAGATGGCACCCTAGTCGTGGGCAACCTCGACGCAGTCCTTGACCTCGGATCCCATCAGATTCAGGCGTACGCCCTGCTGGGTTGTATGGTAGGATGGTGGGTCAGTCTTTACAGGCTTAAGGCAATGAGCTACAAGGGCGTCGCAGTCTATACGAATAAGACCCCGAGTTGCGCGTTCCGCGGTTATGGGAACCCCCAAGTCAGTTGGATGGTCGAAACAATCATGGATGAGCTAGCCGAAAAAATCGGTGTTGACCCTCTTGATTTCCGTCTTAAGAACTACATTGGGGAAGGGGAAATATTTTGGGGCCAAGGCCCGACCGTCAAGAGCGTCATCCGGAGCTGCGGTGTTGAGGAGATGCTCAAGAGGGGTGCTAAAATAGTTGACTGGTATAATCGTCCTAAGATTGGTAGCCAGACAGGACGTTATCGTAAGGGACTCGGTATGGGTCGCGGCTTCCATACTAGCAGCGCAGGAGCCCCCATCCCGGGCACTATAGTGGATTTTAGCGGAGCAATAATAAAGCTCAACGAAGACGGCACCGTCGACTACATCACAGCACTTATGGACCATGGCGGAGGCACTTTAGAAGCCCACGCAAAAATAATCGCGGAGGAGCTCTGCCTCCCCCTAGACAACGTGAACGTCATCAGTGCGGACACGAGCACGACCGTTTATGACGTCTGCACTCACGCGAGCCGGGGCATCTATTCGGGGGGAGGCGCCGCACTCAAGGTGGCAAAGCAGGTCAAGGAAAAACTTCGTATCTTTGCTGCCCGAATGCTCGACGCTGAGGCATCTGCCCTTAGCTTCCGCGTGGACCACGATCGCAAGCAGGGGGTCATCTACGCCGATGGAATCAAGGGGCGGGAGGTCACATTCAAGGAGATCGCCTATAACGCACGCCACAAGAACTGGGGCACCATCGCTGCAGTAGATAGCTATCGGCAGCCAGCCTGCCCGCCTCACTTCACCAGCTACTTCATCGAAGTCACGGTAGACACATGGACAGGAAAGGTTACACTGGATAGGGTTGTGGCCGGTGCCGACATGGGCACTGTCATTAATCCGAAGCTTGCTGCGGGTCAGGTCCACGGAGGCTTAGCCCAGGGCTGGAGCATGGCAGTAATGGAGGACATAGGCTACGACCCTAAAACAGGTGACCTGGTCAACAAGGGCAATCTCACGGACTATAAGATCCCATATTCCCGGGACATGCCCGACCTCGAGGACTTTGAGGTCTTCTTTGTGGAGACAATCGAGCCAACGGGACCCTTCGGTGCGAAGGGAATTGGGGAGGGGGCTCTTAATCCCGTCGCAGGCGCAGTAGCAAATGCCATTCAGAACGCCCTCGGCATCCGCTTTTATGAGTTGCCTTTAAGCAAAGAGAGGATACTTGGAGCTATCATGGAGAAGGAGGGTCAATAATGGATATTAATAAGCATAACACGCACATACTCCATAGATTCGAGTATTACACCCCAGTAACCGTCACAGAAGCTGTGAAGTTACTTGAGGAACTCGGCTCCGAGGCTACGATCCTCGCTGGAGGTACCGATCTTATCGTAAAGATGAAGGACGGCTCCGAGAGGCCACGACATGTTATCAACATTAAGCAGATTCCAAGTCTCAGAGGCGTTAATGAGACGCCGGAAGGCCTTTGGATAGGTTCCCTCACCAAGATCAGTGAGCTTGAGAAAAGCAAAGTCATTAAGGAAAAGCTCTCCGTTTTATACGAGGCGGTAAGGGTCATTGGTAGTGTCCAAGTTAGGAACCTCGCTACTGTGGGCGGAAACATATGCAACGCTAGCCCTGCAGCGGACAGCGCAATCGCTTTCCTCGCCTTAGACGCAGTTGCCGAAATCACCGGCCCTAACGGTGAACGAAAGGTTCTATTTGGCGAGTTCTTCACAGGCCCTGGTCGAACCGTCCTTAAAGAGGGGGAGTTACTTACAGGCGTAACTGTACCCAGAGAGGTTTACAATTGGAAGGGACATTGGGCACGTGTCGCCCGCGCCAGTATGGATATCGCCACCATTAGCCTAGCTGCCACCGCTAAGATGGATAGTGATGTGGTGAACGAAATACGCCTAGCTTGGGGTACAGTCGCGCCGACGCCAATGAGGACGAAGGACGTTGAAGACTATCTCTGCGGCAAGAAACTGGAACAAAATATCATTGAGGAGGCGGCGATACTCGCTGCGTCCAGTATAAAGCCTCGCGACAGCGGGCGCAGCAGTGGACCCTACAAACGGAAGGTAGCCAAGGGTTTCATTCGTGAAGCCCTTACAAAGTTCGCGGAGGCATAGGAGAAATAAGAGATGAAGATAACTATAAATGTGAATGGGCAACATCGAAGATTCGATGTAGAACCCCACATCCTGCTTCTCAACCTAATTAGGGATGAAATGAATCTTACTGGTACCAAATATGGGTGTGGGATCGGAGAGTGTGGCGCCTGCACAGTTCTCCTTGACGGAGAAGCCGTCTTAGCATGCATGATGCTCGCTGTAGACGCAGACGGCCACAGAGTTGACACCGTGGAGGGACTAAGCGACGGGAACAAGCTCCACCCTATACAACAGGCGTATCTTGACGAGGGCGCAGTCCAGTGCGGCTTCTGCACCCCTGGCTTCATAATGTCGACGAAGGCCCTTCTAGATAAGAGCCCTAATCCTAACGAAGCTGAGATCCGGGAGTATCTGAATGGAAACATTTGCCGCTGCACCGGCTATGTCAACATTATAAAGGCGGTACAATCAGCTGCAGCTAAAATGAAGGGATAGGTTTGAGGACAGCGGCCGTCGTCCTCGCTGCTGGTAAGAGCAGCAGGATGGGGGCAAATAAACTCCTCCTGGAGGTCGAAGGAAAGACGGTCCTCGACAGACTGCTGGAATCGTTGACGCAAGCCGTTGACGAGGTGGTAGTCGTCATTGGCTATAACACGGAACCCATTACGAAGATAGCGAAGGCTCATAACGTCCTTGTCGCTTACAACCCTGACCACGAGAAGGGGATGACAACCAGTTTCCAAACTGGTCTAAGAGCGGTGAAGGGTGCGGATGCGGTCTTCCTCGTACTTGGCGACCAGATTGGTCTCGCCCCCGAGCTCCTACGCAGGATGGCGGTGGCTATGGAGGATGTCCCCGGCGCGCTCATAGTCAGCCCAGTCCACGGCGGGAAGAGGGGACACCCCGTCCTATTCAGGTCGAGTCTCTTCGGGGAGATCCTAGCTGTGACGGGGACGCTCAAGGAGGTCGTCGACGGGCACGCCGGCGCGCACGTACACGTCGAGGGTGGCGAGTGGAGCACCGTCGACTTCGACACCCCTGCCGACTTCGAGAGCGCCAAGCGCCTCTTCGAGAAATAGCCACAGCACCTTGGTAGGGAATAGATGCTCCTTTTGCATAGATCCGTTGGTGAAAAGAGCCTTTTTCTAGGCTCTTTTGGTCGAGGGCAGCTTTTCCGGGGAGGTCGAGTGTACGCCATTTTCTTTCTTGGGTATAGCTTCTTAGCCGAGCGTGGTGAGGATTAGTCGATGTCAAGGGATGGATTCATCCTCGCCCTCGACGAGGGGACGACTAGCGCCCGTGCCCTGCTCCTGAACCGTGAGGCGGAGGCCCTGTCTCTGGGTCAGTTCAAGGTCAAGCAGTATTACCCTCACCCCGGGTGGGTGGAGCAGGACCCCCGGGACATCTGGGGCGCCCAGCTACGGGCGGCGAGGAAGGCCATCAGGGGCGCGAAGGTGAATCCCTCTGAGATCGCCGCCGTCGGGATCACGAACCAGCGGGAGACAACCATCCTCTGGGACAGGGAGACGGGGGCGCCGGTACACAACGCTGTCGTCTGGCAGTGCAGGCGCACCGCCGACATCGTCGAGGGCCTCAGGCCACACGCCGCCCTCATAAAGGAGAGGACTGGCCTCGTCCCCGACTCCTACTTCAGCGGCCCCAAGATCAGGTGGATACTCGACAACGTCCCCGGTCTCCGGGGGCGGGCAGAGCGGGGCGACGTCCTGTTCGGCACCGTCGACTCCTGGCTAATCTGGAAGCTCACAGGTGGCAGGGTCCACGCCGTCGACTACTCCAACGCCTCCCGGACGATGCTCTTCGACATAAGGAGGCTCCGCTGGGACTCTGAGCTGTTGGAGCTGCTCGGCGTCCCCGAGGCGATGCTGCCCGAGCCCCGCCCGTCGAGCGGCGTCATCGGCTACACGGACGCCGGGCTCCTCGGCGCAAGCATCCCCATAGCGGGAGTCCTCGGGGACCAGCAGGCCGCCCTCTTCGGCCAGACCGCCTTCGAGGCCGGCGCCACGAAGTGCACCTACGGCACGGGCAACTTCATGCTCATGAACACTGGGGCGAAGCCGGCGAGGTCGGATAGGCTCCTCACCACGATCGCGTGGGGCATCGGCGGGGAGACCACCTACGCCCTCGAGGGGAGCGTCTTCGTCACCGGCGCAGCCGTCCAGTGGCTGAGGGACGCAGGTATAGTCAAGACGCCGAGGGACGCGGAGGCACTCGCTAAGAGCCTGCAGGGGAACGATGGCGTCTACTTCGTCCCCGCCCTCACCGGCCTCGGCGCCCCACACTGGGACCAGTACAGCCGCGGCACTATCCTCGGCCTCACCAGAGGCACAGGCAGGGCACACATAGCCCGCGCCACACTCGAGGCCATCGCCTACCTGACTCGGGACGTCTCGGACGCCATGGAGGAAGAGGGCGGGATCAAGCTCCGAGAGCTACGCGTCGACGGAGGCGCGACCCGCAACGACTTCCTCATGCAGTTCCAGGCCGACATACTCGGGAAGCGCGTCGTCCGCCCAGGGAACACGGAGACCACCGCACTAGGCGCCGCCTTCGCCGCCGGCCTCGCAGTCGACTACTGGGCGAACAGGGGCGAACTGGCCAAGATATGGAGGGCGGAGAGGGTCTACGAGCCCACCATGAAACCGGGGGACCGAGAGAGGCTCTACGCGAAGTGGCGCGCCGCCGTCACCCGGTCCCTCGGCTGGGCCAAGGCGGACAACTGACGCCGGCCACCGGAACCAAGTTATATGCCAGAACCATGGACACACTAGGCTGGTAAGTGGAATCCTATGCCAGAGGAAGTAGCCTGGGTAAAGGTCGAGACGCTTCAGAGCTTCATGGTCGACGTCTTCAAGAAGGTGGGCGTCCCCGAGGGCGACGCCGAGACATGCGCCGACGTCCTCATCGCCGCCGACAAGCAGGGGATAGACAGCCATGGCGTCAGCAGGCTCAAGCCCATCTACATCGACCGAATCAGGGCCGGGCAGCAGTCCCCCGTCACCGACTTCGAGGTCGTCAGGGAGGGGCCCACGACCGCCGTCGTCGACGGGCACAATGGCATGGGTATGGTAGTCGGCAAGAAGGCGATGGAGATGGCGATCTCCAAGGCGAAGAAGCTCGGCATGGGCATGGTCGCCGCCCGGAACAGCACACACTTCGGCATCGCCGGCTACTACGCACAGATGGCCGTCGACGAGGGACTCATCGGCGTCGTAGGCACAAACGCCCGCCCATCCATCCCACCGACCTTCGGCACAGAGAACATGCTCGGCACGAACCCACTCACCTTCGGCATGCCCAGCGACGAACCCTTCCCATTCATGCTCGACTGCGCCACAAGCATCATCCAGCGCGGCAAGGTCGAGGTCTACGCCCGAATCGGGAAGAAGGTCCCCGAGGGCTTCGTCATCGACAGCAACGGCGACTACATGACCGACCCCGACGAGATACTCCTCGACCTCACAAAGGGCAAGGCGGCCCTCCTCCCCATCGGCGGCCTAGAGGAGACCGGCGGCTACAAGGGCTACGGCTACGCCACAGTCGTCGAGATACTCAGCGCCAGCCTCCAAGGTGGCGCCTTCCTCAAGGCCCTAACAGGCACAAACCTCGGCCACTTCTTCATAGCCATAGACGTCAACGCCTTCACCGAGCTAGACGATTTCAAGAAGACCACCGGCGACATACTCCGCGGCCTACGCGCCAGCCGCAAGATGCCCGGCCACGACAAGATCTACACCGCCGGCGAGAAGGAGTACCTAACCTGGCAGGAACGGAAGAAGACAGGAATCCCCCTCAACAAGAGCCTGCAGAAGGAACTCCTCCAACTCAAGGAGGAGTGCGGCCTCAAGAAATACAAGTTCCCCTTCTAAACTCACCCAAGGAACCACTTTCCCAAAGACGCCATCGTCAGAAACGCGGCGGCTAACACGCCCCCGGGGCACACGCGTTGT
>Ga0315286_10001783_pt1 | contig 19698 bp, 21 predicted proteins | sample YL17G10_0_MG_FD_205038 | JGI IMG/M metagenome (GOLD analysis project Ga0315286, IMG submission 205038) | Sediment microbial communities from Yellowstone Lake, YNP, Wyoming, USA - YL17G10_0 | ecosystem: Environmental > Aquatic > Freshwater > Lake > Sediment | place: USA: Wyoming | collected... | reverse complement strand
TCTATGAGATCGTAGCTCGGGTACTCGCCCCCGTCGAGGACGCGTCTGCTCAATATCCCCATGACCTTGATCCCGTCGGCCTTCGCCCTCTCCGCCGCGGCCAGGGCGGTGGTCGTCTTCCCCCCACCGATGGGGGCGTGGAGGATCACAGCGCAGCGCAACTCGATTCCACGGGTATCCTAGGCGCAGAGGATAAGAACCCAGCGGCGCTGATAACTCTCGAAGCATCATGGATGGCTACGCGAGGAGCAAGATAGTATGCACCATAGGGCCGGCTAGCAAGAGGCCCGACATCCTCAAGGAGATGGCGGCGGCGGGGATGGACGTCGCCCGACTGAACCTCAGCCACGGCAGCCTCGATGATCACCGGAACACCATACGCGCAATAAGGAGCCTCGGCACGGTAGCCGTCCTCGTCGACCTCCCCGGCCCAAAGATCCGCCTCGGGGAGTTGAAGGAGCCGGTCCAACTCAAGGCGGGCGACGCCGTCTATTTCACCACGGAGAACATAGTCGGCGAGGGCCTGACGCTCCCCGTCAACTACGCGAGGCTCCCCGCCGAGGTCCGCCCCGGCGGTCACATATTCATAAACGACGGCCTCATCGAACTCGACGTCATCAAGGTCGACGGCGACTCGAATGGCTTCGAGGCCAAGGTCGTCAGCGGCGGTGAGGTGAGCAGCCGCAAGGGCGTCAACGCCCCCGGCGCCAGCCTGAGCCTACACCCGCCCACCGAGCAGGACCTCAAGGGAATCGAGTTCGGCGTCCAAGTCGGCGCGGACTGGTTCGCCGCCTCGTTCATCAGGAGCAGGAAGGACGTCGAGAACGTCAAGGAGGCCATAAAGGAGGCGGACGGCGACCAGCCGGTGATCAGCAAGATAGAGCACGCCGAGGCCATCAAGAACATCGACGAGATCATCGACGCTAGCGACGGGGTCATGGTGGCGCGCGGCGACCTCGGCATCGAGGTGCCTCCCTGGGACATCCCCCTCCTCCAGAAGCAGATCATCACAAAGTGCTACGAGGCGGGGAAGCCCGTCATCGTCGCCACCCAGATGCTCGAGTCGATGGTGGAGAACCCCCGCCCCACCCGGGCCGAAGCGAGCGACGTCGCCAACGCCATCCTAGACGGCGCCGACGCCGTGATGCTGAGCGAGGAGACTGCGATGGGCGCCCACCCCATCGAGGCCGTCCGCGTCATGGAGAGCATCAGCCGAGTCGTCGAGGCCGGTTCGATACTCAGTAGGGCACCTAGGCCGAGGGAGGGGCAACCCATCCCCGACATCATCGGCAGCCTCGCCTCGCAGGCAGTCGAGGCAGTGAGGCCCGCCGCCATATTCACGGTGACGCGCAGCGGCTTCACGACCCTCATGGTGAGCAAGTACCGGCCCTCGGCGCGCATCCTCGCCGTGGTACGCGAGGCGAGGATAGCGCGGAGGACCCGCCTATACTGGGGCGTCGAGCCGCTCGACGTCCAGTGGAGCGACGACAGGGACGAGCTCATGATCAGGGCGGTGAACAAGGCGCTCAGGGACGGGATGGTGAGGGAGCCCGACACCATCATGGTCGTCTCCGGCTCCACTCTGGAGGCACCGGGCCGCACGAGCACGCTGGAGATACTCAGGGTCCGCGACATACTCTACCACTCTGGGAGGAAGGACTGATGCGCATCGGCCTAATCTCTGACACCCACGACAACGTCCCCATGATCAAGGCGGCCATCAGGCGCCTGAACGAGCTCGATGTCGCCCTCGTCCTCCACGCCGGCGACTACATAAGCCCATTCACGGCGAAGCCCTACTCAGAGCTCGGGGCGAAGATGATCGGCGTCCTCGGGAACAACTGCGCCGAGAGGGAGAAGCTCAGGGAGGTCTACGCCGCGGTGGGGAAGGAGATCGTGGGCAACTTCGCCGAGGTCGAGGCGGGGGGCAGGAGGATAGCACTCCTCCACGGCCACGACGACGCCCTGCTCCGCTCCCTCATAGCACACGGCAGCTATGACGCAGTGGTCCACGGCCACGACCACAAGGCAAAGACAGCCAGGCAGGGGCGGACCCTCGTCGTCAACCCGGGGGAGGTATGCGGCTACCTAACGGGGAGGAGCAGCATCGGCGTCCTCGACGCGGATAAGCTCGAGGCGGATATACTCGACCTCTAGGGGATTCACCGTGATCAGAAAGGCGTTCGTGATGAGCGTCTACCCAGGCAGGGAGGCGGAGTACGAGGCGCGCCACAACCCCATCTGGCCCGAGCTGGAGGAGACCCTCAAGGATCACGGCGTCCACACCTACACGATCTTCCTACACCCCGAGACCCGCCAGCTGTTCGCATACATCGAGTTCGAGGACGAGGCTGAGTGGGACGCGGTATCGAGGACGACGGTCTGCAGGCGCTGGTGGGAGCACATGAGCGAGTTGATGCCCTCTGATCATGATCACAGCCCCGTCTCCGAGGAGCTGAGGGAAGTCTTTCACATCGAGAAGACCTAGGCGTAGAGGAGCCTGTAGAACTCCTCCACGGACTCCCGGAGGTACTTCTCATCGATCTTACCCAGCGGGCTCGCGGTCTCGAAGACGCGCCCCGGTATCCTGAGCTCACTCGCCTTGAAGCCCTCCCTCTCTTTGAACCGGTTCTTCTCCCTCAGTATCTCCATGCCTTTCTCGTCGAGGGCCTCCGGCGCGACCTTGTGCCCCGCCGTCTCGAGGGACTTCGCAACCGTGTCCTTATCATAGATGCCTCTGGCGAAGAAGCAGACTACGAGGCTGCTGAGGATCTGGCGCCATGCCTCCTCCTTGAGCAGCTTCGCGGCGGCCGCCTTGGGGTCTGGGAGCTTGTCCTTGAGGGCTGCCTGGTCGATGCTGTAGCCGGCCGCGTCGAGGTGGCTGTGACGGCTCCCCGTGAGGTAGCCGACGTGGCTGACCGGGCCTGTGTGGTAGCCGGGCATCTCGTTGCCCCCGAAGGCGAGGGCGTAGTCCTCCCCACCATACCGCTTCGAGGCGTGGTCGACGCCCCGGGCGAGGGCGGCGTAGAACTCGTTGGGCTGTTTGACGATGTGCTCCACGGCCTTGGCGTATGTTGGCTCGTCCCCCCACCTGAAGTTGAGTCCGAGGGTCTCGTTCTGGCTGATGAGTCCCTTCTCCTGCGCTTCGGTCGCCCAGGAGAGCACGACGCCCGTGCTCATGGCGTCGAGCCCCCAGATTTCCACGTCGTCTATGAGGTGGAGCATCGCCTTCTCGTCGAATATGCCGAGCATGGAGCCAAGTGCGTAGATGAGTTCGTAGTCGTATGGGATCATGGTGGTCTTGTAGAAGTAGGGCTCCTTCTCGTATGGTTCGCGTAGGGCGGCGATGTGGATGCAGGCGACGGGGCAGTGTGCGCAGGCGACTCGGCGGCCGAGGTAGTTCTCAGCGAGCCTCTCGCCGGAGATGCGCTCCGCATCGGGCGAGGTCGTGGTCTTGAGGTTCATGGTGGGGAGCCCCTTCTGCAGGTTGAGGGGCATGATGTTCGAGGCGGTGCCTATGTCGTGGTACTTCTTCATGACGGGTGACTCGACGGCGCGCCTGTAGATGTCGTCGTATGTCTCGCGGTAGAGCTTTCTGTCGCTGACCTCGATGCCGTGGTTGCCGGAGACGGTGACTGCCTTGAGTTTCTTGCTGCCGAAGACGGCGCCGAGTCCGAGGCGGCCGAAGTGGCGGTAGGTCTCTGTGATGACGGAGGCGTACCTGACGAGGCGCTCACCGGCTCCGCCTATCCTCATGATCGTGCGTGTCCCGGCCCCGGTCTCCAGCTCCCTGATTATCCTGCCCGTGGTTACGCTGCTGGCGATCCCCCAGATGCCCGACGCGTCCCTGAACTGGACGCCCTTGTCATCGATGGAGAGGTAGACGGGGGACTCGCTGGCGCCCCTGATCACTATGGCGCCGTAGCCCGCCGACCTTATGGCTACGGCGCTCCGCCCCCCGGCGTGGCTCTCACCCAGGTTCCCCGTCAGGGGCGACTTGAACATCGCAACCGTCTTCGACGCGAGCGGGTAGAGCCCGACGAGCGGACCCACCGCGAAGACTATGGGGTTATCCGGGCCCAGGGAGTCGGCGCCCACCGGGCAGTACTCCTTGAGGAGGCTGATGGCCACGCCAGCGCCCCCGATGTAGTACTGGAATAGGTCGGCGCGGTCCTCCACCGTGAATCGTCGGGCCGTCAGGTCCGCCATCAAGACGCGTGTCGGGAGCCTCACAGCTGTTCAGCCTCCCTCATGGCCAGTACCTCGTGTGGGCAATAGCCGACGCAGTAGCCGCAGTGTACGCAGATGTCGGGTTTGTTTGCCTCGTCGTCCCAGAAGACGGCGTGGACCGGGCAGGCCTCGGCGCAGCGGTGGCAGCCTATGCACTTTCCCGCCTTGAGGACGACGCCTCCGCCCCTTCGGGGCTCCAAGGCGTCGACGGGGCACACCTTCATGCACGGCGGGTCGGGGCACGCCCTGCACGCCACCACGACGAAGCCCCTCTCGAAGCCCCCCGCGGAGCGTACCCTTATCGCCGACTTCGCCAGGCCCCCCTCGCCGAAGCGCCTACTGCAGGCGAACATGCAGAGCTGGCAGCCGACGCACCTGTCGGCGTCTACAACAGTCAGCCTCGTCATGGTTTCATCTTCTCCGATCAGCCTATTTTATCTTCTCTATATTCTATCCATATCCATGTCTCTCTCGGCTCCTAGACAGGGACCTAAGCCTATCGCTTACGGAAAGAAGGGAATGGTGAGTAGCAGCCACCCCGCTGTGTCCAATGTGATGGTTGAGGTTTTACGGAAAGGAGGTAACGCTATCGATGCGGCGGTCGCCGGTAGTCTTGTCCAACCCGTATACGAGCCACACATGACAAACCATGCAGGGACAGTCGCGGCCCTGATCTGGGACGCGGAGGCTGGGCTCGGTCACTTCGTCGACGCCTGCGCCGAGCTGCCTGCTGGACTCCGCCCGTTCCACCCGAACCCCTACGCCACCTCCAGCGCAGCATGCATCCCCGGTTTCATGCCGGGTCTCGCCTCCATGCTTGATCGCTTCGGTTCGATGAGTTGGAAGACCCTGTGCGAGCCAGCAATTAAGGCGGCGAGGGAGGGGACCGTTATCACATCGTGGGAATACGGGTACTTCCAATCCAGCCTTCAATATAGAACCTACTTCCCCTCGGGGAGGGCGTTCTTCACCCCCGACGGCTTCCTCGTTCCTGCGGGAGAGAGGTGGATGGTACCGAGGTTGGCACGGACCCTCGAAAGGCTCGGAGACGAGGGTCCCGAATACTTCACGAAGGGTGACTGGGCGAAACACCTCGTGGAAGAGGGAAACCGGATCGGCTGGGCCGTTACCATGGATCACATGGCTGGTTACGAGGCTGAGTGGGGTGACCCTCTCCGCTTCAAGTACAGGGACGAAGAGATCATGGGGATGCCGCCCCCGCAGAGAGGTGCCCTGTATACGGGTTTAATAATGGGGACCCTCGACGAATTCAAGCTACGAGAGATGGGCCACTACACGGAGTCGGCCGAAGCCCTGACGCTGATGGCTTGGGTTCTCGCCAGAGCGCATAACGAGAAGGGGCTGATGCACGACCCAAAATTCTACGGCGTCCCCTCAGAGATCCTACTCTCCAGAGAATATCACGAGATGCTCGCCAACCTCTATCGCGGCAGCCGCCCGAAGATCGACCTATCGGGGTGGTTAAAACTCAACCTCAGCAAGGCTCAGCTTCACGCTGGCCTGCCCATTGAGGATAGAAAGCCCCATGATAGTTGTGAGCTCAGTGTGGTCGACTCGGAGGGGAACTGGGTGGAGATGATGAACACCGGAAACGGAGGGGGAGTACCGGGGGCCGTGATAGATGGCGTCGACTGCGGCGGAACGGCGGTGACGACGGGAGACGTCACAGGGACGGGGAGGTTTGGCACCGTTGTCGAGCCGGGGGCTCGGACGAGACACGCTATAGCGAGCACGATGGTGCTCAGGGACGGCGCGCCTTGGCTGGCACTAGGAAGCCCCGGTGACTGCATCTTCACCGTCCCTCTGACTCTCATAAACATCCTGGAGTACGGCATGGACCCATACTCTGCGGTGGATGCGCCTAGATTTTGGCCACTTGGCGACGACGGAAGCCTCGAGATAGAGAACAGGCTACCGAAGACTGTTGTGGAGGACCTCCTCCGACGAGGGGTGGTCGTCAAACCTGCTGGGACATACGACTGGCGGATGGGGTCGATGCAGCTCGTGTGGAGGGACAGGGAGAAGGGCAGTTATAGTGGGGTGGCTGACCCGAGGAGGCTGGGTGAGGCTGCAGGGCTCTAACCCATTTATTAGCTCAACCCTCAATTATTCTAGTTTAATGCAGGGGAGAGATTAGGGCTTCTCGCCGCAGAAGCGGCGGAGGACTAGCTCCTGTACCCTCGCAGCGTCCATCACGGTGTCTAGGTCTACCCACTCGACGGCTGCGTGTGCGCCGTCCCCGGCTGGGCCGTAGGCGACCGCGGGGATGCCCTTGCCCCAGATTATCTGGGTGTCGAGCCACCCCGAGCCACCCGTGAAGGCGGGGGTGAGCTTGATGGCCTCCTTGCTGCAGGCGGCTATGGTCTGGCAGATGTCAGAGGTCTCGGGGACGTCCATGGAGCCCCGGTAGAAGATTATCTCGTAGCTGGCGGTGAACTTGGGGTCCTTATCCGCGATGCCCTTGAGCAGCGTCTCCATCTCCTCCTCTACGTCCTTCCTCTCCTCCCCGGGGATGAGGCGCCTCTCGATCTGCAGCAGACACTTGTCGGGGTAGGTGCTGAGTTCGAGGCCGCCCTTGATCGTGCCGGCGTGGACGCTGGCGGGGCCGACGAGCGGGTGCCTCCTCTTCTGGTGCTTGGCCCCGAGGGCTTCGAGGCTTGTGAGGACCTTGCCCATCTCCACGATGGCGTCTACGCCGACCTGCCACGCGCTCCCGTGGGCGGCGAGGCCCTTGGTCTCGACGTCGATCCAGGCGAAGCCCTTGTGGCACCTCTCGATCTGGAGGGCGCTGGGCTCACCGACGATGGCGGCGTCTACGCGTGTCTTCTCCATCACCCTCTCCGTGCCGATGCTGGCGTACTCCTCGTCGCATACGGCCGCAACGACGACGTCGCCCTTGAGCTGGGTCCCGGAGTCGACGACGGCCTTTAGCGCCGCGAGGCTGGCGACGAGTCCGCCCTTCATGTCGAAGGTTCCCCGCCCGTACATCCTGCCGTCCTTGATCACCGGCTTGAGGGGGTCGATGGTCATGTAGTCGTAGCCCACGGTGTCGATGTGGCCGTTGAGCATGAGGCTCTTCCCGCCCCCAGCCCCCTTGAGGGCGCCGACGGCGTTGCACCGCTTCGCCTCAATCTTATCGACCTTGGCCTTGAGGCCGAGTGCCTTGAGCCAATTGGCAACATACTCGGCTATCTCCTCCTCGCCCTTGGCGCCGGGCACGAGCGTCGGGTTCACCGAGTCGATCTTCACAAGCTCCTTTAGCAGCCCCGTGGCCGCCTTCTCATCCACGCTGGACTTGAACATGGGTAGAAAGAATCCGCTATCCGGTTAAAAGAGTGGGGTCTGCGCGCCTAGTGGGCTGGTGGCCTGACCCAGCCGCCGAAGACGGGGTGGCGGCTGCAGATGACCTCTATGAAGGCGGGGCGCCCCTTCTTGTTCTCCTTCAGGGCCTCCTTGAGGGCGGGGGCGACCTCGTCGGGGTCCTCGACCCTGACGGCGTGCATGCCGAGGGCCTCCGCCATCTTCGCCGTCTTGTAGACGTCCTGCTTAGTCACCTCGCAGGCGTAGGGGGTGTGGCCTCCGCCCCAGAATCCGGGGCCGTAGCCGCTGAAGCCCCCGTTGTTTATGTGGACGGTGGTGATGCCCATCCCGTGCCTGATGAGGGCCTCGTAGTCACCCATCTGGTAGCTGACGCCTGCGTCGCCGGTGACGCTGACGACCTGCCTACTCGGGTATGCGAGCTTCGCCCCCATCGCGGCTCCGAGGCCGAAGCCGAGGGTGGAGACGTTGCCCCACGCCATGAAGCCGTGCTCCACGACGGCGTCGTAGACCGTGGTTAGCTGGTCGCGCGTGTTCCCAGATTCGTGGGTGACGACGCTGTTCATGGGGTCGAGTACATCGATTATCTCGGCGTAGACCCTGTAGGGGTTTATGGGTGTCTCGTTTGACTCCATGAGGGGGCGGTACTTCTTCATCTTCTCCTCCTTCGCGGCGGCGACCTCCGCCTCGACGCCCCCCCGGGGCTTCGCCCCCTGCTTCTCCGCCTCCGCTATCATCTGTTTGAGCACGAGCTTGGCGTCGCCGACGACGGCGAGGTCCGTCCTCGTCGCCCTGTTGAGGTCCTGCTCGTCGATGGTGCACTGGATGATGGTCTTGCCCTTAGTGGGGACCTCATGGCCGAAGCTAGTCGTCCCCAGGCTCGCCCCGATGGCGAGGACTAGGTCCGAACCCTTCAACCACCTCTCCGCCGGCACGTCGCGCACCCCCAGACTCAGGGGGTGGTTCTCGGGGAAGCAGCTCTTCCCCATGAGCGTCGTGACCACCGGTGTCCCCGTCAGCTCGGCAAACTGCCTCAGCTCGACGCATGCGTCGCCGAAGAAGACGCCCTGGCCCGCGTAGATCATCGGGTTCTTCGCGTGGAGCAGCGCCCTGACGGCCTTCTCGACGTCGGCGGGGTCACCCGCTGGCCTCCAACCCTTCACGGGGGTGTAGGGGTGCTCGGCGGGGTCGTAGTCCTCGAGGCCGCGTGGTAGCTGGAGCATGACGGGGCTGGGGCGCCCGCTGCGGAGCTGCGTGTAGGCGCGGCGGACGAACTCGGGGACGCGCCGCCCCTGGTTGATGTAGCCGCTCCACTTGGTGACGCCGCGGAACCCGTCCTCGATGTTGAACCTCTCCCTCGCGGTGGCCTCGTTGGGGACGCCGTCCGTAAGGCAGAGGAGCGGCGACGAGTCTTCGTACGCCTGGGCGAGGGCGCCGTACGCCATCTCGGTCCCCGCCGCGTTCAGTCCACCCATCACGGCGGAGACACCGATCTTCTTCCCGCTCGTCGCCCTGCTATACGCGTCCGCGACCGCCACCGCGAACCTCTCCGTCCGCACCATGACGAGGGGCATCCCCTCCTCACCGCAGGCGTTCACGAATATGTTCGTCGGAAAAGTGCAGACCCAATCCGTCCCCTCCTCCCGGAGGAGCTTGACCAACCCGTTCACAGCCTTGACCAAGACAAAACACTGGGTCAGAGATAGACCCAGGGGCGTAAAAGTTGTGCGACTACATCTGGCGTAGCCGCTTGATTCGTTCCTCGATGGGGGGGTGCGTCGCGAAGAGTTCGTCGAGGGCGGTCTTGTTCGGGTCGCTTATGAAGAGGGGGCTGACCGCCTCGTCGACCTTCATCTTGCCCTGGTTGTTGTTCTTGATCTTCTCGAGGGCAGACGCTAGGCCCTCGGGGTAGCGGGTCAGCTCGGCGCCGCTGGCGTCCGCCATGTACTCCCTCCTCCTGTTTATCGCGAACTGGATGAGGGCGACCGCGATGGGTGCGAGGATCGCCAGGATGAGGCCGAGGATCAGCACGACAATCTCGAGACCCGAACCTCCTCTGTCCCTGCCCCGGCCACGACTCCTCGGGGTGAACCACGCCCACCTCAAGATTATGTGGCTGAGGATCGAGACGAGCCCGACGAGGACCGCTATGAATGTCATGAACTCGACGTCGCGGTTCCTGACGTGGCTGAGTTCGTGGGCGACTACGCCCTCCAGCTCCGATCTGTTGAGTTTCTGTAGTGCCCCCGTGGTGACTGCGATGCTTGAGTGTTCCGGGTTCTTCCCCGTGGCGAAGGCGTTGATCTCCGGGTCGTCGATGACGTAGACCTTGGGCGGGGGGATGCCAGCGGCGATGGATAGGCCCTCCGCCACGTTGTTTAGGTAGATGAACTCGTTACCCACCGCGGGACGTGCACCCGTGGAGGAGAGGACTATCTGGTCCCCGTACTGGTAGCTGCCCCAAGTGTAGACGAAGATGAGTATGATGCTGAGGGGGAGGACGAATATGAGCGCCTCCGGCGCGAAGAGGTAGGCGAAGGAGTAGACGAGGCCGAAGAGGACCAGCGACACCACTATCGCCAGGAGGAGGCTGTCCCTCCTGTTCCTCCTCTGCTCGTCGTAGAACGTTCGCCGGGCCATCAGAACTGTACCTTCGGTACCTGCCTCTCGCCCTCGGGGATGGTGAGGAACTCCCGCTTGCTACGACCCCCAGCGAACCAGATGCCGGGGATGGTGGTGATGAGGTTGTTGAAGTTCAGCATGCTGGTGTTGTAGAACTGGCGCGCGTAGGCGATCTTGTCCTCGATGCCCTGTAGCTGCTCCTGGAGTAGCTTGAAGTTCTCGTTGGCCTTGAGCAGCGGGTAGGCCTCGGCAACGGCGAATAGCTGACGTAGCGTGGAGGTCAGCATGTTGCTCGCCTCCATCCTCTCCTGAGGTGAACCGCTGATCATGCCCGCCCTCGCCATGGCAACCCTCTCGAATATCTCCTTCTCATGCTTGGCGTACCCCTTGACCGTCTCGACGAGGTTGGGGACCAGATCGAAGCGCTTCTTCAGCTGGACGTCGATCTGGCTCCAGGCCTCATCTATCTGGTTCTCGTACTGCCTTATCCTGTTGTAGTACGAGAAGTAGAGTCCTACGAGTATCAGGGCGACGACTGCCACCGCCCCGATTATCCCTATTGTGAGTATGTCCATTTTTCTTCCCATTGAAGTTGAATAAGCTAGCCCTAAAAGGGTATTGAATATAATCTAAATAGATGCGTTCCCCCGCGGTGGTTTGAGGTAAATCAAAACGGAGATCGATTAGGGGGCTGTTTTCGCCTTATCTGGCTTCTTCCCGTTCTTCCCGGGGAGGGTCTCCTCCCCGTATAGGTAGGTGAAGGCGGCGACTAGGAAGATGATGCCGCTCATGACGTAGAACGGGGCGGATAGGCCGAATCCGTCGGCGATGGCGCCGAGGAGGATGGGACCGAGGAGGCTACCGACGTCGCCAAAGAAGCGGAAGATGCCCATGCTTGTGCCGCGTGGCTCCCCGATTGTGGCGTCCGTCGCCATGGCGAGTGGGGCCTGCTGCATACCGCTCGTCCCGATCCCCATGATGAAGGAGACGCCGCAGAGGAGTATGAAGGACGAGAACTGGGGGAAGAGGAACATCGAGATGCCCGAGGTAACGAGGCCGAAGACAACTATCGGCTTCCTCCCTATGAGGTCGATGCCGTAGCCGATGGGTATCGTGAGGAAGAGGTTGGCGAGAGTGGCGACGCTGAGTATCATACCTATCTCGGCGGGACCGAGACCCGCCACCTCAGCGGCGTAGAATGGCAGTATGTCCTGCCTGATGCCGGAGACTATGAAGAAGGCGGTAGCGCTCGCAATGGAGGCGAAGACGAAGCCCTTGTTCTTCATCAGCTTGAGGGTGAGGTCCTTGGGGAAGGCGAGTTCGCCACTGTGGGCTTTCCCGCTCTCCGTCTCCTTGATGAACATGTATGTGAGGACGAGGCTGACGATGCCCATCGCGGCGTAGAAGTAGAAGTTGGCCTGGGCGCCATACCAGGTCGCGATGAACCCGCCGATCGTCGGCCCAGCGGCCTGTCCTATAGTCTGGAAGCTCTGGAAGTAGCCGAGGACGCGCCCCCTCTCCTCGGGCTTGAGTATGTCGGCGAGGAGCGTGGTGCGGCTCGTCATCCACATGCTGGCGCCAATGCCCTGGATGAATCGATAGAATAGGAAGAGCCAGAAGTTGTCCGCGGTGGCGTTGAGGAAGGCGCAGAGGGCGATCAACGCGGTGCCGATGATCATCAGCGGCCTGCGCCCGATCTTGTCCGCGAGGAGGCCCGCGGGGAAGTCCATCACGAGGCGCCCCAAGCTGTAGACGGTGATCGCCATCCCCGCGAGGAAGATGCTGACCCCAAAGGACTGCGCGTAGATTGTCAACACGGGGGAGACGATCCCCATACCGACGAAGATGAAGAATGAGGGGACGTAGATCGACAGTATATCGCTTGCCCTAGATCGTTCAGCCAACGTCGTATCCTTCTGGATTCCTACGCAGAACCGTCCTCGGCGATTTAAATTTGACTTAACGTCACGCTGTTCTCGTTGAATAAGGCATTATCTACTTGACGAAGAAGGCGATCATGAGGCATTAGTGTTATCGTACCCTAGCCGCCTCAGGGTCCTGAGGGCCCGGAGGGTTATCCACTTAGAGGGCTTCCCCTTCTCCTCGATGTCGGCCCACATCTTACCGTTGAAGGTGTTGTTGAGGAGCCACTTCCCATCCGGTTGCTGTGTGTTGAGTACAAGGTCTACTGCGGGCTGCATCCTGTCGTCGTGGACGCCGAGGCGGGTGAGGGTGTCGAGGACCTCTAGGGCGTCGGACTGGTAGAAGAGGGGGAAACCGAACCTCTTCCACCCCGCCTTGTCCCTCCGTGTGCCATCCGGGTTCCTTAGGTAGCGGTATACACCGTTTTCGAGGATGTTCTCCACCTCACGGCCTATGATGGATCGTATCTCCCTTCTCCTCTCTTGTGGGGGGATCATTGATAGGGCGCGTAGCATCTTGGCGGCGCCCATGTAGCAGTTCCTCGGGAAGACGGCGGCGGGGTCGATCGGGTAGCTGCGGCACCTCCACCCCGCGCCCTCGCCGTCGTGGTAGCCGACATTGAAGTCGAGTAGTCTGCGAGTCCGTGGGTCGTCGAGGTATCCGAAGTGGATGAGGTAGTGGAGAATGTTCGCGTCGAGGCAGCAGCCGTCCTTCACGGTGCTCGCCCTGCCCTTCGCCGTTGCGGGGAGATCTATGAAGAAGTGACCCGAGTCGCGCTGAAACCGGAACATGTGCTCGACGCCCCGCTCAATTACTGGAATCTTCTTCGCGCCCAGCTCGGCGAGTATGAGGAGTGAGTGGGTCGTCGCGGTGTACTTGGGGAGGTACATGTCACGCTCCCCACCCCACCAGCCCCCGGGCTGCTGCGCGGCGAGGATCGCCTCGACCGGCGGGGAAATCATGACGCGCCCCTGTGCCTCTAAAACGTCGGGGTCGTCGCGCTTTCTCCCATCTAGGTCTTGGAGGGCCCAGAGCCTCACACTCGGGTCGCTCGGATCGAGGAGCCAGTCTTTCGGGTCCAAGTTGGGTGCCACGAACTAGAGTCCACGGGTGAAGGTTAAGAATTTAGGGTGATCCACACACATCACTATTGAAAGGAAGACGATGGAGCTGTATTCGGGATGCCTCTCAATGTAGACGAGTCGAAGCTCTACAACGCGGAGTACAGGGACAGGGTCCTCGACAAGATCACCGAAGCGCTGATGGGAGATGAGCGGATCGCGGGGGCGGTCCTGGTCGGCTCGGGCGCCACCGGCTTCAAGGATAGGTACTCCGACGTCGACCTCGCCGTCCTCGTCGGGGACGAGGCGAAGGTTGAGGAGATCTATGGCGACTGGTGGGGGAGACTCCACACCCTCCTCCAAGTCGTCGACGCCTTCAAGGAGCCGTCCAGCCACCTCTACGGCCTCCTCCTCGACCGCTTCATGGAACTCGACATCAGCTTCCAAGGCGAATCCGGCCTCTTCGAGCGCAAACCCAACTGGAGGGTCCTCTTCGACAGGCGCGGAGTCATCCCCAAACTGATGAAACCGAGGGTGAAGCTCGCCGTCGACCAGGTCGCGGCGCACGAGAAGAGGATGCAGGACTCATGGTACTACGTCCTCCACTCAGTCAACTCGATCCAGAGGGGGCAACCCCTGAGGGCGAGCTTCTTCATAAGGTGGCTCCGGGACGAGGCCGTGCTGATGGCGGGGCTGAGCAGGGGGCTAAACACCAGCGCCGGCAGCTACTTCGCGGAGACCGACAGGCTCCCGGAGGAGGTCAAGAAGAGGATAGTCGACGCCTTCCCGGTGAGCATGGAGCCCGCAGAGCTCCTCAGGGCGCTCAAGGCGGTTGTCGAAGTCTACTACGACGAGGCGGAGAGGGTTGACGCCAAACTCGGCATGGATAGGGCACCGCGCCTTAGGGACGCGATGAGGGAGTATCTATCCGCATTCAGCTAGGGCCCCAGCCTGAAGTGCACGATCTTCTTCCCCTTCTTCGCCTCCTCGAGGCGTAGCTCCGCGAGGTGCCCGATCTCCCTCGTGGATTTGACGTGTGTGCCGAAGCAGAAAGTGGAGGCGTAGGAGCCTACGTCGACGATGCGGAGACTGTCCACGCTCCGCGGGATCTTCTGGAGGAAACCGATCTTACGGGGGTCCCCGGAGGCATCGATCTTCGCCCTATCCTCGTAGTAGACGCGGACGGGGACGTCCTCGTCGACTATCTCGTCGAATCGGCGCCCCACGCCCCTGATCTGCTCCTCGGTGAGGCCCGAGGGCTGGTACCCCAGCTTCTCGAGGTCGCTGAAGACTTTCGGGGGCTCACCGAGTGCCTCGATGAGGCCGGTGAGGAGGTGCTCGGCGGAGTGGCGCCTCATGTTCCAACTCCGGGTCGGCCAGTCGATGACGCCGTGGACGACCGCACCGACGGGGATGTCCGCGTCCAGATAGTGGTAGATCTCCAGCCCCCTCTTCAGGACCTTTACGACTTTCACCCCGCTCCCGGCATGCCTGAGGACGCCGACGTCGCTCGGCTGCCCGCCCGAGTCCGGGTAGAATGCGGTCCTGTCGAGGACGACGAATCTGGGGCCGGATTTGACGGCCACAGCGTAGAACTCGGTCAGGTGGCTGTCGTCCGCGTATAGGGGGATGCTGTTCGTGCTCACGTCTCAGTAAACCGTTGCACCCGGGAATCAACTTTACGCTGACGGGGAACTCTGAAGAACAGAGGTTCACCTTGCCCGGTTCTTCGTCGCATAGAGCTGGATCTGGGGGACGATGGAGCGGATCAGCTTGTTCTACGCCTTGTTCAGGTGCTCCTGTAGCGTCGTCCGGGGAACCTTTTCACCGTCCGCGATGCTCTGCACGTTGACCCTCCCCGGCGTCTGGTAGTACCCACTATGGTAGGCAGTGGATATGGCGTCGACCTGCCTGTCCGTGAGCTTTCCCCTCAGGGAGCTGAGCGTTATTAGGGTGTCGGAGACCATGCCGTTGAATGGTCTTCACATCGTTCGCCTGAGTCGCCTTGTAGGCGGCGCAGTTCCCACAGCATAGTCCGCATGCACCTATGTTCTGCATGGGTTTCCAGCCGTGGGGATTTCGGAATAGGGGTTGTACCGGCTATTGACGGGTCTAGGCAGGGACAAACTTCTGGATGCGCTGCCCTTCGAGGACCTCCCCGACGTAGAGGGCGCCGTGGCTGTCCTTCCAGACGCAGTGGGGGGCGACGAACTGACCGGGCGCGGAACTCTCCACGCCCCCGATCCTCGCGAGGACCTCACCCCTCTTGTTGAGGATGCTCACCCTATGTGTCAACTCGGCGACGTAGACCCTGCCCCGCTTGTCGAAGTAGATGTCGCAGGGCCTGAGGAGGTTACCCCACTCCTCTAGGTACTCGCCCTCTGGGGTGAATATCTGGACGCGGTTGTTCTGACGGTCGGCCACGTAGACGCGTTTCCCGTCTACCCAGACGCCGTGGGGGAGGTTGAACTGGCCCGGGCCTGAGCCGGGTTCGCCCCAACTCTGGATGAACTCGCCGTCGGCGGTGAATCGGTGGACGCTGCTGTTGCCGTAGCCGTCGCTGACGTAGAGGTCGCCGTTGGGGGATTGGGCGAGGTCCGTGGGTTTGTTGAAGGGCCTCCCCGGGGGCGCGGGCACGTCCTCGGTGCCGAGGGTGAAGACGAGTCCACCGTCCCTTGCAAACTTGCGGATGGTGTGGTCGGCGCTGTCGACGCAGTAGAAGCTGTCCTCGGCGTCTATGTAGGCGCCGTGGGCGTTGGAGAAGACGCCCTCCCCCCAGCTTTCGATGAACTCGCCCTCCCTGCTGAAGACGATTATGGGGTGTGCACCACGGCAGAGGACTAGGACCCTGTCCTTCGAGTCGACGGCGACTCCGGCGACCTGCGTGTAGACCCAGCTCTCTGGGAGCCTGCCCCAGCCCTCGACGACCTCGTACTCTAGACCCTGCTTGATCATGCGGCTCACGTCGGGGAAACGATACGCCTCGGAGTACTTAGTAATATCTAAGGTGATGCACGGCAACACTTTTATATAATTACATATTCAATTATATCGATATAATTGGTTGCTAAGGTCGATAAGGAAGCCCCGTGCGCCTGCTCGGGAAACGATCACCGGGCCCCCAAAGCAACAGGTGAGACGAGTTGCGGATGCATGCAGGACAAGCCCGAGTCAGGCTCCGAGAGGAGGGGGAGGCTGAACGTCGTCGAGGCTCCTAGGATCTACCGCGATAGGCGCCCCGTCCGCGGGGAGGTAGTCACTATCATCGACGTGACGTTCGGCAGCTCCGGCATAGACCTCGTCGAGTCCTGGAGCCGCGCCGTCCCGAGGGGGGACATCCACGAGATAATGATCTGGAGCCCCACCGAGGAGGGGGGAGACGACGCGGCGGCGGTCGCCTTCATCGAGATAACGCAGGGCGGCAACATAGTCAACGGCGACGAGGTGAGGGTCGACGGGGAGCCCATAGGCAACCTCGCCGGATTCGACAACAACCACATGCCGAACCACATGAACATAGTCGTCGAGACGAAGAGCCTCGACCTGCCGCTGAAGCTCGGGAGCGTGTTCGAGTTCTCGCCGAACCCGATGCTGCCCCTCCTCGACGAGGGGGACTGCTGCTAGGGTCACCGTTTAGGACGCGTTCTTTTTCTCGGCTCCACCGAGGGCGCCATATGCAATTATTAACCACGGGTAACTCTTAGTGACTGGATAAACTTGGCCGTCGCCTCCGTAGAGAACAAGAAGGTGAAGAAGCCAAAGAAGTACATGGAGAAGAGGATACTCAAGAAGGGTTTCCCGAAGGATCAGGGCCCTAAGAGGGGTAGATAAAAACAGAGCCCACCTTTCTCCAACCGTTTATGCACTGCGACCTGTGTGAAGACCCACCCACTCAGTAGCTTCGCCCAGTCCTCCACGGCCTCGTACTAAAGGCCTTGCTTGATCACCCGGTTCGGGCTGGGGGGGCTGTCACGGTACTTAGCCCCTCACTTCCTCTCCTTGAGGCGTCTCAGCTCGGCCTCCGCGAGGAGGTGGACGCCGGCCGACCATTCGCCTGTCCCGTGGATCTCCTTGAAAACCTTCTCGGCCTTCTCGGGCTCGTCGCGTGCGAGGTATAGGTTGCCTACAGCGTGGGCGCGCGTCAAGAGGCGGCCCCTCCCCTCCGATCTCGCCTTCTTGAGAAGCGCCTCCGGCTTCGAGCCGCCCTTGTACATGAGGAGGGTCTCGTAGTAGTCGCCGACCTCAACCAGTTTCTCACCGGGCGCGATCCCCTCAAGGAGCCTCGCGGCCTCACCCCACCTCTTGAGGCGGATGAGGGGCATGTAGAGCCAGTGGGTCGTCGCAACGACGCTCTCGCGGACATCACATGCATCCATGCATCTCCGGTACGCCTCCACGGCGCCCTCGAGGTCACCCGCCGCGAACCTGACGAAGCCGAGGTGGTACCAGACGTTCCAGTGGAAGCTGCTGAGGCCGAGCTTCTCCCTGCTTGGGCCTCCGCTGGCGTAGACCTCGGGCTCGTCGGGCCTGCCCTCTATGAGCTGTGCTGCGTGTTCGAGGTCGGCGACGGCGAGGTCGAGGCGTCGGAGCAGGGCGAAGCGGTGGCCCCTGAAGCGGCGGAACCGGGGGTCGCCCGACCACCGCCTGATCCCCTCCGAGTAGGCGGCGCAGGCCTCGTTGAAGTTGCCGAGTATCTCTGTGCGGCGGGCGTACCAGAGGAGCTTCTCCGGGTCGTCGGGGTCCTCACGGTACTCGCGGGCCGCCTTCTCCCTGTTCTCGCCTAACTCGCTGAGCTTGGCGTCGCACTCAGCCGGGTCCTTGGGGAGCCAGAGCCTGATCGGGGTGGGGTATAAGGGTTCGCCGAGGAGGCTGTAGGCCTCGGGGATCCGTAGGGGGGTCGACATGGGTTCTACCGTCGCTGGTCCAGCCTTAACATCTTCGACCCAGAGCGTCGAGTCGATTGATTATTAATCTCGGGTAACTCTTATCAACTCGATAGTATTGGCCGTCGCCACCGTTGAGAGGGAGAAGGTGAAGAAGCCGAAGAAGTACATGGAGAAGAAGATCCTCAAGAGGGGATTCCCCAAGGGCGCAGGGCGAAGGTGATGACGGCCCCTACCGGCGTTCAGGCCCCCGTCGAGGCGTAGGAGAAAGAGGCGCCTCCCCACCTCCTGCTCAGTCTGAGGAAGAGGAGCACCGAGGCGAGGAGGCGCGCCATGTCTATCGCCTCGTCGCTGAAGTCTACGCCGGTCACCTTCGCGCCTCGGCGCGCCCAGCTCAGGGTGTCCAAGCCGAAGTAGCATTGGAGGTGGAGGAGGGTCTTCCCCTCGACGCCTGGCAGGACCTCAAGCTCGGGGGCGTGGAGGCTGCTCTTCCCCCTCAGAAATCCCGTGACGTCGTAGCCGCCCGACTTGGCGTGGATGCCGACTAGCTCGTTCCACCTCCTCTTATTGGCCTCGTAGTAGACCTTCACGGACTCAACTTCTCCCAAGGGTTGAAAAGTGTTGCCGAGGGAGATTGAGCCATGCCGATCATACTCGTACGCCACGGCGAGGCGGAGAACAACGTCGGGGAGTTGACGGGGGGCTGGACGGACACCCCGCTGACCGAGAGGGGACTGAGGCAGGCCTCGGCGATAGCGGAGAGGCTCAGAGGCGAGCTAGCCGGTCAGGCCTGCAGGATCGTCTCAAGCGACCTGAGGAGGGCCAAACAGACCGCCGAGGTGATCGGCTCGGTCCTCGGTGTCGAGCCCATCCCTGAGCCCGGCCTGAGGGAGAGGAACAACGGCGCGGCGACGGGGAAGACCAAGGCGGAGGCGAGGCGCCTCTACATAGAGCCCACTCACCCCCTCATAGACTGGGCCCCCTACCCCGATGCCGAGACGTGGAGGCTACTCAACAGGCGGGTCTCCGCGACAATGGATAGGATATACGCCTGCGAGGGGGAGAACCTCATCGTGGTCGGGCACAGTGGGAGCCTTCACCACGTCATCTTCTGGTGGCTGAGGCTCCCCGTCGAGATCGTTGAATACATAAACCTCGGGCTGGATAACGCGTCCCTCACTATCCTATCCGTAACGGGGCTGGATCAGAGGCGATTGGATAGGCTCAACGACACGAGCCACCTCAAGGGTCTAGCCTAGTCAGCCTTCGTCTTCGGCTCCTTGACGAGGAGGGTGACGGAGGCGCCGAGGCTCTGTATGTAGAGACCCCACTAGGGCCACCATAGGCTCGCGGTGAGCATGAAGAGGCTCTGGGTGAGCGTGATGACCATGAGGCTGCGGTTGCTGAACGCCTGCTTGACGGAGGAGAAGGTGGCGGTCATTAAGGTCCGGATTATCGCCTATCGGGGACGAGGCTCCACTAAAATATCGTCTCCCCTAAGGGATAACGCAAATCGTTGAAACCTGGGAGGGGTTTGAGTGGATTGGTTTAAACGGGTTACTTGGGAAAAAGGGGCTATTTTTTGGCAGATATGGACGAGTCTTACTCTTTTCTTTGTAGTCATCGCCTCCTGAGTTTCT
>Ga0315286_10001779_pt1 | contig 19730 bp, 17 predicted proteins | sample YL17G10_0_MG_FD_205038 | JGI IMG/M metagenome (GOLD analysis project Ga0315286, IMG submission 205038) | Sediment microbial communities from Yellowstone Lake, YNP, Wyoming, USA - YL17G10_0 | ecosystem: Environmental > Aquatic > Freshwater > Lake > Sediment | place: USA: Wyoming | collected... | reverse complement strand
TTCTAGAACAATATCTTTCCGTTCTGTTTCATCTGATAAGCCAATACATTTTTTATGAGAATCAGCACAGTTTATTGAAACAAAAGAAGCAATATCACAATTATCGCCAATTATTACTTTTGATTTAGATGCATTGACTTCCGACATACCTCCAATATACACATTTTTCCCTATTTGTGGTTCTCCAACAATCCAAACAAGTGGATGAAATTTATTTTTTTTAAAGCTTGTTAATGATGCAAACAAGTCAGAAAATTCAGAAATATCCATTTATCCAAAATCTCCAAATTTAACTAGTTTTCCTTTTTGTATTTTTTGTAATGCTGTTAAACCATGTATTTTCTCAATCATACTTGACGGTAAACCGTTTCCAGGTCTTCGTAGTCCTATATTTTTATTATTTAGTTTATCTCCTTTTTCAATATCGTCTAATGCGACAATACTTCGTCGTGCAACATTTTTCATTTCTTGCTCCTTCAAAGTTGGTTGAACAATATTACTACCCATCATAACATGTGCCATCCTAATTGAATCAATCCAAGTTTTTAAGCCTAATACATCTTCGGAAAACCAATGATCCGGACCAGGTAAGTTATGGTCTAAAGTAAAATGTTTTTCAAAAAAACATGCACCAAATGCAACCGCTAATGAAGAAGCCAAAACCCCTTGTGTATGATCTGAAAATCCTAATGGGATCTTTGGGAATGTTGTTGATAATGTTGAAAATTTGAGCAGATTTACATCTTGTGGTGGTGTTGGATATTGTGAAGTTGTAACAAGCAAAATTGTCGGGTAGTCATCTAATGAACCTATGGTTTTTAATGAATTATAAATTTCTGCAAGATCAGCCATTCCAGAAGAAACTATCAAAGGTAGTTTTGTAGTTGAATAATCTTTCAAGAGCGGTAAATTTGTAAAATCATCAGAGCCAACTTTTATTGCTGGTATTCCCAATTCTAATAAAAGATCTAAATCAGAACGGTTCTGTGGAGTAGATAAGAAAAGTATTTTTTCTTCATCACATTTTCTTTTTATTTTAAACCACTCTTCTTTAGAAAACTCACAACGTTTGAACATCTCTAGCATTGATTCAGTAATTTCTTTTCCCTGTGAAATGTAGGAATATGTTTGTTCTGAATTGACAACTTCTTCAGCTTTGAAAGTTTGGAATTTTATAGCGTCTGCCCCTGCTTCTTTAGCAACTTTAATCATCTTGAGGGCTTTGTCAATCTCACCATTATGATTTATTCCAGCTTCAGGAACGATGAATGGTGTACTACCACGACTAATTATCCTATTATTTAATTTAATTTGAGTCATGCATTTCCATTCTATACATAGAACATATGTTTTTTGCAACACGTATACTTCCTTTACCATCAACAAGATGCATACATTTTTCTGACATTTTTCTTAATATTACACTATCAATATTTTTAATAGCTTTTGCATAGTCTTCGGAATTAACGGTACTAGCAGAACCAAGATTAATCACACATCCTTCATTTGCAAGGGTTTTTGTTAATTCAAACTGATCTTCAGACAGTATAGAAACAATTGATGGTAATCCAAGACAACATCTTTCCCATGTTGTACTTCCTCCTGCACCTATTGATATGTCTGCATTGGTCATGAGATCTGCCATTTTATCAGTTTGATAATGGTAGGTAACATTCGGCAACATGGAACATGTTTCTTTAATCAGTTCTTTATGTGGATTTGAGATTCCTATTACTACATCTACTTTTATTGGGCTTTGAAATTGTTGCAGTGCATCTATCGCTTTCAGAGTTTCATTCGTAGGATCACTACTTCCAAAAGAAATCAAAATAGAATTTATCTTTCCTTTACGAACACGTGATTTTTTTCTTGCTTCTCTAAATTCAGGGCGCAACAATGCATATTTTGGTCCCAAAAGCTGTAGACAATTATGAGGAACTAGATTCTCATAACGAATATTCATGTCATGATAAAGATTCTGATCTATTAACAGATCACAGTCATGTTTTCTATTTGCCAGGTCATCAATGACAATAATTTTATTTGTGTATTGCCTAATGGCAGACTCCCACTGATAATCTAAATCATAATTATCGATAATTATTCCATCTGGCATTATTTTATTTTGTTTAATTATTTCAATAGTATCATCAATATCTAATTTAATATTTATTGGAAGATTACTTGCATCTGAATTTGAATTGAAAGGTAGACGATATACATGAAATCCTTTTTGTTCAATAAAGTCACATAAATCTCCAGGCATTGTACGACAAATAAAAGAAATATCGATACTTTTCAGATATTTTGCAATAGCCAGGCAGCGCATTATGTGGCCTGAACCTTTTTTGATGCCTGAGTCAGCTCGTATGAGAAGTCTTTTTGTCATAAAAGTTCCAATCATTATTTACCAAACATATTTTGTATTAAATTATACGATTAATTCGTGATATTGCTTTTCCTAATATTAAATCCTGATGAGCCTGTTTATGCTTAGATGATACAATCAATCACATCTATTTTATTTTGTCATTCCAAAAGATAAATTATACTCAGTAGGTTTACACTTATTGTCAAATATTCGTGTAACGCATTCTGGACTTGTCAATTTATCTACTGGATTAGCTCGAGTTGTATCTGCATTTGTTTTTATCACACTTGTTACTCGTAGTTTATCTGTTGAGGAATTTGGACAATATAACTTAGTTCTAAGTATTACCGTATATGTCATAACATCTCATTGGGTAATTTCCTACTGGATAACAAGAGAGATTGCACGTGGAAATACATCAGGAAGAACTGCAATATTTTCAAGCGGAATTTTTTCTTCTATTGGAACTTTTATTTTTCTCATCATTGGAATGTCCGTATCAAATTCTTCAAATTTAGGATTAAACACAATAATTTTGGCAGGATCTTTAGTTCCTTTACAATTTTTGCATAATATTTTAAATAATATTGCTGTTGGTTGGAAACCACAAATTGCAAGTTATGGAAATCTATTATTGGAACTAGCAAAAGTTCCACTGGCTTTTCTTTTTTTGTTTATATTTGGAATGGGATTAAACGGCGTATTCTTATCATTAATTCTAGGTTTTCTTGCAAGTACCTCAATTATGTTATATTTTAATAGAAATCAATTACGTGCTGGATTTTCTCTAGATATTCTTAAAACTTGGCTCTCAAGGTTCTGGCTACCTGGATATCCAATATTGATAAGTACAATTTACACATTTGATTTTCTTATAGTTACCATTTTAGCTTCACCTGAAGTTGTTGGTTTTTATGCTGCAGTACTTGCTATAGGTAGTTTAGTTTCTCATTCAAAACTAGTTACAGTTGGAGTATATCCAAAACTTCTTGGAAATGATCGTGGAAAATATTTGAATGAAAATTTTAGACTCTTGCTTTATTTTTCAATATTATTTTCTACCATTTCTATTGTTTTTGCCAAAGCAGGACTTTTTATTTTAAATCCCATCTATGCAGTTGTAAGTGTAGGTGTGATTTTTATCTCAATACGGTATTTCCTATTTAACATATCTGATAGTTTTAATTCGATTCTTAGAGCAACTGAAACAATTGATGAGAAACAAAATCCTACCGCTGGAGAATTTCTTAAGAGCAAATTATTCAAAATTCCAACAATTCAATTATTTCAATATGTCAGTTATATCCTGATCTTGACTGTTTCACTTATCCTGATGAAATTCCCATCAACACTAGATTTAGTGATCTTCTGGTCTGCAGTTTCTCTATTAATACAAATTCCATCCACTTTACTAATTTGCATTTGGATAAAAAAAGAAAAATTAATCCAAATTAATTTTATAGCAATTTCAAAGTATTTCATAGCTGCAGTTCCAATTTACTTTTTTATTGATTTTCTAAATAATGCTTTTCTAGATTATAATGCTAATATCTTCATATTAGCACCTCAAATACTGTTGACTTTAACTATCTGCATTTTATCATATGTTGCTATTACATTTTTAATTGATGGTAATACTAGACAACTTTTAAAATCAATTGTTGGTGAATTAAAAAAATAGATTTTTAGATATTTCTTTATCTATTACATCCATTATTATATCAAATTCAAAAAATAATAATTTTTAGCTTTCATTTTAAATAAATTTATAATTAGTAGTTTTTACTAATTACTATTCTGATGAATACTGAAAAACTTACAGCATCCAGTCCTACAATAGTAGAATCTAAACAATCATCCGGATTGCTACGCAAACTCAAAACCATAGTGAAAGATCCTAAATCATGCTTGGTTTATGTTATATTGGGATCTGAACAATTTAAAAAATTAAATCATAAACATTCATGTCTTTTTTATGATTCTGCTAATACTGAACTTGAAAAATTAATGACTCAACCAAGTTCTATACATGAACATCTCAATACACTATACATGTTGACCATTGAATTTGATCTGAAAAATATATTGGAATTAGGTACGCAATATGGTAATTCTACTATAGCATTACTTGATGCTGCAAAAGAAATTGATGGAAAAGTAACCACGGTTGATATTGATCCTTGTACACACGCACGTAAAAAAATCAAAGAACTCAAACTAGATCATCTATGCAATTTTATTCAATTTGATGATACAAAAATTGATTGGTCAGAACCCATAGATCATCTTTTCATTGACTCTAATCATTCCTATGATCATGTAACTAAACAATTAAAAAAATATGAACCATATGTACGAAAAGGTGGGTTGATAACATTGCATGATATTGTTATGCAAGAGTTTGATTCAGAAGGAAACCCAATTGAAAAAACTACCCAAAAAAACTCTGTAATGAAAGCAATTGTTGATTTTATCGGAGAAAGAAATGATCTAAAATTCTATAAATATTTTAATTGTAATGGTTTAGGTATTATCAGAAAACACTAATTTTTCTACATTTCAAATTTTTTATACGGTAAAATTAAGAACAATGATCTCTTTGTCATATTTGTGCTAAATTAATCTGTTCTAACATATTTTCAATATCTTTTTTAGATATTGGATATGGATTATTATCCAAATGTTTTCTGTCCTCTAAAATTAATTCAGAAGTATTATCCAATGATGCAGTAATTTTGATAGGTGGAAATTTTAATTTTTCTACAATTTTTTTGAATCTATGATAAAACTTTGATTTGTTAAATTTATGCGCAACACAAGTAGTAAATGCCAATGCATGTCCATGAGAATATCCTTCATTTGAATAAACATAAGACAATGCATGACCCAATGTAGTAGAACTATTACCAAACCCCAATCCAGACATTAACGAACCCAAAGGAAATTTTTCAAATCTGTCATTTAAAATTCCATTTTCCAATATGTCAAATGCTTGTTCACATAGGAATTTTGTATAGATATTGCTATTTTTGCTATCATATGCCTCTGTACATTGTGCACAAGCATCAATTACCGAATTTTTTATTATCTGTAAAGGAGTGTTATTGATAAAATATGGATCTACAATTGCAATATCAGATAATATTTTATCATCATGAAAACTCTGTTTCTTTCCATTTACTTTTAAAACTGAAATACGTGTTACTTCACTCCCACTTCCAAAAGTAGTTGGAATCATGATTTTTTGTTTTTGCGCTTTAAATCCAACATATTTTGCAACATCTAATGAACTTCCACCTCCTATTCCAATTATAGTAGAAAATGAAGATAAATCAAACTTTGAAAGAATCTCATTTACAGTATTCATTGATGGATTTGATTCAACTAAATCAAATAATTCAAATTCTTTTATATTCAAATAGTCAAACCATCTTCTATTTTTCGCTCCTTTTGATGTGATAACTAAAGATCTGGAAGGATATGAATAACTTTTAGCAGAATCAGAACCAAAGATAATTTTTGGTGGTTGAATTATTTTATACATTATTGAATATAATTTATGGATTGATTATTATAAGTTAAAAACTTAAACTAAAACAAGCATGAAGGCAATTTCGAGTCTTAAAGATATGATCAATTCAAAATCCATCATACGTGTGGCTGGTGCTTTTGATGCAATGTCTGCAAAATTAGTGGAATTAAATAATTTTGATGCAGTTTGGGCAGGAAGTTTTGCTATATCTGCCACTCATGCGTTACCTGATGCTAGTATCTTAACTATGACTGAATTTCTAACAGCTGCTTCAAGAATGGTTGATACCTGTACTATTCCAGTAATTGCAGATTGCGATACTGGGTTTGGTGGTCCAAGTAATGTAAGTCACTTGGTAAAAAAGTATGAACATGCAGGAATCGCGGCAGTATGCATCGAAGACAAGATTTTTCCAAAACAGAACAGTCTACTCGAAGATGGCAAACAAGAGTTACTTTCTGAAAAGGATTTTGTTGCAAAACTTATTGCAGCAAAAAATGCAAAAAATAATCCGGATTTTATGATTATAGCTAGAATAGAAGCACTCATAGCTGGACTTGGAATTCAAGAGGCATTAAAACGCGCTACAGCTTATGAAAATGCTGGTGCAGATGCAATATTGATTCATTCTAAAAAAAATACTCCTGATGAAATTTTTGAATTTTGTGACACATGGAATGGAAATATTCCAATAATTGCTATCCCGACATCATATCCCACTGTAACTTTAAATGAACTTCAAAACCACAATGTGAAAATGGTAATTTATGCAAATCAATCATTAAGATGTGCTCACTTTGCCATGGCAAATTATCTTAAAAAATTATCAACAGCAAATAGTCTTGATGATGCTAACGTAGAAATGTCTTCTATGGAGGATATATTTCATTTACAGGAAATGTATAAAATTAATAATCAAGAAATAGATATTGAAAGAGACCTAAAAAAATTAGGGTACATAAATTGAATGAATCTACACAAAGAAAACTCTTCAAGTATCTTTTAAACAAAAAAATAGAAAATTTTATAGGAGTTCCTGACTCTACGTTGAAATATTTTATTGATGAAGGATTAAAAAATAAAAAAATCATTATTACAACAAGAGAAGAAGAAGCTATAGGAATTGGTGTTGGTATGACTCTTTCAAACAGTAAATCCTTAGTATTTATGCAAAATGCTGGATTTGCAAATTCATTAAGTACAATTACATCACTTGTTCAATTATATGAAATTCCCTTAATTTTTTTAATTGGATGGAGGGGATATTTGAAAAATGATGCTCCAGAACATCAAAAGATCGGAAAAATACAATCAGAATTATTGAAAATAATTGGATTGAAATCAAGAGTGATTACTGAAAATAATTGGAAACAAGGCTGTGATTGGGCATTATCAGAAAATAAAAAGAAAAAACCATGTACATTAGTTATTAGGAGAATGTTTCATGATTAGAAAAGAAGCTATTGAAATTATTTCAACATACACTAAAAATAACCCCATAGTATCTGCAAATGGTTTCATTAGTAGAGATTTGTTTGAAGTTCAAGAAAAAGAATCTAATTTCTACATGATAGGTTCTATGGGACTTGCTTCATCCATTGGTCTTGGTATTGCATTAAAAAATCCAAAGAAAACTATTTTTGTTTTTGATGGAGATGGAAATATACTGATGAATCTTGGTTCATTGGTAACCATTGGAAGTTTTAGACCAAAAAATTTTGTTCATATAATATTTGATAATAATATTCATGAATCAACCGGAGGGCAACCAACAAACATCTCTAAAATAAATTTTGAAAAAATCTCCAATGCGACAAATTTTAAAACTTTTAGAATTACTTCAAAAAAAGAATTAATTCTAACTCTAAAAAATCTCAGAAAATTTTCCGGACCTATTTTACTCCACATTCTAATTTCACCAAGTCAAAACACAAGTAAAAGAATCTCAATATCTCCTAAAGAAATCAAAAATAGAGTAATTACTTCATTAATAAAGTGATATAACTTGAAAGTAATTTTTTTGGCTGCAGGATATGGAAAAAGATTAGGTAATCTTACCGAATCTTTACCAAAATGTTTACTACAAGTTAATGGAAAAAGTATTCTGGAAAGAAATATTGATGCATTTTTAAAAAATGGGATTAACGATTTTGTTGTAATTACAGGACCAAATTATGAAAAATTTAATTTTAAAAATGTCCATTATATTCAAGATCTAAATTATGAAAATCATGATGTACTTGGGACATTAATGGAAGCGAGAAAATTATTAAATAATGATGTAATTGTGTCTTACACTGATATTATTTATGATGAATCAATAGTGAAATCAATTCTTGATTTTTCTGGTGATATTGGGTTAGCTGTAGATATGAATTGGGAAGAAGCGTATATTGGAAGAACTGATCATCCAGTTGCCGAAGCGGCAAATGTGATGATAAAAAACAACTCAATTTTAAAAATTGGACATAATACTTCTAGATTTGGCAAATATACTAAAGACATGATAGGGGAATTTTTAGGAATAATGAAATTATCAAAAAATGGTTCAAAAATTTTACTTGATAGATACGAGGAATTGGAAAAATTACATGTGGGACAATTCCACGAAGCATCATATTTTGAATCTGCATATATTGTTGATATTATTCAAGATATTATAGATCTAGGAGTTAATGTAAGTTCAATTAAAATTTCTGGCAAATGGTGTGAAATAGACACATTACAAGATTTAGAAAACTCAAAGAAAAAATTTCTTTGAAATTTTATCTAGCTTTTATTAAAATTAAATGTTATTTATTTTTATACACACAGCTGATTTACTAGTAAAAGCTAGATAATCATATGAAATATTTTTCTTCCTAACAAATTCTTGGAATGCTTTAAATTCATGTTGTTGCCATGTTGGATAATTAAAATATTCATCAAAAATTAAAATTGTTCCTTTTGTTATTCTGTTTCCTAATAATTCAAGAATGGTTTTAGTTGATGAATAAAGATCACAATCAAAATGAATAAAATCCACCATCTCTTGATGCTTTTTTAAAAAAGTTGGCAAAGTCTCATTAAACCATCCCTTATGTATTTGTACATTTTTTGATACTATTGGAATTTTACCTTTTTCAGAATATGAGCCCTTTGGATATGGTTGACCTGACCAATCTTCAGGAAGACCTTCAAAACTATCAAAACCATGACATATTCTATCTTTTTTCCTCCTTGCTATTTCTTTGATAGTTTTGCCTTTTCTAACTCCAAATTCTAAAATTAGTCCATCATTCTTAATTTTAGGTAATGCATAATCAAACAACACCCCGGGATCGTGAGAGAAACAAAGGGAATTATTCATATTTTTTTTAATGTATTTTATAGATTCCTGTGTAGCTACAATTTTTAATTGATGTCTTAAATCAAATTCAAATTGTTCATATGTTTTTTCATTATTCGACATTTTATATCATCATTTAAATAATTAATTTAAATTTTTCTTAGCAGCATAAATCATTACTGACGAAATCGTTTTTGAATCAACAATTTTTCCAGTTTTTATCATTTGAATTAATCTATTTAACGAAATTTTTTTAATTGTTATGGATTCTTCATCATCAAGTTTTTGCTCGGAAATTTTTTCTAGATTTGTAGCAAGAAAACAATCAATATATTGTAAATTATATCCTAAAAATGGATAATATCTGATTAAATGAGTCATTTTTTTAGATATGTATCCTGTTTCTTCTAATAACTCTCTTTTTGCACATTCCTCAGAAGTTTCATTTTTATTTACTATTCCTGCAGGAATTTCTAATACATCCTTAAGTGGATACCTAAATTGTTTTACCATAATCACTTTATTCTTGTCCAAGGCTAATATTGCTGCAGCATTACGTTGTTCAATGATTTCATGTTTAACCATTTTATTTCCAATAGAAAAATTGTAGAGACTTATGTCAAATGCTTTACCTCTGTACAATTTCTTTTTTTTGACCATTTTATTCTAAATTAATTATACTATTTAACATGTTTTTATTTTTCAAATCACTGTGAATTTCATAATCTTTTAAAGTGTCAAATTCTAACCACCCATTTTTAGTTGTTGATACACCCACTTTTATTCCAGAAGAAATTAATCCTTGAATCAAATCAACTAAACGTGAATTTTCAAATGTTAGATTTGGATTTAAAGGATTAAAATCCTTTGTCGCTTTAGATTTAGATTTGTGATAGAAATCTTTTAAGATCTTTATACCATTATTTTGAATCTTCATTAGACCTATAAAATGTCCATCTACATCTTTTAGATTTTTTACTTCTTGACCTATACTAATAGCATTACCTTCCTTATTCATTATCACTGTTTCATGTGCATCATCTAATGGATTTTCAATTCGTAATTTCCAATATTTCAACCAATTTGTATCTACTACAATTGTAATATCTTCTTCAGATGCAATTAATTTTGTTAAAATTCTTTTTTCAAATATTATATCTGCATATGAAATCATTACTACATCATCTATTTTTTCTTCTGCACAAAATAAACTTTCGAGCATATTAGTTTGTTCATATTTTTTATTAAAAAAAGTTTGAGTATCTGGGAAATTTATTTTATTTGCATTATGACCTACAACAATTGAAATATCTGTAACTTTACAATTTCTAAAAACATTCACAATTCTCTCTAGTAATGATTTTTCTCCAAATTCTATCATAGATTTTGGAATTTCTTTGGTCATGGGCAAAAGTCTTTTTCCTTTTCCCGCAGCTAAAATTATAGCCTTCATGTATGTTCAAATAAATTTTTTCATTTAAATGTATGAAATATTTTCTTCTATATTTTTATTTTTATATATTAATACAGGAAAACGCCAAAGCTTTTGAATTGGAATCATTTTCAAGGCCTTACTTTTGCCAATCTGTGAGTCTCCATAAACCTCAATGTTGTCTTGTACTACGTTGAATTGCTCTTCGCTTAAAGTAAATGAAAATTTTGTGGGTGAAATTTTGAATTTCTCTATATTTGAATCATTTTTTTCATTTACCCATTTTTTAACATCATAATGAAATTCATACTCTGGATTTGTTTTCATTCTATCATTACCCATAACATTATGAGATAACCCCCTACAATAATCTGAAATTGATTTAAACTGCATTTCTGCTTTTTTATCCGAATCCAGTGATTTTTTTAGCAAATTATAAGCAGTGTTAATTACATGTTCTACCCATTCATCCATGCATGAGGTAATTACTTCTGTTAGGAAGTGATAGATAACTTGAGTGCCATCTTCTCCTGAGAGTAATTTTTTATATTCACTATCTTTTTGATAGTTTTCCAAAATTTCTTCTGGGGAATCCCATAACTCATTTACTGTTGCCTCTTTGAATCGTTTTGAAACAATGAATACTTTTTCTGGGGCATTGTTTATTTCTTTCATCATTTTATAATAAAGATCAAACACATCACTATTATTTTGTCTTAGAAATTTAATTATTGGTTCAAAAACAATTCCTTTATTTGTTACAAATATGACTAACGCAAGTAATCTTAATTCTACATATTCTTCAAAAGTTAGTGTGTTTGAACTTACTACAACTTCTTCAATTTCTACTACATTTTTCCCATTACTTAATTTTGCAAAATCTCTTTGTATGACGCGAAATTTTGTTTTTAAATCCCATTTTTTCCTTTCTAGTGGTGTTTTCATTTCAGAACCATCAAGTAACATACATGTATGAACAACAACTTCATCCATTCTAGCACGAATTAAACCTCTAACTGTTTCAATGTGATTTTGATAAGTCTCACCTGGTAATCCTAAAATAACTTCTGATGTTGTTTGCAATCCTGCATCTTTAATGGCTGGATAAAGTTCTAGCATTTGATCAACACTAATATTTGAACGGCGAATATTAGTTAAAACTTGTTTATCTAATGATTGTACAGACATAGTAATACGTAATGAACTACTCAATTTTTTAATTGCTTTGACAATTTTTCCTCGTTGATTTTTACCAGTTGTACATTTTATGAATTTTGGATAATCAAATTTTTCTTGCATATTTGCCAGTTCGTCACATATTTCTTGATCTCGTGGATACATTCCAAAATTTAAATCACTAATGTGTAAACTTCGTGTATTTTTTGGAACACGTTCTGAAATATAATTAATTTCAGAGCGTACTCTGTCTAGGCTAAACATATTTACTTGATCTACTTCGTCTTTTCCATCTGTACAAAAAGTACAATGAAATGGACATCCACGATTAGTTTGGATCATGGGTGTTAACTTTCCATCAAAAAACTCATCTAATAGACCTGTGGTATAAGGAGATGGAATATCATCAAGCTTTTTTATTCTAATTGTTGGAATAGAGTATTGCATTTTATCTATTCTGTTTCTTGTGACACAACCGTCTATCGGCTTATCCATAATCTTTTCCCTCATTTGCTCTAGTGAATCTAATTGTAAAACTTGTTCTATGATATTTGAAAAACCCACTTCTCCATCTATTGGTACATAAGCATCAACTTCAGTATGTTTTTTCATAAATTCTTCTTGTGATGGAATATCTATTGGAAAATTTGGTCCCCCCCAAATTTTTAATGCATAAGGTTTTTTTTGTGATAATATTTTAAACATTTCTAGACTAACATTATGTGACCAACAATAATTACTCAATCCTAGAATATCTGGTGGGGATTCTATGATTGCTTTTTCCAATTTAGAAATATACTTGAAAATTTTAATATCAACATCATCCCCAAATCGTTCTTTGCAATAACTTGCAATATATCCAACATTTAGAGGAAATGCTTCTGTTGCAAGAGTAACTGTATCATATGTTAGATCACCTAAATAAATTTTCAATGGTTTAATCATAACTATATGTAAATTATCCTAAATTGTATTTATACTATATCCTTAATTCAAATTCTCTGTATTATTAATTCTCTGTATTATTAATTCTCTTAGTAAATAATTCAGATAGTATTTTCATTAATTTTTTTCAATTCTAACCACAGTAAATTCTCTTCTTCTAAATTTTTGCCGACTAAATTATTTTCTTCTTTTGGATCATTTTCTAAATCATACAATTCTCTTGTGTTATTGTATTCATTCCAAATGAATTTCCATTTAGCTGTACGTACAGATTTGATATTAGGTTCTTTTGGAGGAGCTTTATCTTTTAACGGATTTCCAGTTTCTGAAAATGCACTTTTCTCAGAAATTTTCTCCCCCCTAACAAGTGGTACTAGAGAAACTCCATCTAATTTTTCATATTTGGGATCTAATGGAATCTCCAAAATTTCTAAAATCGTAGGTATAAAATCTATTGTTCTAACCTGTTGTACAATTTCTTTGGATGGAAAATCATTTCCAAGAAAATATGCAAATGTTCTTAACGTATAATCATAACAAAATGCCCCATATGCTCGTTCACCAATTTTTTCTCCAACACTAATTCCATGATCTGACATTACAAGAATGATTGAATCTTTTTCTAGATTTAATTCTGTAATTTTATTCAAAATACTTTCAAGATACATTTCTGCATTATGAAAAAGTAAGTCATAACGTTCTTCATTTTGTTTTTTATTTTTAAAAAATTCTTCACTAAAATTATTATAAACTTTTAAAACTTCATTCATAATGCCAGTATGTATGTTGCTATATTGCAAGTAAAGGAAAAATTTTTGTTTATTCTCATTTTTTACCTTCATCTGTGTGATTATTTCTTGATGTCGCAAAATAAGATTATCATTTATTTCATCATGTACGTTAAATTCATCTAATCCTTGTTCTGGAATTGTTAATTTGCTAACTACATCTGCACAAGTATAATAGTCTTCATCATGAAGATATTCTGAAATTGTTTTAAATTTATCTTTTTTAAATTTATAAGTTGACCAATAACTATTCGTACCAGTTCTTGTTCCATAACATCCACTAAACACTGCATGCATAGCAGCAATTGTATGAGGTCCATATGTTATAGAATGAGAAAAAAACACCCCTTTTTGTTTCAATTTGTTAAAAACAGGTGATTTTAGAGCTCTATCCAATCTTCCACCATCTATCATTAAGATAATTATGTTTTTATTCACTACATATTGATATTGTAATGTTAATTAAATTTGTTTCAAAACATCTAAAATTATCTAAATATTTTAATTTTAATCATTTAGATTTATTGAGAAACATTAATTTTTCTATCTTTTAAATTTTTTTACATAGTAAAATTAAGAATAATGGATGTGTTTCTTTATTATATTTTTTTGGAATAAAATCATTATCTGGTATTTTCTTAACATTTTCATTAAATGAGTCGAATTTTATCGCCTTCTTTTGAACATGTTTTATGTAAAATTGTCTATTCTTATCAATTTTTTTTAAAAAATAAGCAATAACTTTTCTGCTTTTTCTAAATAATATTACTACATTACTCGTATCTGATCTTTCTTTAAACCTCTGAGAATAAATTTCTGTAACTTTAAATTTTGAACTGATTTTCTCTCTCAAATCATCAGCAGTGAATTCATTTGTTTTTTGAATATTTTTTGGAAGTGTTTTTCTTTTATTTAACACTGATATAATGAGTATGCCACTGTCTTTTAATAGATCATAATAAAAATCTAAATTCTCTATTATGTTTACTTGATTTAAATTTTCAAATGATATCACACTATCGAAATTTGATTTTAAATTTTTGTTGTTTACAAAACTGAAAAGAATACTTCCATCATCATCCAGCCTACGTAAATGTATCTCATCATCAAATAAATTTGTACAAGAATAAACTTCAGTTGTACTGTTCTGTAAAAGAATTTTTGCGCTGTTGTATGGTGTAAAATTATTTGATTGATGATCAAAAACTTTTCCTGTTATGAATTCATGCGCAAATCTATATCTAAATATGTTATTTTTTATAATTTCTGAATTTAATGCCACTTTACGTTCTTTTATTATTAAGAAAGTCTATATTTAATTTATTATCAGTTATTTAATTGACAATGAATGAAACATTGGGCATTTTACTTCAAGGTAAGGTATCTAGTTGGACTAAAGATATAATTAATGAATATCAACAAAACTTCCCAAATGCAGAAATTCTTCTTTCTACCTGGGAAGATGAATCTACAGAAAATCTACCTTGTAAGGTAGTTAAGAGCAAAGCACCGTCTTTACCTAAATCGCATAAATCTACCGTAAATTTTCAGATAGTTGGTTGTAAAGCGGGACTAAAAAACCTAAAAACTGATTTGATTATGAAATGTAGGACAGATCAATTCATTCATAATAAAAAAATTTTTGAAATATTCAAAAATTCATGTTCGTCTGATAAAATAATGGTTCCTGAACTTGGTACTGTACGTACTACTGATTACAGAACATCTGATTTTTGTCAAATTGGTTATAGATCCGTTTTATTGGATTTTTGGAATACTATCCAGTTGTATGATGGATTACATTATGAAGAAGCTGCAACATATCTTACTAAACATTATGTGTTAAACGTCAAAAATGATCACCAACCTTGGAAATTCGCCTTGAAGAAATATTTTTGTGTTAAGAAATTTCACGAAGATTTTCAAATTGAATGGGAAAAATTAAATAATTTTGATGAATATCGAAGTATCTATGATATTTCATACTCAAATAGAGTGTCTGCTGATTTATGAATAATTATCAAATAATTTATCCAAAATTCTAATTCTAAATATATCCTAATTTTTTTAGTTCTTGTTCTATTTTTTTAGTATTTTCATCATCTTCTAGTCCTAAATTTGTTGTTTGTTTTTGAAATTTATCCAAAATCTTTTCCATTGATGTTATAATCTCTGGTTTTGAATCTGCTAAATTATTTCTCTCTGATGGATCAATCTGTAAATCATACAAATTCACATTTTCATTTAGATTTTTTCTAGATCTAAAATACTTGAATTTTGATGTTCTTACTCCTATTGCAAAACCCTCTTTATGTTCTTGAGTATCCCCACTCTCAATAAATATTGGAATTTCATGAATTGTTCCTCCATCAATTAAAGGTCCAAGATTTCTACCATCTATAATTGAATTATTCATTTCTAATCCTATTCTGTTTATAATGGTAGGAAAAATATCTATACCGCTGATGAGATTATCAAATTTTTTGGAAGGTATTCCATTACCTACCATTAATAACGGAACCTTCAAAGTTTCATCATAAAGTGTTTTACCACCACGTGCATTTAATGTCCGAATCTGTTCTGAAGATAACTGTTTTTTTAATTTTATTCGCTGGAAAATTTCGTTAATATTTCTAATAATTATGAATAATTTTAATCCAATAGGTTCTAACACTGGAAACATCTGTTTTCCTTTTTTCATCAATGACTGTACTCGTGGAATTTTACCAACATAATCTACAATTGGAATGTAATCCCCATGATCAGAAGTGATTACAATGAGAGTTTTTTCTAAATCAACATGACCTAAAATTTTACCAATCCATTCATCAATACATGATAACATTCTTTCATACTGTGTTTTACCAAATTCTTCTTTATCGTATTGTGGAGGAACAATAATTTTATCATGCAAATCTACAAGATGAATATAGTATATCCATGGTTGTTTCATTTGTTTTGATGTAAGACGTTTTAGAATTTGATTGCCAACACTTTCTGATAATCCATCTTGAGTTCTATTTGCAGCATAATAACGATCAACACTATCAAATTTTTCTGTTAATTGATTAAACCATGTTAAATCTGGTACCGTTGCATAATTGTTATAACCATTATCTTTTAAAATATTAAAAATTGTTTTAATTTTGGGATTGAATTTACGTAGTTTAATTCCTGTTTTATTGGAAAACATTCCAGTAAAAATATTTCCTAGGCATATTCCTGTTACATCTGAAGAACTTATGGTTTGTGAAAAATAGGTTCCTTTTTTAATTAATGAATCGATATTTGGTGTAATCGATGTTCCTTTCCCAGAAAACTTGTCTTCTCTTAAAGAATCAATTATTATAAAAAGAATGTTTGAATTCATTTTCACTAATATGGAATAATTTTTCCTCTGATAAATATAATGTGATAAAATTAGTGATATTCTAATTAAAGTAAGATAAATACATCTTATATAACAAAATTAGTTGAGGTTGTTATCATAATGAAGTCTGATTATAAAAAAACTCAATTAGAATTTGAAAATATAAAAGATCAAATAAAAACTAAAATTTGTTCTTTTATAAAAAATGAATCTATTCAATATTTTGGTAATGTTGAAAATAATCATCTATTATCAAAAATTAATGAAATTACAGACAAAGTATTATTTAATTTACAAAATTGGATGCAGGAGAAAATTCCCGAAAAATATAAAGAATTTGTCTTACTAGCTGTACGTGAAGAAAAATGGTCTGAAATAATTGAGGCTTTTAAACAGGAAATAGTTTTTGGTACAAGTGGAATTAGAGGAAAACTTATTGTATCATTAGATGAAGAGAATTCTGAAAGAGATCTTCAATCTTTAAATGATTATGGTTTTGATTCAACAATTCTTCGAGGTTCTAATTCAATAAATGAAATAACAATCATGAAAAATATTTGTGGACTGCTTAATTATATGAATAAAAAGAATATGTCAAAAGTTATAATTGGATATGATTCTAGAGTTGCTAGTAAATTATTTTCACGTTTAATTGCTAGTATTTTTCTTAAAAATAGCTTTTCAGTTATCTTATTTGATGAAAATAATAGTCTTCCAGAACTATCTTTTGCTGTAACTAATCTTGATGCAGATATGGGAATTGAAATTACTGCAAGTCATAATGATAAACGTTACAATGGTTATAAGATAATTACAAAATCAGGTGCTCCTCCCACAGCTGAAATTAGAGAGGAAATTACAAGAGAAATTTTTAATAATCAACAAAACATACCTTATGAATTACTTTCAATTGATTATCAAAATAAGATATTTGATTCTGAACCCGGAAAACTTTTGATTATCAAAAAATCACAATTGAATAAATCTCTAACAAATACATATAATAAATTACATGAACAATATTTAGATCAATTAATAAATTTAATTTTTGATAAAAATATTATTAAAAAATATTCCTCAGAACTCTTGATAGGTTACTCTGCATTACATGGTACTGGTTATTACTCAGCTTCGAAATTATTTCAAAAATTTGGAGTAAATAACGTAAAATATATTTCAAAAATGATTTCCCCTGATCCTCTGTTTTCTTTATTTGATTCTAAACAAATTCTTGATCCTAGTGATATTGATGCAGCTAACGTAGTAGTTGATGCATTCATTAATCAATATAATCAACAAGTATTTGATCAACTAGATATTTTATGTTATACTGATCCTGATGCAGATCGCTTAGGTATAATAATAAAAGTTCCAGATAAAGAAAAATCAATTTATGGAAAATGGAAATTATTGAAGGCCAATGATGTTTGGACTTTATTTCTTTGGTATGTTTTAGAATTTATTTCAAAAAACACCAAAACTAAATTTTCAAATTTAAATAAATTATTTATTGTAAAAAATTTTGTTACTTCAGATTCTTTATTGTATGTTTCAAAAAAATACAAAATAGAATGTATTGATGGAAAAGTAGGATTTAGTGATTTGACTGATATTGTTAGAAAAAAATGGAAAGAAAATAAAATCAATATTGGTATGTTTGAAGAGAGTTGTGGATTTGGTATTGCTGGCAATCCAAATATGCCTTTTACCAAACATATTCTCGAAAAAGATGGGATGCTATCTTTGGCATTTCTTATTGAAATTCTTTCTTATGCAAAATCTCAAAATCTATCTTTACTAGATCTTTTAGATAAAATTTATCTTGATGATGATATTGGATTTTTTGTAACTTATCGAAGAGAATTACCTGAAAAAGGTATTTTTGAAGGAATTAAAGGTGAATTTCATTTAGAACAAATTTTAAAAAATGTGGAGGATTTCTGTATCGAGGCTAATCAAAAAATTAAAGATAATGATCCTATTATGATCTGTAATTTACCAATTTCACAAATAAAAAAATATTCAACTGGGAGATATGATGTAAAATTCTGGAAAGATTTTCCAGATGAAGGCATTAGATTTTTCCTTGATTCAGAAATGAATCATATTACAATTAGATCATCTGGAACTGAACCAAAAATTAGAATTTTTATACAATATAGAATTACCAATCTAGATAAAAATGATATTCTTGAGAAAAAATCATATGCTGAAAATCTAGTTAAAACACTATCTGATGAAATTGAAAAATTAATAACCACAAGTAATTAATTTCATTTTAAATTTATTTTGAATCATAATCAAACTCTTTTAAAAATAAATCCACTTCTTCAGGACTTCCTAAAGCCCACATTTTTTTTACTGGGTATGTAATTATTTTTTTATTTGACTCTGCAAATAAATTATAAACTGGCGTGACATAAAATTCATTATTATGTTCTATTCCTCTACTTATCATATCATTTGCATATTTGACAAAATCTGAGCCTTTTTTGAAATAATGTACTCCCACTGTTGCAATTTTGCTTATGGGTTGTTTTTCTGCAGATTCAATGACAAATCCACGATTATCTAGTTTGACATAACTAGCTTTGTTTGAAGTATATTCTTCTGGAAAAACCATTACACAACTATCAATGTCTTTAGTTCTAATTTCTTTATTGAAAAATTCATTATCCCACAAAAGATAATGATCCGTATCTGAAATTACAAGTTCTTCATCATTATTTATTAAATTACTAGCTTCTAGAACTGATTGTACTGTACCTTTAGTTTGATAATCTATTGA
>Ga0315286_10001777_pt1 | contig 19734 bp, 17 predicted proteins | sample YL17G10_0_MG_FD_205038 | JGI IMG/M metagenome (GOLD analysis project Ga0315286, IMG submission 205038) | Sediment microbial communities from Yellowstone Lake, YNP, Wyoming, USA - YL17G10_0 | ecosystem: Environmental > Aquatic > Freshwater > Lake > Sediment | place: USA: Wyoming | collected... | reverse complement strand
ATGCCGGCGCAGTCGGCGGAGGTCACGGTGGATCGTCCGTTCATGTTCCTGATCCGTGACCGGCAGACCGGGACAATTCTGTTCATCGGACGAATAGTTGATCCAGATGCATAGATTCCAACACAACATGTAGGGGTTCAAATGCCCCTTGCCTACAAGCACTGGGGGGAGGGTGGGGCCAGCGTGGCCTGGTAGAGGCATGATCTAACATAAACCCCAGGTATTGACAGAAAACAGCGTCTGTGGTATAATACAGCAAGTTGAAGCATATTCGCGTCGTAGTCTTAACATCAGGCCAGAAAGGAGCATAAGTGATGAAAAACCGTCTGTTTATCGTTCTTGTTTTGACAGCTCTCCTGCTTGGAGGTCTGTCCTTTCCCCGTCCTGCCCAGGCAGGCGCGGCCTTCTGCCATACGGTGAGGCCGGGCGAAAACCTGAGCCAGATAGCCATTCGCTATGGCGTTACGGTGCAGGCGCTTGTCGCTGCCAACAATCTCTGGAACCCTAACCTGATCTACGTCGGCCAGTGCTTGATCATCCCTTCTTATGCTCCGCCTCCCCCGCCCGCTGGCTGCAACATAGTTCACGTCGTGCGACGGGGGGAGTATGTGAAGATGATCGCGGCCCAGTATGGTGTCAGTTGGCAGTCCATCGTCCAGGCCAATGGGCTCGCCAATCCCAACGTGATATATCCGGGCCAGCATCTCATCATCCCCGGCAAGTGCAAGCCGCCCAAGCCGACGCCATGTCCGCCACCCAAGCCGTGTCCAACCCCAAAGCCGACGCCCGGACCCACACCTGGACCATGGAAAGGGCAGTTCTGGAACAACCTCTACCTGAGTGGCAATCCCAAGCTGACGGTCACGACCAACCTCGTGGACTACAACTGGGTTGCTGGAGGGCCCGGAGGCGGCATTGGCAATGACAGCTTCTCTGCTCGCTTCACCCGAACCCGCTATTTCGACGCTGGCCAATATCGCCTGAACATTCAGGTGGATGATGGGGTCCGCTTTTGGCTGGACAACGTGTTGCTGATCGATCAGTGGCACGACAGCGGCGTGGTTGTGTATTCCGTCGACAGGCAACTCAGTGCCGGCCAGCACACACTGCAGATCGACTACTACGAGCACCTTGGCAACGCCCAGATCAAGTTCTGGGTCGAGCCGGCGGCGGGCCCCCCGGCCTGGAAGGGCGAGTACTTTAACAATACCAATCTCGACGGATCTCCCGCTGTTACCCAGTATCATAGCGCGATCGATTTCGACTGGAGTAATCGGGCGCCGGTAGCGGGGATCACGGCCGACTACTTCTCGGCGCGGTATACCGGTGAGTTTTCGTTCGTGGGAGACGAGTACCGCTTCACCGCTACCACCGACGATGGGATGCGCATCTGGATCGACGATACCCTGATTCTGGATCAATGGCACGTGAATCCGGTCCGGACCTACGAGGTGGATGTCGACGTTTCAGCGGGCACCCACAAGCTCAAGATCGAGTACTTTGAAAACAACGGCGTGGCCGTGGCCAGGGTGCGTTGGGCTCAACGCTAGTCTGATCCCTCACGATCGGTAACGTAGAACCCCGCCCGGGGCGATGCTTCGCCTTGGGCGGGGTCTCTTTTTGTGTTCTGTTCAGCCCAGCCAGTGAGGCCGAGTCGCGGGCGCCGCGATTCTCGTGCGGTCCGCAGTGCGGGCCTGGCCGCGTCGGTCGCCCCTCAGGTGTCTACTTCCAACTGAAGGCCCATTCCTGGCTAGCCGGGCTCAGCGGGACGTACACTGCCTTGCCCCCGGTGCCTGTCCCTTCTCGCACCACGCGCACGCTCCAGTGGTACAGCCGGCCGGTTTCCTGGTCCGCCTTAAGGTAGATCCCCTGTACGTACCAGAACGTTTCCTGGCGATAATAGGGCAGTGTTTCTTCAACGCCCAAGTGCGTGTACCGCACACTGACCTCGAAGAAATCCCCCGGTTTCAGAGTGTAGGTGCTGGTCCAGCCCAACTTGATGACGGCTCTGTCGCCGTCGTACGGCGCTCCGTTTTCCGGCTCCCGCAGGGTTGGTGCGCTGACAGTGGGCGCGGGAGTAGGGGTGGCCGTGGCCGTGGGCCTGTTGGGGGTCCACGTGGGCCAGATGCGGGCGGGCGTCGGCGTTGTCGTGTTAGTCGGCCACGGCGTCGGGGTGGTGGTTGGCGTTGGAGTCTGGGTGGGTGTGGGGGTCAGACTGGGGGTCGGCGTGACGGTTGGCGTCGGCGACGGCGTCGGGGTGATCGACGGGGTCAACGTCGGAGTAGACGTGGGCACCACGAGAATCGACACCTCGCTGGCCATCGCCTGCACTGTGCTTATGGCGGCCGATGGTTCAAAGCTGCTCAAGGCACGATACAACCATGGTCCCACCATCAACCCCAGTACTATGCTGACTACGATCACAGTGCCGAACAAGACTGGCCTAAGCCAGTCTTGACGTAGCGGCTCGCCGCAACCTGGGCACACTGCCAGGCCTCGGTTGCTCACGGCTCCACAATAGCGGCAGCGAACTTGCCCGGGACGCCGTTGAGGTTTACCACAGTGGGGACAGACGACCTGTCCGGTCAAGAGGTCTGTGCCGCACCGCCTACATCGACCCAAAGGTATGCCTCGCTAGAAGAAGATGGACCAATCCAGCTTTGGTATTGGATTGACCACGTCTTGCCAGGTGATAAACAGCATCAGTGCCAACAGCAGCGCCATCCCCACCAGATGGACCAGCCCCTCTTTGGCGGGATCCACCCTGCGGCCACGGATGGCTTCGACGATGATAAACAGGATCCGACCGCCATCGAGCGCGGGAAGCGGCAGCAAGTTCGTCACGGCCAGGGCCACGCTGAGCGAGCCCATCATCTGCATCACGGGGAACCACCAGCCGGTCTTGAAGGAGTACCTGACCGCATCTCCGACAAGCTGTCCCAGGCCAACGGGGCCGACGGGCCGCGCCAGCTCTGCCGGAATCAGGCCGCGTATGATCTGGATGGGCACCGTCAGGGTGAATCCCGCCATGCTGATGGTCTCCTTCGTTCCCAACCAGAGTGCTGCGTACCACGGATAGCGATGGAGGGTCGTGCGCGGGCCCATGGTGATGCCAATCGGCCCTTCCCCTTGTGGAGGCTGGGAGCGGGGTTGAACCACGATGGGCAGGGTATGGCCACCTCGCTCGATTGTGAGGGATATGGAACCCCCCGCGTGGTCCTGGACGTACTTCTGTAGGCCTGCGACGTCCAGGATGTCGGTGCTGTCGGCTTTGAGGATCACATCGCCCGCCTTAAGGCCGGCGACCTCTCCTGGCGAGCCAGGCGCCACGGAGTTGACCACTGCGTTTTCTGGCTTGGCGATGGCGGGTGCTCCCAGCCCATACGCCAGGGCGAAAAAGAGCACCGCCGTGAGAAGGTTCATGCCCGCGCCGGCTACTAACACGGCGATGCGGCTCAGCTTGCCCTTGCTGGCAAAACTGCCGGGATACGTCGGATCCTCTTCCCCTAGCATCTTTGTAAAGCCGCCAAAGGGGATGGCGTTTATTGAATACATTGTCCCCGCATCCACAAGCTCAACCTTGCCTGCCGAGGCCAGCACCGAGGCATCCTCCGCGCCGACCTCTTCAATGCGGCTGAGCAGCAGGTGTCCCTTTTCGTCGGTCGTGGTTTCGCATGCTACCCGCGTGCCGACCTGCAACCCTTCGGGCAACTGGAACTTGCGGGGAATCATGATCTTCTTTCCGGCGACCACGATTTGCCCCTTGTTGCGCCAGAGCGCGATCAGGCGGGGTGGGTATCCAACCCCAAACTCCTCGACCACCACCCGCGCACGTTTGGCCGCGATAAGGTGCCCGAATTCGTGGACCAACACCATTATGCTCAGGGCCACGCCGAGCGATAGAATCGTCACCAATGTGTTCATTTTTGTCCTCTCGGCTAGCCTGCACGCACGTCGTGCCAGGCCATCTGGAGCTTTTCGAGCTGTTCCTCAGCGACCGCGTGTGGATCGTCGGCGAATCCGGGCAACTGGAGGATCATCTTGAAGAGCTTGGTCAGGGTGAGATCCAATGGCTCGGCATCCGGATAGGCGGCGTGCAGCGCCCGCACCATCCGGCCGAAATCGTGCCACTCGAGTGGCTGGCGCGCCTCTTCGGCATCCCGGGGTTCCTTTACCTTTTCATCCAGCAACACTGCCGCCTTGTCGAACTCGCCCCGCCGGGTATAATAGTCGACCAGGGTGGATCGCAGGGCATCGGCGGCCAGGACCGAGCAATGCATCTTGATGGGCGGCAGCCCATCCAGCGCTTCGGCAATAGCCCGATTCGTGATCTCTAGTGCTTCGTCGATGGTCTTGCCTTTGATCATCTCCGTTGCCATGGAGCTGGTGGCGATGGCCGCCCCACAGCCGAACGTACGAAACTTGATGTCCGAAATGACATCCTCGTCCACTTTGATCGACATCTCCATCAGGTCGCCGCAGACAGGGTTGCCCGTCCGGCCCACGCCGTCCGCGTTCTCGATCGCCCCCACATTGCGGGGGTTCATGAAGTGATCCATGACCTTCTGACTGTAGTCCAACGCTCGAACCTCCAAAACCATTACTTCTGTAGGGCAAGGTGTCATCTTGCCCTTATAGGATGCGAACCAGCCTTATCCAGTTCCCTGGAAAAGGTGGCAATCTGACAGTCGCACTCCGCTGCCCGCTCTGCTCACCAAGACGTCCTGCACGCCTGCGATGGCCCGTAGGCGCGCCTCAACCTGCCAGACATCTTGCGCTTCACACAGACAATGCACGTTGGGGCCGGCGTCGAGCGTAAAGTAGACGCTCAGCCCCTCTTCGCGCCAAGTCCGTACCGTATGCAGCACGCCCACCGTGGCTGGCAGCCAGTAGATGAGTGATGACCGCGAGGTCATCATCACCCCATGCATCGCGAGGGCATCGGTCTCGATAGCCAGACCCATGATCGCCAGGTCCCTCTGGCGGATTCCGGCCTGCACGGCAGCCAGTAGGGCTGGCACGGCCGCCAATCGCGCAGCGTAGAGCGGGCTGGTCGGCGCTAGCTCATGACCGTCGTGTGACCCAACCGCTTTGGGTTGCCTGCTCACGATGGCAATGACATCGCTCAAGTCCCAGTGTTCCGCAGGCGCGATCTGATGGGCAAACGAGGTCTCGTCGCGGTCCCCCTCCCACTGCGTATATCCCGCCGGCACCGACCGACAGGCCGAACCCGAACCCAGCCGCGCCAGACGCGACAGAGCTCCTTCATCCAGGTCGAGCCCAGCGGCTCGGGTCGCCGCTAGAGACAGGGCGGCAAAGCCGGCAGCCGACGAGGCAAGGCCCGTTCCTGCCGGAAAGTCGTTGCGACTGGCTACGATGGCCCGTTCGTCGATCCCTGCCAGAACCCTCACCCGGTCCAGGTGGGCCAGCACGCGCTGCAAGGCCTGGCCTGTTGCGGGCTGGTTGTCGATCGTCACCTGGTCAAGGAGCCGTCCTGCGGAGTACCGCTTCTGCGGTGGCCGAAACTCGACGGTGGTCACGGTTATCAGAGCCGCCAGATTCATCGAAACCGACGGGTTGGCTGGCAGGTTCAGACGGTTATCGGCCTTGCCCCAGTACTTGACAAACGCGATGTTCGGGTGTGCGACCGCCGTCGCCTTGCCCATCGGCTGTGACTATCCCTCCCCATTGCCTGGCTATCATAACACCGTTTCGGGGAGCGGGCAAGTTAGCTCGACTACGTTCCCCCATGCAGAACAGGATGGAATCCCGCAGCGCAGCAGAGTGGGCTGACGGAAGCCCATCACAAAACCCTCGTGCCTCCGACGACCTCTGTGGGGTCGCACAACGCTGTTTCCAGCGAGCCGGGTCGCAGGCCGGAAAGGATGTGCACCGTCAGCCCCGGCAGTTCCTGTGCCAACTCCATCATGGCCTCAACCTTGGACAGCATCCCCCCGGTCACGTCCGTAGCGTGGGAACCGCCCACCGCAGAAGCGCTACTCCGCAGGGCAGTCCGCACCGCCGCCCAGTTGGCCGCCGAGACCGCGGGGACCGGCCGGGCCGAGGGATCGTGTCGCGGATCCGCCTCAAAGACGCCGTCCACATCGCTGACCAGCACCAGCCGTGCGGGGTGGAGCCGCCGGGCCAGGAAGGTGAGGACCTGTTCCGTGGACACAATCGTCCCTCCCTGGATCTCGTCCAGTGCCACGTCGCCGTAAAGGAGGGGAACCAGTCCGTGGGCCAATGCCTCCTCGACGGGGGCAGTGGCCATGCAAACCAGCACGCCTCCCCGGCAGCGCGCCGATGCTGACGGGGACAGAGACCAGGCGGGCACGCCGGCTGCCAGCAGCGCGCCGGTCACGATGCGGTTGAGCTGTGCGGCCACAGCGGCCACCTGCGCGAATCCCCGCCAATCGTCAGGCGTGTGCACGCCTGCGCGTGTGCCGAAACGTCGGGCCGCCACGTGCCCAAACGATCCGCTGCCATGGCCCAAGACCAGCTGAAGGCCCGGCCGCGCGGCCAGACTGCGGGCCACCTCTCCTGCCAAACGGGCGATCACGTCATGCCTGGCCGTTTCCGGTCTGGTTTTGTCGGTGATGACCGATCCCCCCAGCTTGCAGAAAACCAGCCGGTTGGCTGCATTCCCTTCGGCCATGGCGCACGCACAAGCGGTGCCCGTCATCGTTCCACTGTGATCCGATCCGCATCCAGACGCACCAGATCGCCAGTCTGGATCTGCGAAATGTCGATTCCATCGACCATGGGGATATCGCCGATAATGGCGCCGACGGCCACGATGGCCTCGCTCTCGGCGTTGAGGATCGCTGCTGGAGCTGTGCCGCCCAGGGCCATCCGATAGAGAGTATACGAGCCCACGGTACTGCCCTTGCCGGTGGGAAAGACCAACACGCGGCCGGCGACGCTCTGCCCTTCCAGGGGATGACCCGGCTCGATCACCACGCCCGTTTCTGGGTCGACCCCGCCCAGGAAGCCAATGGGCAGGGCCGAGACGAGGGCGATACCCTCGGCAGTGCCTGACTTGATGATGCGCCCCTGCAGTTCCAGTTGCATTGTGCCTCGCATGCGTCAAGCGTCAAACGTCAGATGGACGCCTGACGCTTGACGGTCCATTTCCCCGTGACTGCCGCCTCCAGGCACTGCTCCATCGGCCCAAAACGCACCGAGAGGCCGCTGTGCGACGGGGTGTAGAAGGCCATCTTGGCCGAGTTGGTGGCCATGGTGCGAAACCCGAGCGCTGCCACCGGGGCGACGACCATGCAGGTGTCGGCCACCACGCGGGCGCCCGCCGCCTGAATGCGCTCGACGAGGCCACGCGCCAAGCCCACCTCACGGGTCAAGTATGCTGTGGTGATCCACAGAGCCGCTTTGACGCGGCGTCCGTCAAGATAGTCGGCGATCGCCTGCAGTTCCTCGAGAGAAGCATGGGGGCAGCCCAGACTTACCAGGTCGATCTGTTCGCAGGTTCCGTTGAGGGCGGCATAGCCAGGAGTCAGGTCGTCCACCACCACGGTTGGCGTGCCATGCGAGATGGAATCCCGAGGCGACGACGTAATCCCGCAGTGAAGCGGAGTGGACGGGGACTGCCCACTCCGCTTCACTACGGGATTGCATAGCGCAGCGGAGCAGGAAGCGGCGCGGATCGGGTCGAGGTCTTTTGCTTCCGGGGTCATTCCCTCGACGTGATACAGAGCCACCGCTCCGCTCGCTGCCATCGCCGCGCCCAGGGCTTTCAGGTGGCAATCCGCAGGTCGCAGGGAGTGAAAGCGAAAGTAGGGGACACCATTGCCGACCTGACGGCCGGTGAGGTAACCCAACGCGCCAAGGTCTGCTTCCGAGGTCATCGGGCAATGGACATCCACGATCAATGTTGCCCGCCGATTCTCGTCCAGGTGCAGGCCGTAGCGTGCCGTCCGTCCGGTAATGGCGGCCGCCAGTGCGCTGGGCCCTCCCTCGCGGTTGGTGCGTGCCCCCAAGACCGAATTGGCGTAGCTCACTGCCGATGATTCGGCCCAAGCCAGATGCTGCCCGAACCTGGGGACGTGACCCACCTGGTAGGGCGTACAAGTGCATGTGGGGGTGATCCCCAGAGCGGTGTAGGCGGCGATGATGGCCTCCTGCTGTCGGGCAAAACCCGCTGGGAACCCCAGTTCGCGCCAGGTCCGGAGGTCCATGCCCGCCGGGTTGAGGGTGGCTGGCACCCGCGCCCGCGTGCCCTGAGGGTCTTCCCTGGCCCACGCCTGGAGAAACTCCAAGCCGGCATCGCCCAAATTCTTGTAGCTCACACCCGCAACTTGGACACTGGCCACGGGCACCAGGTCGGCCGCGCCATAGATCTGACCCAGGGCAGCGACGATCTCCATCGCCTTTTGGACGCCTGGCCCTGCTTCGCCGCCAAGCATGGCTTGTTCCTCGTCGGTCAGCCGCAGCGTGTTGCTCATTTCTCTGTGGGAACCAGGTACTGCGCCACATCCACCGCTGCGTAACGCACCTTGCAAAAGCCCTCTCGCTCGGCCTGGCTCCGAAACCGGCCGGTGGCGTCGGTCCAGGGGATGGTGGCATCTAGACCCATCTTGGCCGAACGGGCTTTTTGTCCTGGCAGCAGGCTGGCCGAAGGGTCCAGGCTGCTGCTGGGCTGGTCGGTCCACACGACCAGATCGCGGTCGGCCTGGAATCGGGTGGCGATGGCCCATTCCACCGCGGCCGGGTCGAACAGGTCTACGTCCTCGTCTACGACCACCACGTGCTTTAGCGAGCCATGCCCGCGGAAGGCAGCCTCCATGGCCCGTTGGCCGTCGGTGGGCCCATGCTTGGCAATCTGTACCACGGCGTGGAGCCAGCTCATGCCACCCGGCGTGATGCTCACTGCCCGGCAATCGGCCACCTCGGCCACCGCCTGGAAGATGGTCGGTTCACGGGGCAGGCCCATCAGCAGCTTGTGTTCCAGCCCGCCCGGCAGCAGAGCATGATAGATGGGTGATCTGCGGTGGGTGAAACAATCGATCTCGATTACTGGTTGCTGTCGGATCACATCCCAGGTTTCGGTCAGATCGATAAACGGCCCTTCATCGGCCAGCTCCGCCGTGATACGACCTTCCAGCACCGCTTCGCATTCGGCCGGCACTTCCAGGTCGACCGTTACGCACCGCACCAGCGGCGTGGGAGCCAGGGCATGGGCGATGGCCAGCTCGTCGACGCCTTTGGCCGGGCTCATGGCTGCCGCCAGCAGGGCGTGGATGGGCACACCCAGACAGATCGCCACCTCCAGCTCCTGGCCGGCGGCTGCCGCCTTGCGCCACGCAGTGTCGGTGCCCCGCCCTTCCACCATCCGGGCAGTGAACGTTTGCGGGCCGATTTGCATCAGCCGGTGGAAACTTGCGTTCCGCCCCAAATCGGGATCGCGGATGACCGCTACGCCGGCTGTGACAAAAGGACCTCCATCGCCGGGCAGGTGGGTCAGGATGGGCAGGGCCGCCAGGTCCGGTTCGTGGCTTACCACCTCCTGGCAGGGGGCCTTGACGGTGATCGGTGGCGGGACTGGGTGGTTCAACGCCTCGACCATACGCCGAACAATGCCCGGCACGTCGCTGCCCAGCGCCCAGCCAAAGTGCTCACGTCGGGCACACACTCCTGTAGCTACCTGCCAGCCGGGTCTCTGCGGGTCGGTAAACAACACGATCCGGCCTTCCATGGCGTGGATGGCGCCGGCCATCTCCAGGAAAGGGTCGACCGGTTTCTCGACTGTGATCAACTCACCTTCGGACCTTACCCGCTGCAGACACTCCCTTAGGTTCATCGCCAACGCGTCCTATTCTCCCCATCGCCTGTACAGCCTGTTCTCCAGGCCCAGCACATCGAGGATTTTGCCCACAAAGAAATCGGTCATTTCCTCCACAGAGCGGGGCCGAGGATAGTAGGCCACCATCGGCGGCAGGATGATCGCCCCGGCCAGTTTGGCCAGGCGCAGGTTCTCGATAGCCGGCAGGGAGAGGGGCGTCTCTCGGGGCACCAGCACCAAGGGGCGATTGATCCGCAACATGGTCTCGGCCGTGCGTACGATCAGATCCTCGGCATAGCCGTGGGCGACGGCGGACAGGGTCTTCATCGAGCACGGAGCGATGACCATCGCCTGAGGAGCCCGGGATGAGCTGGCAATCGGCGCCTCGAAATCATAGACATCCCAATGGTACTTCGCGGGCAAAGGCACATCGACACCCAGTTCCTGGGTGATGACCGCTTCGGCTGCCCTGGATACCAGCGCATGCACCTGGTGTTCCGGCCGCTCGGCGAGCCGCTCTAACAAGCGAACGCCGATGACGGCACCAGACGCGCCGGTGAGGGCCACCACAATCTCCATCCCCCACCTCCAACGATAATGAAAAAGGATCACGCCACGACTTCCTTGACGTGATCCTCGGATGTGAGCGAAGCAGGGCTATTCTTCTTTTCGCGCCTCGGCCTCAGCCTGTGGCACAGCAGCCGCGGCTGCACCCTCTTCCTCTTCCGTCTTGACCGCGCGCAAGGGCACTACGCTAGCCACGGCGTCGTCGGGATCGGCCAAGATCGTTACGCCCGCTGGGACGACCAGGTGCTTCACCAGGATGCTGTCGCCCAGGTTCTGCAGAACGGACACATCCACCTCGATGGCGCTGATCAGATCGGTCGGCAAGCACTCGACTTCGATCTCGGTCATGTTGTGCAACAGTACCCCCTGCCCAGACTTGGCTACCGGGGACTCGCCCAGGAACCTCAAGTGGGGGCTCGTTTTCACTTTTTCGGTCAACCGCACCTGGAAAAAGTCCACGTGGATCAGCCGGCCGTTGATCGCATTGTGCTGAACCTCGCGGCTCAGAACGACATTGGGAGTCGGCTCATCATCGATGTACAGGTCGATCAGAGCGGTCTCCCCGGCCTTCTGCAATGCCTTGAGCAGAGGCCGCTCGGGCGTCTGGATGGACCTGGCCGGGGTATCGGGTCCATACAAGACCGCAGGGATCCATTCCCCGGAACGCAACTGCTTGACCTGCTTGCCATGAACCGTTCGGCTTTCCGCTCGCACTTCTACGCGTGCCATACTACGTCTCCAACCAGTACAGAATGATGCCGGCACGAGGATTCCCCGCGCAAACTTGATCATTCTAATGCAGAAGCAGGCTTTCGTCAAGAAGCGGCAGGCGCAAGGCAGCACTTCTCAATATGGCAGCGGTGCGCTCCCTATCGCTCCCGCCGGATTGCCAAATCCGGCGGTCGGGGCCTGGATTTGCGACCGTAGGCCTGTCCTGTGCCGGACAGGCACAGGGGAGTCCAGGCCGAGCAAACGGGCAATCGCGGCCTGGTGCTCACCCAAAATGAGAATTGCTGAGGCGCAAGGCCGGGGCAATCACAGTTGTCTACCAGAACCGGGCTTGATATGCCGCTCATATTGGAGATCATGCGACCCGGGAGAGACTGCGCAAGTCCGTCCCCATCGATCCCTCTCCGAGCCAGTTTGACATCCCCCGCTGCATGTGCTAGACTGCCCGCCACTTGCATAGTCGAGGATGGGAGTATCACATCGAGAGAGGTGGCGGGACCCGTCCCGTGAAACCTCGGCAACCCGGTCGGGTGACGAGCCCGTGCCAGGGTGCCATCTCCGACAGGCGCCGGCGGGTTCTGGAAGACGCCAGTCCCCGCAACGAAGCGGATTGGGATGAGAGTGTTGTTTTGTCGAGCTTCTTTGACCGGCTGGCTGAAGAGGCTCTTTGTGTCCTGGCTCGTGTAAGACACCTTGAATGAGAGGAAGCCACGCATGGCCGACCGGTTTTCGACGCAAGCGGTGCACGCCGGAGAGGAAAGACGCAAACCGTATGGCTCGCTGACGACGCCGATTGTCCAAACCTCGACCTATACCTTTGCCGACACGGCCGAGGTCCTGGATTTCATGCGGCGCAAGGCTGCTGGCGAATCGTCGCTGCGGGACGAGTACGGACGGTACAGCAACCCCACCCAACGAGCGGCAGAGCGCAAGCTGGCCACTCTGGATGGGGGAGAGCGGGCCTTGATGTTTGCCACCGGCATGGCCGCCATCACCACGACGATGCTGACCTTGGTCTCGGCTGGTGACCACGTGGTCATGGCCAGCGACTGCTACCATCGCACGCGCGAGTTCGCCCTCACTTTCCTGAGCCGCTGGGGGATCGAGACGACTTTGGTGCCCATCGACCGGCCCGAGGCATTTGCCGCGGCGCTGCGGCCATCCACTCGGCTGATCTTTGCCGAAACCCCGACCAACCCCTACCTGCGCGTCCTTGACCTATCACGGTTGGTTCCGCTTGCCCGGGAGCGGGGCATCGTCACCGTGGTGGATAGCACCTTTGCCACGCCGATTAACCTGCGTCCGCTGGAGATGGGCGTGGACCTGGTGGTCCATAGCGCCACCAAGTACCTGGGGGGTCACAACGACCTGCTGGCGGGGGTGGTCATCGGGTCGGCCTCGATCTTGGCCCGCGTCGAGCAGGTGCGTGGGGTGATGGGCGGCATGAGCAATCCCCACGACGCCTACCTGCTGCTGCGCGGTTTGAAAACCCTGGAGTTGCGCGTCTACCGCCACAACGAGAATGGCCAGCGCGTCGCCCGGTTCCTGGAGGGGCACCCTGCCGTCCGCCGGGTGTACTACCCCGGCCTGCCCAGTCACCCCGATTTCGAGGCGGCCCGGCGGCAGATGTCCGGCTTTGGTGGCGTGGTGAGCTTGGAGATCGAGGGCGATTTCGAACGCACGGGGCGGTTCATCGACCACCTGCGTCTGCCCTACATCGGTCCGACGCTGGGCGGTGTGGAAAGCATCGTCGAGCAGCCGGCTGCCCTGTTCTCGTTGGACCCCCTGGCACGGCAGGCAGCGGGCCTGAGCGACAATCTGGTACGGTATGCCCTGGGCATCGAGAATGCCGAAGACCTGATCGCCGACCTGGACCAGGCGCTGGCGCACATCGAGCACCCTCGGAGGAACGCATGATCGTCCACAAATTCGGCGGCACGTCGCTGGGGAATGCGCAACGCCTTGCCAACGTAGCCGACATTGTCATCGAACACCACGGCCGGGCGAGCGGCACCACGGCCGAGACGGTGGTGGTTGTTTCGGCCATGAGCGGGGTGACGAGCCAGTTGATCGCAGGCGCTCGGGCTTCGGCCGAGGGCAAGGACACGGTGTACCGGGAGATCAAGGCAGGCCTGCTGCGCCGGCACCTCGAGGTCGTGGAGGCCCTTCTGACCCAAAACCAGGAGCGGCTGGACCTGGCCGGCCTCGTCGAGGACCGCTTGCATGAGCTGGAGCGCTTGTATCGAAGCGTTGCCATTCTGGGCGAGCTGACCGCCCGGGGGTGTGATGCGGTCGCTTCCTTCGGTGAGCAGCTCTCGTCGAGCATTCTGGCTGCGGTGCTGCGCGAGCGGGGCGTGCGCGCCCAGGCGGTCAGCGCAAGCGAGTTGGTCGTCACCGACGACCACTTTGGGGCAGCAACGCCGTTGCTCGACCCAACGCGCCAGCGATTGCTGCAGCGGATCAAGCCCCTGGTAGAGCGGGGCGTCATTCCGGTCGTCACCGGCTACATCGGTGCGACCGAGAAAGGGATCACCACGACCCTGGGACGCGGCGGCAGCGACTTTACAGCCGCGATCTTGGGCGCTGGGCTGAACGCCGACGAGGTGTGGATTTGGAGCGATGTGGATGGCATCCTCACCGCCGATCCGAACATCGTTCCCCAAGCGCGCACACTGGGCGAGCTGTCCTACGCCGAGGCGGCAGACCTGGCCTACTACGGCGCAGACGTGCTACATCCCAAGACGATCCAGCCGCTCACTAGGCAGGGCATTCCGTTGCGCATCGTCAACAGCTTTAACCCCACGCACCCAGGCACGCGCATCGTCGAATCGCCCGGCTCAGACCGGGAGCTGTTGCCCGCCATCATCTCCACGCGAGGGCTGAGCTTGATTGCCGTGGGCAGCCAGGACGATTCGTGGGCTCTACCAATGGCCGCGCGCATGCTCCAGGTGCTGGGCGAGGCCGGCCTCGACGTGCTCATGTTCTCGCAGTCGTTTTCCGAGCACAACCTTAACCTGATCGTGCGCGAGCAGGATCAAGCGCACTGCCTGAAAACCCTGAGCCTCGAGCTGGAGAACAGCAGGCAGGGGAGCGTCTACAACCTGGGAGCCAAAGAGCAGGTCGCCACGGTCTCGGTCGTCGGTGTGCCCAACTGGAACAAGAACGGAATCGTGTCCCACACCTTTGCCGCCCTGGGCAAGCATGGCACGCGCGTCATTGCCGTGGCGCAGGCCGCGACAGAGTACAGTGTTTCGTTCTGTATCCCGGAAGACCAGGTGGCTGATACGGTGCGTTTCTTGCACGGTGAGCTGGGATTGGAGGGCCAGCACGTGCCATGACCTACCAGATGTGCGGCCTTACCTCGGTGTCCGAGTTTCTGGAGGACCGGATCGTCTATCGCAATCTGAGGCCGGCCGATCCGCGCCTGCCCGCCTTTGCCGAGCTGCGGAATGACCTGGGCCTGCCTATGGGTAGCCTACGGGACCAGCCAGCACCTCCCCGCAAAGCCGAGCCCGCCTACGGGCTCGTGGTCGCCGAGTTGCTGCGCCGCGCACGATCGCTGGACCTTCCCGGAGTGGCCCTCCGCCGGCTGATCTACGTAGGCGATACCCACATGAACGACGGGATGGCGTTCCGCAACCTGTGCGCGGCGGGCGCGTGGCCGGGGTGGGCCTTCATCGGCAAGGACGACCTGTGCCATGCCCCAGGGACAAGCGTGGAAGGTCCCGTGTACCTGGCCAATCGCTGGTCCGCGCTGCCCCAGTTCCTGCGCTTTATCGAGGGCCAGGGCTTTGGCCTGGATGAGGGGACGGCGATGGTGATCGACCTGGACAAGACGGCCATCGGTGCCAGGGGCCGCAACGACGGGGTGATCGACGGCGCGCGCGTGGAGGCCGTGCAGCAGACGGTGTCGCACCTGCTCGGCCCGCGGGCTGACGCCAGTCCCCGTCCACTCCCCTTCGCTACGGGATTCCATAGCGAAGCGGAGCGGGATGGGCAGGCCTTCCTACGGGCCTACGACGAACTGAAGCAGCCAGCGTATCATCCTTTCACCTCCGACAACCAGGACTATCTGACCTATGTCTGCCTGATGCTGGGCGCGGGCCTCTTTGAGCTGGACCACGTGATCCTCCAGATCCGGTCGGGGACGATGCAGCGATTTGGTGACTTTATTGCCCAGGTGCAAGCCCGTCGCTCGGAGCTGGCCGAAACGGGGTTGACGACCGTCCACGACACAGTGTGGCACAACTTCGTGGCGGGAGATCCGACGCCCTTCAAAGCTTTCCGAGCCCAGGAATACCTTTGCACCACGGCTTATTTTGGTGACCTGCCGGGTGCGCTGGTGGAGGAAGTACTCTCGCGACGCATCGTGGTGACCCAGGAGGTGCGGCTCGCGGCCGCAGCCCTGCGTGGACGAGGGGTCCTGGTGTTTGGCGTGTCGGACAAGCCGGACGAGGCGTCGATCCCCACGCCGGCGCAGTCACAGGCAGGGATGCAGCCCCTTCACCGGCTGACCACCCTGTCCGTGGGCGAAGGCTAGGGCACCCAGGCAGAATCGGTCCCAAGTTCAGGCGCGTGCAGCCTGGCTGCCAAACCCTGTGGACGATCCAGGGGCAACCGCTCCCTCGGAATTGACCCTTCGCCCAAGTACCGCTTCCCCAGCGATCCTGCCCCACTCTTGTGCCAAGGCTCCCGATCTCCGACGTCTGGGCAGACCTCGGCCTGCCCTGGACTGGCTGTGCCTGCCGCCTTGCCAGATAGACCACCTTCCGCCCTGTGCCCTCTGGGCAGAAGGCCTGGGGGCGTGCGCCACACTCGCCCGCCTGCACCTCGACCGCAGGCCTGTCCTCCCGACCTGCGGTCGGCGTGCCCTGTGGGCATGCACAGGGGACTGTACGACGGTGTGCCGGACACCGCCAAGGAAGCGGTACTCCGCAGGAACAGGGGAGCGCATGCCCAGGTGTCCGGCCAGGATAGGCAGAACAGACAGGCGTAGGGAGATCTAGGGGAGGTGCTTTTCGAAGAACACTGCCTCGTCCACCAGGCCGTGCTTCCGGTAAAGGCGTTGGCCTGCTTCGTTGTCGGGCATCGTGGTGACGGACACTTCGACGCATCCCAGGGCGGCTGCGCGGCGGAGAAGTTCCGAAAGGAGTGCACTGCCCACGCCGCGGCCCCGGTCCATGCCATGCACCACCAGTTCTTCGATTAGGGCGGAGCCTGCGGCGTGGAACAGGTCCGGCCCGACGGAATAGCTCAGCAAGCCGACTACCCGGTCGCGCTCCTCGGCTAGCAGGACCTGGCAACCCGGGGTAGCAAGATAGATCCGGACATAGTCCTCCGCAAGGGGGCTGGGATAGCCGCTGTCCTCGCCCAGTTCGTGGATCAGCGCCACAATTGCGGATTCATCGCCTGATTTAGCCTCGCGGACTCGAATGTTCATGGGTTTCCCTCCGGTGTATAGGTACTGGGCATTCTGAAAGACGGCCTCACCGTGGCTACAAACCGCCGAGAAGGCGCTCGAACAGTCGTGAGCGCCAGGCCAGGTGCAGGAACAGCGCCCAGAGCGCCACCAAACTTGTGCTTGGGCGTCACCGGGACCACCAAGCCCGCAAGCCGGGTGGCAAGGATGAGGAGCAATACGTACAAGGTGCGCGTCATTAGCAGGCATAGCACATCTTCCATGCTTCGCATGATCCGCTGTCCCTTTCGAAACGCGATCGGCAGCGCCGCGAATGAATCCTTGAGAAGCACCGCGTCGGCCACGCTGCGCGTGGCTTGGCTGCCGCCTTGCATGGCGATGCCCACTTGGACCTGCTTGAGGGGGAGGACGCCCTTCACCCCATCGCCGATCATGGCCACGGAGTGACCTGCCCCCTGCAACAGGCGCACCAGCTCCTCCTTCTGCTGAGGGGTCACGCGTCCCGGGACGCGGGCCTCGGCAACCGTCTTAGCCATCTCCGCCGGGTCCATGGCCTTAAGATCCAGCCCAGAGATGGAATCCCGTAGCGACGACAGTGGCCGTAGCACAGCGGAGCGGGAAGCGGAGTGGAGGGACGCAATCCTCCGGCTTCGGTTGCTGTTGGTGTCTCCTTGAGCTGAAGTCAAGTTCACCTATCTGCGGCTCTCCCTGGCCACGTAGGGCAGGTAGACACCAGTTGTACTGCCAGCCGGGCGTCGTGCACGTACCCCCCTCGCAGTCGTCCGGGTTTTGTGTCTGCCAGATTCTCACCCACTTGTGGCCTGGGTTGATTTCGAGATAGTAGCCCAGCACTTATTGACCTTCGTTCGATCTGTCCTGGTAGTGCCCCCGGAACCACATTGATGCTACAACCGTACTGGGGTGCATCCCGACATCCGCCTCGAAGCGATTGTTGGTCTATTGCTCAGCTCCTGGCTGGAGGTACATGATGAGCACATCGTCGGCCGGGTAGGGGGCCGACCCCCGATGGCGGTTGGTGGCTAGGGTGCCTCCATCCCAGTACCACTCTTCGGGAGACAGGCGGTTTGCTTTGCGGTGTACCGCTTCTGCGGTGTTGAGAAATGGCGTCCAGTCGTCTATGGCACCGTAAAGTCGTCCTTCACCAGAAAAGGCGGTATCAGCTCGACCGAGGCGCCGGCGGGAGCCGTGGGCGAGGCGCCCACCGAGGCCGTGGCCGTGGCGCTGTTGACGTAGACGCCCGGCGTTGCGCCCGCCCGCACCTGGTAGAGGACGGTCAGCGTGCCTTCCCCGGCCACGGTGAAGGGGCCGTTCCACACGATCTTGCCGGTGGTGCCGGACGGTGCCGCCGCCACGTCGCTGCCGGGCAGAATGGTGACGAAGGCAAAGCCCGCCGCAGGGTGTCCTCGACCTTAGCGAGCTTGCCGGGGACGGTGCCCAGGCTGTCGAAAGTGATGGCGTAGGTAATCAGCGCTCCGGGGGCCTGAGCGATGGCTTCTACGGGATGGGCGTTCATGGGGACGGTGAATTCGGGCAGCCGGAACTTGCGCAAGACCAGTGGCAGATAGAGGGTGGTGGGGTGCGAGGTGGCGACCCGGACCTGCGCGCTGTCCGGGCCGATGGTGGCGCCGTCCTCCAGGCGGGCTGACGCCTGGTTGACAAGGGCGAGGTGTTCGCTCATGGGCATGGTGGTCTGGTACTGGACGACCAGTGCGGAGTGGGCCGGGATGGTGAGCGGGCCGGTCCAGGTGATGGTGCCGGTGGTGCCGTTTGGCGGGGCAGAGACGTCGCTGCCGGCGGTCATCGTGATAAAGGTGACGCCGCTCGGGAGCGCGTCGGTGACGACGGCCAGGGGCAGTGGGGTGTATACGCTGTTGCTGAAGGTGACGGTGTAGGTGACGGATTCTCCGGGTTTGACGCTGGTGGGGGCAGCGGTTTTGGTGACCGACGCCTCGCCCAAGGCCACCAGGAGGCCGGCTTGGGCCTGGTAGGGCTGTTCGTTGAGGGAAGCGACGGCGGTGTTGACGTACGGATCGGGGCTGGGGGGCACACTGCCCGGCACATGGACCAAGTAGCGCACGTTCAGAGTGGTGGATGGCGGCACGGTGATAGGCCCCCACTGGATCTCCGGCGGGGCCTTGTCCCACGGCTCATCGACCGGATCGCTGTTCCAGGCCAGTTCGACATACTCAAAGCCGCCCGGGAGGGTATCTACCAACGACGTAAGCTCCATCGTCAGGGCGCTCGTATTGCTGAGGGCGACCGTGTAGACCACGCTCGTCCCCGGTGCCACGACGTCCTGGCTGACAGACTTGGTCATTAGCAGGTCGGCATACGCACTGAGCCTGGACACGATTCCATCTAGCACGTCGCAGTCGATGTTCAGCGAAACGCCTCCCCAGATCTCAAGATGCCCCCCCGTATACTGCCGGATGCGCTGATGGTTGGACCAGAGGCTGTCGGAAAGGCAGGCGCAGCCCCACACCGCTGCGCCTGGAGTGTAAAGTTTGTAGATCCAATTCGCCGCCCAGATGGCGTCGGGGACATTGGGGATGGTCACCCAGTCGCTAATGGCCGATGCGCAGGATGCTCCATACACGCCGGCCTGGTTTCCTCGCGCCCGGAGCTGGCCGGTCCAACCAGAGACGAAGGACTTGGCGGCTTCGCGGCATGCTGTGTTGGAGGTATTGTATGCCTCCAGGTCGAAATAGATGATGGTGCCGCTTCCGTCCGAGTCGGTCAGTCCCAGGTTTAAGGCCGCGTCAATCGCCGCGTTTGCCTCGCTCACGCCTTGCTGGCGCGCCGTTTCCGGGTCGTAGCTCATCCGGTGGGTATAACTGGTGCATGCCGCCTGGAGACCCACCCATGTGGGTATGAATTTCCACCCTTGCTCGCCGGCCTCAGACACCAAGGCGCGCGTCAAGCGGGTATTCGCGCACGCACGGCTGATGCCGCCGATGTATAGGTTCACTGCCCGGTACGGGCTATTCGACATCCAGGTCTGAAGCTGGCTCAGGGTAGCGATTTCGCACTTGTCAAACCCCTGCCCAACAAACCACGTGGTCTGGCTACCCACCGCAGAAGCAGTCCCTCCCCGCCCTGCTTCGGGGACGGTCATACCCTGCAGGCGATGAATGACGGAATCCCATAGCGACGATGCAATCCCGAAGCGAAGCGGAGTGGACAGTCCCCGAAGCGCAGCGGA
>Ga0315286_10001775_pt1 | contig 19743 bp, 14 predicted proteins | sample YL17G10_0_MG_FD_205038 | JGI IMG/M metagenome (GOLD analysis project Ga0315286, IMG submission 205038) | Sediment microbial communities from Yellowstone Lake, YNP, Wyoming, USA - YL17G10_0 | ecosystem: Environmental > Aquatic > Freshwater > Lake > Sediment | place: USA: Wyoming | collected... | reverse complement strand
CTCGAGGAGGCGCTCCGATGATCCGCGAACCGTTGATCTTCGAAATCAGCGATAAAGGGAAGAAAGCCTTCGCCCTGCCGAAGCTCGATGTCCCGGGAAAAAAGGACGTCCTGGCGGGCATTTCCGTCCGGAAAGATATCCCCGATTTTCCCCAGGTTTCCGAAGTCGAAGTCGTCCGCCATTTCACCCGGCTGTCCCAGCAGAATTACTGCGTCGACCTCGGATTCTATCCGCTCGGCTCGTGCACGATGAAATACAATCCCAAGGTCAACGAGAAGATCGCCGGTTTCCGCGAATTTGGCCTGTCCCATCCGCTCGCGCCGGAAACGACGATCCAGGGAAACTTGGAAATCATCAAGCTTGTCGAGGACTATCTCTGCGAGATCGCCGGCATGGACGCATTCACCCTCCAGCCGTCGGCCGGGGCCCAGGGCGAACTGGCCGGGATGATGCTCGTCCGGGCCCGCCTCGAGGAGAGCGGAAATCCGAGAAAATATGTCCTGACCCCGGACTCGGCCCACGGGACGAATCCGTCGAGCGCCCATCTCTGCGGCTACACGGTCCAGGAAGTCAAGTCGAACGCAAACGGCACGGTCGACCTCGATGATTTGACCCTGCGAATGAACGAGGATGTGGCCGCCCTGATGCTGACCAATCCCAACACCCTCGGCGTCTTCGAATACGACATCAGGAAAATCGCGGCGATCGTCCATGCCAAGGGCGGATATCTTTACATGGACGGGGCCAACATGAATGCCCTGACCGGCGTCTGCCGGCCCGGCGATATGGATGTGGACGTCATCCACATCAACCTCCACAAGACATTTTCCACGCCCCACGGCGGGGGCGGCCCGGGCGCCGGTCCGGTCGGCGTTAAAAAAACACTCGAGCCTTATCTCCCGATCCCGCGGGTGGTCAGGAGAGGGGAGGGGTTCGGCCTGAGCTTCGAGCATCCGAAATCGATCGGCCGGGTCCGCAGCTTCTATGGAAATTTCCTGGTCGTGGTCAAAGCCCTGGCTTATATGATGACCCTCGGTCCCGACGGCATCCGGGAGATCGCCGAGATCGCCGTTCTCAACTCCAACTACATCCGCAAAAACCTGGAAGGCGCGTATCATCTGAAATACACGACTCCGACGCTCCACGAGTGCGTCTTCTCGGACAAAATCCAGAAGGAGTTCGGCGTTTCGAACCTGGACATCGCCAAGCGCCTGATCGACTACGGCATCCATCCGCCGACGATGTCCTTTCCACTGATCGTCCATGGCGCTTTGATGATCGAGCCGACCGAAACAGAAAGCCGGCGCGACCTCGACATGTTCATCGAGGCGATGACGGAGATCGCCCGGGAGGCCAAGGAGAATCCCGAAGTCCTCAAATCCGCTCCCCATCATTCCTATGTCCGCCGCCTGGACGAAACGGCCGCGGCCCGCCATCCGGTCGTCAAGTGGAGCCGGGAATCGAAACCATGAGCCTTCAAAATTTGATCATGAACCTCCAGCGGTTCTGGGCGGACCAGGGCTGTTATCTCGCGCCCTCCTATGACCTCGAAGTCGGCGCCGGGACGATGACTCCGGACACCTTTTTCCGCGTCCTCGACAAACGCCCGTGGAAAGTCGCCTACGTCCAGCCCTCGCGGCGGCCGACGGACGGCCGCTATGGCGAGAATCCTAATAGAGTCCAGAAACATCACCAGTTCCAAGTGATCATGAAACCGTCCCCCGCGGACATCCAGAAAACGTATATCGACAGCCTGATTGCGCTCGGCATCCGCCTCGAGGATCACGACCTCCGCTTCGACGAGGACGACTGGGAGTCGCCGACGATCGGCGCCTGGGGCGTCGGCTGGCAGGTCATGCTCGACGGACTCGAAATCACGCAATTTACCTATTTCCAGCAGGCCGGCGGACTCGAGGTTTTTCCCATCCCGGCCGAAATCACCTACGGATTGGAACGCCTCGAGATGTTTCTCGAGGAGAAGGACGACATGTACGACTTGAAGTGGTCCGAGGACGTCAGCTACCGCGACCTGCGCTTGGAGGAGGAAAAGCAGTTCTCGGAATACAATTTCAACCAGGCCTCGGTCCAAGGACTGCGGAGCGTGTTCGCCCTCGCTGAAAAGGAAGCCGCCCAGCTCGCCGGAAAAAATCTTGTCCTTCCCGCCTACGACATGTGTTTGAAATGTTCCCATTATTTCAACCTCCTGGACAGCCGGGGCGCAATCAGCGTCACGGAGCGGGTGAAGATGATCGCCCAAATCCGGGTCATGGTCAGCCGGGTTGCGGCAAAGTTCGCCGGCGTCGAGGAGAAATCCTGATGGAATTCCTGCTTGAAATCGGCGTCGAAGAGATGCCGCCGTCGCATGTCAAGACGGCCGTCGAAGACCTCAAGGAAAAATTCGAGCGTGAGCTCATCGCTGCCAAAATCGCGCCCCGGAATCTCCGTGTTTTGAGCACTTGCCGGAGACTCGTCATCGTCGCCGACTTGCCCGAAGGCCAGGAAGCGAGGGAAGAAGTTGTCACCGGCCCGCCGAAGGCCGTCGCTTTTGCCGCGGACGGCTCTCCGACGCCTGCCGCTTTGGGTTTTGCCCGGTCGAGAGGGGTGGACGTCGCCAAGCTCGAGGTCATCAAAACGGAGAAGGGCGAGTATGTCGGAATCAAGAAAACGGCGGCGGGGAAGGGCTCGGCCGAGATCCTGGCCCAGATGATCCCGCGCATCCTCGGGTCTTTGTCCTTTCCGAAAATGATGAGATGGGGGACGGGGCAGTTCCGCTTCTCCCGGCCCATCCGGAATATCCTCTGTCTTTTTAACGGGAGGGGCCTCACCTTCGAAATCGACGGTCTCCGCGCAGGGGAGACAACGACCGGGCATAAAATCCGCTCGCCCAAGCCGATCCGCCCGACGTCCTTCGAAAATTACGCCCGGTCTCTCGAGGACCATTTCGTCCTCATCGACCACGAGGAACGGAAAAAACGGATCCTCGCCCAGATCACGGTTCTCCTCGAACCGCTCCGGGCCCAGCTCTATCCCGACCCCGAACTCCTGGACAAGCTGGCCAATGATGTCGAATGTCCGTTTGTCTTTGTCGGTTCCATCCCCGAATCCTATCTGGAGCTCCCTCTCGAGATTTTGAGCACGGCCATGCGCGAAGGGCAAAAGCTCTTCTCGGTGGTGCGGGATAAAAAACAATTGCCCTATTTCCTGGGAGTGGCCGATGCTCCGGGAGACACCAAGGGACTCATCCGCAAAGGGAACGAGCGGGTCTTGAAGGCCCGGCTCGAGGACGCGAAATTCTTCTGGGAGCACGATCGCAAGATCTCCTTGAAAAAAAGGGCGCCGGCCTTGAAGCACGTCATGTTCCAGGAAAAGCTCGGGAGTTACGAAGATAAAGCCCAGAGGCTTAAGAAAACCGCCGCCTATCTCTGGGGCAAGCTGGACGCACCGCGGGGCGACAAGGATGTCGTCCTGGCCGCCGAGCTATGCAAAGCGGACCTGGTCACGGACATGGTCCGCGAGTTTCCATCGCTCCAGGGCCGGGTCGGGGGGCTCTATGCCAAAGCGGAGTGTCTCCCGGCCGGGGTTGGGCTGGCGATCTACGAACATTATCAGCCGCAGAGCCTGGAAGACGAGTCGCCGTCGACGCAGGGCGGAGCCATTCTCTCCATCACCGACAAGCTGGATTCGATCGTCGGCGTCGTCGGTATCGGCATCCAGACCACGGGTTCGAGCGACCCGTTCGGGCTCCGCCGCAACGCCCAGGGAATCTGCAAGATCATTCTCGACCGGAAACTGAATTTCAAGTTCTTGCGCCTCCTGGATAAAACGGTTACGTCTTACGGCGAAAAGCTCGAGCTCCCCAAGGATGAGATCGTCGCTTATTGCCGGGAATTTTTTGCCAATCGCCTTCGCTACCTCTTTGAAAAGCAGGGCATTCGCTACGACCTTATCAATGCCGCGCTCGGCGCGGGACTGGACAACCTCTATCATTCTTACTTGCGGGTCAAAGCCTTGGACGCGCTGAAAGCGAGTCCCCAGTTCGAGCCGTTCATCCTGATGGCCAAGCGGGTCAACAACATTATTTCCGGGCAGCCGCCTTCGTCGTTAAATATCGACCTTCTCGTGGAGAAGGAAGAACGGGATCTTCAGGCGATGTTCACCATCGTCAAGGAAAATGTCGGTCCGATGATCGCCAAAGGGGATTATACCCAGGCCCAGATGATGGTCTTCCGTCTCCAGCCCGGATTGAATACGTTCTTCGATCGTGTCCTGGTCATGGCCGAGGACAAAAAGCTGCGCAAAAACCGCCTGGCCCTCCTCCAGGCGGTCAGCCGGATTTTAATCCAGATGGCGGATTATTCCCAGGTTGTCGTCTGAAAGGGGTGTCGGATCGCCCCCGGCCTCCCTGGGAACCAGTCCCGGCGGTTCCCTGCTTCGGCCCCCTTCCGCTATGGAGGCCCGGGGGCGAATCCAGCACCCCTTTGGTCGTCGTCGGCTAGGGATTTGGACGCGCCGGCGATTCGTTCGGAAAAGACGGCTTCTCCCCAAAACGATCTTCGAGCGCCCTGATTTTTTCGAGGCAGGTGGAATCGTTCATTTCAGGACCGTGGCCATAAGGGAGAAACTTGACCTGAATCTTGTTTTGCGATTTATGTTCCGAGTCAAGGGAGGACCAGCGGACGCGCCCCTTGAGGAACAAAGGAGGATCCTCGTCAAAGACAAAAACCTTCAAAAGGACATGTTTTTTCTTGCGGAAGCGCTTCCGGGAAAGAAAGCTGAGTCCGCCGCGGCTGAGGTCCAGAACAGGACAGATTTCCCTGCTAAACACTTTTCGAAACAGTTTTCGTTTTTGGAATTGAAGCGTTGTTCCCGGGACTTCGAACCGCGCGCAGACCCGCTTTTCAAACCTTTTCTTATCCATCATCCTCTCCTTTTTCCTAGTATATCAAATCGCGGCGAAGGTCAAAATAGATACGTTCGACGGCGCCAAACCCCGATTTTTAAATCGGGGTAAAAAGCGCCGCTCAGTATTAACCCTGAGCATACCCCGGGCTTCAGCCCGGGGAGTCAAATGGGTTGATTACAGGGATTCCTCGCAGGCGAGATATCAGAAAGAGGCGCCGGTATCGCCCGCGGCCTCCTTGGGAACCATTCCCGGCGGTTCCCTGCTTCGGCCCCCGTCCGCTATGGAGGCCTTGGGGCGATACTAGCGCCTCTTTGTTCGTATTAGAAAAACCCGGCGAAAAACGCTATACTAAGGTGAACGCAATATATGTTGAGTTTTTGTGAGGAGCTCTTGCGACGCGGCAATCACACATGCAGGAGTGATACGTTCGACGGCGCCAAACCCCGATTTTTAAATCGGGGTAAAAAGCGCCGCTCAGTATTAACCCTGAGCATACCCCGGGCTTCAGCCCGGGGAGTCAAATGGGTTGATTGCCACGCCCAGAGGCTTGCAATGACTGATAATTACCCTGGCGATGACATGTAACAATATTCAGAACGCTTACATTAAATGAACTCGATGAGAGGACGATAATCATGGCAAAGGTGATCGCGATCATCATGGCCGGAGGGCAGGGCAGCCGGCTCTATCCGCTGACCAAATTCCGGAGCAAGCCGGCGGTCCCGATCGCCGGGCGCTTCCGCCTGATCGATATCCCCATCTCGAACTGCATCCATTCCGGCTATCGCCGGATCTTCATCCTCACCCAGTTCGCCAGCGAATCGCTCCACCGCCATATATTTCTGACCTACCGGTTCGACGCTTTTCATCAGGACTTCGTCACGATCCTTTCCGCCCAGCAGACCATGGAAAGCCGCAACTGGTACCAGGGCACGGCCGACGCCGTCCGCCAGAACCTGGACTATTTCGAAAATCTCGGCGACCCGGTCCTCATCCTCTCGGGCGACCACCTGTACCGTATGGATTATCGGAAATTCGTCGATTTCCACATCCAGTCGGGAGCGGATATCAGCATTTCGGTCATTCCGGTCAAAACCGAGGAGGTCAAGGATGTCGGAGTGATGAAAGTGGACCGGACCGGCCGGATCATCGAATTCAGGGAGAAGCCCAGAGAGGTGGCGGCGATCGAGGAGATGAAAATCCCGGAGGACGTGTTCCGGGCCCACGGCATCGAGCCCAGAGATCGAACCCACTTGGCCTCGATGGGCGTCTATCTCTTCAATTGGAAGACGCTCAGAGATGTCCTGGAGAACACCACGGATGAAGATTTCGGAAGACAGGTGATACCCAGAACCATCAAGAAACACAAGGTTTTCGGCTATTTCTTCGACGGGTATTGGGAGGACATCGGAACAATCCAGAGCTTCTTCAAGGCGAACCTCAACCTCACGGAGCCGCTGCCCCGGTACAATTTTTATGACGAGGAGAGGCCCATCTTCACCCATGCCCGCTTTCTTCCCGGCTCGAAGATCCTGGCCTCCGAGGTCGACAACTCCATTCTCTGCGAAGGAAGCATCATCAACAGCTCGAGCATCCGCCGCTCGATCATCGGGATCCGCTCGAGAATCGGCGAGAACAGCCGCATCGAGCGGACGGTCATGATGGGCGCCGATTTCTTCGAGTCCAAGGAAGAGCTGACGGCCAATATCGCCCGCGGCACCCCCCCGATCGGCATCGGCCGCGAGAGCGAGATCTTGAACGCCATCATCGACAAGAACGCCCGGATCGGGAACGGGGTCAAGCTGGTCAATGTTCAGGGTCTCCGCGACCGGGCCTGCGACGAATACTGCATCATCGACGGGGTCATCGTCGTCCCGAAGAACTCGGTCATTGCCGACGGGACGGTCATTTGAACATGTTTTTTGATACGTTCGACGGCGCCAAACCCCGATTTTTAAATCGGGGTAAAAAGCGCCGCTCAGTATTAACCCTGAGCATACCCCGGGCTTCAGCCCGGGGAGTCAAATGGGTTGATAATATAATCTCAATGAAAGGAAGGACACCATGAGCAACGGACAGACACCCACCCCCCCGGCCCGGACGCCGAAAAAACTCGGTCTTCTCGGATGCCTGGGGATCGTCGTCATTCTCGTCATCATCGCCGCGATGTCGGCGGCCGGAACTTACAATTCCCTCAACCGGCTCGATCAGGACGTCAAGGCGAAATGGGCCCAGGTCGAAAACGTCTACCAGCGCCGGGCGGACCTCGTCCCGAACCTGGTCGAGACCGTCAAAGGCGCGGCCAACTTCGAGAAGGAAACCTACACCGCGGTCACCGAGGCCCGGGCGAAGGTCGGGCAGGTCAACATAGACGCCAGCCAGCTTAACAGCGCGGAGGCGTTCGCCAAATTCCAGCAGGCCCAGGACCAATTAGGATCCGCGATTTCGCGCCTTTTGGTCGCCGTCGAAAATTACCCGGACCTCAAGGCGACCCAGAACTTCCGCGACCTCCAGGTTCAGCTCGAGGGGACCGAAAATCGAATCACTCAGGAGCGGATGCGCTTCAACGAGTCGGCCCAGGCGTTCAACACCAAGCGGATGAGTTTCCCGACCGTCCTGATCGCGGGTTTCTTCGGCTCGCGATTTGCCGAAAAAGTCTTTTTCAAGGCCCAGGCCGGAGCCGAGACTGCGCCCAAGGTGAAATTCTGACCGTGTTCATCGCGAGCCCGCGCCGTGTCCTGACGGCGCTCCTTCTGGCAGCCGGCGTCGCGGCCGGAGCCGTCGCGGATATTAAAATTCCGCCCGTTCCCGGTCAATGGGTGACCGACACGGCCGGCTTTCTATCGGAACGGACGGTTCAGGTTTTAAACGACGACCTCCGCTCTTTCGAAAACAGCTCCGGCTATCAGGTTCTCGTCTATATCGGGCGGACGACAGACGGATATCCCATCGAGGATTTCGCGGTCAAAACTTTTCAATCCTGGAAACCGGGGCGGAAAGGCCTCGACGACGGCCTTGTCCTGTTCATCATGGCCGAGGACCGGAAGATCCGGGTCGAAGTAGGCTACGGCCTGGAGGACAAAGTCCCCGATGCCCTGGCCGGCCGGATCATCAACGACGTTCTTACTCCGCGGATTCGGGCCGGAGACAACGACGGCGCGGTTCTGGAGGCCGTCCAGGAACTGAAGAGGGCCATCTCCCCGGCAACGGTTTCCGAACCGGCCCCGGAGCCTATCAGAGGCCGGAGAAGCTCTCCGATCAACACCGTCCTCGTCATCATCGGTATCATCGTCTTCCTGATCATTTTGATCACCAATCCGTCCTTCGCCCTCTGGCTTCTCTTCAATATTTTTACGGGAGGGCGGGGCGGAGGCGGGGGGTTCGGCGGCGGCGGAGGAGGTTTTAGCGGAGGGGGAGGCCGCTCCGGCGGGGGAGGAGCTTCGGGTGGATGGTAAAGGCGAGGAGCAGGTCATGACGGGCTTTATGCATCGGAGACGGCTGATCAAAAATATTGACTCCAAGGTCATCGAGGCGGCCATCCGCTCGGCCGAGAAGCAAACGTCGGGCGAGATTCGCGTTTCGATTTCCCGGTTTTTCTGGGGAAAGGTCAGGCCGGCCGCGGAGAAAGCCTTCGTCCGCCTCGGCATGACCGGGACCAAGGACCGCAGCGGCATCCTTTTCTTCGTCGTTCCTTCGCGCCGCCGCTTCGTCATTCTCGGCGACGAGGGCATTCACCGCCATGTCGGCCAAGGATTCTGGGAGGACCTGGCGAAAACCCTGTCGGCGGATTTTCGCCGGGGCCGGTTTCAGGACGGGCTGGTCGCGGCGATTGGGGAGGCGGGACGGCGGTTGGCCGCGCACTTTCCCTATGATTCCCGGACCGATAAAAACGAATTGCCCGACGCCGTCGATTTTATCAAATAGCCCGGCGTTCGGAATGACTCAGCGCGAGCCGCTCATGGCAGCGCGGCAATTCCTTAAATGTCGTCGCGAGGCACCGAAGGTGCCGTGGCGATCACACCTGCACAAATGAAGTTTTAATCGATACTCGCCTTTTCCAGAAGGGGGCGGAATTTCTTCATCAGTTCTTCGTTGATGTCCAGCGGCGGCTTGGCATCAGCCGGGAGAAACGGCTTGTAGGGGTTCTTTTTGACGTACTCCTCGAATTCCGTCCGGAGATTTTTCAATTCCTCGGGCCGGGTCATCAAGTCGATAGCTGAAGCGGCGATCGCCTTTGCTCCCGCATTGAGCCCCTTCCAGGCCGTGGAGCCGAAGTTGCAGGCCACGGACGACCAGTGATGGCTGACCGCTCCGGGAACCTGTCCGGGAAACCGGATGGATGCGGTCGGGGCGATGAGAGTCACATCGCCAACGTCGGACGAACCGCCGCCGACGAAGTTATCCCCTCCCGGGCCGGGGATTCGGAGGGGATCGACTTTGGCCGGCATCCCCCGTTCCGCCGTCTTGAGCTCTTTTTCGAGCGCCTTGGCGAACGCCTGTTCCTCCTCGGTCCATACGGGCATTCCGACCAGCTCGATATTTTTCTGGTAGAGCTCGGCCGCGGCCTTGTTGCTATGGCTTTGATGGACGGCGGCGATGAACCGCACCGGCAGGAGCTCGGTCCCGCTGGCGAGCGCGCCGGCCTTGGCGCAATTCAGAACGCGTTCGAACGTGTCCTCGACAAGCTCGTCCGTATTGCGGACGTAGTACCAGACGCTGGCCCTGTCGGGAACGACGTTGGGAGCCTGGCCTCCTTCGAGGACGACGTAGTGCATCCGGTAGCTGAGAGGAAGGTGCTCGCGGAGATAGTTCGTCGCGACATTCATGATTTCCACGGCGTCGAGAGCGCTCCGCCCCGACCAGGCCGAGGCGCCGTGGGCGGTCCTTCCCTTGAAGGAAAAGATGACCGAGAAAACGGCATTTCCGTTGCGTCCATAGCTTGTCCCGAAACCGCTCCCGCTGTGGTTGTCGATAACGGCGTCGACGTCGTTGAACAACCCGGCCCGGATCATATAGGGGCGGCTGGCGATGATTTCCTCGGCGGGCGAACCGAAGACCTTGATCGTTCCTTTGATCCCGTATTTATCCATCGCCTCCTTGACGGAGATGGCCGCGGCCGCGGCCGCCGCGCACATGGTGTTGTGTCCGCAGCCGTGGCCCGGCGCGCCTTCGACAAGCGGCTCCTGCTTCGGGAGGCGGGCTTTCTGGGAAAGCATCGGCAGAGCGTCGAACTCGCCGAGGAGTCCGATCACGGGTTTGCCGGAACCGTATGTGGCGACAAAACAGGTCGGCATTCCGGCCAGGCCGCGCTCGACTTTGAACCCGGCCTTCTCGAGGGTATCGGCCAGGAGCTTGGAGGAATTCGTTTCCTGGAGCCCGAGTTCGGCATAGCGCCAGATGTCGTCCGCGATCTTGCCGAATGTTTCGACGATTTGGGGCTGGCCGAGCCAGTCCAGGACGAGCTGTTTTTCCTTGGCGATTTTAGGCTTGGCCGCTCCCTGGCCGAAAGAAAGGGCGGTGAGAGAAAAGACGATGAAGACGACGGATGCGATCTTGATACCAGTCTTGCGCGGCATGAATTTGCCTCCTTTATTGCCGGCCGAGCCGAGGCTCATCCTCCGGCGGCGTATCCACGATGTATTACCTTATCCCAGCGCTTTAAATAAAGTCAACGTGAGCTCAGGGCAAGCCGCTCATCGCCACGCGGATTTTCCACGGCGAGGAAAATCCTCTCGCCCTCGGATGGGCGCTGAGCAGCATACCCATCGCTCCAGCTTAAATAAAGATGCGCTGCCCCTCCGACCTAAGCAGGGATGCATGAACGCTTGACAAATCCGCCGAACGGGCTTAGTATGACCGCTTAGTTAAAATATGACTTTGGAGTCGATAATTGGGCGTTAAAGAGCGACGGGCGAGGGAAGGGCAGTCCCGGCTGGCGGCCATCCTGGTCGCGGCCGAACATGTTTTCACCCGGGACGGCTATTTTCAGGCCCGGATGGAAGACATCGCCGACGAGGCCGAGCTGGCCAAGGGGACCCTCTATTATTATTACAAAAGCAAGGACGAAATCTTCCTCCATCTCCTCGAGCGCGAATCGCGGAAGGTGGACGACGAGATCCGCAGCCGGATCAAGGAAAGATCCTCCTTTCTCGAGGCCCTGGAGCAGACGATCGAATTCTATCTCGAATATTTCGAGACGAACCGCGGTTTCCTGAAGATGTTCCTGCCGTGCATGTGCGGGTTCATCCGGTTCGAAGACGCCGGCGTCATCCGGAAGTCGATCAAAAGCTATGAAGCCCACGGCGAGTTCATCCGCGATATGCTCCGGAAAAAGGTGAGCCGCGAGCGCCTGCCGTTCAAGCCCAAAGATCTTCAAAACTTTCTCCGAACCCTGCAGCTCGGGATCGGGATCAGACTCCTGGAAGGGAAGAAGGCCGACGCCCAGGCCGCGGCCCGCTTCTTTCTCGGCCTGGTGAAACACATCATGGAGGATGCCGCATGAAGAGATCCGTTCCTGTGGTCATAGCCCTTTGGCTGGTTCTGGGCGCGGCCCTGTCCGCCCAGGAGAAAATATCGCTCAGGGAATCCGTCGACCTGTTGCTCAAAAACAACGAACTCGTCCAGATCGCCGGGGAGTCGGCGACGGCCGCCGAATTCAAAGTCAAAGAGAGCAAGAGCCTCCTCTGGCCTCAGGCCAGCGTCTCGGGCGCTTATACCCGGATGAGCCTCTTCGGAGAGTTCCAGATACCCTACGGGGGGCAGATCATGACGATCAAGTTCGGGACGCCCAACAATTACAACATGCGGGCTTCGGTCATGGAACAGGTCTTCACTTGGGGGCGGACCGCCCGGACGATCGAGATGAGCAAGGCCGGGCTCGACCTCGCCCAGGACGGCATCGTCCTGACGAAGCACATGCTCAGCTACCAGGCCGTTCCCCTGTTTTATGGAACGGTGTTTTTCCGGGAAGCCATCAACGTCCTGGACGACAACCTCAAGGCCTTCGAAAGAAAGCTGGACATCATGAACCGCCGTTTCGAGGCCGGACTCGCCTCGAGCTTCGAGATCAACCTGATCAAAGTCCAGATCAGCGCCCTCCAGGGGCAGAAGATCGATTTCGAAAACAACATCGCCAAGTTCGGGATCACGTTCAACAGCCTGGCCGGCCGCGAGGAAAACGCCCCCTTCCAACCGGCGGCCGATCTGACCTTCGTCCCGGCGAATTACAGCCGCGAAGATTTGGTCAAGGAAGCGCTGGCCAACCGGGTCGAATTTCAGCAGGTCGGACACCAGCTCAATCTCGGCCAGGCGTCGCTCGGCCTGGCCAAGACGGGCAACAAACCGTCGCTCATCGCTACCTTTAATTATGAATTCCGGAACGGGTTCATGCCCGACATCGAAAAGATCCGGGGCAGTTGGACGGCCCTGCTTTCGGTGTCGTATCCCGCCTTCGACGGATTCCGGGTCAGCTCTCAAATCGCCCAGGCCGAGTCGAATCTGAGGATGGTCCAGATGCGCAAGGTCGACCTCGAGCGCTCCGTTACCGCTGAGATCGTCAACGCCCTTGCCGACCTCGGGGCCATCGAGCGGAAGATGGAAGTCGAAAAAACGAAAATCACCCAGGCCGCCGACGCCCTGCGGATCGCCGAGGATCGCTATCAGGGCGGACTCCTCAGCGCGACCGACCTGGTCGATGCCCAGAATGCGCTTGAAAGCGCCCGCCTGAATTATCTCCAACTCGTCTACAATCACATCATGAGCACATACAATCTGTTCCGCTCGTGTGGGAGGAAAATATGAAAATCCGGAAAATCATCGGAAGAGCGTTATTCGTCCTGATATTGATCGCCTTGGCCGTGTTTGTCGGGATCCGGGCCAACCAGAACATCCAGGCCAAGAAAAAAGCGGCGGCCCAGCCGGCCCCGGTGTTGATCGTCCCGGTGGAAACCGTCCTGCCCCAAAAACAGGTTCTTGTCGAGAAGGTTCACGCCTCGGGGAGCATCCAGGCCGAATCCGAGTTCGCGATCTATTCGAAAGTCAACGGCAAAATCGCCCAGAACCTGGTCAGGATGGGCAGCCCGGTCCAGCCCGGCCAAGTCGTGGCCGTCGTCAGCCGCGATGAGGTCGGATACGATTACAAGCCTTACGAGGTCAAGAGCGACGCGAAAGGCGTTGTCTCGCGGCTCCTCCTGAATCCCGGCGCGTCGGTCAATCCCGGCGTCCCGCTCATGAATCTCGTGGACATCGACACGGTCAAGGTCGTCGCCGCTGTCGACGAGAAGAAGATCCGATTCATCGAGATGGGGGACCCGGCGCGGGTGACCCTCGAGGCCTATCCCGGTGAAACGTTCGGGGCCAAAGTGACGAACCTCAGTCCCGTGGCCAACCCCGTGAACCGGACGATCGACGTCGAGCTAAGCCTGGCGAATCCCGGGCACCGGATCAAACCGGGGATGTATGCCGAGGTCGAGTGGATCGAGAGCCGGCACACGGCCCTGGTTGTTCCGATCACTGCCGTGGTCGAGCGCGGTGGACAGAAATTCGTATTTCTGGCCGCGGACGGCCTGGCCAAGATGAATCCCGTCACGGTCGGAGCCGTCGTCGGGGACGTGATCGAAATCCTTTCCGGACTCAAGGGTGAGGAGAATATCATCACGACGGGCGCCGGCCAGCTCAACGACAAGGATAAAATCAAGGTCGTCGCGTCCGCCTCTCTCCCGAAATAAGGAATCGTTCCGCCATGAAAATCGCCGATATATCCATCAAGCAGCCCGTGTTCATCACCATGATCATTCTGAGCCTGGTGGTCGTGGGCATCCTTTCGTATTCCCGGCTTGGCGTGGACCTGATGCCCGATATCTCCCTGCCCATCGTCGCGGTCACCGTCGCCAATCCGGGCGTCGGGCCCGAGGAAATGGAGTCGCAGGTGACCAAGCCGATCGAGGACGTCCTCAGCACCCTCAACGGGGTCGATAAGATCACCTCGACGTCGTCCGAAGGCGTCTCCCTGATCATGGTCCTGTTCGTCCTGGAAAAAAATCCCCAGGTGGCATCGACCGAGGTCCGGGAAAAAGTCGCGTCCATCCGCAACGCGCTCCCCCGGGAAATCATCGAACCCATCATCAACAAGTTCGACCCGTCGGCCACGCCGATCGTGACCTATGCCATTTTGAGCAGGGGCGGCCGGCGGAGCCTTTCCGAAGTCCGCTCGTTCGTCGACGATACAATCCGGCCGCGGATCCAGCAGGTGGACGGAGTCGGAGCGGTCGATATCATCGGCGGGCAGGAACGCGAAATTCAGGTCGAAGTCAACCTGGAAAAAACGAACGCCCAGGGGATTTCGTTCTCCCTGGTTACCCAGGCCATCCGCGGCGAAAACCTCAACCTGCCAGCGGGCCGGATAACCGAGAAAACGCAGGATTTTCTGGTCCGGACCAAGGCCGAGTTTACGAGCCTTCCGGAAATGCTCGGCATTGTCGTGGCCAACGTCGGCGGAACCCCCGTATATCTGAGAGATATCGCCCAGGTCACGGACGGGTTCAAAACGAAAAGGACGACATCCCGGATCAATGGCGAGGAATGCATCTCGCTCGTCGTCCAGAAACAGTCCGGGACGAATACGGTCAAGGTCGCCAACCAGGTGAACAAGGCTATCGCCGCGATCAAGGCGGCCCATCCCGATTTGGATATACGGACGTCGACCGACTCATCTGTGATGATCAAGGATTCCCGCGACGACGTCGTCAACAGCCTGATCCTGGGCATCCTCTTCGCCGGCCTGGTCGTCCTGTTCTCTTTCGGCGACCTGCGGAACACGCTGATCACCATCGCCGGCCTGCCCGTGTGCATCATCGCCGCATTCGCCGTCATGGCCGCCTTCGGCTATACGATCAACATCATCACCCTTCTCGCGCTCAGCTTGTCGGTCGGGTTGCTCATCGACGACGCCATCGTCGTCCGGGAGAACATTTTCCGCCATATGGACAAGCTCCACAAGGACCCCAAACAGGCGGCGAGCGACGGGACCTCCGAGGTCGGCCTGGCCGTTACCGCGACGACGATGACCATCGTCGCCGTTTTTCTTCCGGTCGCCTTCACCACGGGAATGGCCGGAAAGTTTTTCCGCCAGTTCGGGGTGACGGTCGCAGCCGCGGTTCTCATTTCGCTCTTCGAGGCATTCACCTTTGCCCCGATGCTCTCGGCTTATTTCTTCAAGAAGACCGAACGGAACGGCAAGAAAACGCTTTCATCCCGATTGGAACATCTCGTGGCCAGGGTGTATGACAAACTCGGCAATGGCTACCGCCCCGTCCTCCGCTGGGCCCTGAGACACAGGACGATCATGGTCGTCCTGACCACGGCCGTCTTTTTCGTCAGCGCCTATCTCTTCACCCTCGTCGGGACAGGCGGAACCCCGCACGGCGAGCGCTCCGAATTCAACCTTGTGATCCAGACCGCCTCGGGCAGCTCCCTCGACCAGACGGACAAGACCGTCCGGACGATCGAGACGATCCTCAGACGGCAGCCCGAGGTCGGAGATATCACCACGGTCGTCGGCTCGACGGACGGTTCCTCTGACGTGGCCTCGATCAACGTCAAGCTGAGCGTGAAGGCCAACGAATCCCGGGGCTATCAGGACAAGCTCCGTCCGATGCTGGCCGACGTTCCCGGGGCCGCCATCACCTTTCAGGAAGCGACCAGCCTCGGCGGTTCGGCCTTCGCCTCGATCCAGCAGCTCCCGGTCCAGATGAACTTAAAGGGGACGGACTTGGTCCACTTGACCAAAGCCAGCGAAGACGTCAAGGCCGCCTTGCAGACCGTCGGCGGCCTGGTCGACATCAACAGCGACAACCGGCCGCCCAAGCCCGAAATCCTGATCCAGGTGGACCGCGAGCGGGCGTCCCGTTTGGGGACAGGGACGGCCCTCATCGCCGGGGCGATGCGGTCGTTGATCGACGGAGATATCGCCTCGAAGTATCGCCAGGCGGATAAACTTTACGATATCCGGGTCCGGGCGTCGGAGGACATTCGTTTCAACCTGGAAAAGCTGAGCCGGGCTTACCTCCCGACGATGCGCGGCGGCTCGATGGCTCTCGACCAGGCGGCCAGCCTCAAAACCGTCAACGGGCCGACCCAGATCAAACGGTCCGACCGGACGCGGCAGATCATGATCGGGGCCAACATCCTTCGCGGCCGGGCCCTCAATGAAATCACCCAGAAGGTCAACGCCGCGCTGGCCGGTGTGAAATTCCCCGAGGACGTCAGCATCACCTTCGGGGGACAAGTCGAACAGAACCGCCAGATGTTTTCGGCCATGGGGCTCTCCCTGGCCCTGGCGGTCATCTTCGTCTACATGGTCCTGGCCTCGCAATTCGGCTCGTTCGTCCAGCCGTTCATCATCATGCTCGCCCTGCCGCTGTCCATCATCGGCGCCGTCCTCGGCCTCCTCCTGGCCAACAAGCTGTTCGACATGGTGGCGTTCATCGGATTGATTATGCTCATGGGATTGGTGACGAAAAATTCGATCCTGCTCGTCGACTACACCAACGTCCTGAGGAAGCGCGGGATGAAGCGCTTCGAGGCCATCCTCGAGGCCGGCTCGACCCGGCTGCGCCCGATTCTCATGACGACCATGGCCATGATCCTGGGCATGATCCCGGTCGCGGCCGGGTTCGGAACGAGTTCCAGCTTTCGGGCTCCGATCGGCTACACGATCATCGGCGGCCTGATCAGCTCCACGGTTCTCACCCTGGTCATTGTCCCGGTCGTGTATTCGATTCTGGACGATTTCGTCAGGAAGCTCGGCCGGAAGTCGAAGGAAAGCTGACGGCCTACAGCCCGTCGTAGGTCTTGATCATCGCCTCGTAGCGCGCCCGGGCTTCGGCTCTAATTCTCTGAAAATCAGGATTGCCTTGGAGGCCGGCAAAATACGGATTTTGACTCAGGTAGAGATACGTGTATCTGTAATCCAGCGCCTCTCGAAATCCGACCGCGATGCCTTCCCGGATTCTCGAGACGGCCTCATCCGGCCGGCCGAGAAGGATAAGGGCGTTGGCGATTTCGTAATCGAAGGGTCGGGAAACGGTTTTCATGAGATCCAGAGCCTTTTCTTTCTCTCCGAGACCGGCCAGCAGCCAAATCCAACAGCGGTCGAACATGGCCTGGTCGCGCGGAGGGAGCTTGTGGTTTTCCTTGATATTGTCGAGTTCTTCTCGAGCCTTGACGAATTCTTTGCTGGACAGAAATACTCGGGTACGGTAGAGGTGGAAGCGCGCGTTTTGCGGGGCGATGATGTTGATCTGGTCCAGGACGCTAGAAGCTTTTCGGAAATCGGCGAGGTACCAATGGCAGATCGCGATCTGGAGGAGAGGAGTCGGGGCTACGGGATCGAGTTCCGCGGCCTGGGATAAGTAGACCAAGGCCTTATCATAAAGCCCGATGGTCCGGAGGAATGCCCCGACTTTCAACGCCACTTCGCGGTTCTGGGGATTGAGGTCATAAGCTTTCTTGAAAAAGCGGGAGGCCTGGTCGATGTCCTCTTGATAGAAAGACGACCAGCCCATGCCCAGCTGGGAATCCGCGCTGTCCGGTTTCTGGCGGTAGGCCTCGTTATACCGTTGAATCATGAGCGCCTGATATTTGGGATCCTTGGTATTGACAAAACGCGCTTCATACAAGTCGCCGAGTCCGCAGAGGGCTTCGGTATAGCCGGGATCCTGGGCCAGGGCGGCTTTGTACAACTTTTCCGAGTCGACGAAGTCCGCCTCTTTTCCTTCATCGCGATAGCGCAGTTGGCATTCCCGTCCATATAAATAATTTTTATAAGTTTCCGGGTTTTTGATCGCGTTTGTCTGGACCGGCTGGGAAGGCTCTCGAAACGGCAGCTGGAGGAGAAAGCGCAGAACGTCCGCGACGATTCTCACCGGGAGGTCTTGAAAAGCGATCCTGGTATCGTCGTAGCGGTTCGTCCAGACGTCATTCCCGGAGTCGGCATCGCTGAGAACCATGGACGCCGAATACCCGTCTTTTCCCGCATTCATTTCTCCGGAGAGGATATATCTTGTCTTGAGCATCAGCCCGATGTCTTCTGCTTTTTTATTTGTATCTTTAAACTGGTTGGAGGAGAAGGCCGAAACGACGTCGATTGCCTTGCGGTTTATGAATGAGATCCGAAGTTCCCGGGATATTCCCTCGCAAAGATCTCCTTGGCTTTTATCCCGGCTAGCGTCATGGAGAGGAAGGACGGCGAGTCTCCGCGACCACTGAGCTTTGGTCCCATCCTCCGTCTTTCGGCCGGGGATAAACTTGACGGCGATGACCCCGGCGACAATCAGAAGCCCGATGAAAACAACGGAGAGAACAAACATCCTGCGCCTTCTATCGGGAACAGCCGCGGACCGGGATGGGGCCGGCGTTTCCCTGGAATGGCGGGCATACGATTCTCGATCGGCTTCCAGGTCGGCTAGGAACTCTTCGGCGCTCTGGTATCGTTTGGCCGGATCCTTTTCCAGGCATTTCAGGATAATATTATTCAGCGATTCGAGAATCCTGTCGTCGAGCGCCATGGGCGGAACCGGCGCCTCGTCCTTTTGCCTGAGCGCGATGGCGAACGGCGTATCGCCGGTGAAGGGAACCTTTCCGGTGAGCATTTCATACATGACGATCCCAAGGGAATACATGTCCGAACGATTGTCGACGTTTTTCCCCTGGGCCTGTTCCGGGGACATGTATTCGGGAGTCCCGATCAACGCTCCGTCCTTGGTCAGGCCCTTCGTCTCGATGGACAGGGCAATGCCGAAATCCATGATTTTGACCGTCCCCGCTTCGTCGATCATGATGTTGTGCGGTTTAAGGTCGCGATGGACGACACCCAGCTTATGGGCTTCGGCCAGACCTTCGGCGGCCTGCCGGCAATAATTGAAAACCGTTTCCGGGGGGAGAGGGCCGGTCATATGGATGATTTTGTCCAGGCTTTCCCCGGAGACATATTCCATGCTGATGAAGACCGTCCCTTCCTCTTCTCCGAGGTCGTACATCCGGCAGACATTTTTGTGGGTGATCTGGCGGGCCAGCTTGAGTTCGTTCCGGAACCGCTCGATCATTTTCGGCCGTTCCCGGATATCCGAGCGGACGACCTTCAGCGCGACCTTGGCCCGGACCTTGGTATCCAGCGCTTTCAGGACTTTTCCCATGCCGCCCCGGCCGATTTCTTCGATGAGCCGATAGCGGCCGGCAAAAAGGGTCCCCGGCGCGAATTCCTCTTCCGAGACATACGTTTGCGTCCGGGCGGGATCGGAATCGAGGGCCGAATCCAGGAGCGAAACTCCGCACGATGCGCAGAACCGGCTTGCGCCCGGATTATCGGTGAGACAATGGGGACATTTCATCGCCTGCCCTTAGGCTTTCCTCTGGCCGGAATCTTAATCCGGCTTATCTTTCAAGTCAAATATTTTGAGGACGCGAGTCCTTTCGAGGCGGGAGTCTCACTTCTCCCGGAGGAATTTTCCGACCTCATCCACGAGGGGCTTCGACCCGAGATAGAGAGCGGTCCTTTGGTGCGCCTTTTGGGGGACGATATCGAGAATGGGGACGCCGTTTTCATCGATGGCCTCTCCGCCCGCCTCACGGCACATGAAGGCGACGACGGCCGCTTCATACATCAGACGGAGCTTTCCCTGCGGCTTGTTTTTCTTCGGGTCGGGATGGTTGACGATGGCCGGGTACATGAAAATCCCGCCGTTGGTCAGGATCCTGTGGAAATCGCCGGCCAAAGACCCCATGTAGCGGAAGGCGTATTTCCTCTCGTTTTCCGCGATCCACTTCTGAATGGCCGGGGCGAA
>Ga0315286_10001773_pt1 | contig 19751 bp, 17 predicted proteins | sample YL17G10_0_MG_FD_205038 | JGI IMG/M metagenome (GOLD analysis project Ga0315286, IMG submission 205038) | Sediment microbial communities from Yellowstone Lake, YNP, Wyoming, USA - YL17G10_0 | ecosystem: Environmental > Aquatic > Freshwater > Lake > Sediment | place: USA: Wyoming | collected... | reverse complement strand
AGCTTCCCGTTGATGTTGTTTCGCGTTCAACACATTGTGCGGAATGTTCTTGCGCTTCAACATGCGGCTGATGGTTTCCGAGACATCCACGCTCGTAGTTCCGACGAGGACCGGCTGCTGCTTGGCTCGAAGCTGCTCGAGTTCTGCAATCACGGCGTTGTATTTTTCACGCTTCGTTTTGTACACATGGTCGTCTTCGTCCGAGCGGACCATGGGCTTGTTGGTCGGGATGACAACGACATCCAGTTTATAGATGTCAAAGAACTCCGAAGCTTCCGTTTCCGCGGTCCCGGTCATCCCCGCGAGTTTCTTGTACATTCTGAAGTAGTTCTGGAGCGTCACCGTCGCAAGCGTCTGAGTATCCCGTTCGACCTTCACTCCTTCTTTGGCTTCGATGGCCTGATGAAGCCCCTCGGAGTAGCGGCGGCCCGACAGAAGACGGCCCGTGAATTCGTCCACAATCATGATCTTGCCGTCTTCCGACACCACGTATTCGACATCTTTTTCGTAGAGGGCGTACGCCTTCAGGAGCTGGTTGATGGTGTGGATACGGTCACTCCGTTCCGCAAACTTCTTGTTCGCGGCATCCTTCTTGAGCTGTTTCTCTTCGATGGGGAGATCGCTGTTTCCTTCGATCAAACTCAGCTCGGTGCTGATGTCAGGAATGATAAACAGATCCTTGTCTCCCCCGGGAAAAGACTGTGCGAGGAATTCTCTTCCCTTGTCAACAAGGTCGATCTGATGAGATTTCTCATCAATGGCGAAATAGAGTTCGTCGTCGATTTCATGCATGCGGGCGGATTGATCTTGCATATACGCCCGTTCGGTTTTCTGCGCCAACATCTTGTTCGAGGGCTCAGCGAACAGCTTCAGCAGTTTGTTGTTTTTCGGCAATCCACGCTGTGCACGGAGCAAGAGCACACCTGCTTCTTCTTCCCGTTTCTGGTTGAGGAGTGATTCGGCCTCCGCGAGGATCTTTGCCACCAGGTTCTGCTGGGCTCGAACCAGTCGGTCGACATGAGGTTTCATTTCATCAAATTTGTGCTCTTCCGCCTCTACAGGACCGCTGATAATCAGCGGCGTGCGTGCCTCGTCAACTAATACGGAATCAACTTCGTCGACGATGGCATAGTTGTACACCCTCTGCACCATTTCATCCGCGCTGACCACCATATTGTCACGCAGATAGTCAAATCCAAATTCGTTGTTGGTACCGTACGTGATATCGGCATTATAATGCTTGCGGCGCTGATTGGGGTCCATGTTCTGCAGGATGACACCGACTGTCAAACCGAGGAATTCGAAAACGCGCCCCATCCATTGACTATCGCGTAATGCGAGGTAGTCATTGACCGTCACAATGTGCAGGCCGCGACCCGGCAAGGCATTGAGATAGGCTGGAAGAGTCGCCACGAGCGTTTTTCCCTCTCCCGTCGCCATTTCCGCGATTTTTCCCTGGTGGAGTGCGGCGCCTCCCATCAATTGCACATCGAATGGGACCATATCCCACACCGTTTTCGTCCCAGCGACTTCCCACATTTGCCCCACAAGCCTTCGGCACGTTTCCTTGACGACCGCAAACGCTTCCGGCAGCAATTCAGCCAGGATCTCTTCGATCTTGGCATCCAGCTCTTTGTTCAGTTCGTCGATCCGTGTGTAGATTGATTCGCGTTCTTCAAATGAAACCATGGACTTGACAGATTCCTTGGCAGCGAGGATGTCCTCTTCGATCTCTTTCGTGGCTTCCTTGATGCGCGCACGAAATTCGACCGTCTTCCCCTTCAATTCATCATCCGACAGGGATTCCAGCCCTTCGGAATGAGCATTGATCTGACCGACGAGCGGACGGAGGAGACGAACATCCCGCTCATTTTTGGATCCAAACAAATTCTTGAAAAACTGCAGCATACATCTCCTTTTATCATCTGCGTGTGCAAAATTGCTAGGCAATATACTCCTTTTTTGAGGAAGAAAAAAGCCCTTCCGGGGAAGGGCTTCAGCAAAGACCACACGCATATTTGAGCGCGGCACTAGCCTGACTGGTAGGATCCAACATCCTTTGGCTTGTTGCCGTGAACGAGATCGCGCACCATATTCGTGACCGATCGGAAGTCGATCTTCCCGCTTGCCATCTTTGGCAGCTCAGGGATGACCACGAATTGCCTCGGCAGAGAGATGTTTGGCAATTTCTCTGACATTTTTTTTACGATTGCTTTATCGTCCACCGGTTGCGTTACCGCGGCGACAATTTTTGCCCCTTTCATCGCGTCAGGAATTTCCACAACGCAACACAACACGCCTTCCGGCAGATGTTTTTCGAGTTCATCTTCGACCCGAATCAGGGAGATCATTTCACCGCCAACTTTCATGAATCTCTTCAGTCGGCCCACATGCCAGAGATATCCATCACTATCCAACCATCCCATGTCGCCGGTGTCGTACCAGCCATGACGGATGTGCATCGTCGTCTCTTCGAAGTCATCAAAGTATCCCTTCATTACGTTGTCGCCCTTGACGAGGATCTTGCCGATTTCTCCCTGCTTGCACTCCTCACCAGTTTCGTAATTCTCGAGCCTCACCTTCACCGATGGCAGGACGCGTCCGGTACTTCCCGGACGATTGTGCTCTGGCGTGTTGACCGTAATACCGGGGCTTGTTTCAGTGGTTCCGTATGCTTCCAGCAGCATTTTATTGTGTTTGTCCATGAATCCTTTTCGCAATGCCTCAGGGCACTTGTCCGCACCCGAAAGCAGAATTCGGCAACTGTCAAAATCTCCGGGCTCTGACCTGTTGAGGTAACCCCAGAAAAAGCTCGGCGTGCCGGCCACAAGCGTTGGTTTTTCCTGGCGAATAATTTCGCATATCACACGAAAGTCCAGCGGATTGGCGTACGTCACGATGGTCATTCCGAAGTACAGCGGAGCCCAGAGATTGGCGGTTTGACCAAACACATGGAAGTATGGAAGGTTCGCGAGAAACACGTCCTTCTCTGTCAGTTTGTAGACGCCTGCCAGATCTTCGATATTGGATGCAATATTTTTGTGCGTCAACTGCACAGCTTTGGGATCCTTTTCACTCCCGCTGGTGAAGAGAATGACAACATTGTCATCCATCTGTCCTTGATGGATTGTGGATCGCAGGAGTGTCGTCGGGAGTTTCGACCGAAGTGCTGCGGCAAGCTTGTCGCCGACGGAAATGCTGCTCATGATGTCTTCCATAAACACCATGCCGGGCACGATTCGACATCCGACTTTTTCGAGCAATGCTTTCGACGTGATGACCGTCTTGAAATCGCACTTGGTTTGCGCGAATTCGACGTTGCCGGCCGCGCCGGTCGAGTAGTTGATCATGACGGGCGTTCTGCCACTCATCAGCGCTGCGAGAATCGCCAGTGCGCAACCGGCCGTTGTCGGCATCATGATTCCGATAAATCCTTCATCGTATTTCTTGAATTTTTCGGAAAGAATGAGCGAGGCAATGAGTGCTTTGGAGTAGGTCACTCGCCGATCCAACGTGCGATCGATGATGAACAGCTTGTTGCCGTATTGTTTTGCGGATACAACGAACTTGTGATGAAGAACCATGGATTCTCCTGTTTGGTGGCGGGGCACAAAAATGTAATTGATGATGGAGACAAAAGCAATCGAAAGATTTGCGATGAACCCGTACTGGGCCCGGAGACGGAAGACACGTACCCCCTTGCATCTGAGCCTTTTTCGAGTCAAATTTGGGTCACCATTCCCCAAGAGCACGTATCACTGTATGAAGTATAGTGTCCTCGCAGCCGCGGTCTTTCTTGGAGGATGTGCGGTACTGTTCCCCAGTCGCCCTCCCTCCGATCCGGTCGAACGACTCCAGTACGATATAGATAGAGTCCTCGGCGATTCGCTCTTTGTCCCGGCCCGGGCAAGCATCAAGGTTGTGTCGCTCGATAACGGCCAGGGATTGTACGACAGGGACAGCAAGCTCCTGATGCGTCCGGCGTCGAATACCAAATTGCTGACTTCCGCCACCGCGCTTGCGGTTCTCGGGAAGAATTTTCTGTATAAAACTTCCGTTCTTATCGATACCCTTCCGTCGGGAGGTGTTGTGAGCGGCAACGTGTACCTCAAAGGATTTGGCAATCCCGATTTGAAGACATCGGACATCGACTCACTTGCCTCCCTCCTCGCGGTGGCCGGGATTCGTCAGATCAATGGGGACGTCGTTGCAGATAACTCATATTTCGATGATCTCTCCTGGGGCAACGGTTGGATGTGGGATGACGAACCCGATCCCGATGAAATGTTCATCTCTGCGCTCTCTGTGAACAAGAACTGCGTCACCGTCAACGTGGCCCCGTGTTCTGTGGAGGGAGATTCTGCCATCGTGTCGGTCGATCCTCCGACATCCTATATCACCCTTCAAAGCAAAGTCGCGACGGTCAAAGATTCAGTCGTGATTCCGCTGAAAATCAGTCGCCTGTTTCGCGAACGCCTGAATACGATTACCGCCGAGGGACAGATTCTCCTCGGGGCGAATCCGAGAAAACAGCAAATCAGTGTCTGGAAACCGGAGTTGTACGCTGCGCAGCTACTGAAGGAATCGCTGATCCGGCATGGCATTGCGGTCTTCGGACAAACAAAGCCTGGCACAACGCCTCTCTTCGCGGTTGAGACCGCATCCCACAACGGGAGAATCGATTCTGTTCTGGTCAATCTCAACAAGGTAAGCGACAATCTGTCCGCTGAGAACACACTGAAGATTCTCGGTGCGAGCAAGTACGGAATCCCAGGGAGCGCCCGGAATGGCTTGTATGTTGTCAATTCGTATCTCTCCACGCTCGGCATCGACACAACCCGGTTTTTGGTCGTCGATGGGTCAGGCGTTTCGCACTACAATCTCGTGACGGTGGAGATGCTCGTGCAATTGTTGATGGGCGTCTATCGTGACCAATCCATCTTCCCGCTGTTCTACGAGAGCCTGCCCATCGGAGGAATTGACGGTACGATCAAAAGTCGGATGAATGCGACGATGGCCGAAGGGAATCTGCGCGCGAAGACCGGGATGATCAGCGGCGTGAGTTCGCTTTCGGGCTATGTCAGAACCCGGGACAATGAGATGCTCGCATTTTCGATTATGATGCAGAATTTCATACTTCCGACCAGCGGGTACCGGCGCGCCCAGGACAGAATCGGCGAATTGCTCGCCATGTTCAGCAGATATCGATCTCTTTCTGCGGCGCAAGGACTGTTGAACGGTAAACGCGAATAGCGTTCATCGCCTCATCAAAACACAACGAGGTCACTATGGATCAACAACCATCATCGACGTTTGGATCGTATGAGACCGCTCGGATCATCATACCGGGATTCTATTTCTCAACGTTGCTTCTCTTCTTCGTTCTTTGTTTTGCCGGACCCCTCGCAAGCTTGTCGGTCGGAGGTTCGATCCTTTTGCTGGTCTTCCTGTTCGTCACAGTCGTGTCCGGACTGACGATGTATGCGAAGGAGACAACAAAACGCCGAAAGGCCTTCGTCGAGAACCAGCCGAGCAACTTTCTCAAGGAACGCTCCAAAACCCTTCGCGACACGGAGTTGCTCGATGATGACTCGGCGCGAAAGCTCTATTTCTATCTCCTCAATCATCATGTCCCGGCAAGTTTTCACGACAAGATATTCTTCTTTGGCACCATCTACCACATCATGATTCTTCTTCGACGAACGACCTTCTGGTTCGCCATCGTTTCCCTCGCCGGAATTCTGGCGCAGTTTGCGGCCGGGAAGATGTACGCAGACCAGGCGGCTTCGATCTTCTTCGCCACCGCGGTCTGGCTCATCTACCTTCTCAACGTGAGGTACAACAAGGCCGACCGGAAAATGCAGGAAAACTATCAGGACCAGATATTCTGGCTGGAGATGAATCAAGACCTTGTAGAAGGCACCATCAAGCAATTCACCCGTTCCCGGTCGAAGCACAAGAAATGAAACACCAGCGCTGGGCCGACGTCGTATTCTCAATTCCGATCTCGCACCACGACCTCCTCGTTGGACAACTCGCAGCCCTGGGATTCGGCGGATTCCTCCAGGAAGACCAGACCTTGCGTTGCTACATCAAGGCACAGTCATGGAGTCCGGCGACACAGTCGAGACTTCGCCGCCACCTGAAGTCATTCCAGATGGAATTCCCGGAACTCAATGTCGGCTTTACGAGCCACTTCGTCACACAGCAGAATTGGAACAAGCAATGGGAGGACTCGATCGGGATTGTGGATGCTACTCCATCCATTGTCATCAAGCCGACATGGAAAAAGCTCCGGAAGCGGGACAAAGGGAAAATCGTCCTCCACATCGACCCAAAAATGTCGTTCGGCACTGGACATCACGAAACCACGCGGCTGTGTCTCCTGATGCTCGAAGCGTATGTCCGGCCCGGGATTTCAGTTCTTGATTTTGGGAGCGGAACCGGTGTCCTGGCGATCGGTGCGGTCAAGCTTGGAGCTGGGCGGGCCATAGCTGTTGACAACGATGACTGGACGCTCTCCAACATGAAGGAGAACGTCAAACGGAATCGCGTCGAAAAGAGCGTCACGGTGATTCTTGGAAGCGCAGGCTCAATCCCCCGCAAATCATTCGATCTGATCATCGCCAATATTGATATGCCCACGATCGGCCGATTCCATCGAAGACTTGTCCGCCACGTGAGAAAAGGAGGAATTCTGATTTTCTCCGGCGTGCTGGGAACCGATCTCGTGACGCTGCGCGATTTGATTGCCGGCAAGGGCGTTCTTCCCATCAACGTCCTCACTGAACATGAATGGGCTTCAATCGCTTTCCTCAAGGCCTGATGCGACTCAGCTCAATCGATATCGGTACCAATACCATCCTGATGCTGATTGCGGATGTCCAGCCGAACGGCGAGACTCATGTCGTACGCGATGAGCATTTCATTGCCCGGCTGGGCAAAGGTGTCGATGAACACCGGCGCATCCTTCCGGAAACGTTCGATCGCGTGCTGCAGTGCCTCTCACGCTACAAGCAAATCCATGAAGAAGCCCATTCCGAACGGATTCTGGCGTGCGGCACGAGCGCCTTACGCGACGCAGCCAATCGCGAAGAATTCATCGAGTTCATCAACAGCCGTTTGGGATTCGGGATTACTGTCCTGAGCGGCGACAAGGAGGCAGAACTGACCTATCTCGGAAGTGTCTCAGAATTTCTTCAAGAGGGAATTCAGCAGTCATTCGCCGTCATCGATATCGGGGGTGGAAGTACTGAACTCACGTGTGGCATTTCGGGGCGGGTGACCTCACAACGAAGTCTCGACGTCGGATCCGTTCGACTGACGGAACGGTTTCTGAAATCCTCTCCTCCCGATGAATCCGCTTTGAAGGAGGCAGCAAAGTATATCCGGGATCACGCGAAAGGTTTTCCGGTACTGGAGGAGAGGACCCGATGTATCGGTGTGGCGGGCACGCTGACAACTCTTGCTGCTATCGACCTGCAGCTCCACGTCTACGATCGAATGCACGTGAGCGGCCATGTGCTAGGTCTGGATGTGATTGAAAGAATATTCAACCGGTTGAAAGACAAGCGACTGGAGGAGATCAAAGCTATTCCACAGATTCTCCCGTTGCGTGCGGATATTATTCTGGCAGGGATTCTCATTCTTTGTGAAGTGATGCAGCAGATCGCTGTCGATCGGATTACTGCAAGCGATCGCGGCTTGCGCTACGGTATTTTAATGAACGAAGCGAAGACATTGGCTGCTGGCGGGTAGCGACAAACAGTGTTCAAATCGGATGCATGCAAAGGCTGCACCCTTGATAGTGCCTCCCCAATCCGTGCAGCACTCGTCTGAAGTTCCGATATCTATTTGAGGGCTTCTTTCATCGTAGAATACTCCTCCACAAGCTTCCTACCCACCACATCTTCAAAGGACGAAAGCCACTGTCGCACATATTCCTGATCGAGACCGGTTTGTCGTATCAAGATTCCCTTGATGTCCTCGAGATCGCGAGGTCTACCGGCAACCATCTTGTGTACAATAATGTCTTCGGGGGATGCGTAGGATACGGAGGTCCCGTCTAGATCCATGATGTGGGCTCGGGCAATTGCGAGCTGCTCGTAGGGTGAGAAGGAAAATATGAGGTCTATCCGAATTCCGCTCTCCCGGTGCTCGATCGGAAGAACACGGGTTGAACGAACGAAGGCTTCGAAATCGCGAGCAAGAATAGAAAAGGGTAATTCGTTTACTGCATCGGTAACCCGTGCCAACTGATCGATGTCCACGCCGAGCGTGATATCGATATCGCGTGTCATTCTCGGGTCACCATAGAGGAGGACGGCCTGCCCTCCGACTACGATGTAAGGAATCTGTGACTTCTGAAGCCGCCGGCTTATGTCAATGAGAATCTCTTTGAACATTTTCGTTCAAGATCTTGGCCATTTCAATGTCATGTTCAATACCCTCCAACACTCGATCATGACGGAAATGACCGAAGGTTCGAGCCAGCTCGTACATTCCGTCGAGAATACGGAATCGTTGATTGAGGGTGAGGCTGTTTGTTCGTGTGATCTCGCGCTCAAACGCGTCTAGGAGGTGTGGGTTGGTTACCATGATATCATCGACTGGAATAATTGTTGAAGTAATTTGGAGAGATTCCAACTCAGAAGCAAACGAGTGGCTGAAGATCGTCTCTGCTTCAGCCTTTCTCCCTCGCCTTCTCTACAACTTCTTTCAAAGCATCGACTGCGTCATGAATATCCTCTTCACTCGTACTGCGACCAAGCGAGAACCGAATCGTGGCGCGAGCTGTCTGTTTGTCTCTTCCCATGGCCAGCAGAACGTGCGAAGGCTGGAGACTTCCAGAAGTGCAAGCCGATCCGCTGGTGACCGCAATGCCATGGAGATCCATCCCCATGATCAGTGCTTCTCCGTCGATCACCTGCTTCGAAGCATCGAACGAGATATTGAGGATATGGGGAAGTGAGTGGGTTTCGTGGCCGTTGAAAATGAGCCCTTCGAATTCTCCAAAGAGACGCTTTCGGAGGAGTTCCCGCAGGCGAAGCCACTTCTGCCGATCCCTGTCCATTTCAAGCGCACAGATCTCGATGGCCTTTGCAAATCCAACAGCGAGGGGCACGTTTTCCGTTCCTGCACGCCGATTGCTTTCCTGCGCTCCCCCCTTCATGAACGAATCGATTTTTGTCCCCTTGCGTATGTAGATGGCTCCGATTCCCTTGGGGCCATAGAGCTTGTGCGCCGTGAGGGAGAGCACGTCGATACCGAGCTCGTCAGCACTCAGCGGTATCTTTCCCACCGTCTGAACCGCGTCCGTGTGCACCGTGATCCCCTTGGATTTGCAGATCGCGGTGATCTCCTTCAGGGGCTGTATCGTTCCCACCTCGTTGTTGCCATGGATAACCGAGACGAGACATGTTTCGTCGTCGATTGCGTTCTTGAGTCGTTCCAGGTCAACCATTCCGTTCGTATCCACACCAACAAACGTGGCAGACCAACCATCCGACTGGAGCATTTCGACCGGCTCGAGGATGGCATGATGCTCGATCGATGAGGTGACAATCTTGAGCCTTTTTTCACGTCGCCTTGCGGATGCGATTCCGTTCACGGCATGATTATTCGACTCCGTCCCTCCGCTCGTGAAGAACAATTCATCCTGTTTTGCACCGATGAATCGTGCAATCACCTCCCGACTCTCCTCCAGGGCAAGGCGCGCCCGCCGTCCATAGGCGTGGATGGAGGAGGCGTTGCCGTAGTCCCCCGAATAGTATGGCTTCATCGCATCAAGCACTCTGGGATCGACGGGTGTTGTTGCGCTATAGTCGAGGTATATTTGTCTCATCGTTGATAGAATATAGGTACCGATTGAACAATAAAAAAGCCGACTTGGTTCACAAATCGGCTGTCGTTCAGACAAAGCCATGATGACACTCTGGATCCTCTCCTTGCATCGCTCCTCGCGCACAATTCCAGGGAACTGCACAAACCGGGGCGACGGAGTCAGCGAGGTCCCAACCCCTGTCTGCGCTCCTGCGTCAGCTCTTGCATCAATTGACGGATGTTCTGAAGAAAGTTTCGCTCGAAGACCAGGTAATCGACAATCTGCTTGACCGACAGGACGCTCTTGAGTTCTTCGACAAACTTGTTCCTCGCTTCGGTCACTTTCGCGTCCATGCTGATAAGATCCTTGATGACCTTTTCCAACTCGGCGTCCGAAGAGCCGGATTTGCGCATTGCCTGAAGTTGGTCGATCATCCCCTCCCGCTTCATGTTGATTTCTCGCATTGCTTCCTGATGTTTGTTGTACTTGGCAAAGAAGCGGATCGAGGATTCCTCATCCAGCTTCAATGCGTCCATCAGCTTGATCTTCTTGAATTGCTCCACTCGTTCCACCTGGCGAGGGCCAAGCGGCCGGTTTTGTCCCTGAGCCATCAGGCATGCAAACGAGACTATAACCAGTATGAACATGAGTCGTTTCATGGGATCTCCATTGTTCCAAGTCGTTGAAGGATTTCGTCTACGTCGGATTCACCAAGATCGGTCAAGAGCTGCTGCGAGGACAACTCTGCAATATCGCCAAGGGCCGACGAGGAGGGCCCGGCGAGCGCTTCGCGCACGAGCTGCCTCTTCACGAATGTTTCATTCATCAACACGTGAGACGCAGCCTTGGTCTGAATAGCATTCCATTCGCTCGAAGAGGATTGTTCATGAAGGATGTCTGCGAATTCTTCCGGCGTCGCAGACCCGGCGATCGCCGTGAATGGATTCTCCTGATCCGCCGAAGGCACGGAGAGCGGGATATGGGACAGAAGTACGAAGGCCAAAACAGCCGTCAATGCCGGTACCGCCAGCTTGGTCACGATTGGATTCCAAATCCTCGAAATCCCTCGTTTCTCTTCAAGCCGTTCGCGCACTCGCGGAAGAATTGACCCGAAATAGTATGGTGGAACGTCAACGCGATGCTCTTGTCCGATAGTGGCAAATGTGCGCTGAAGCTCATCAAGCTCTGTCCTGCACGATGCGCATCGCTGCAAATGCTCCTCGACGCCTGTCTTGAGTTCATCACCAAGCGATCCGCGGACGAAGTCCGGCAGCAATATGCTAACGTGTACCGTGCGCACGATTTATGTAGTCTCCTATCTTTCGTATTGCGTGAAAATAGTTTGCTTTCAAACCCCCGACCGTCGTCCCCAGGATTTTCGCAATCTCTTCATAGGGAATTTCTTCGTAGTACCTCAGGACAAACACCGCGCGTTGTTTCGTCGGAAGTGTCGCAATTGCTTCTTCGATCAGTGATTTCTGTTCCTGCCGTTCGAAGACCCTGTCCGGTGAATCTGCTTCATCGCCTGCCAATTCAAGGAGATCATCGAGGCCGAAAAATTCACGAACCCGCTGCCGGCGGAGATAATTCAAAGAAACATTGACAGTGACGCGATACAACCAGGTGAAGAGACTCGATTCTCCACGGAATTCGTTCAGTCCTTGGTGTACTTTGCAGAAGACTTCCTGCGTAATGTCATCTGCGTTGTCATGGTCATTCGAGAATCGCCTGGCGACCCAATAGACCTTCTGCTGATATCGAAGAACCAGCTCGTTGAAAGCTCCTTCATTGCCCTTCTGATAACCGCCAACGAGTTCTTCGTCTGTGCAATCACTCATCCAATTCGATCATCTACGTTCTTTGGACAACTTCGTGAAACCAAAGGTTTAAGAGCCGCGGAGGGCTCTGAAGATTTGTCGGAGTGTGTGTCAGCCCGATCTCTCCGTGGAGCATAGGTTCTGTCGATACAACCCTTGTTTTTTTACCAAATTCCCAGTTGTGCGCCCAGCGTAAACTCAAACTGCTCTTTCGAGCTCTTTGTCGCCTCGTCCTCGACTTTGATTTGGCGCGCCCTGAAATCGATGAACAAATCCCGGAGAGGCTGATACTTCGCGTAGAGGCCGTAGGATCGCTCCTCATGCAAAGGACCGTACAAGAAGTCCGGCTGTCCACCGCTATATTGCACAACGACATCCATCAGGCCCCCTTTTCGATAGACCTCCGAAAAGGCTCCGACTTTCAATTGACGCATCGGACGATAGGCAGTCTCAAAGTAGAGAAGATCTCCATTTTGGCCAACCCAATGTCCCAGGACATATCCGTTGTTGGTGAAATTTGCCGCTGTGTACTTGTGTGAGTATGCCCATGGATTGATACGGCTATATTCTGCGACTAGCTCAAGGTTGTCGAGGAGCTTGTCATATGTGTGCAGACCAACGGTCGTGCCGATTTGCCTTCGCGATTTGTAGCCATCGAAGAGATCGTCGGTATTGAGTTCATCGATGAACAGAGAGAAATAGAAATTGAGTCCCTTGAGGAGACTCATATCAAGACTTCCGAAGAACTGCGAATTGTCCGTGTCACCGTTGTAGTGTTCGCCTGCCTTGAAGAACATGATGGGGATGAGATAGATCAACAACGGTCCCCGATCGCTGTAGACGATCGACTCTCCCAATGAGATATTGAGTCCGTCCACGACCGAGAACTCCAGCTGATGAGCCGCCATGTACTTGGCGCGATCGACAGGTCGATACCAATCTCCAATCTGCGAGGAATAGGTGTGGTACGAACGAACGGAATCACGAACGTTCGAATTCAAGTCTGCGTGGAAATAGACGAAGTCGATGCGATTGGTCAGCGGCACCCGTAATTTGATTTGCGGATAGGAAGGCGCCTTGTCGGACAGGATGACGCTTCCCCGGTCTCCGTATCCCCAAACGTTTTTCATCTTTTCGATCGAGAATTCGATCTTTCCGATGTGGAATCCAAGCTGCGCATCGATATTGTCGTACTCGATCAGATTGCCACGGCTGACAGACAGGATGATGCCCGGATCGGGCGTGTGGAGTTTCTTCGTGTTCAGGACATCGCCGACTTCCCTGTTGTCGATGAAGTTGAAATAGTACCCAAGGTCTTCAAACGCATAGCCCTGCATTGTCATTCCTTGTGAACGAACCTTCACGGGATTTTCCCCCAGCTTGGAATATGCATAGCGGTAGTCAATATCTAGATTGAACGTTCCTCCGGTGAGCTCTTGCGAGAAGAGATGCCATCGCGTTTCGCTGGGCTCGGTATCACCGCTAAGCTTCGAGAGCTCGTATTGAAAGTCAGTCTTGAAAAACTCATACGTCGAACGCTCGACGGATGTCATCTTGTTTGTGACAGAATCCAGCTCTTTGAGCATCCGCGCAATGTACAAACGAGAGAGCGGCTTCATCGCGTCCCGATAATTGCCGAGTAGCTGTTTTGCCTCCATCCGCTTCAAAAAAGGATAGACTTCATGCGCCGGTGGGACGGAGACCATTTGGGCCAGACTCCCAGCAGACAGGAGCAGGAAGAGGCCGAGAGCATTGAGTGTTGATCGAATTATCGGATGGCGAGACTGCATTACGGTTCTTTCCAAAATGTGTGAGAACTACTGAATGACAAGATTGAAAATATTTAGTGCAGAAACAAGATTACTGCTCCTTTGACTTCCAGAGATCGCGCCAGGTAGAGATTTCTTCTCGCTTGGGGTATCGCAGAGCCGCCTTTCCCGTCAACAGATACTTCATATCGCTGTAGATGTGGAACAAGACCGTGGAGAGGGCGTGCTTCTCAAGTCGTCGCGTTGAGACGAACGCGATGGCCTGTTTCTGAACGACGCATTTCCCAAGTTTCGACGCACGTCTGCTCAAATCAAGATCTTCCACGATTCCAAAATCTTCGCGGAAGCCCTTCAGTTTCCTGAACGCTTCTGCTCGGTACGCGACGCACACTCCCGGGAACAAGGACAAGCCAAACTTGTTGAAGAAGCGGACAAGCAGGTATGTCATCGTGTAGACAAATCGTGGGAACATGGTACCATCGGCAGGTCGTGCAATACCTGTCACAGCCACGACTGATCGATCGCGAAACGATTCATCGCAACGGCTCAGAAAATCCGACTGTAACGTTGCGTCAGCATCGACGAAGACAAGATACTCCCCGACCGAGCTTGCAGCACCGAGGTTTCTTCCGAGAGCAATACCACGCTTTTCCGTAGAGACAATCGTGTCACACAACGGCTTCGCAATTGACAGCGTTTGGTCCGTTGAACTTGCATCTGAGACAATGATCTCATACTGGGAGCGATCGTACGTCTGACGGCGGATCGACTCGAGGCATTGCCGAATGGGGCCTTCTTCGTTGTATGTCGGGATAATGATAGAGTAGTTCAAGGTGGATACTTTTCCGATCAGGTCTGTCAATTTGAATTTACTGGTTATTGTGCTGAAAGTCATGGCTTGTTGAATCTTTGCCAGTCCTGAAGAGACCCCGCGTTTCGCCTGCCTGCCGTTTGCCCGCCGGAGGTGGGCAGGCATGGCGCTGTGACGAGCCCTCTTGTCAGTCCGAGGCTCATTGTCATTCTGACAGCCGGCGGCCCTAGAATGATGCATGCGAAGCATGCAACTTCTCACGTATTTCTCAGAATGTGTCCGTTGAAACCGAGGAAAAACAGATTCCGTCTAGAAACATGACAGCCGGAGGCGTATGAATGATGCGCGCGAAGCACGCATTGTTTTTGCCGATGCTATCAGAATCTGTTTGTTCCCGTGGTGACAAAGGGGGATGGAATGACTGTGTCATAAAGTTCCCGGATACTAATCAGCACCGGATTTTTTAACTTGACTTTATCGATTCGCTTTGGCAATTTTGCGCCAACCTCAACCATCAAGCCCGATCACCGCGCGCGGTTGGTTTGTCTTTCCGCCGCTCCGAACCCCCTCCAGGTGGAAATGCGAGAAGAAGACCTGAGACTCATTTCTTCAGACGGAGGGTTCCATGCCGGGCCAACGTTCCCGCCGAATGTTTTCTTTCGTCCTTTCCATTTTCACACTTGCATCAGCCCTGACTGCACAAGCAACCATCCGGGAGAAAGTATCGATTGATCCCAAGCCGCCTGTGCAGCAATCCGGTACCCTGGAGGTTGGGAACACAATTGCTTTGTTTAGGAGATTGGCTTCAACGTGCGGTCAGCGCACAAACATGCTCGGTCAATCTTTTTCCACGCGAAGAGCACGTGAGCCTTCTCCTGAAGACGAAGACCCTTGTTGCCTGGATCCGATAGGCATCAACAATTGACTGCTTTGTTTTGGTTCAAGTGATCCCGCATCTACCCTTCCTGCCAAAACGGCGGCGCAGGCATGGTTTGGAGATTTTCGGCCGTTGACAGGTGTCGCAGGATTGTATTCGTTCGGAAGAGCATTGTGACCTGTCGTAGACAAGACACGAGAGAAGAAAGGGGGTTCTTCATCCCTGGATGTCTCACCGACAGCGGTTTTGCGAACATCTCAAAAAATATTGCATCTTCGAGTTATCGGGTTAGGATATCAAATCACGGTTCGATTTCAAATCTGCGTCGCCTCGATGTCTGTGCAAGGTCGTTTTCAAAAATAGATGACACTGGGTTTTCGCGAGATGCTGCTTCGTTTCTTCAAGGATTTGAATGATTCTGCAGTGGTTTGAACTGTGATCCGGGCTACGTGTCTTGATTTCATTTCGAATCATGCCTATACTTCTGTCAGACCCTTGCGGACGTCGAGTGAAGAGAAACTACAACATCATAACTGCGAGCCCTGTCCCGAAACTCGTTCAGCCGGGACTACCATTTGTCATTGCCTTGCTATTCCTTTGGAATGCCTGCAGCGACGATGGGCCGGAATCCAATGACTCGCCAATCGATCCTGCCTTCATCGGCGTATGGTATGCAAGTTCAGATTCGGTGGGCTTCGAGATTCTGACGGACGGGACATCAAAAACGCTCGTCGTCGATACGTCAGGGAAGCTCCAATATTCAAGTCCCGGACCGAGTCTGGCCGGCGCCATATCAATCGCGCTCCTCACAGCAAAGAACGGCAATCTAACCGCAAAAGTGCGATACAACGTGCCAGGATTCATTGATACGACGGTGACACTTCCCGGTGTCTACACATTTTCGAACAACAACAATACCGTGAGCATCACTTACCCTAGTCCCCTGAACGGTCTCCAATCGATACTGGTGTTCCAGCGGTCATCGGTTGGCGCCATCGTCAAGCCCCGCAAACTCGCAGGCTTTCTCCCGCCGCAATAGAACAAAGAGTAGTCACAGAGATACGATGAAATCCGACATTGCAGTTTTGACACGAACGTGCGCTCGAAGCCGCCATCCTTCGAGGGAGTTTGCCCCGTCGCACTCTTTGACGGGACTCAGGACGGCGGGTAAACTCTCTTGGGCCTCCAGCTCCTAATCTTGCACTGTACACATGAATCTAAGACCTAAGCTCTTTGAGGAAAGGAATCAACTCGTTCAGCGACTTCTTTCAAATTCAGATCGATATTCCCTCTTCATTTATGAGAGGGGAAATATTGATTCGTACTTCCCTGCGAGATGATTGTGCACCCAAGTTCGTTAGTCCGGCCTATGCGCAACAGCGGCCGGCAGATGACGCAATAGAGAGGCATATTTGTGCATGAACAATAAGGAGGCAGGAATGAGACAAGTTATTGTCTACCCTGGTGAAGATGGGTATTGGGTAGTAGAGTGTCCTAGTTTGCCGGGGTGTATTAGTCAGGGCAGGGACAAGGAAGAAGCTATTGTAAATAAACGGGAAGCGATTCAGGGATACGTTGCTAGCTTGCAGGACGATCATCTGCCAGTTCCGCCTGATCGCTTCGAAGCTCTACTGGTCGCCGTATGAGTAGTCTTCCGCGGATTTCCGGCCGCGAATGCGCCAAAGCTCTCTCGAAAGCAGGATTCATCCTTAAACGCCAGCATGGAAGTCATATGATTCTCCGACGCCAATCGCCGTTTTCGCAGTTAGTAGTGCCAGATCACGCCGAATTGGATCGGTGAACCCTTCGGGCTATCATTCGGCAAGCCAATCTTACCGTCGAGGAATTTACAAAGCTCCTGTGATACATCCGACCCGACTAAAACAACTACGAAGCTAGTTCCATCTCAATGTTGTTCGCACGTGCGTGCGAGCCCGCCATCTTTCGCGCTTTTTGCGTCCGCCGGCCTCCCCTTGGCTTCGAAAAGCTTTTTTATTGTTTTCTCGTTCTGCGCGTCGGCGCCAAGTCCAGCCGTATCGCCGCCAGAAGCTCTTCATCGGAGACGAGCGGTTTGGGCCCAGGACGTTGTCGTTCAGAGTTCGCTCGACTACCCGTATACCACGCAGCCGACGAGAGCCCGGCCACCTGCAAGACCAACCGCACCGGGTAGGCTTTCTCTTGGAGCCTCATTTGGACGAACGACCGCCTCTCGTGCGCATGAACTGGTCTTTTTTTTCGTGCAACTCCAGCTCCATCGCCTGCTGCCCGATCTTCTTCTCCAGAGAAGCAATCCGCACCTGGTCCAGGGTCTTACCCTTCAGTCCAGCTATACCAGCCGCGATAAACTCCTCACGCCATCGGTTTAACGCCTCCACCGCTACCTCACACTCGCGGCTCACACCATCAATTGATTCTCCCCGAAGAAGACGCACCACGACCTCAGCCTTCTTTGAAGCAGTCCAGCGACCTTGTTTCTCTTCCATTGAATCCTCCAGTTTAGTGAGACGAACAACATGAAATTAAGCCTAAAAACTGCTCACTTGAAACTGGGGCCAATATAATCATTAGCCCTTGTCGTGATGGCGGGTTCTGGCTTTCTGTCACTATCATCAGGAGACCGCCGAAACAAAAAGGGCAGCCTCGTTCAGAAGCTGCCCCGGTAAAAACAGCTCGAAGTGCGTTACTTCAGCAGCGACAACCTCCCGGAAGTTATCGTTTCGCCAACGATAATCCTGTAAAAGTAAATACCGCTTGGAAGATTACTGGCGGAAAACGGAATGACATGCTCACCTGCTTGCAAATCCCCGTCAAACAGCACCGCAATCTCCTGCCCCAGCATATTGTAGACCTTCAATGAGGCTCTCTCGTAACTCGGAGTTGAAATTCGGAAAGTTGTGCTCGGATTGAAGGGATTCGGATACACAGCAATATTCTGACTGACCGGTGTGAGATTGTCGGTCGCGAGTTGTTTTGCTCCGACGGAATCGGATTTCATCAGCGCGCCCTTATCAATCGAGTATTCTGTATAACCCCAAGCTTGATTGGTCGGCTCTTTGAGGCTGAAGCGGAGAATATCGCCGGATGTTAGTTCTCTGACGTTATTGGTCGATAGTGCATTCCAACGCGACGGAACGTAAGATGAGATCACCTTTTCATCCCGGATAACTTCCACTCCAAGTTTTACTGCCAGTGAATCGACTTGAGCGATTGAGAAGCCGTTAGATGAAGGGCTGATCAATTTTGCAGAACAGATCGTTTTGCTGTTCTCAAGCATGTCGAGAAAAGCAAATTTTGCATCGTAGAAATCAAGAACCAACAATCTGTCTTTCTTGTTCTGGTCTTTCCAGAGACGAAAAGCGCGGGCATTCAGTGCAATATCGCTCGCGCTTGTCTTTTGAAGTATACCCGATCCGCTGTAGTATTCTATTCTCGATGGAGTAGTCGTTGTTCTGACCACCATGGAAGCACGATCACCAGAGGCGACTAACTCGCGGGCGAAGATGCCTGCGACGGAACTTCCCAGGAAGGAGGCCGAGCCCCCAGAAGCTTTGTACCACGATGCGCCAGCACCGGACTTCATGTCTACCTCGTATGTTGGAGACCCAAATCCGCCACTTTGTACCATAATTGCCGGTTGAACCATGTTTGTATACACGGTATTTAGCGACGGCAGGCTGTTGCCGTAATATGTAGGCTTGCTGAACACACAGACATTATGATATCCGCTCCACCAGTTATAATCTTCTGCTACGACAACAAAACTGGCACTCGATGTGTTTGAGGCGCCTTGAAGCGAATAGTAAGTGTATTCCCCATATTCCCCCGTCACCAATGAGGTAGAAGATGTTGAATAGTCATACTGTGCGATGCGTAGTCCTGACTGATAGCCACCCGCAAGGAAAAAGATACGAGTGCTCGCAGGAAAGCCGCAGGCTGAAGGATAAGAAATGATGACGGGATATTTATCAGACCCGTTGGCTGAGATCGCTCTTCCCTCACTTAGTCCATAACGCTGAACATACGCTGTGGTGAAATCGCTTGGACCAAATAGTGAGGCTGTCATGATACCAGACCCATTGCGTTCAGACGCAACCTCAATTGAGGATTGATCGCTTGCCACGAGAAGCACAGGCCGTGCGTCGAGCCTGGCGCGCCAGGTAAATGGTGTACCAATTCCACTCAGAGGAATCGCGTTTATGGTGGTATGGTTTTGAGAGCTTCTAAGGCCTGAAGAACCGGGGTTCCATCCCCACCAAATCGCTTGTCCGGATACCCCTCCGCTCTCAACAAACATCAAACCGTCCGCCCCAAACAACTCTGGTACGCCGCGATAGTCTGAGCGTCCCCAATACGTTCGAGTGTCGTCGTATTGGGCTGCGTTGCCGCCAGCGCTTGCCTCTCTCCCCGTCGGGTCCACGAAACTTATTGGATTGCCACCCACGTAGCCCAACGGAGAAAATGTCTGATGCGCCGGATCGACGGCGAGGAACTTAGCAAATATTGCTTGATCAGAACTGTTAACTCACGTTACGCAAAAGTCCGTTTTCCAGCAGTTTCTTCCGTTGCGCGCTGGCGTCCGAAATCGCCAGCGGATGTGCGGCAGGAAAGCGATGGTGTGTGTTCTGATTTCGGAGCAGACAATACCCTTGGATTT